>ERZ772960.2343-NODE-2343-length-13865-cov-9.243447_pt1 | contig 13865 bp, 23 predicted proteins | sample MGYA00580678_ERZ772960 | MGnify/ENA primary metagenome ERZ772960 (study PRJEB29015, sample SAMEA2737930) | human oral metagenome | biome: human oral; feature: human-associated habitat; material: dental | place: China | collected 2059 ... | reverse complement strand
CGAAATTCATTTTTACTCATTATCCGTTATACGGCGATGGTATTGTGTATTTCAGCCTTTCCAACCCACGTGAGCGAGCCGAACTCCTTTCCCTTTTTGCACGAACAAATCTCAAGCTGTATTGTTCGGGACACTACCATTACGGCGCTTCTTGCGATTACGGTACTTTCAAAGAGCGCTCGCTCAAAGACTTCGGATGGGCGGGTAAGTATCATATTCTACATGTTGATGAATCGGGTGATGAACCGACTTTTAGTATAGAAACGATTTCATTACGGTAAGCTCTTAGTCAATTTCCTATCTAACCGACTCCCATAATATAGTTCATGCGGGGGGTTTTAGGATTATCATCAGCGCACCCTTTATTACAGCGCTATGTATGGGGCTTTATCCCCATCCGTACGAGTAATACCTAAAATATCCGACAAGTCTTCATGTTGTAAAGGGATAGAACAGCGTCTATCAAAAGTAAAAACTGTGTTAGGTTTTGGTTTTATTGTAGTTGTAATACTAATTTTTTCCCCAGAACATTCGCAGCTTTTGTAAGCGTTGCAAGTGTCACGGAATCATTGTATTTCCGCTTACAGTGAACATGATTCTGCAAATTCTTTTGTCGGAAATACCAGTTCTTACTTCCCATAAATCAGTGTCGAGTTTTCTAACCATTGGATAACCAATCGGCCACAACATTTCTACTGCCATAATATCCGCACCGACAGATTTTTTATCTTCTGGAGATAAAGCCTTCAGGAAATCTCGTACAGGTTCATTATTTTGCTCTGTTTTGAAAAAATCTGCTTGTATTTTCTTTTCGACTTCCATATCTAAAATGTACCATAATTGATACATTCTGTCAAATAAAAAACACATTTTTCTACTTTAACATTCGCCGGAATAAAGCAGTAAAAGGCAGATTAGACATATCTTCACTAAACAGGACAAAGGAATAAATCACGTCCTGTCTATGGGGCTTTGAATGCCTAGACCACCACGGTTGAGGATGTGAGTGTAAACTATAGTCGTTTTAACATCGCTGTGTGAAAAAAGTCATTGGATGATACGGATATCGTAATCGGCTTCCAGTAGATGTGTTGCAAATTAGTAGCAAAAAGTATGACGGCCGATTGGTTTTAGGATACCCGACCGTAAAACAGTTTCATGGAGGATGCCTTGAATAATCGAAGGATCAATGCGGTGGCTACACCTACTCACCTGTAGCTTTATTCCGCCATCAATATGCTTGGAGAAATAGCTTTAACATCCTTTGTTACGGCGCGGATTCAGACGTAAAACGTCAGGTATGAAACCCCCGCACGAATAAATCTACATATTCCTCAATATTGCCGAAGAATCCTATCCTACTATCTGACCGGTAAGAGCTTTTTTTTGTATATTTTAGTTTTCCACCGCAATCCGGACAGGTACGAAACGAAAAACACATTTTTTCTTTAAATGAAGCTCCATCCCAATACTCACAAACACAACCGCAAGCAGTACATTTAAATGCTGCATATAAATCAGTAACCAGAGGGACGTTAGGCTTATTCATAATGAGTCCACATTCTTAGAATACTAACTATATGTTCTTTTTCAAAAACTTCATATATCAAACGATGCTGTATATTAATTCTTCTTGAGTATTTTTCTGTTAAATCACCAACTAACTTTTCGTAAGGCGAAGGATTTTCAAAAGGATTATTCTTTATAATTTCAATTAAATGTTTTACTGTTGATTTTAGATTTGGCAGTTCAATTTTTTTACTATCTTTTGCCGCCTGTTTTAAATAAACTACTGTCCACATTACCAGTCAAGTTCCTTAATACTCTCTTCCAATGGCTCTTTACTTGCTTCAATGATCGATTCCCTCATTCCCGGAATAGAACACAAGTACAAGGTTTCCTGAATAGCATTCCAGTCATCTTCTGAAATTAAAACCGCATTATTTCTTTTGCCGGAAATGATAATCGGTTCATGATAATCTCTTGTTTGGTCAATGAGATTATAAAGATTAGTCCTCGCTGCCGTAGCGGTCATTACCGTCATTTACACACCTCCATCAGAGTATATAACGTACGAATAATCGTACGCTATGTCAAGAGGAAAATTAGTTTTTTGCGTCTTGCTCATAGTGACTAAAAGCTTCTTCAAAAATGCTCATTGCACTATCACAGGCCCCCATACTTTCAAGGTAATCTCTTAAATGTTTACGGGAAACGGAATGATGTGGAAACCCTTTATCAAAACTTACATCTCGTGCGAGGTCTCCTACAGGAGTATCGTCGTTTTTAAACTGCGACAACCACGAATAAAATGATTTTGACATGTCTTTACCTCCGTTATTTCGATAATTTTTCATATAATTTGAACAGCTCTGCCACGCACTCACTCTCCGTCATCTTGATATTAAAGCCGTATGCCTGCATGACAGCTTTATCATTTTCTCGATGGACTTTGCGAAGATCGGCAGGCATAAAACTTTCGTCATACAGGTCGACAAGCGAAGAATCTTCGTAGAGACAAATGAGCATTTTGTCTGCGTGTCCTTTATAACAATCGCCTTTGCGTACCAAACCCCTGGTTTCGTATATCCCATTAATCCATTGTCATAAATATATTTAATGAGCGCCCTGTTCTCCTGTTTCTTTATTCTGTCGTCCCAATATTGAAACTCTCCACGCAAATAACTACAGCTTTTACATGTTTCTAAAAGATGTTTTTTTATCAAAGCCGTGATTTACTATCTTTTCGCAATCGGTTAACCCTGTTGATTCACAGTCCTTATCATTTTTAAGTGAAAATAAATATGTTTCCATACCATAATAAATTTTCTCTGGAGAAATCATCGCAGGTATGCCTATATTCTTTAAGATGTAAAATCCGTCCGGTAAGCCGAAATATCTCATAGTCAGTTCCGATAGCTTAATATTTTCAAGATTCTTTTTATTGAGCGCATGCAGATGATACTTTGTGCATTCTACCGAAACTATGTCTAAAACCTTCCCCCGATAGTTAAAATCTTCAAAAGTTTTTATAAGTTCCATGCTATAAGATTTTAAAATACAATTACGGAAATCGGTTTCATCAATGTCCAATTTAAGCCCGATAAGAAATAATGCAATTCCTGCACGAACGGCAAACAGTTTATTATATTCAACAGGCTCTTTCGGAGAAAACCAATATAGATGCTGATGATATTTATGCTCTTTAACATGTTTACTTAAAATATTAAAAAAATCTTCATGCTGTAAAGGAATAGAACCGCGTCTATCAAAAGTAACTCCGTCATCGCTGTCTACCTGATGAGCCAAATAATCATAATAATCTTTATTCTTATCTATTATTCTCAACGTACCGTCCTTAGTGTTCATGGTGAAGAGAGGGGAACACGAACTTCACGTAATTCTCCAGTCTTAAATTCTTTACTCACTTAAAATCATCTATTACTGTTTGTGATTAGAGTTGTATATCACGCTCCTTTTTTACAATTAATCCTAAAATTTCTTCTATTGGATCAAAATCTCTATCATTTATCAAGCCTCATTTTTTCTCCAAAGTAAACGAGTTCTTCAATTCATAAGAAGCATCTAATATTCCGAACGAATCATCTAACTCTTCTTCCGGAATAATCGCATTATAGATAATAAAAAAATTAAAAAAAGATTTCTTTTCATCATTGTGTAAACCTATAAGTAATCCATTAATTTCCTCTAAGAGAATGGTATCGCTAATCAGCATTAATAACTTATTGAATTCTACATAATTACTCTGCTAAAACGATATGTATACTAGCTTGTATAATTGACTTAAAGAGTTTCAATGGTTTGAGCACTTAACCCTGTAGCCTTTGCGATAACTTCTACAGCAACGCCTAATTCGAGCAAATTCTTTGCTGCTTTACGTTTTGTCTCTTTTATACCTTTTTCTAAACCTTTATCGAATCCTATCTTTTCTGCTTCTGCACGCTGAGTTCTTACGTCTTCTTCATAAGCAAACTCAAATTTTAATCTTTCGATTACATCTTCGCGTTTTCGTTCCAAGTAATCAGAAAGAATTCCTTTTTGGATACATTCATCAATAGCCGCATTCAAAGCTTTGTCAATATCTTGTGCCATTAGTGTAAATCTTCATCTCTTTTATTCGTGCGGAGGGTTTAATACCCCGACGCTCTGCGCCGTAACAAAGGGTATTAAAGCCGACTGCAACCACCTTATGAGAACAACATACCCCGACGCTTGCGTCGGGGTATGTTGATTGGTTATCATAAAAACGGATTAGATTGCTTCAATTTCCAGTGTTGTTAAATCCGTAACTTTTGCTATAATTTCTATACTTAGTTCCATTTCTTTTAAATTTTTTGCTATATTTACGTTTTCCTGCTTTACACCAGCTTCATAACCTTTTTCAAAGCCGATTTCTTCAGCTTCCTGCCGCTGTACGGCAATATCCATGTCATAATCATAATCACCAACAAATAGCATAGTTAATATTCTCCTCGATTTGGATATATTACTCAGATTTTATTCTATAGTTTCTATTACCAAAGAGTTACCCCCCCCCTTGACTTTCCCTATAATATCACAAACATCCTTCCTTTGCAATCTAAACTGAAATTCTAGCTGCCACATCTTTCTACTATAAGTATCTGCCGGAAAAATAAACAGCAAGTAAATTAGGTCATCTTCACTAAATTGAGAAAAAAATCACATCCTATCATAGGGCTTTGAACAGCAAGACCGCCGCGGTTGAGGACGAGGGTGTAAACCATAGTAGTTTTAACATCGCTGTGTTCGAGAAGTTCTTGGATGGTGCGGATATCGTAACCGACTTCCGGTAGATGCGTTACAAATGAGTAGCGGAAAGTATGGCAGCCGATTGGCTTCGGAATACCTGACCGTAAAACGGCTTCGTGCAGGGTTCGCTGGATAACCGAAGGATCAATATGCTGTCACCTCAGCTCACTTGTATCTGTATTCCGCCATCGGCGTGTTTGGGAAAATTCTCAAGACCATATCCGATACCGCTGATCTCTTCATATCGAGTTTACTTCAAAGGATGCCCCAAAAATCAAGCCTATAAACAAGCATTATAGGCGACCGCGCAAACAATTTTTGGGACAAAACAAATGTCTGATTTGAAGCGGGTGCTAGACGAGTTTACTTTCCCATATCTTCAGCATAAGTTTTTGCATTGTTAACAAAAGTTTTTAAATCCATTTTGTCAAAATGCTCGCTTTGCCATTTTGTATAATCGAATCGTTCCCTTCGTACAGCAGCAATAAAGTATTCAGCCTCAACAACTCCCATAGCTTCTACAAGACATTCCATACCGCGAGAAAGAAGCTCTATCGTCGACGGCGGTGCAATCATTTCAGTCATCATTTTCATTACCTCCGTTTAACAAATCTATAAATTCTATCGGATTAAGTAATTTCACAGCATTGCTTTTGTATTTCAACATGCCTTTATCTGTAGTCAAAAGGTAGTCGCATTTCATCATTTCGGCGCAAACTATATGGCAAGAATCCTTCATCTTTACCCCTGTTGTCATCACTTTTTTTGCTTTTGTAATAACTTCTTCTGATTTGTCACTACCTACATAATCAGAAATATGTTCGTCTAGAAAGTTCTTTATAGCAATTTTTCTATCCATATACGGATTACAAGAATTTTCATAGTCTAAAATGAACGAAGAAGCAAGTTCTAAGCGCTTCTCTGTTATAAACAATTGGATAAGCAACTTTGCCTGTGTTTCAAGTGAAATCGGTAGATAATTTTGGTCGTCATACGGTCGATTGTAACAGCAGTTATCAAGATAAACTTTCATAAGAATAATTATATCATATTTTGAAGATTTTTGCACTGTGGTAAAATTAAAAGCCACGGAACTTACTTTTTGAAAAATAATATTGCAATCTAACCATTTCTATGATATTTTTAGAAAAAACAAGGCGCTTTTTTAGTATTTTTCCGCTGATTTCGACCTCAAAACCTATGAAAACGGCAAAAAATGATTTCCGTGATTAGAAGCCTGACCCGCTAGAACAGATTTCGTTTTTTAAACCTTGAATCCGACACTCAAGGGTGCGCTTAACAGGTAAGTGTTTTATATATAAATAGATTGTCCGAAGGACTTTTATTCATTGATTTTCTTAAATAAGATTAAAGATACTTAGATAAAAGTCTATTTTTTCTTACTCAATTACTCATTATAATAAAATATAACTTTATTTTAAGCATCTAAACTGTTAATTCGGGGTTTAAGCTTTAATTTATAAAAAATATATCACATTTTTCAAAGTTACAGTTTATCGTGCCGTAAGGCATCGGTCTAACCAACGCTTACCTGAGTTTGTGCCTTTGCCGACGCGCATAGCGACGGCAAAGTTGGCGCGAAAGTTGCGGTGCCGTATAGGCACAGCAACTTTCGTGACAAAACAAATGTCAGGTTGAAGCGGGTGTTAGACGATTATTTTTAGAATATTCATCAAAACTATCATAGTTCTTCAATATTCTTTTCCCCTTATTTATTCTTCCCAGTTTTGTAGCATCAATCCTTTTCTGTATAGTATCAACCAATTCTTCAAATTTTTCTATTGGTAGATGATTGAGTGTTCTTGTTGTTCCTATCTTAAATTTCTTCTTCAGTTGTGCTCTAAATAAGCCATATTTCATGTTTTCCTTACCAACTTCGTATTCTTTATATTCATTAAATCTTCCAATCAAATAACTTACATAATTTGCTTTCAGAAAATCAAAGCCGATGGAACCTTCTGGATATTTTGACTTATTCTTTGTTTTTTTGTTAATAATATTTACTGTATTGTTGTCTCCAACTATTGCAGTATCTATTTCTCTGTTGAAGTTTATCATTTTTGTCATTATATCTTCTCCTTTATTGAGACTGGAGATTTTCTTTTTCATCTCAATTACATTTTCCAACAAGATATCACCTTTAGTTATTTTTGAATGGCAAATAGGGCATAACATAATCAGATTGGTTATATCATTATTTTCTGCATTGCTATCAATATGGTGCACCTCAAAATGATCAACATCTTCATTATAACAAAATGGACATTGTGATGATATCTCCTTCTGAAGAAGAGCCCGTACTTTATTTGGAATATTTTTTCGCATATATATAACTCCTGATATTTTTCTTAACTATTTGGTGCCGAAAGTAAATATTTAACATTAGTTTAAATCATAAAAAAGTTCAGAACTTTTATCGGTTCTGATGTTATTGCTAGGTATCTTCCGAGTTCTTAATTACAACTATTCCAAAGAACGGGCTGAATACTGTTTCTTCAATTATTTTCATATCAAGCTTTTTTAAGATTATTTCCAATTCAGCTTTACTATAGTAGCGATTTTCTTTCGGCGTATATTTCTTCATATCTTCCCATGTATATACATAGTCTAAATCATCTTCTATGTGCTGTTTAATATATGTTTCATATATCTTTGCAGGTGTCGTTTTCGGCAATAGATATCTATATACTTTATTAAAAAGCTCAGTATCGTTTTCTGGATTAAAAAACATAAAGGTGTCGCACAAAATAAACAGTCCGTTTTTAGACAAAAGATTTTTTACATTTAATAAAGCTTGTTCTCTTTTGTCCGGGTTTACTTGATGCAATACTAATGAACTCACAATTCTGTCGGCTTTTTCATAACATTTCGGTTTTTCGAATGAGCCGTGGATGTATGCAATATGTTTTATTTTTGCAGCTTCTGTTCGTTTCTGAGCTTCTTTTATATTTTTCTTATCCAATTCTATACCGATTACTTTTTTTGCAGTCATTGATAACGGCATAGTAACATTGCCCCAACCGGAGCCGATTTCAATTACGGTATGACATCGATCAATTTTCGCCATATCTATTATATGACGGACTAATTCGGTATTACTTTCAAAAGTATCTCTGCCGTCAGGACTAATTATCTTATTCACATAAAAATCAAAAACAGCATTCTACTCTTTATTCATTATAAACCTCGCTACAATTCATTTTTTTAATCCAGCACCGCAGATGCGGTGTCCGCTCTAACACTTTTTCAACCTTCCTTCATAATATCACAAAAAATCCTCATTTGCAATCTAAACTGATACACAATATAAAATTACATCTTTCTCTATACTAGCACATCGAATAAGCATACAGTCGGCCGATTAGTCCTATCTTCACTAAACAGGCTAAAGGGATAAACCCCATCCTGTCTATAGGGCTTTGAACGCCTAGATCGCCGCGGTTTAAGACGTGAGTATAGACCAGAGCGATTGAAACATCGCTGTGGACGAGAATCTCTTGGATGGTGCGAATATCGTAACCGGCTTCCGGTAGATACGTTGCAAATGAGTGGTGGAAAGTATGGCAGTCGATTGGCTTCGGGATACCTGACCGTAAAACAGCTTCGTTTAGGGTCGCTGAATAACCGAAAGATCAATGTGGTACCGCCCCTACTCGCCTGTGTCTGTATTCCGCCAGCGGGTGTGCTTGGGGAAATACCCAAGACCATATCAAAAACAGGTAGACTCTTAATCCTTGGTTCGATTCAAAAGAGAGCCAAAAAAATCAAGCATATAAACAATATTATAGATGACCGCACAAGCAATTTCCGTGATAAAACAAATATCAGCCTTGAAGCGGGTATTAGGTTATATTTACAATTTATCAAAGTTAAATTCACTCAGACTCATTATTTTTTTCCATTCAAACCATTTATTTACCGAATTTACAACTGTTTCACAATATTTATCAGACGGCATTGTTATAGGGTGAAATGTAGGATAGCATGGATGATAAGTATTTATGAATACAACATTACTAAAACAATACATATTGTTCTTTTTGGTATATGGTATTGGTTCAATTTTTATCGATTCTTTGAAATTGACTTGTTTACTTAAAAGATTTAGTATATTTCCACATATAATAATATCAGGTCTAATATTTTTTATTTGCTTCTGCACAATTAATCGAGTCTTTTCATTCTCAGGACATAGATAATTCTTTGCAAAAGTCTTCATTTTTGTAGAAGATTTACCAAAGTTTTTGTTCAAATTAATAATTGCAGTCTGTCTTAGATAATCTGATCGTTCTGATTTAGAACTCTGTTTCCCATCTAAAATAAGTGAATTAATCTTAGCAATATTTTTCCAGGTTTTCCATTTTCCTTTATCTAATCCATCCGCATTTTTAAAATACTCTATGGAGAATTTACCATTCGTTTCTTTTAATATCCAAAGTATTTTATACTTTGCCTTTTGGAATAACTCAAAATCAATAATTCCATCTTCATATTTAGAATTAATTTGATGAATTTCATCTGTACAGTTAATTCGTTTTCTTTCTTCTTCATAATCCATTTTATTTCTCCTTGAATATAAATATATATAATATTTTAGTAAATTAAACTTAATAATTGCTTTTTATCTGACAAATTAACGCAACTCCTGTCGTATAATTTCCTATTGTATTATTTACGAAAAGCACTTGACAGCTGCAGTCATCAGCAATATAATCTGCCAGTTGTTCCATACAGTCTTGCCATTCTTCTACAGACGGTGTATTTCTGGGAAATATAAAAGCTCTGGGAGATATAAAAGCAACGATAATATTGCTAATATTTTTTACCATACTAATTTGTTTGCATACATCAGACATAGACTGAGAATAAGTATTACTAAATGCTGAAACCAAAGCAAAACTATTGCCTATTCTTTTATCGCAGTCAGAAAACCACTCTTCTGGATACATGCTTACAATTCCAATTCCTGTTGCAAGACAGATATCTATTAATAATTCGTATTGTTGATCAGAAAAACTACTAAAACTGAGATCGAATAAATTTGAACAGTTCTTGTGAACAACATTTGTTTTTGATGAACACTTACATTCTATATCTTCTTTTTCGCAACCAATAAGGCAAAGCGTTTTTTCCGATTGCTTGTATTTCAAGGCAAGTAGTTGAACTTGTTCACATACATTTTTCTTGTTTACATACTTAATTAAAACAAAATCGTGACCATTATAACCATTGTCATTTATCTCTGCAATTTCTATCTCTGGTGAAATCAACTTACGAACAGTATAGCGGTCTACCTCTATGTTTAGATGCTCAAATTCCATATATCCCCCTCTCTCAGATTTCCAATGAGTGAAGTTTTCAAAATCAATAACCCCGACGCAGAGCCTCGGGGTATGTTGTTCTCATAAGGTGGTTGCAGTCGGTTTTCATACCCCTTATTACGACGCAGAGCGCCAGGGTATGAAACCCTCCGCACGAATAAAGCTCCACTCATTATTGAGTTAAATTTCAACACATTTAAGCATTGATAGGTTGATTTTATTTGTAGGAACTCCTGTTTCTTCTGCAAGGCCTTCTTTTATACAAGCATCAATATGCTTTGAAGAATCTTTAGTTACTTTAAATCTTGTCCCTTTGAGAATTCCATCGTAAGAATTTGTAACCTCATAATAAACAATTTCTTTTGCCATACTTGGCCTCCTATAAATTTATTTTTGGTCGAAATAAATGTTATAGGCTGGTTCCGCACAAGTCCTTCCGCAAGCAGTCAGCTTGTCAATCTAACACCCTTTCGACCCGTTTTATAAACTATAGCATATATCTCGATTTATAAGCAATAGCTTGTAATATTTTTGCTTATAAAAACTTATACTGATTATGTGAATAAAGAAGTGGGAGATACCATACGGGAACTGCGGAAAGAAAAACATTTGTCTCAAGAAAAATTAGCAGATGCTATCGATTCGCATCAAGTATATATTTCTGAAATTGAAAAAGGCATAAAGCTGCCGTCTCTCACCATTATTAACAATATTGCAAAAGCATTCGATGTATCGCTTACTCATTTTATGAGCCGGGTTGAAAAAAAATTGGAAAAGAGTGATACGCAAGAAAATGATTAAAAATCATTTCTCCTACTATGTGGTGCCCCACGTAGTGGAAAAATTATTTTGAAAAGATAATCGTTTATCAGCATCTTTTGTGATGTCGTCAATAATAGAATCCAGTAAACTGAAAGTCTTCCAGCGTTCGGTTTTTGTTTCAGTAGATATTCTTTCAATTAACAAATCTTCTAAATCTTGTACGCGGTTTCCCTTCCAGATTTTATCGGCAAGTGAAACCAAGAGTTCTTCAAGCGTTGAATTTGCCGACCACAAAGAATGAGAGGCGGCAAATTTTGACTTTTCTTCGGAAATCCCCAGTGAAAGTAAAAGTTGTAATCCAGCCTGTTCGTGTTTATGCCCTGCTTCCGACAGCTCGTTAGTGTAAATGGTTTTTCCTATATCGTGAGTAGCCGCGCCAAATAAAACGAGATTTTTATTGATATTCAGATTTTCCCACGTCCTGTTGATTTCTTCAAGCAATTTATTTGCAACATCGTGAACTAATAGTGAATGAGCATATAATCTTTGAGGGACTGTAAAGTTCTGAAACACAGAGTTTATTTCTTTTGAAAAGGCAATGAGTTCCAAATGATTTTCTCCAAAGTCGGGTTATTATCAAGAGCTTATCATATTTCAATATTAAATCGTGACAGTCAAAATTAGTTTTTATTTTTATTAAATAAAACTTTCATAACAGGATTGTAATAATAGTACTTGTCTTCCACTCCAGGTCTAGAAAAATGAAATAAATCTATATAATCTATTTTATTTTGATTAAGACTATATTTGCCATATTCTGCAACAATATTATTGTTATATGAAATAGTTTTTGTTTTTGAAAAATTTGAATTCGGTAAGCATAAATTTAAATACTCCAAGTCTATATTATGCCATAAATTTGCTGTTATTATAATATCAGGATTCAAGATTTCCAATTGTCTTCTAAAAAAGTTTGTTTTTTCCAGTTCCGAATCTTTTAAGAAACGATGAACCAAGTCTATCTTAGTCTGCCAATTTTTAGAATCATTGCTATATTTTGAGATATTTATACAGGCAAATCCGAAATCATTTTTTTCATACATTTCATCCAGTATTTGATTGGCTGGTGGAATGTTTTCGAATATAAATTCTCCTTCAGTTTTAATTCCATATACTATGTAAAAAATACGTCGCCACCATGAATTATTATTACCAAAATCCTTATAAAAGTATTCTTTTGTCGTGTCTCTAAAATCAAAACCGCCTATATTTCGTGGCTCACGACCTATAAACAGTATTTTTCGTTTTTGAGAGAAATATCCAGGAAAAAATCCATCTTTTGCAAAACAAGCTGAGGGAGTTGTTTTTTCTTTGTCTCCGTTATTAATGGGAGTTTTATTTTTTGATAGCTGTTTTATCCACTCATTCATTAAGTTATCTAATTCAAGATCCTTTTGTTTTTCAAGTTCTGAATATTCAAATTTTGAAAGCATATCTCTTTTACCTCTTTTTCAATTATACCACAAATAAAAATCATTTACTATCACCAAACGATAGTAATGCCCCCATCAGATATTTCCCGGCGCGCTTGCTTTAATCACTGCAGCCTTCAAAAGTTCAAGACTGTACACTTTTCGTAAAATTTTTCAGCGCGATAAACCGGTATAAGCCGTTAGTGCGCTCTATTTTTTCACCTGATATTAAAAGCGCCCTTCTAATACGGCTTCTCTTAAACATTTATTCATTCTCGTTTGATATTCCTCTCCGGTCGCTTTCATCATTGCTAAAATATCAGCATCAACCTTGAACGAGATTAAAACTTTTTTAGGCACAATATCAAAATATTTTCTATGGTAGGGTACAAATTCTTGTAATTCTTCCTTTGTGAGTTGAGGGCTATCATCATCATAAACGATAGGCATCTTTTCAATTTCTGCAATACGTTCAGCGGTTAATTTTTTTGACATAATCATTGTAAAACTCCTTAACGCTATTGTCTGCTCTTTGCGCCGAAATAATTCTGGTTCGTGTTCTTTCCGTAAACGTGGTGATCACCACCAGAAGTCCATTAATGCATCCAATTCCTCTATATCTATCCTCTTCGCTAGAATGCTCTTCATCATACCTCACTAAAAAATAGGGATCATCAAACACTTCTAAAATTTCTTCAAAATCAATGCCATGTTTTTTCTTATTTATTTTATTTTTTTCTTCATCCCATTCAAAACGTCCATTCTTGCTTATTATCGTGTTCCCCATAAAAATCCCTATAAATAATATATATTGATAGAAATATGTTGTCAAATGAGCAACTCCAGCGCAAATTATCGGGAGTATTAATCTCTTTCCGCACGAATAACTACGGCAGGACAGCCGCTTGCACTATCTCAAACGGCTGCCCCATCCTGCATGGCGGTACTAGGTACTCGGCTCTATCACCTTATACCCGGCACCACGCCCCCTACCCCCTCGCCTTCTCCAGCGCGATGTGCCAGCAAAGCCCATCGCCCATGTCAAGCTCGGCGGCAGGCTTTCCTGCAGGCAGCTCGGCCCCAAAGACCGCCTCGACAGCCAAGGTCTCATTCATCAGATAATCCTTGTTTGCCTCGAACGCTTTCTGCAAGAGGTGCTTCCCGTCCGTATCAGTGCCGGAAACGGAAAGCGTAATCCGGTCGGTTACTTCAAGCCCGGACTCCTTCCGCAAGTTCTGCACCGCGCGGACAAGGTCGCGGATATAGCCTTCCAGCAGCAGCTCCTCGGTTACCTGCGTGTTAAGCGCAACCGTCAGTGTCCCTTCGTTCAGCACCTTGAGGTTCGCCTTTTCAATGCGGTTCAGAATCACCTTGTCGGAAGTCAGCTCAACAGCTTGCCCCTCAACATCAATGCTCAAGGTTGCGCCGTCAAAGAGGCTTTCGATCTCCGCGGAAGAGAGTTTTTCAATTTGAGCCGCTGCGGTTTTCATCTTTGCGC
>ERZ772960.2342-NODE-2342-length-13867-cov-21.613307_pt1 | contig 13867 bp, 11 predicted proteins | sample MGYA00580678_ERZ772960 | MGnify/ENA primary metagenome ERZ772960 (study PRJEB29015, sample SAMEA2737930) | human oral metagenome | biome: human oral; feature: human-associated habitat; material: dental | place: China | collected 2059 ... | reverse complement strand
TGTCTTCTCGATAAGCAGCCTGTCCGCTTATCTGCTTGTTACTATAAAAATGTTCCTATGTTACTCTGTCTTCTCGATAAGCAGCCAGTTCCCTCGTCTACTCGTTACTACAAAAACGTTCCTTTGTTACCCTGTCTTCTCGATAAGCAGCCTGTTCCCTCGTCTACTCGTTACTATAAAAACGTTCCTTTGTTACTATGTCTTTCTTGCAAGCAGCCTGTTCCCTTGTCCTGTTCCCCTGTCCTAAAATTTTTCTCAGAGTACTTTGTTTAACCATATAAAAGTCTTACTTTTGTATGTGGTAAAAGTTTTTATGGGTATAATAAATAATTATTTAGGATGAAAGAAGTAAGTTATAAGGACTTAAAGTTCAATCCATTCGACCTTTTAGGTAGGGAGTGGATGTTAGTCACAGCGGGGAATGAGCAGGATGGATGTAACACTATGACAATCAGTTGGGGACACCTTGGCTGTATGTGGGGCCATAACGACCCAACAGCAGTGACCTATATCCGTGCCAGTAGATATACAAAGACGTTCGTGGACAGGGAAGACTACTTCACACTCTGCGTCATGGACGCATCTTTCAAGAAGCAGATGGCTTATCTCGGTACGGTCTCTGGACGTGATGAAGACAAGATAGAGAAAGCAGGACTGACAAAGGTTTTTGCCGATAATAGTGTTTATTTTAAGGAAGCAAAGATGGTTCTTATCTGTAAGAAAGAGTATGTTGCCGACTTAAAAGAGAGTGGCTTTGTTGATAAAGACATTTTCGAGCAGGCTTATCCAGAAGGAAATCTTCACACGATGTATGTTGGTAAGATAGAAAAGGTGCTTGTTCGTGATGATGAGTATCTGAAGTAATCGCTGTCAATCAGCTGTTTTTTTTACTCTGATAAAGTCTATATGGATATGAGACACGTGTTTATTCTTGTTACTTTATTGCTCCTTGTGGCCTGTAAACCCTACGGTGATTATAAGGAACGTGGGCATTGGAGGCAATTGAAAGAGAACGAACGGATTGGTTTCTATTGGCGGCATAATGATAAAATCTATGCTGCTTTAGGTGACTCGGCTGTCCTTGTCAGATATGTTGAGCCTATGAAAGATGTGGATATCAGCACTTTTTATGTGAATAAGACAATCGACATGGAGTGTGAGAATTATGCAAAGGACAAGAACCATGTGTATTATCCTTTGCATGTGATAGCTGTTGATGCTGATACCTTTGGTTATGAGTATGCTACAGAGCCTATTGTCAAGGGTGCCTTCCCTTCTTCTTTCAGATATATAGGGGATGGGAAAGGGACAGACGGATATACGATGTATAAGTATGGTGAGCGAGAGTAGACAGGTAAACAAGGTTGACGAGTAGACGAGTTAACGAGCTGCTTGTAAGAGAGACAGGGTAACAGAGGAACGTTTTTATAGTAACGAGCAGACAAGCGAACAAGCTGCTTGTAAGAGAGACAGGGTAACAGAGGAACGTTTTTATAGTAACGAGCAGACAAGCGAACGAGCTGTTTGTAAGAGAGACAGGGTAACAGAGGAACGTTTTTATAGTAACGAGCAGACAAGCGAACGAGCTGCTTGTAAGAGAGACAGGGTAACAGAGTAAGTAGACAAGGTGGACGAGTAGACGAGTTAACGAGCTGCTTGTAAGAGAGACATAGTAACATAGGAACGGAAGGGGGTGGTAACAGAACAATTAACTCGTTTACTTGTAACGTGTTAACTTGTCAACTTACATGAAAGACATAATAACAGAGGAACGAGTGATGGCTTACATCACAAGTAACTCGTCTACTTGTTAACTCCAGAACTCGTCTACTTGTCCACTACTTATTTACTTAATATCATCGTATGCACGGATAGCTTGGAGGAAGCGAGCGTTGACATCCTCGAAAGTATATAGTCCGTCAGTATTTTGATTGAGGCCCTTCAGCTTCAAAGAGAAAATCTGTGGAGCGTGTTGGAGGTCGAGTAAAGACATCTGTTTGAGCTGGTCAGTGCTCTGATAAACGAGGTTTACGGCTATAAAAGCCTTTCCTGTAGCATCAACCCATTTCTCTATAACAAGCTTTGAACCGATAGGTGTCTTCTTCTCGATAGAGTTTGGGAGTGAATACTCCTCTACTCCAAGGGCAGCATCGACGCTGGCTATGTTTGAGTCGTGGCCACAGAGGAAGGTAAACTTACGGTCTTTGTCGTTTAACTCATCATACATATACTGTAGAAGAGGGTGAGCAACGTTGACAGCTACGATAGGTGCTGTGAAAAGAACGTCTCCATAAACATCTTTCACCTTAGCAATCTTAGTCCAATCGTCCGTTGTGAGCTTATGACCAAAGGCTGCCTTCACGCCATCAGGCTCCTCATAGTATTGAAGGATAAACGCATCAGAGGCCGAGTTAGCATTCTTCAACGAACCTTTCATGCCTGGTTCCTGATTGAGTTCGAGCGTGATTTGGGTGTCGTTGGTGGTGAAGTCCTTTACTTCTCCTTTCTTATAATACTCGCTTTGCTTCATGTCTAAGACCTTGGCAATGAGGTCGTAGCTGTCTTTCAATCCCTTGTTGATACCAACAAGACCCTCTTTTCCACCCATGGCGTTGATTTGCTTCATTGCTTCAGAGCGGAAGGCAGGTGTACTCTTAGTAAGACGTGGGAAGAAGATTGGGTCCATCTTTGAAGGTACATAACGGTGGTTTACGCGTAAGCCAGCCACTGGCATGAACCCACTTGAGAAGTATTGTGCCGTAGCGATACAGCGTTGCATGGAGTTAGCATACACGTTTACCTCATCAATAGAAGGTACATAATTGTCTTTGAACAGCCCTGTCTCGATGGTCCACTTGCGGAAGAACTGTCCCATCTCAGTCTCTAACACACCACCTCTGAGCGTTAGCTCGCTGGCAGCCGATGACCAGTTTGTCCACTCGTGTGGCGTCATCTTGCTCAGTGCAGAACCATTGGTTGAAAGCGGTGAACGGATGTTATGACGAGAGAGGATGACAACCTCTTTTAGTTTATATTTCCCTTTGAAAGCGTCAGAACGCTGAAGCTGTGCCTGAGCCAATACTGGGCAGAGTAGAGCCAGTATCAGAAGGAGGACGAAAGAATTGATTTTTCTCATTGTAGTAATACTTTATTAAGTCATAATCCACAACCCATAGTGTGCGACAATAGGTTGTGAATTATCAGAGTTTTAGAACTTTATCTGTAGACGAGTCTCTAAGATAGAGAACGTATTATTGTTGAATGCAGCGTTGTCAGTGGCCCGTGTGATAGAACCACGTACTCGCCAAATCATGTACTTATTGAGGTAATAGTTGAAAGTCAACGACCAATCGTTTACCTTACCACCGTAGATATTGGCGTCTTTGTCCGTTAAGGTTGAGTAGTTATAGGCCGCAACAAGCTCCAAAGAACCTGGGTCTGGGGTGGCAATACCCGCATCTGCCTTGGTATAAGTATAACCTTGACCCTTGAGCAAGTAGCGTACATTGCTATAAGCACCCCATGCACTGTAGTTTGGCATGGCGTTGTCACGCTTGATACCTACGTAGAAGTACTGAGCTTCAAGACCAAAGTTACCAACCGCAAGGTTCATTTCTGGAGAGAATTTCCACAGTGCTTTAGCGTCAGAGATGGTAGCTTCTTGAGCTGCGACGTTGGCTATACGTGTTGGGAAAGGAGCTCTTAAGGTGTAAGACTTATGGCTGAGAGCAGCAGTCTTGTTATAACGTGGTGACTCGTAAGCACCACTGATACCGATATGGAAAATCTTACCACGCTCAGTCAATGGGCGCCATACCAATCGTGTCATCGCACCCCATGCCTCGTTACCGAGCTTATCAGTGGTCATCTTCATTGCGTCGTTCTCAGCAAACACTGATGCAGTAGCGTGGAACTTATCGCCAGCATGCACGTACATAGCACCTATCAAACGGCTATTGAAGAAGGCTTGGTTGGCTAAAGGCTCCTCCATCGAAATCTTAAAGCTTGAGGATGTACCGCTCTGGAGGCCATACTGATGTACAAAGTAGCCCATACGAATAAGGTTCTCTTTGTCGAAATTGTAGTCGAGGCTGATGTCCTTGAGAGAAAGACTTTGTCGAGCATAACCGACATCGATCTTTGCTTTCCACTTACCGTAGGTTGCGCTGACTCCCATACGTACGTCTGGGATGGCAACACCATCGTTAAGTTGGTCGTTAAGTGTCTCGTCTGTTGAGTGCATAACGCCTGCATCCATGAGGATACGACCTGAGGGTTTAACTACTAACTTTGGCTCTTCGTCTTGAGCAAAGGCACCTGTACAGGCCATTAAGCCACAGGCTGCCATAAGGATAATTCTTTTCATAGATGTATTTATGTTGTCTATATTCTATAAAAGTAGGTTTTCTATTCTAAAGAGAGTGATTGGTTGAGGGAGAGAAAGGAGTTAAGTCTCTGACAGATAGTTGGTATCATCAGACGAAGTTAACTCCTTTCTCGCTTTTCCTTTACGGCTTAGTTGGCAGCCTTAAAGGTGCTCTTTGCAATCTTACCCTCCTTCTTTAGCCTCGCAAACTCCTTCTTCGCCTTAGCTAACTGCTCTTGGAAAGCAGGGTCAGCATGGAGACGTGCTACGACAGCAGCACTGACAATGCGTGCTGCATCTACGTCGCTCTGCCAGTGATAACCGCAGATAACACGGCTCTGGCCCATCTGGTAGCCACGTTCAAGTATCTCATTTTGACGGTCGACATTAATCTCTGAGAGGACAAGAGCAGTTGCCCAACCGATAGCCGTATGGCCAGATGGATAAGAACCATTGGTTGACAGTTCCTGTTGTTGCTCTGGGTTGCAAGTCATTTCTTTGTAGAATGCGAATGGACGAACACGCATGTAGTGGTCTTTAGCACTGCGTGTAGCCAAGTCGCCAGCGTCCTCACGCATATTCAAGACGAGCTTGTAGATCTCAGGAGTTGTCTCTTTGCTAATCTTAATACCGAAGGCTTCAGAGAAGGCATTAGGTACTCCGTCGCCACCTACACGTGCGTCAGCTGCTGCTTGGTCGCCTCGTGGGGTGTCGCGCTGCATCTTTCCCCATTGATATTGAGCCTGATCGTAAAGGAACTGAATGCTACCTGGCTGCGGAGGAGGAGGGAGCAGTTCGAGAGAACTTGCCTGTTGTCCGTCCTGAAGGTAGTAGAGGTCGGGCTGTGTACGAATGTCTTTAATCTTCTTTGTAGTTGTCTGTGCGAAAGTGGTCACTGAGAACATAGCCAGCAGACCAACGACTAAGGTTTTCTTTGTCATCATAATAGATTTGAATTTATAATTTTGAATTAATTAAAAGACAATTTGTTTCTGTTGTTGCAAAGGTATATGAAAAGGCTAAATAAAAATAGTTGCATCCTATTATTTGCCTAAAATAAATGGATGCAACTATTCTTAATATGCTGGTTATCAGTTGTTATGATTATTCTGATAGCTTTGTAATATAATTGACGATACTACTTGAATTACGCTTACAATAGTCGTCGAGTAGCGTCTTGTTATCTCCTATCTTACTATGATAGAGTCGACTGACAACAGGGTTTAGGTTTCCATAGATACCTAACATCCCCGGCAGGAGTGTACGCTTCACTCTTGGCATGGCAAGCAGCAGGATGAGTACACGCACTTGCTGGCTGTTTACGCTCGTAAAGTGGAATATCTCTTGGCACACTTCTTTGTCTGTTGTGGCAAAGCTAATGAAGAATTGCTCTGATATTTGCGCTATCTGGTCTGTGACATCACGTGTAGCAGAGTCGATGTCAGCAAAGAGTTTTGAATGAAACTTCTTCATTCTCCGCTCTTCATTCTCCTTTTTTATATTGTCGTGTATGGTGGTATATTCTTCTATCAGCTGTTGGAGCGTATTTAAGTACTTGATTTGTGTGATGCGATTGTCGATAGTTTGCAACAGACGCAACAGTACGATACGGTCACGATTGTCGATATCTTTCTCTATTGTTTGCAGTTCGTTTAATAGGCTTTCTGCCATCTCTTCGTAGCCTTTCAGCCGTTGCAATTGCACGATACTGGCTGAGATATAATCGCGAATAACCTTTAGTCCCTTCGGAGTAAAGATGTTTTCGTATTGTTCCTTGACCACGATAAAGTCTGGATAGACCTCGGCTATCGTCAGATGTTTGGTTGCTTCTTGTATATGTTGCAGCCTTTCTCTCATGCCATCGTTCAGTCCGCTGAGGACGAGCGTGCCTTCGGTCGACCGATAGAACTTATCGAGTCGCTCCTTAATCTCTTGTATATGATTGAGCCACACCTCGTTCTTCTTGCATTGTTCGATGATGATTTCGATGTTATCTGTGCTACGGGCTTCTTCCGAGTCGTGTATCATCTGGCTACATTCATATACTTCGTATTGGTGGATGCGGTCGATCTGTTCGTTAAGAAACTTCACCATCTGGAGGGCTGTGTCACGGTTTAATCGGGTAATGCGGGCCGACAGGTTGGCGAACAGCTCATTGTTAGCTCGCAGACTTTGAGAACTGATGTTAATCGTTTCTATCTCATTACTAATAGCTTCAAGTGTGTTTTGTTCGTTCTCTGTCAGTCTGTCTTTTAGGCCTGCCAACGCTTCTAAGCGATGGCGAAGGTCGTCCTTTCTTAACTGGAGCTGCTTGTAAGTCAATGTCTTGTGCCTACGATAGCTGAAGAGAATGATACCTATTATACTCATCATCGTGAAGAGGATGATACCAATAAGTTGTAGGCTGGGGGCTTTATTATCAAAGGTAATCCACTTGGCAGCCTCCTCTTTGCCTGGAGTCAACTGTATCACGCCAAGGTCGGAACCAATGTAGAGCGTGTTGTTAAGGCTGAAAGCGGCCTGAGCATTGAAGTGTATGTCATCAAAGAAACTACCACAATCGTAGAGTCGGTTGTTTTTTATCTTGTATTTATGTATCCCCATCTCTGGTATCGTATAGACAATACTGTCATTGATACAAAAGATTTGATTGCTTCCATCGGTCCGGATGGAGTCAGCTCCTTGTATTTGTAGATAGTGATTGGTGAGGAGGAGTAGGCGAGGGCGTGGCGAATTGTAGGTGCAGAGACTATTGACAAACACCATGTGCTCGGTTCCTGCGATGCGTTCCACCTGCTTTCCCTTGCTGACAAACACACCGTGATTAAGGGTCGAGATGTATATCTTGCCACTTTCTGGGCTTTGATAGAAGGCTGTAATATACCTGTTATTCATCGACTTCACCGTGTCTGTCTTCCCATTACGGCAGTCTACTGACAGCAGATAGTCTTGCACACCAAGTAGTAGTTTGTTTTCATGGGGCAGAAGGGCCATCGAGGTGATACGTGTCCTTGGTTGTGTCAGTAGTTGTGGACGCTTGAAGAGCTGGTTGATAAGGTATTGTTCGCCAATGCTGAGCCTGTACACCTGATTATTAGCCGTATAATAATAGATGTCTTCGCCATCAGCAAACATCTCCTTTGGCAACTCGTCGTCTTCAAAGTCATATACCTTCTTGGCTATGAGTTCGTCGGCTTTCTGGCGAAACAGCTCGTGTTGGTTGTTTACATAGATGAGGTCATTACCCGTCCTACATGCTGCAACGACAGGAGGGTTGGCATTGAAGATACCAAGATGGTGGGGGATGCGCCATAGAGCGTTCTTTGTAAGGAGGATGGAGAAGCCGTTTCCATCGTCGGCAATGGCTATCCGATGTGGATTGTCGGGTACATTATTGCGGAGAGGAATACTGACAAAACGCTCTAAATTGTCGGACAGGAGTATTCTCGATGATGTAATGAAATAGTAGGTCGAGCCTGCTTTATAAAAGGATAGCACCGACTGGGGCAGTGGAAAGTGCTTGCTGTCAGCTCCGTTGATGTTTTCTATCGTTAGTTGATTGTCAGAAAGAATACAGAGGTGACCGTCATAGAAGGCTACCTTGCGTATATTCTCACCTTTATGACGTAGTTCTGTCTTCTGCGTGTGTAGGTTTATGCTTATTACTCCGGCCTGTGTGGCAGCAAAGAGCCACTTGTCATCGATGGGGCAGAGGTTGTTGACCAAGAAGGGTTCGCAACACTGGGTTGCTGACGTCGCTTTGATAGGGTAGAGTAGGGTCAGTCCTTGCTGCAGCTGACCGATGGGCATGGAAAAAAGACCTTGTGACGTAGCGACATAGAGGTGCTTGTCTGTAATCGTTATATCGTAGGGAGAATAACGGCTACCTTTGCCGGGAATGTCGTAGGTAAGCTGATGGAGGAGTGTGTCGGCTGCTATATTCCATAACTGCAGACCGGCATTACGTGATGCAATCCAAATCTGATTAGGATGCGAAGGGTCGCGTGCTACGTCATAGATGCGGTCGAGCCCTGTGTAATAACGCTTCCTTTCGTCTCCATTGATATGCCATATAACACCCGTCTCTCCGCCAATCCAATAGCCAGTCTTGTCTATAGACAACGCAGACAAACGGTCGGCATAGTGGAACTCTCGCTCTGATAACGACCGTGAAGGGGCTGTCTCCTTGCAGCCTGTGATAACGAATAGTAGTATCAAACAGAGCCAACTGACAAGAAGACGCACCTTTGCCTGTATATTGTATTCCGTAATCATTGGATTCAACTTTGTCTGCAAAGATAACGAATTACTCTGAGAATAGATGCTGATATCATATATTGTTTGTAGAAAAGTGGCGTCTGAGAGGGTTTTATTGGATGTTTTCTTGGGTGTTAGGTGATGATGTGTTGGGTGTTAGGTGTTGAATGTTAGGTGTTGATGAAGTGCTTTCGTGGGTGTTAGGTGATGATGTGTTGGGTGATGGGTGTTTAATGTTAGGTGTTGATGAAGTGCTTTTGTGGGTGTTAGATGTTGATGTGTTGGGTGTTAAGTGTTTAATGTTAGGTGTTGATGAAGTGCTTTTGTGGGTGTTAGATGTTGATGTGTTGGGTGTTAAGTGTTTAATGTTAGGTGTTGATGAAATGCTTTCGTGGGTGTTAGATGTTGATGTGTTGGGTGGTAGGTGTTGGGTGGTAGGTGTTGATGAAGTGCTTTTGTGGGTGTTCGGTGTTGATGTGTTGGGTGTTAGGTGTTGAATGTTAGGTGTTGATGAAGTGTTTTCGTGGGTGTTAGGTGTTTAGTGTTAAGTGTTTATGAAATGCTTTCATAGGTGTTAGGTATTGAATGTTAGGTGTTGATAAAAAGGTTATGTGGATACAAGTTGTTTAGTATTGAGTCTTAAAGCAGCTTGTAAGTAACAGCATATTTCATACCCACAAAAACAAACATCGTGTACTTTCTCATGGCAGGTTTGGGCTCCCCTCCTTCGGAGGGGCTGGGGGAGGTCCCCACATCCACCTTCTCCCCTTGTCAATATTTTTCGCCCCTCTTATTCATAGTACATGCTCTTCAAGGTGGCATAAGAGGCCCTTCTACGTTCGAGAACATGCCCTTCTTGCATGCAGAGAAGGGCCTTCTTGAGGCATGAAGGGCGTCTTCTCGAATGCTGTTTGTAATAAGCTGATTCTTTGAAGGTTATGATGTCGGTGATAGGGGAGGTTATACCCTTGTGTTGAGGGTGTTTAACTCGGTGTTATGTAATGTTTTTTCATGGTTTTACAGGTGTTCTCCGAGATGTGGAATGGGATGTTTGAAAAAATATTCGAGTGGTCGGATAAACCCTTGAAAGGCTTATCAGTGAGTTTTTTTCACCGCTTTCAAATGTTGTGTAGAGGATTTGTACACACGATGTTGAGGCTCCGTATGATAGAGAAAGGGGGTTGCGAAAGGATTATTTTAGGACCATCTTGCGAAAGACTGACCCTCTTGTCGTGGTGTAAATATTCAGTTTATGGGCAGGGGAAACGTTCTTTCTGTTATATGCGTAGGTCGGAGAAGGGAGAAAGGTTGATACATTAATATTGTATATCATGGTGAGACGGTATAATGTGTAATATTCTTTCTGCGATAAAAGTAACAGAACAGTTGCCGAAGTATTTAGCGAGAGAGACGAAAAAAGGGGATGTGTCTCCACATCCCCCTCGGCGTTTTAATCGTTTTATCTCTTATTCTTTTTAAGAATTCGTTGTGCACAATCGGCCAAGACAACGACCGCTCCGGCCAGAATACATACATCCTTGATAACCAGACGACCCGCACCAGTAAGTAACGGGAACCCGTGCTCGCCACTTCCTAAGTCGGGTACCCATACTTCGGGAGTCGTGACAAGGAAGGACAATGTGCCAAACGTCATGAGAATGACAAGGCCTGAACCAACGAAACCAATCTTTGGGAACCAGATACCTAATAAGGTCAAAATGCCAAATGACATAATGGCAATACCTAAACCATGAGAGAAGGTGTAGGTGTTGTTGGCTTCATGCCAGTCGTGCTTGACCTTGTCAAACTCGCCTTCTTTGAGCTTGTAGTCCTTATACTCTGGTGCTTTCTTGGTGTAGAAGAAGCTCATAAACGGACTGTTTGCCACGAATGGCACAATACCCTCTGCCTCATAGTTCCAAAACTTCAACCCACCAATCCATACAAAGATGATGAAGATTGCTATACGTATTAAATGAATACCTGTACCTTTCAGCGATGCTGCGGTATTTAGAACGAAGTCTAATAATAAATTAACTTTACTCATAATCTGTTACTGATTTATATCATGAATTTAATAAACACTCTTTTATATTTCTCTCTGCTTGTTCTTAGCTTTTTGTCCACTATTTTTTTATTTCCCATCTGCTATGTTTAAGCCTTCCACTTACGCTAATTAAGCCTCTTTTTTACGATAAGTAGGCCCTTCACTTACTCTAATTAGACTCCCCATCTATTATGAGTAGGCCTTTTGATCACTCTAATTAGGCTTTCTAATTACTGTGAGCTGGCCTTTTAGTCACTTTCGTTAGGCTTTTTATTTACAGTGAGTAGGCCTTTTACTTACTCTAATTATTCTTTTCGTCTATTGTGAGCAGGCCTTTGACTTACTCTAATTAATTCTCTCGTCTGCTGTGAGCAGGTTTTATTCTACGATGATTTTATGTTAATTCCATGCTGGATATGCTCTTACCCTATGATAGACTCACTATTATCCTATAATGAACTCGTTTTCTCACTCAGAATGTTACCCACTAAGCCCTTTGTCCTTTTGTCTTTAGAACTTCGTTAACAGTAGTCTTCCACTCCTCGTTCTGAAATCGTGGGCAAAGATATATAATTCCCCTTAAACGGCAAAGAATATCCCTTGTAATTATTACAAAAATCCTTGCAAATAGTCTTTTTTATCTAAAAATACCATCTTTGTGGTATTAATAGCAATCCCCATTGTGACGAGAAAGTATGATAAATGATAAGTTGTGATTTGCTTGAAAAGTCTTACCTTTGTGGTATCAATAACAACAATATGTAGTGGTTGACGTGTTGACACGTGTTGTGATTTGCTTGAAAAGTCTTACCTTTGTGGTATCAATAACAACAGATTGTAGAAATTAACAGGGAACTATTAAGTTGTGATTTGCTTGAAAAGTCTTACCTTTGTGGTATCAATAACAACTAATAGGAAGTGTACTTGATGCTGATATTTGTTGTGATTTGTTTGAAAAGTCTTACCTTTGTGGTATCAATAACAACGGATGCGTTTTGATAGTACCGCCTTCATTGGTTGTGATTTGCTTGAAAAGTCTTACCTTTGTGGTATCAATAACAACAACGCTGAACAACAGGCATAGAGTAGTAGGGTTGTGATTTGCTTGAAAAGTCTTACCTTTGTGGTATCAATAACAACTGAACCCCCAGATATACCAACTCTCATGTAAGTTGTGATTTGCTTGAAAAGTCTTACCTTTGTGGTATCAATAACAACACGAGTGGAACGTTTAGCCATATCTCCATTGTTGTGATTTGCTTGAAAAGTCTTACCTTTGTGGTATCAATAACAACTTTTTAATGTTCTTCGCCTCAAGAATTGACGTTGTGATTTGCTTGAAAAGTCTTACCTTTGTGGTATCAATAACAACATCAACTTGCCGATAACTTTGATGATGTATGTTGTGATTTGCTTGAAAAGTCTTACCTTTGTGGTATCAATAACAACGCAGGATAATATTTATCATACCATGCCTTAGTTGTGATTTGCTTGAAAAGTCTTACCTTTGTGGTATCAATAACAACGTGTCTCATAATGATTGTTGCAAGCAACAGTTGTGATTTGCTTGAAAAGTCTTACCTTTGTGGTATCAATAACAACTGGTCTGCCTTGCTGTCGTAATATTCACTCGTTGTGATTTGCTTGAAAAGTCTTACCTTTGTGGTATCAATAACAACTTGATTTACCCAACTCGTTGTCGCCGGTTAGTTGTGATTTGCTTGAAAAGTCTTACCTTTGTGGTATCAATAACAACTCCTATCTTGATAGGCTCTCCCAACTTCAGTTGTGATTTGCTTGAAAAGTCTTACCTTTGTGGTATCAATAACAACTTTGTGCGACACTGATTTCCCACGTTTTAGGTTGTGATTTGCTTGAAAAGTCTTACCTTTGTGGTATCAATAACAACCAAAGCAATTTCTAAAGTCTTACTTCCATAGTTGTGATTTGCTTGAAAAGTCTTACCTTTGTGGTATCAATAACAACTAACAGGGACGAATTAATTTTACATCATCAGTTGTGATTTGCTTGAAAAGTCTTACCTTTGTGGTATCAATAACAACCCCCGTTGAAGGAGAACCCTCCTTATTCAAGTTGTGATTTGCTTGAAAAGTCTTACCTTTGTGGTATCAATAACAACACCTAATAAAATCTTTATGACATGAGCGGAGTTGTGATTTGCTTGAAAAGTCTTACCTTTGTGGTATCAATAACAACTAGTATCGTCATCTTCGTCGCTAAGAGTGTGTTGTGATTTGCTTGAAAAGTCTTACCTTTGTGGTATCAATAACAACTTTCTTACCTTGTATATCGGTTAACGATGTGTTGTGATTTGCTTGAAAAGTCTTACCTTTGTGGTATCAATAACAACAGAACCGAGCGCTTGACCAGTTCCATTAGGTTGTGATTTGCTTGAAAAGTCTTACCTTTGTGGTATCAATAACAACCTTGCTTAGAAAATAACTAATCACAACTGGGTTGTGATTTGCTTGAAAAGTCTTACCTTTGTGGTATCAATAACAACCTGCTTCAGACATTGCTTATTCTCCTATCCGTTGTGATTTGCTTGAAAAGTCTTACCTTTGTGGTATCAATAACAACCTATTACCCTAGAAAGAGGAAACAAAACAAGTTGTGATTTGCTTGAAAAGTCTTACCTTTGTGGTATCAATAACAACAATAAGTATCATCAAGTTTGATGTCTGTAGTTGTGATTTGCTTGAAAAGTCTTACCTTTGTGGTATCAATAACAACAGTAATATCAATTAATCTCTATTCATGTGGGTTGTGATTTGCTTGAAAAGTCTTACCTTTGTGGTATCAATAACAACCAGCGCACTGGACAGTGAAGTTGTCGTCAGTTGTGATTTGCTTGAAAAGTCTTACCTTTGTGGTATCAATAACAACTTACACACAATCTAAATTATAAAGATTATGGTTGTGATTTGCTTGAAAAGTCTTACCTTTGTGGTATCAATAACAACGAATCATTAAATATAGAAGATGTTGAGATTGTTGTGATTTGCTTGAAAAGTCTTACCTTTGTGGTATCAATAACAACCTGAAAAGCTAAAGAAGTGTGTACCTAATTGTTGTGATTTGCTTGAAAAGTCGGGTACGTCATCTGAACTGTGTCATTGGTTTCATTTCGTTGGGGGCATGAGGAATGCTGATGGGCAAACCGGAGCAGTCATTCT
>ERZ772960.2340-NODE-2340-length-13873-cov-8.601245_pt1 | contig 13873 bp, 21 predicted proteins | sample MGYA00580678_ERZ772960 | MGnify/ENA primary metagenome ERZ772960 (study PRJEB29015, sample SAMEA2737930) | human oral metagenome | biome: human oral; feature: human-associated habitat; material: dental | place: China | collected 2059 ... | reverse complement strand
GAAAGGTCATATGGGTTTATTAGTGCCACGTAGCAGCATGAGTAAAACACCATTACGATGTGCAAATAGCGTAGGAATTGTAGATGCAGATTATCGAGGTGAAATCAGTATCGTATATGAGAATGTATCTTGTAGCGATTACATGATATTTAGAGGTGATCGCATTGCACAATTAATTATCGTACCAATCACAGTTGTTGATGTAGAAGAAGTACAAACACTCAGCGAAACAGAACGAGGTACTGGCGGTTATGGCAGTACTGGCAAATAAAAGACAGTAGAAACACAGTAAAAGACAGTAAAAAGACAGAAGATATAGGCGGTGAAATATCCGCCTTATCATAAGAGGTAACTATGATGGATTTTGAACTATTATCAAGTGCGTTAACAATAGTGCATGGTAATGATATATATAAGCCTGTTATTAAAAGTAGAGCAGAGGGTATTTTTTCGGAATATTGTATAGGCGGTGTAAAAATTGCAATAATGATGAGCATGTTCGATTTGAGAAAAGGACGGATGTCATTAGAGGAATATACAAGACTTGTACGAAGAAATGCACTCTTTGAGTATGTGGAATTTATTGAAAATGCACGTAAAGAAGAATGGAATGATGCGTTAAATCGATGGAAAGAAACACAAGGTGATAACAAATGTTAGGTTATAGCTGATGTGTAAGTGAAAGGATATGGCTTTGAAGAACGATAGAAATAAACAATATCGAAGAGCGTATTGGTTGATGCGTGATTATTTAAGTTACTATGAATTAACGGCCCCAGATGGTGGTGACTTTTGGGATTGGTGGTTTAGTTAAATAAGCAATATAGGTAATCAGTATGATTGAGTGTTAGGGGAGAATCAGTAAATGGCTAAAAGGTATGTGAAAAAGGCTAATGAAATTCAAGCCGTACAATACAACGGCACGAACGCTATGGAAATAGTAGATTTTGTTGATGATGTGATTGGTATTGATTGGTATGAGAACGCATCTTTAGAAATTACAACAAATAATGAAACGATCGAATGTTTTAAAGGGGATTATGTTGTTAAAGATCATAAAGATAAAATTAAAGTTTATGAGGCAAACGAATTTGAAAAGAATTATAGCGAGGTAGAAGATGATTAATGATAAACAATTTACAGATGAACTATTTAAACGAATGTATGATCTAGGGTACCGAAAAGCCGAAATTGAAAGTGGTGTATTGTTCTTTTTTAACGGTAAAAGGGAGCTTTTAAACTATTTCTTGCCACGTGTAATGGTGGCCAGTACGTGCTTTGAGGGAAAAGACCAGTTGATTGATATTGGTGAATATCTAGGTATTGTTGATTGGTCGAAAGTAGAAGTTGATACACCTATACTGGTTAAGCATCGTGTTGAAGAAACTTGGGAAAAACGTCATTTTGCATGTTTTAAAAATGGATATGTATATACTTGGCGTGAGGGTACAACATCTTGGAGCGTACCAGATGAGCAACTTATTACAATGTGGAATTATGCAAAACTAGCAGAGGTATAAGTATATGACATGGTTTATGTTCTTTTGTTTATGGCTTGCAGTTGGTAATACAAATAATGGTTATGCAAATGCAATTATATTTGTAGCATGGAGCGTGTTGGTTTATATGTTAGCCATTAATGGTGCATTTAAGGATTGAGGTGATTTATATTTGAGTGAACTATCAAAGGAAGAAAAGAAATTAATAAATAGCGCTAAGGAATATCTAAAACCTTTGAAAACAGTAGATAAAGACCTTGAGTTAATGGCTATGGAAATAAAGCAATTACAAAGTAATATAACAACAATCAGTGCTATTGATTATTCAAAAGACAGAGTAAGTGGTGGCGGTGTTCCATGTGGATTAGAAAATAGTGTAGCAAGGTTTGTTGATACTGAAAAAGAGCAACGCAGACGGATTGATGAATTAACGGAATACAAATGTGATGCAGTGGATTTGCTTACTAAGTTGGAAGCAGGTATAGGCGGTAAAATGCTGAGGGCTGAATACCTATTAGGTATGACTGCACAACAAGCGTGTTCAATATATAAAGGAATGTTTGAAGAAAGACAGGCTAAACGATATAGAGATGAAGCATTTATAGAGGTGGCAAAAAAGATGACATCAAATGTCATGAAATGTCAGTAATTGTCAGTATTCATAGCTAAAAACATATAGTAGAATATAAGGTGTAAGAGTTGCCAATGAGCAATTCTAAAAATTAAATAGCAATTGAGGTGCGGTTTTATATTTTGTATTTTAAAATCAACGAGTATTGTTTCTAAGTCATTACAATCTATATTATTTTATAATCGCACCGCACCTCTTATATTGCATTTTGTAAACTAATACCGCACATATAATCCTTTCCAATGATGCAATAACAATTAACTATACGTTTCATGAGATAAAACCTTTAAGCGAAAAGATATTACATACTACAAACAACTGGCGGTATTAGTTTAGAGAGTGCAATTGCATATTGAAAACTAAAGCTATATATGTTCCATTAAGAACCGAGTAATGTACGTGAGTTAGACAGAGGGAGCTAACCATGATTACAATTCATATGCTCGTGTTGGTAGATAGCCAACTATATAGCTTTGGTTTTGAGCATGCAATCATTGTTGAAAAGTGAATATCGTATTTTGTTTTGGTTAGATATCGGAACATGTGCATGTGTTTTGACTACATGTTAGAACGTGTGCAAGCATTGACTATACGATATTCAGTTTTAAATAATTATTACAATAAAAATGAATAAAACTATCATATAATGAGGTATATCCACGGTGATATATCTCATTTTTTGTATAAAGTTATCAAAAAAGGAGAAATGATGACTGACATATTGTGTTGTAAGAGTAAATGTCTTAACAACAAGAAAGGGAAGTGCACGGCTAGTGTCATTGAATATGATGGGTTATGCCAAACATATATCACACAGGGGAACGCAAGCAAAAGTGCATGCGGTTTGTGTGTACGATCTAATGGGAAATTAAAGCGGAAAGGCGGTGGAGTACTAAGATGATTAAAGCAATTAAACAATTCATTAAGGATAGAGCATTGTTTAAACGTGCAGCACAAGACCTAGATAACAAAGACCTACAAGCAAAAGCGAAATATGCGTTTGAGCATTGTAAAGATAACATGTTAAGCATTATTGATTGTCTAGCCATTGTGTGCGGTGTATTGATTATAGTCGGTATTGTGTGGTGCTTGATGTGAATTATCAACCAATGATAAGAAAACTACTCAAAGCATTACAAATGAATGGTAGGCGATATGTAGTCGATGTAAGGCAATCATGGAGTAAATATGATAAGCCTTGTAAGGTATATATCGTTAATCGAATGTACACAGAGGAAGAGTACAAACTAACATTCCCTCATAAGTACAAAAAGGGTAAGACATTTAAACCTAAACAACTCTATAAGAAAGAAAGTGAGTATAGCAGTACTAAGCAACATGAAGTACTGCTATTTTTAGTTAAGACATATAAAGGTGGTGAGTAGCATTGGCGAGTATAAATGAATTAGCACAAAAACTAACTAAGAAAGAACGCATATTTGCTGATGAATACGTTAAGACCACCAACGGAACACAAAGCGCAATCACTGCAGGATATTCAGAAAAGACGGCAAGAAGTAAAGCCAGTCAGTTGTTGACAAAAGTAAACGTTCGGCAATATATAGATGCAGTCATGAACGAACGAAGTAAAAATACAATCGCAACTGCTGATGAAGTGTTGGAGTACCTAACTAAGGTTATGAATGGCGAAGAAAAAGATGCGTTTGGCTTGGATGCATCAATTGCAGATAGAACTAAAGCAGCCGAGTTGTTAGGTAAACGGCACATGCTATTTACTGATAAGGTAAAACTAGATGCAGAAATAGAGATTGATATTTCAGACCGCATGAAACAAGCAAGGGTGAAATCTAATGAAGTACAACAAGGCACAACTGATTGATGCGTTGGGTTCGTTTACTCATGATCCATTAGGCTTTGTATATTTCGCATTCCCTTGGGGGAAACAGAATACCATTCTTGAACGTTTTGACGGGCCTGATAAGTGGCAAATTAAAATCTTGAAAAAGATTGGCAAAGAACTAAAGAAAGGAAAAAGCCTTTCTAAAGCAATACAAATTGCGATTGCGTCAGGACATGGTATTGGGAAATCAACATTGGTATCATTTTTGATTTTGTTTGCTATGGCTACTCATGAAAATACAAGGGGTGTAGTTACTGCTAACACAGAAAAACAGTTAATTTCTAAAACATGGCCTGAACTTAACAAGTGGTACAACCTGTTTATAGGCAAGGAGTTATTCACCTACACCGCAACCGCATTGTTTAGTGCTGATAAAAAGTATGAAAAAACATGGCGGATAGATGCTATTCCGTGGAGTGAAAGTAATCCAGAAGCATTCGCAGGCTTGCACAATCAAGGCAATAGAATACTAATCATATTTGATGAAGCATCAGCTATATCTGATAGCATTTGGGAAGTAACAGAGGGTGCTTTGACGGATAAAGAAACAGAAATTATATGGTGTGCTTTTGGCAATCCTACACGAAACAGTGGCAGATTTAGAGAGTGTTTTAGAAAGTATCGTAAATATTGGTATACAGAACAAATTGACAGTCGAACTGTTAAAGTATCGAACAAAGCGAAATTACAAGAATGGGTTGATATTCATGGTGAGGATAGCGACTTTGTAAAGGTGCGTGTAAGAGGAATATTCCCTAGTGCATCGGACACACAATTTATATCCGCATCAATTGTAGACGAAGCACAAAAGAGAGTGTACAAGGTAGGACAGTTTGATAACTTACCTACTATCATCGGTGTAGACCCTGCATGGACTGGTGGCGATACACTAGAAATCGTAATGCGTAATGGCTATCACATGAAGTGCCTAGCAACCATTGAAAAGAATGATGATGATATGCGTATGGCTAACCTAATAGCACAATTTGAGGATGAATACAAAGCAGATGCGGTGTTCATAGACCAAGGGTACGGCACTGGTATTTACAGTATAGGTAAATCAATGGGTAGAAAATGGCGATTAGTTGCCTTTGGTGGTGCATCGCCTAACAATATGTACCTCAATATGCGTGCGTACATATGGGGCGAAATGAAAGAATGGCTAAAAGAGGGCGGTTCAATTCCTAATGAACAAGGATTGTATGATGACCTCGTAGGGCCAGAAGCGATCATTGATAAAAACGGCCGAATACAACTTGAAAGCAAAAAGGACATGAAAGAGCGGGGCTTACCATCACCGAATAAAGGCGATGCATTAGCCTTGACCTTTGCATTTAGGGTCACTAAAAAAGTAAATGGCAATCACAGAAGAGTAGCGAATACAGAGTACAAACCATTTGGGTAAAGGGGGAATGTGAATGTGTATGAAAGCTAAAACACCAAGTGTTACTACACCAGCACCTGCACCAGTCGCACAGACTGATGACATGACGCAAAAGAAAGATGAACAATGGTTCACTGATAAAAAGCGCAAGAAAACTGGTTATGATAGCACTATCTTGGCTAGTGCATTAAGCCAAGCAACAGGCAAAACAACATTAGGCGGTTAATATGAGTACTATCTTATCAAGTCTAGCAAGGCAACCTACAGAAAAGCCTGTAACTAAACCAAAAGACTACAAGAAAATAAAAGCTAAATTCAATCAGATGTTCACCAATCGTCAAAAGTACGTTGAGAAATGGAAGATGATTAGAGATTATCAGTTGCCATTCCTTGGGGTGTTTGATGGCGAACAAGACCAATCGAAACTATATACTGACAAAATACTAACTGGAATAGCATGGGAAAGTTGTCAAATATTCGCTAGTGGTGTAATGAGTGGAATGACACCACCTAGCCGTAAATGGTTTAAGCTAACCATGGAAAATACGGATATGGCGGCGAATAGTGATGTAGCAAAAGTACTAGATGAACGTGAAGAAATATTGTATGCAGTATTTGCAAAATCCAATTTCTACAATGTGGTTCACCAAGTCTATATGGAACTACCATTCGGACAAGCGCCTATGTCTATCATGCCAGATGGTAAAGTTGGTGTACGCTTCACATCGTATCCAATCGGTACTTACGCATTAGAATGTAATGCTAATGGTGAGGTCAACACGTTTGGCAGAAAGTACAACATGACTTGCGACCAACTCGTGGAAGAGTTTGGATATGATAACTGTACCGAAAAGATTAAAAATGCATACGATGATGGCAAGGGTAATGCATCTACCTATACTGTTTGTTGGCTTGTGTGCGAAAACAAAGACCGCAATGGAAAACTAGGTAACAAGAACATGCCTTACTCCTCAATTTACTGGGTTGAGGGGAGTAGAGACGATGAAATCTTGCGACATAGTGGCTATGAAGAATGGCCTATTCCGATTGCACGGCACACTACACACGATCTAAATGGTTATGGTAAAGGTAGTGCATGGTTCGCACAATCTGATGCAATGATGTTACAAAAATTAGAGTTAGACCGACTAACCGCTATTGAGTTAGGTGTAAAGCCACCAATGGCTGTAACATCTGATGTAATCGGTAGTGTATCGCTATTTCCGGGTGGTATAACAGAAGTTGATACAGGTGGTAAGGTTGAGCCTATCTTTAATGTAGGTATCAATCTTGATTGGATTATGCAACAAATCATCGAAGTTAAAGACAGTATCAAGCGTGCATATAGTGCTGACTTATTCCTGATGTTAGATAATATGGATAATGGACAGATGACGGCAAGGGAAGTCATGGAACGCACGCAAGAGAAATTGCAACAATTAGGGCCTGTAGTGGAACGGCTACTATCTGAATTTCTTAATCCAATTATCGAACGTACCTATGCGATACTAGATCGTGCTGGTGTATTTCCACCAATTCCAGATGAATTAGTGGAACGGTTAAATGGACAGGACGTAAAGATAGAATACATTTCACCATTAGCACAGGCTCAGAAAGTATCTTCATTGACATCAATTGAACAGTATTTTGCGTTCCTTACAACATTAGCGCAGGGCAATCATAATATTCTACAAAAATTTAATTTTGAAGAAGCAGCGGATTATTATGGTGTTAACCTCGGTGTACCTGCAAAAGTAATTGTATCGAATGACGAATATCAAGCTAAGATGCAAGAACAAGCACAAGCACAACAGAAACAAGAGGAGCAAGCACAAATAATGCAAGCGGCACAATTAGCACCTCAAATGGCTAGTGCAGCTAAACAAGCAACTGATGCAGCGAACGATGGAAACCCTGTAATGCAACAATTAATGGGAATGGGGTACTAGATGAAACAAAAAAGAGATTATATGCGAGAGCGTGATATTGAAGCGTTGAACCACGTACTGAGTACTGAACTCGGTAGGTGGTTTTTTTGTCGGATTTTTGACCATACAGGCATTTTAAAGCGTTCGTTTACTGGTAATTCAGAAACATTTTTTAATGAGGGCAGGCGGAGTGTAGGTCTAACTTACATGAATATGCTAGGTCAAATTGGCGATGGTATAGAGGGTGTTAAGAAATACCATCGAGCACAACTGGAATATATCCAACAACAAAAACTATTTAAGGAATTAGAAGAGAAAGGTGAATAACCATGGATGACAATTTACAACAAGGCACAAACAATAACACGGATAGTGCAGATGGTGGTACACCACAGGACACGAACACACAAGACCAACCAAATACGATTTTAGGCGGTGGCGGTGATAATAACACCGACCAACCTGCAGAACCTATTGTATATGACTTTTCAACTGCATTTGAGGGGGGCGAAGTCGACCAAACCATCGCAGATGAGTTTTCTAAAATGCTAAATGGTGTAGGTGCTACGCAAGAGCAAGCGGTGGAACTAGCGAAGTTTGGCAACAAATACGCAACGGACATCGTGAGTGCTTATGAAACACAAAAGCAAGAGGCACTAAAAGCACAATACGATGGGTATGCAGAAAACGCTAAAAAGGTATTAGGTAATGAATTTGACGCTACTGTAAGCAAAGCGGCCGCTGGTATAGAGGCAGTAAAAAAGATAATCCCTAATATCCGTGAAATCCTAGCTGAAAACGGCTTAGGTAATCGTGTAGAAATGATTCAATTATTCAAACATATTGCTAATATGGCTAGCGAAGATAACAACGCAGGGAATGGAAGTCCTGCAAATCAAATTACAACAGAAAAAGATTTGGCGGACGCTATTTATAAAGACATGTAAAGGAGATTAATATATGGCAATCGGAGTAATGAACCCAACAATTTTAGATGTTACAAAACGCATGGAGGGTGATGGAACACTTGGCAATATCATCGAGATTATGGAGCAGACGAATGAAATTTTAACGGATATGACAATGCTTGAAGGTAACTTGCCTACAGGGAACATATCCACCGTTCGTACTGGTTTACCTAAAGTCGCTTGGCGGGTATTTAATGACGGCGTAGAACCAAGCAAATCTACAACTGCACAAGCAACTGATACTTGCGGTATGCTAGAGGCTTATGCTGTAGTAGACCGTGATTTAGCAGATATTTCTAATAACGCAAAAGAATTTCGCCTACAAGAAGATCGTGCTTTCTTGGAATCTATGAACCAAGAAATGGCAACTACGCTATTCTATGGCTCTAAGGCTATGCCTGAAAAATTCGTAGGCCTTACGCCTCGATATTCTGATAAAACTGCTAAAAGTGGTGAAAACATTATCGATGCTGGCGGTACAGGTGCTAACTTAACATCTATTTGGTTAGTAGTATGGGGCCCTAACACAGTACATGGTATTTATCCTAAAGGCTCTAAAGCTGGTTTCAAATGGGATGATGATGGCGTAGTTGATGTAACTACTAACGATGGTAAAAAATACAAAGCGTATCAAACACACTACCAATGGAAGAATGGCTTAACCGTTCGTGATTGGAGATATGTGGTTCGTATCTGCAATATCGATGTAACTAAATTGACTAAAAACGCAGCAACAGGTGCTGATCTCATCGACCTAATGATTGATGCAGAAGAAAAAATCCCTAACTTAGGTATGGGTAGACCAGTATGGTACATGAACAAAACTGTTCGTGGTTATTTGCGTAAACAACTCAACGAGGGACACAAATACCAAACTGCTGCAGGTAAAGAACCAGGTAAAATTACAGTTGATTTCAATGATACACCAGTTAGACGTACTGATGCATTGATTATTGGTGAAGAACAAGTTAGATAATTAGGGGGTAACAATACATGCTATTAGATAAGGAAAATATTTTTTACAACAAGCAAGCAATCACATCCAACACAGTATCTACCGCAGTTTATAATGGCGGTGGTGATGCGTATAAAGCACCATGGCTAGTAATCCGCATCGATAAAGATGTAACTGGTACACCATTATTCAATGTGTATACATCCAATAAGGAAAATATGGAAAGTGCGGTATTGCTACATGGTATTACATTACCTGCAAATGCTAAGGCTGGTACTGAAGTTGTAACACGTTTAGGTACAGGTGCTAAGCAATACATCAAAGTTAATGCCAACAACATGACAGGCGGTACTATTTCCGCATTCTTAGTATTTGATGTGAATATGGTTTAAGAGGTGTACTATGTTAGTAACAACTAAAAAGAAAATTTACTTGTGCGAATACGGCGTGGTTGAAGAAGGAACAGAAGTAGATGTTTCTGATGAAATCATCGAACAGTTTGGTGAAGAAGTGTTTGATGGCATCGTAAAAGAAGATGAAGAACCTGTTGAAAAGCCAAAGCGTGGTAAGAAAACAGAAGAATAACAATTTAAGAGGGGTGCTTATGCATCCCTCTTTTTCACTATAAGGGGGCAATATGACACCTACTGATATATGCAATATGGCTTTGTCTTTAATCAATGGTGGTAGAATATATAGCCTTGATGAAGAAAACGAAACGGCTAGACAATGCAGATTGCATTATGAAACTACACGCAAGATGCTATTATCCCAATACGAATGGAATTTTGCACGAAAGCGTGAAGAATGCATTCAATCAGATCATAAGCTAGCTGGATATAAGTATGTATATGCTTACCCAGAAAAGTGTTTACGTATTTTAGGGGTTATTCCTAAAGGTGAACGATTTAGAGCGGAAAACCAAAAGGAATATGATGTATTTACTTTTGACGATAACACAAAGTACATAGTGAGTGATGTACCGCTTGCGTACATTGACTATGTGTACGATGTGAAAGATATAGATATATTTAGCCCTGTATTTATACAGGCTTTAAAATCTAAAATGGGTTCTGATTTAGCCATGCCATTAACTGGCAATAGCGGATTGTTCGACCAATGTTACAAGCTGTATCAAGCCGCAATACAAGAAGCTAAATCGTTGAGTGCGAAAGAACGTAGGCAAGATATGCCTTATGTATCTGGTTATGTAAAAGCAAGGAGTTGGTAATTATGAAACCAATGTATATTTCACAACTTGCATTTACAACAGGCGAAATTTCGCCAGATGTATCTAGGCGATTTGACTTAGATCAGTTTAAAAGTGCGTTGCTATTAGCAGAAAATGCAGTCATTCGTCCTTATGGTGCAGTGGCTAGACGGCAAGGTTCAGAATATATAGGACAGGTTAAAAACAAGGATAAGTCTACACGGCTATTTGAATTTACGGCAGAAAATAATAAATCATTCTTGCTTGAAATCGGTGAGCGATATATCCGAGTATGGCGAAATGGTATTTATACAGGTATCGAACTAGAAACACCATTTGAAAGTGATGTTGTTGATAAATTGAACTGCATCCAAAGTGGCGATGTAATGTTTATTTGTAGTGGTAAATATCCAGTAAAAACAGTATCACGATATAGTGATACAGACTGGCGATTTGATACATATAGGTTATCAGAGCAACCATACGGCGAAGTAAATATTGACAAAGAAAGTACTGTTATATTAAATGGCGATACATTAACTGCTACAAAAGACATGTTCAATGCTGACATGGTAGGCTCGGTAATGCAGATTGAACACTATGTAAAAGCAATTACAACTAGCAGTACTGGCTCAGTAATTGAGAGTAGTAGGTGGGTATATAGCGGTGAAAACGGCCACGAAGTGCATAATACAGATTATAACAATATCAATTATGATGTAGAACAATTCAGTAGTGATGAGGATTTATCATGGAAATTCACATCACACGGCACGTGGAATGGTACTGTTAAAATTCAAATCAGTAACGATGGTGGTACAACATGGAAAGATTACCGAGTGTACACATCTAACAACGATTACAATGTAACGGATACAGGCAAGGTTACACCTAGTGCTAGATTGAAAGTTGTATCTGATTTGAAAGGCGGTAGCGTTAATGTAGACCTATCATTCTTGCCACATTCCAACTATGGTGTAGTTGAAATTAAAGAATTTGTTGATAGTAAGCACGTTAAAGTAAATGTATTGAATAGCGTTGTAGAAAATGAAGCCACAACTAAATTCAGATTTGGACAATGGGGCAAAGGTCTTGGTTATCCTCGTGTATGTACGTTTTACCAAGATAGATTTGTCCTAGCGTCTAGCGCTCAATATCCTAACTACATATGGTTTAGTCGCACAGGTGATTATTCTAACTTCGGTGTAGAAAAGGTAGGCGGTACGATTACAGATGATAGTGCAATCACACTACCAGTAATTAATCGAAAAATGTATGACATTAGACATTTGATACCTGCTAATGACTTATTGATTTTAACCAGTGGTAACGAATGGATAATTGATGGTTCTAAAACTATTACACCTACTAACTGTAATCTACGCACACAAACACAACGTGGCGCATCTGAATGTGAGCCACAATACATAGGGAATAGATGCGTGTACGTACAGGCTAGAGGGTGTGTAGTGCGTGATTTAGGTTACTCGTATGAAAGCGATAACTACACAGGGGCTGACTTAACTCTATTCGTTAAGCATCTGACAAAGTATCGTAATTTTATTACAAGTGCTTATGCACAAGATCCAGATAGTATCGTTTACTATGTTACCGATGATGGCAATATCGATTGTCTAACTTACATTCCTGAGCAAAAGGTGTATGCATGGTCGCACTTCACAACGAAAGGCAAATACAAATATGCTGAGAGTGTGGCAGAGGGTGAGCAGGATAGCTTGTACGTAATCGTTGAACGCGAATTTAAAAGCGGTACAGTGATGTGTATAGAACGATTTGAGCCAATGTATAACGCTGATAATAACAACGTGTACATGGATTGTTACATCAGACAAACCAGTACAGAGAATATCAGTACTATCACAGTACCGCATCTGATTGGTGAGGATGTACAGATTGTAGTTAATGGTAGGGAACGGCCAATTAAGGAAGTACCACCTACGGCAATTATTAATATCGATGGTAAGGCACAAAGCGTAGCCGTTGGAATTAACTACACTACACGATTACGTATTCCAAGTATTGAAATGCAAATACAAGATGGTACGTTGCAAGGTAGACAATTAACGATGAGCAGATTATCGATGAACATCTTAAATTCATTCGGTGGCAAAATCGGAAGAAACTTCAACCATATGGATGATATTTCATTACCGCCACTCAAGTTATATAGTGGAGATAAGGTATGTATATTGCCAAAATTCGATGGAGTGTACTCAACTGATGCATCTGTATGTATTTTACATGAAAAACCTTATCCATTTAACCTTTTAAGCGTAACAAGAGAAATAGAAATAGGTGGTGGTTTTCCAAATGTTACAGGACTTTGATATTTGCCCTGTAAGGCACACTTCATTAATTCATGACTTATATATCAACTTACGAGCCATAGACACCTTAGAGGTCAATATAGCGAACCAAAATTTTCCGAATTATGGAAAAAATGATTTTGTGAGGGATATATGCAGTAATGACTATGAAAACCACATTGTAATTGAGAATGATGTACCAATAGCCGTATATGGTATCTCAAAAAAGCCAATCAATGGAATGTACTGTATTTATTTCTTGGGAAACAAGATACTAGATACTAATTTGAAATTACAAAAAGAGTTTCTAAAACGAAGTAACGCAATCATAAAAGAGTGGCTATCCACTCATGAATGTTTATTCAATTTCATACATAAGAAAAATAACCGCTCGAAGCGATGGCTTACATCACTAGGGGCGGTTATTCATTCTGACATTACACACAACGGAATGGAACTATTTACATTGAGAAAGGGGGATGCGAATGTGTAATCCTATTGCATTGATGGCAGGACAGTTGGTTACTACATTATGGGGTCAACATCAACAGACCAAAGCACAGACTGCTATGTACAATGCACAGGCACAAGCAGCGGAAGCTAATGCACGTATATCTGATAGGAAACAACAGGATATTGCCAATCAAGCACTACAAGAGCGAGATAAGATGGACAATAAAATGCGGTTAATTGCAGGTCAGAATACGGCAGAAGCAGGCGCTACAGGGTTATCCATGAGTGGTACACCATTACAATTAATGGCTAGTAGCTACGATGAATACAACAAGGATATTAACAATTGGGAAACCAACAAGAATAACAGTATCTACAATGAATATCTTAATGGAGTTAATTATCGCAATGAAGCTAGTAGTGCAAGAGCAGCTGCATCTAATGCGAAAACGCAAGGGCGATTGCAAATGCTCGGTACTATCTTGAGCGGTGCATCTAGTATGTACGGATTGAAACAACAATACGCAGGCAATGGTAAAGTTGGTAAATCTAAATATCAAACTGTATATGGTGGTGATACAGATTATGATGCTATTACAGGTTTGAAACAAGGCGATGATTTAAGAATGCAACAAGGTGTAGGGCCGGGATCTATTG
>ERZ772960.2337-NODE-2337-length-13887-cov-4.184500_pt1 | contig 13887 bp, 12 predicted proteins | sample MGYA00580678_ERZ772960 | MGnify/ENA primary metagenome ERZ772960 (study PRJEB29015, sample SAMEA2737930) | human oral metagenome | biome: human oral; feature: human-associated habitat; material: dental | place: China | collected 2059 ... | reverse complement strand
ACTGTCGGTAAACAGAGTAAGCATGGGTGCACAAACTTTTGACGACCGACGCCTCCGCTTCTTGCACCGTCGCCATACTGCCGCCGAGGTGTTTCGGGCAGTGGAACGTCTGCGCGCGGCGGACATCAATCATATCAATATCGATTTGATGTTTGGTTTTCCTGATGAAACGCGGGAAGATTGGACGGTAGACATCGACCGCACCCTTGCACTGAACATAGAGCACCTATCTGCCTATTGCCTTGCTTACGAGGAGGGAACACCTCTCTATCGTCTGCGAGAACAGGGACGGGTGAAAGAGCTTGACGAAGAGGTGAGCCGCAGCATGTACGAAACGCTCATCGACCGCATGACTGCAGCCGGTTACGAACACTACGAGATAAGCAACTTCGCACGTCCCGGACATCATTCACTTCACAACGCCAACTATTGGAATGCCACGCCTTACATCGGTCTCGGGGCATCGGCACATTCATATGACGGGGCATCGCGACAATGGAATATCTCCGACACGCAACGCTATATTGCGTCTATCGCCGAAGGCATCGTGCCCGCAGAACGCGAAACACTGGATGCCGATACCCGCTATAACGACCTCGTGACCACAGCCCTGCGCACCGCCCGCGGTATCTATCTTCCCTCGCTTTGCGCAGACCGCCGGAACTATCTGATGCAGAATGCACGGAGACACATCGAAAATGGTCTCTTGGCAGTAGAGGCAGACCGTTTGCATCTTACACGGCAGGGGCTCTTCGTAAGCGATACTGTAATGTCTGACCTCATATACATCGATTAAACTACAAAACAATGGAACAAGACAAAGCCTTTGAGCGTTATTGGCGCGAGAACAAAAACAGCCTTCTGCACCAAGACATAGAGTATCTTTCCACCATCAACAGTTATAAAATGCACACAGGCACCGACTTGTTGCTTTATGGTCTACCCGTTATCATTGGCATCACGCTCGCAGAACACCTCCCTATCACCCACGAGCTTCTTAAATGGATTGTCGTTGTTGTCGTCACCCTTGCAGCCTTCGTTGTAAGCGTCTATATCAAATCGCGTATGGCTGGTATCAAATCTGTCAGCGAGATAGAACGGCGGATAAAGGCTGAAGCGTATGAAGCATACTGCCATCGCCGCGAAACGAACAACGAACGGACGGAATAAAGGAAACAAAACATCACGGCGTATTCACATACACCGGACAGCAATCGTTAAAATCGATTTCGGGACTTCCCGAAATGCTCAAGAGACTTTAAAAACGATTTCGGCCCAAGCCGAAATGCTCAAAAGACTTTAAAAACGATTTCGGCCCAAGCCGAAATGCCCAAGAGACTTTAAAATCAATTTCGGCCCAAGCCGAAATGCCCAAAAGACTTTAAAATCGATTTCGGCCCGAGCCAAAATGCCCAAAAGACTTTAAAATCGATTCCGGCCCAAGCCGAAATGCTCAAAAGACTTTAAAAACGATTTCGGCCCAAGCCGAAATGCCCAAGAGACTTTAAAATCAATTTCGGCCCAAGCCGAAATGCCCAAAAGACTTTAAAATCGATTTCGGCCCGAGCCAAAATGCCCAAAAGACTTTAAAATCGATTCCGGCCCAAGCCGAAATGCTCAAAAGATGCAAGATGTCTACAACCGAAAAAGATGACAGGAAGCCATGTTATCTATATTGAAATACGCGAGTTCGGGATAAGGTTATCTGAACTCGCGTTATTGAAATGGTCAACAAATGGTCTCATGACCGATTGGGTTAGAATACGTAGACCAAACCTACGTTCGTAATGCCTCGGGCATCGCCGTCAACAAACTGATAATAAGTCTCGGCCGTGAGGTGTAGGTTTTTGCTGATATTGAACTGCAACCCGCCGCCTAAGTTTGCCCCAAGCCATGTGTGGCTATCATAACCGATAACACCAATACCTCCCAACGGATACAGCTTAAAGCGGTCGGTAATATCGAAGATGTAGTGCAGATTGGCATTCAAATCCCAAGCCGGATCAATCTTACCGTCCTTCGGATAGAAATTAAGCGTTACTTCGGGACGGAAATGATCGTTGATATGATAACGTCCCACAACACCAATACCCAAATGAGGTCTATCATAACTAAAGTTCAGCCTTCCGCCCAACTCTATGCCCTCCATCTGTGCAAAGGCACCCATGCCCGTAAACATGCAGGCAATTGTCAATAATAATTTCTTCATAATGACTGTTTTTAATTGAATAAATTGCGGTGCAAACTTACGAAATGCCGGTGAGAATAAAGAATAAATAGAACTTTTTTATCATTTACATCGTGCAGGGAAGGTTTTCTTGCCCCGATTTCTATCGATGCTTGTCCGTGCCAACCCACTTTTTTATGCGTCTTGTAAAGGCCTTTCCAATGTGGCGAAAATTCCCATATCTTAGGTTGAGCAGCAATTCTTCGACCGACCGCATCGCCTTTACAGCAGGATGTCCCCATGCATTTTTCAGGTAAAGCCGCTCTTTGTAGGCCACATTTTCTATGACATATTGCGGATGGTGCAGCGGGAAGTTCAGCTCAAATCGATTCATGGTAAAGATACTCCGATAGGTATGTGGTGTGGTTTTAAGGGTTGCAGAGAAGTGCGTTGCCCCTTCTGTCAAACCAATATTGTTGATTTGATTACGAGTGGGCATGATAGCCAGTGCGGAATTGAGCAACATAGACGACCAGAAGATACTTTCAAAATAGGCTTTGCCAGACATCTTGTGGTCACGACACATCGGAAGAAAGTCGCTCCTCAACCGCCGCTGATGCACCAAATCTTGCAATTGACGTGTCGTCTGCCGGTCATTGAGAAACGAATAGTGGGCATCCCATTTATCGATGACGCGCCGCCACGATGCCCATCCCCAGATAGAGAAAGCCGACGTGAAGAAATAATCTTCCACGATGTCCGATGACTGTTCGTCAATATTAAAGCCGGCGATCATCCCTATTCGCTCGTCGTGCTCGTAACGGTCGAGCATCTCTTTGCAGAAAGGGAAGAAACTCTGTGCTGGCACTACATCATCTTCGAGCACGATGCACTTGTCTGCCAACGAGAAAGCCCATGTATGCGACAGGTAACCGGAGGGGTCGCACCCATAGTTTCGTGTCTGATAATTGCGGTGTACATCACATTCCCAATCGATATTTTCTGCGATATGTCTACAGGCCATGATACCCTCCATATCCCGTTCATCCCTTGGCCCGTCCTGATAAAGGAACAAGCGTGACGGACGTGCTTTCTTCACTTCCTCAAACACTTGGCTAAAGGATTCAGGACGGTTGAAAAACAGTAGTAGCACGGCAATATCTATCTTTGCAGAGTGTTTCATAACGATTGTGATTGATGATGCAAAGATAGCGGAAATAAAGCAATAAAAGAATGAAATACGGTCAAAATAAGAAAGCATAAGAAACGGGATGCACTGCCAAACAAGTGCATCCCGAAAACGAGAAAAGGTATGATTTAAGAAAGGAATCCGAGCAATGCACCTGCTGCAACAGCACTGCCAATCACGCCTGCTACGTTGGGTCCCATGGCATGCATAAGCAAGAAATTGTGGCGGTCGTACTCCAAACCGATATTGTTGGAGATACGTGCACTCATCGGCACGGCACTCACACCGGCATTACCTATCAGTGGATTCAGCTTCTTATCTTTCGACAAGAACAGATTCATGAATTTCACGAACAGAATACCACTTGTGCTGGCAATAATGAAAGCAAAGGCTCCCAATGCAAAGATAAGAATGGTGTTCAGTGTAAGGAATTCGCTGGCCTGCGTAGAACACCCCACCGTAAGACCGAGCAACATCACGATAATATCATTGAGAGCTGCTCCTGCAGTCTTAGCCAAACGCGTGGTCTTGCCACTCTCTTTCAGCAGATTACCAAAGAAGAGCATACCCAGCAACGGAAGTCCAGATGGAACGATAAATGTGGTAAGCAACAAACCTATGATGGGGAAAAGAATACGTTCTGTCTGGCTTACCTGTCTGGCCGGTTTCATATGGATAACGCGTTCCTTATTCGTAGTGAGCAAGCGCATCAAAGGAGGTTGTATGACCGGTACAAGAGCCATATAGGAATAGGCACAGACGGCTATAGCTCCCATCAAGTTTGGACTGAGCTTAGACGACAGGAAGATGGCTGTAGGTCCATCGGCACCACCAATGATGGCAATGCCTGCAGCCTGATTAGGCTCAAAACCCATGGCCAAGGCTATCATATAGGCACCGAAGATACCGAATTGTGCAGCAGCCCCTATAAGTATGAGCTTGGGATTGCTAATAAGAGCAGAGAAGTCGGTCATAGCCCCTATACCGAGAAATACCAAAGGCGGATACCATCCAAGACGCACTCCTTGATAGAAAATGTTCAATACCGAGTTGTCCTCATACAGACCTATTTCCAAACCAGCATCGGTCTTAAAGGGGATGTTCCCAAGAATAATACCCAAACCGATGGGTACGAGGAGGAGAGGTTCAAAGTCTTTCTTGATAGCCAACCATATAAACACGGCCCCCACTACTATCATGATAAGGTTTCCCACCGTGGCGTTGGCAAAGCCTGTATAGGTGAGAAACTCGTTGAAGTTGGTTGTTACGAAATCAATAAATCCCATAGCGCTTATCCGATTGTGAGGAGTACGGTACCTTCCATCACCGTATCACCTTTGTTTACCAATATAGAAGTGATGGTGCCATCTACTTCCGCTTCAATATTGTTTTGCATTTTCATGGCCTCTAATACGATAACAGTCTCACCGCTTCTTACAAGGTCGCCTTCTTTAAACTTAATCTCGGTGATTGTACCCGGCAATGGTGACAATATCTTCATACCTGCACCAGCCTGTACTTGGGGTTGTGGAGTCGCTTTGGGCGACGGCGACATGGGTACAGGTGCTACAGGTTTAGACACTTTTACTTTACTTCTCTCCGAGGAGGTTGGCTTCAGCGGTTGGCTTACTTCCACTTCAAACGGAATACCGTTTACCGTTACATGGGCAATATTTCCCTTTATTTCTTCGATTTCAACATCGTAATTGATGCCTTGAACTTTATATTGATATTGAGACATAGTGTATATTTCTTTAAAAATGAGTAATAAGATTTGATGACTATCTGTTGAGGTTATGCCAAAGCGTTGTCTTCTTTCTGATGGTGATAACGCCACTTTCCGTATCGTGCACATCGTCACGATACTGTTTCAGAGCCATGGCGATGACAGCCAAATAGATTTCTTGACTAACGTCTTTGTCGTTTGTTGCATCAACGGGCGTCTGTCCTTTCTTCGCACTTCCGCCAACGGCCTTGCCTTTGTTCTTGGCTATAGTTTTGGCAGATTGCTGTTCGGTGTCCTTCTGTTTCCGTGTCTGCTTACGCTGCATGTAGAGTCCAAAGATTGAGAAGAAGACATAGAGCAATACAAGACTGAAGAAGACGATACCCATAGAGAGGAGAGCGATACCGAAGCCGTGGGGATCTCCTTTCTTCAATCGGGCAACTTTCGTTTCTGTTACTTGAATAAAGTTATCATTGTCGGGGGTTACGGCATCGGCGGCTTTGATAACCCATCGATCTGCTCCGTCACTGTATCGGGCATAAGAGGTGTTTTGCGACAATACCGGCACGGAAACGGAGTCGATAAGGTCTACTGCATTTCCGTCATACAAAGCCACCCACAAGGGCTGAGAACAGGCAACTTTGACGGGGAGATGGTTGGTACCACGCGCCGGATTGCTGCTAAGGAAGAATACGACATGTTGTTTCGCGGTCAGTCGTGTCAGCTCATCATCATTGGGGATGATGCTCATCATGCGCATACGTTCCGGCACAGAAAGAGTTTTGTCCAGCACCCTCCGATCCGTGGTGATATACATTCCACGTACATTATACGTGGAATAGGCGGTATTGACCAGCTCCACCCACGGGTGTCGGTAGCCATAACCGTCTTGCAGACTTTGAGTATTGTTCGTCATCACCTCATTGATTCTTATATTGCTTGCCCCTTGAGCAAAAGCAAATGAGGTTCCCATCAATACCAAGCCTAAGATTGATATTTGTCTTTTCATATATTATTATATAAAGTTGATGTATCTTTCTCGTACTTGAACGTAGGGCATGTCACATGCCGCACGTTTCTCCTATACACAACAAAGGAGAATGATGGTCTGCGCCACGAAGATACGTAGGAACATACTCAGCGGATAGACCGTGGAATATCCTACAGCCGGTGCGTCTTTGGAGCAGACCGAGTTGGCATAAGCCAGTGCCGGCGGGTCGGTGTAAGTACCGGCCAAGAGTCCCATAATCGTAAAGTAATTAAACTTATACTTCATTTTTGCGAAGATACCTACCAAAAGTATGGGGATAACGGTGATGAGGAATCCCGTGATGACATACTTCACACCGTCGCCTTGTGCTACAGTCTGCCAGAAATGAGCACCGGCTTTAATTCCCACGCTGGCAAGGAACAACACGAGTCCTATCTCTCTCATCATCATATTGGCACTGGTTGTAGTATAGGTAACTAACTTCACTCTGTGTCCAAATTTACCAATGAGGATGGCTATAATCAGAGGACCACCGGCAATACCTAACTTCAATGGAACGGGCATTCCCTGTATGGTGATAGGGAAACTACCGAAGATGATACCTACCATGATACCAATAAAGATGGTAGCAATGTTAGGTGCATTCAATCCCTTGGCTGAATTACCCATGATGGCCGCGACGCGATTGATGTTTTCTTCCGGACCAACGACCATTAACTTGTCGCCTACTTGTAACCGAAAGTTACGACTTGCAAAGAGATTCATCCCTTGGCGGTTGATTCTTGTCACGTTCACACCATAAACAGAGGAGAAATGCATCTTGCCCAATGTTTTACCGTTCATCGATGATTTGGTGATAACGATGCGTTTTGACACGAGATGCAGTGTGTCATATTTGTTATTATCCCACTCCGTATCGCTTTCCGGACCAATAAAAGCAATGATGGCCTCGGTATCTATCTCGGCACATACAATAAACAATTCGTCGCCTACGGTCAAAACCGTATCAGGCGTAGGTATGCTCACTTTGCCATCGTGCAGTATTCGCGAGCAAGCAAAGTCTCTGTTTAAGAAGTTTCGTACCTGTCTCAAGGTCTTGCCAGACAGATAAGCATTAGAGACTTTGATACTAATCATGTGGGGCTTGGCCGAGGAGTCTTCCTCTTCTTCCCTTTCCAACTGGCTGTTTTCCTCGTCTAATTTTACACGACAGAAGTATCTCACTGCAATGGTTGCCCCAATGATACCCAGTACACCGAGAGGATAGGCACAGGCATAACCGGAGGCAATCTGCGGCATCTTACCTTCTGGGAAGATAGAAGCCAATGCTTCGTTGGCAGCACCGAGACCGGGGGTATTGGTTACAGCACCATATAATGTACCGACCATCATGGGTAGATTGTTGGGGTTGAAAGTGTCGAAAAAGGCAAAGTAACATCCAAACATAACCAACACATTCAATAAAATGGTAACCGAAGCTAAGATATTTAGCGTTACACCGCCTTTCTTAAAGCTCTCAAAAAAGCCTGGGCCTACTTGCATACCTATCATAAAAACAAATAGGATAAGCCCGAAATCCTGGATGAAAGTAAGTATGTTGGTAGGCGCGGTAAAGCCAATATGCCCTGCCAAAATACCGACAAACAGGACAAAGGTAACGCCGAGAGATATTCCTGCCACTTTTATTTTGCCTAAGTAGACACCTATGGCGATGACAATGGAATACAACAACGCGATATGCGCCACGCTGTCTGTAGATACTAATAAGTTTCTCAACCAGTACATTTCATTATAGACGATTAACTTTGGCAAAGGTAATTAAAATATCAAGACAACAAACATTTTTAGACATTTATTTTCATCGTTACACAAAAAATGTCTGAAAGTATGAAAAGTTCTTTTCATGCTTCTGTATAAGCTTCCTTTCTCTTTCCTGAATTTATATGCGAAATACGGTACATGAAGTGTTGAAGGTGCACGATATATCAGCCCAGCGCACAACACCGAGTAGATGACATTTCCCCAAGTAAGCTCTGAAACGAACGTTCGCTGTGCGGAGCGAAAAGCAAGGAGTATAACATGTTAGCCCAGCGCATAACACCGAGTAGATGACATCTCTCCAAATAAGCTCTGAAACGAACGTTCGCTGTGCGGAGTGAAATAGCGAAGCGGAAAGCAAAGAGCGTAACATGTCAGCCCAGCGCACAGCGCTGGGTATAGGGCGTTCTCCTAAATGGAGCGCTGTAGGTGCGACAGAATCCCACAACCGATACGATTTGCCGTGAGAAAGGTTGCCGACCTTTCCCTGTACAAACACCACCTGTACATAGGACAAACGCCATCTGTACGGGCCACGAATGCCGACTTATCGATCGTCACTTTACGATCCCGAATTCCCAATCGGTCATGAGAGCTTCTTAGGAAGCCATGTCATCTCTATTGAAATGATAGAAAAGCAGTCTCATGAACGATGGGGTTACGAGTTGCAATCCCGAACTTTTACCACGGAAATACTACAGAATCATCACAAAAACGCGGTAAAAAGTTACAAAAGAAAAACACTGTTTTTTTCTTCCTTGCTATTTCTATGATGAGAAGAATCAAGTCCGTGAATAAGTTGTTGGCAAAACATATGGGCTTCTTATACCCACCTGCTATAAGAAAAATCGCTGATTTAATTGAAGAAATGCCATTATAGCAAAAACTTTTGGTTAACTATTTGAAAAACGTATATATTTTGTGGTAGAAAAAGTTAGACAACATCATTTTATCGATACCTTTGCGAACATGAAGCAAAAGACGATTTGGGCAATTGCCATCATCATGGGGCTCTCGTTCCTGTCTCTTCTCTTCCTCCAACTTATATATATACAAGAGATGGTGGAGATGAAGAAAGAGCAGTTTGATGAGTCGGTGAATCGGGCACTTTATCAGGCAGCAAGAAATTTGGAATTGAATGAGACTCTGCGCTATCTGGAAAAGGACGTAAACGAGACGGAGCGTCGCGCACTGCGAAACGACTCGATTGCTACAAGATCTGGCAGAGTGAATGATGTGGTACAGCATTCCCACCAATATGCTGTGGCCGGCAAGGATGGGACGATATACTCTTCTTTCGAGCTGAAAACCATTACCACAAAACCTTCGCAGATGCCCAAAGCCATGATACTTCGCACGGATAGGAACTCCATATCGGAGGCTTCGAAGTCATTACAGGCCATTGTAAAGAACCGCTATGTATATCAGAAAGCGTTGCTGGACGAGGTCGTATACAGCATACTCTACTCTGCATCGGATAAGCCTCTGAAAGAACGAATTAACTTTAAGTTATTAGACCAAGACTTGAAAGCCGAATTGATGAATAACGGCATCAATATACCCTACCATTTCACAGTATCTACACAGGATGGACGTGAGGTCTACCGATGCCCTGATTATACCGATGAGGGCGAAAAGTACACCTACACGCAAGTGTTGTTTCACAACGACCCACAAGCGAAAATGGGTATTGTGAAGATACATTTCCCAGAAATGGATCGTTATATCTTCGCCTCAGTGCGCTTCATGATACCATCGGTTATTTTCACGGTGGTGTTGCTGGTGACATTTATCTTTACCATCATGGTTATCTTCCGGCAGAAACGTCTGACAGAAATCAAGAACGATTTCATCAACAACATGACCCACGAGTTGAAGACTCCCATCAGCAGCATCTCCCTGGCGGCACAAATGCTGAACGACGAAAGCCTCAACAAAAGCCCCGCTATGCTGAAGCATATCGGCGGAATTATCAATGACGAGTCGAAACGTCTGAGATTCCTTGTGGAAAAAGTATTGCAGATGTCGATGTTTGACCGCAAGAAAGCCATCTTCAAACGCAAGGAACTCAATTTGAATGAGCTGATAGAGAATGTTGCCAATACTTTCAGTCTTCGTGTGGAGCACACCGGTGGTAAGATATATACGGAAACGGATGCTGTGGATTCTTCCATCTATGTGGACGAGGTGCATTTTACCAACGTTATTTTCAACCTAATGGACAACGCTGTGAAGTATTGCAAACCCGATGCTCCCTTAAACCTATACATTAAGACATGGAATGACAATGAGCATCTGTACTTGTCTATCCGCGACACGGGTATCGGTATCAAGAAAGAAAATCTGAAAAAGATATTCGAGAAGTTCTATCGCGTACATACAGGAAACCGGCACGACGTGAAGGGCTTTGGCTTAGGCTTGGCCTACGTAAAGAATATCATTGCCCTACACAAGGGAGAGATACACGTGGAAAGTGAATATGGAAAAGGAACAAAATTTACGATTATATTACCAATTATTAAAAACCAATAAGATTATGGACGAACAATTAAGAATCCTTCTATGTGAAGATGACGAGAATCTGGGTATGCTTTTGCGTGAATACCTACAGGCTAAGGGATACAGCGCAGAGCTATATCCCGATGGAGAGGCCGGATACAAGGCCTTTATCAAGAACAAGTATGACATCTGCGTGCTTGATGTTATGATGCCTAAAAAAGACGGGTTTACATTGGCACAGGAGATTAGACAGGCCAATGCCGAGATACCCATTATCTTCCTTACGGCCAAACAGCTGAAAGAAGATATACTCGAAGGGTTCAAGATAGGGGCAGACGACTACATCACAAAACCATTTTCTATGGAAGAACTCGTGTTCCGTATCGAGGCCATCCTGCGTCGAGTACGTGGAAAGAAGACCAAGGAAAGTACACTATACCACATCGGACGCTTTACCTTTGATACACAAAAGCAGCTCCTCACCATCGGCGAGAAGCAAACAAAGCTCACAACCAAAGAAAATGAATTGCTGGCCTTGCTCTGCTCACATGCCAACGAAATACTGCAACGTGACTTTGCATTGAAAACGATTTGGATAGACGACAACTATTTCAATGCACGTTCCATGGATGTTTACATAACCAAACTGCGCAAGCATCTGAAAGACGATAATCAAATAGAGATAATCAACATCCATGGTAAGGGCTACAAACTCATTACGCCCAACGAATAATCTGTGGATTTCATACACCTATATAATAAGGAGGTATCATATTGAATGATACCTCCTTGTTGTTTGAACCCAAATGACTACTTGACTGTAATATGGAAACACCCCTGTTTCACTTCGTACTTGATATAACAACGATTTTGTCGTCTCATATCATTAAGCACTTCACTAAGTATCCATTTGAGTGTGTCGTTACGTACTTTACGGCACGAAGAGGCATCAGGAACCTCGACAGTTTTGTAACGGTTGTAGCTGATATCGAAGGTCGTTCCGTATTGATGGCAACTGTTCTCGGATGCGTTTCCGTTGTGTGTGCGGAGCTTCTTTACATCTTCGCGGGTGCGCAATACGCTTGTAATGATAATCTTATGTAAGGGTACGCCCTTTATCTGCAGACTATCGAAGAAGTTGCGCCCGATGTCTTGCAGCAATACCGACGCTCTGGGAACCAAATAAGGTATGCTACTGTTGAGCTTGTCTATATAAAAATAGGGATTGCTTCCCACATAGACCAACTGCCCTTTCCTATTCTCGGCCTCTTTCCTGTTGGATACAGGTTGTACGCCGTATTTTTCGGCCGACAGCAATTGCATGTCATTGAGGTCGGGAAATGCGTTTGCATAATTGGGAACACTGCGTATAGGGTGCTTGATGAGTTGCCCCTCTTCATCTATAAACGGCGATGAGGAGGCGGATATTCGCTGTGCTTTCAGAGGTTTTTCTGCCTCAGCGCACTCTCTGTCCGTCACCTCGTCGCCGCTTTCATAGGTAGTATTTGAATAGAAAGTCGTCTGTTTTGCAAGACTCGTAGAGGTTTCATAATCATGCGGTTTGGCAATTGATGGAAAGATGCAACGCACAAGAGCCAACAGAAGTACGATGATACCGAAACCTTGCAAATATCTTTTGGGAGTTATTTTCATCAGAAAAAATGCTCAAATTATGGTACAAAGATATTGAAAAGTGGTAGAATATAAAAACCTTTTCGTATTTTTGCAGTAAAATTTAATGGTTTAAAAGTTTGATAGAGAAGCATATAGTCTTGGAGGATATAGACCCCGTAGTGTTCTACGGTGTGAACAATGCCTATTTACAGATGATAAAATCGCTCTTCCCTAAGCTTCGTATCGTGGCAAGAGACAATGTTGTACGCGTACTCGGTGAGGAAGAAGAGATGTGTAAGTTCGAAGAAGACGTGGAAACCATGCGGAAGCATGTGTTGAAATATAATACCATCAACGAAGAAGATATACTCGACATCATCAAAGGAAGAAAGACCAAGGCCGATACCATAAAGGGTGTACTCGTGTACAACACGTCGGGGAAGCCCATCAAAAGCAGAGGAGAAAACCAGCAAAAACTGATAGAGGCATACGAGAAAAGCGACATGATATTTGCCGTGGGGCCAGCCGGAACAGGCAAAACCTATCTCAGCATAGCATTGGCAGTAAAAGCATTGAAAGAGAAAACGGTGAAGAAGATTATCCTAAGTCGCCCCGCAGTGGAAGCCGGTGAGAAATTAGGATTCCTTCCGGGTGACATGAAAGAGAAGATAGACCCCTATCTACAACCTCTTTACGACGCTTTGGAGGATATGATTCCCACCGTAAAACTGCAAGACATGATGGAGAAAAACATTATTCAAATTGCACCTTTGGCATTCATGAGGGGACGAACATTGAACGATGCCGTAGTCATCTTAGATGAAGCACAGAACACCACGCCGGCACAAATACGGATGTTTCTTACCCGCATGGGGTGGAACACGAAGATGATTATCACCGGAGACATGACACAAATAGACCTCCCGCATGCACAAAAGAGCGGACTGAAAGAGGCCATCAGCATTCTGAAAGACGTAGAAGGCATATCATTCGTCAATCTCAACCAGAAAGATATTGTACGCCATCGGCTTGTCACACGGATTGTGAACGCCTACGAACAGCATGAACAGGAGAACCAAGAAGAAATACGAATACAAAACGATATACAACGATGAAAGCATTAACAAAGACAGATTTCCATTTTAAAGGACAAAAGAGCGTATATCATGGCAAGGTACGCGACGTGTACGACATCGACAACGACCTCATTGTCATGGTGGCAACCGATAGAATCTCGGCATTCGATGTCGTATTGCCAAAGGGCATACCTTACAAAGGGCAGGTTCTGAACCAGATAGCAGCCAAGTTCTTAGACCTTACGGCAGACATTTGTCCCAATTGGAAGATGGCGACACCCGACCCCATGGTCACCGTAGGTTTGAAATGCGAAGGTTTCCGTGTAGAAATGATTATCCGCTCCATACTTACCGGTTCGGCATGGAGAGAATACAAGAATGGTTGTCGTGAGCTATGTGGCGTGAGGCTGCCCGATGGGATGAAGGAAAACGAGCGTTTCCCTGAGCCTATCATCACCCCCACAACCAAAGCCGATGAGGGGCACGACATGAATATCTCCAAGGAAGAAATCATTGCGCAAGGGCTGGTCAGCGCCGAGGATTATGCTGTCATTGAAAACTATACTCGAAAAATCTTCAAACGCGGTCAGGAGATTGCTGCCCTCCAAGGGCTGATTCTCGTAGACACGAAGTACGAATTCGGCAAGAGAGACGGTAAAGTCTATCTCATCGACGAGGTGCATACACCCGATTCCAGCCGCTATTTTTATGCCGACGGCTACGAAGAAAAGCTGAAAAAAGGCGAACCGCAGCGACAGTTGTCCAAAGAATTTGTGCGCCAATGGCTCATCGACCACAACTTTATGA
>ERZ772960.2333-NODE-2333-length-13900-cov-12.502709_pt1 | contig 13900 bp, 14 predicted proteins | sample MGYA00580678_ERZ772960 | MGnify/ENA primary metagenome ERZ772960 (study PRJEB29015, sample SAMEA2737930) | human oral metagenome | biome: human oral; feature: human-associated habitat; material: dental | place: China | collected 2059 ... | reverse complement strand
ATAAATATTCAAAAAAGTCAATAAAAATAAAAAATATAGACAAAATATGCATAATTTTGCATAAATTTTCGCACAGAAGACAGTGTCCTTACAGAATGAGCATGGCATCGCCGTAAGAGAAGAACCGGTATTTTTTTTCTACTGCATGGCGGTAAGCGGCAAAGATATTGTTTCGGCCGGCAAAAGCGGATACCAGCATCACCAAGCTCGACTGGGGTGTATGAAAGTTGGTAAGAAGCGCTCCGGTAAGGCTGAACCGGAAGCCCGGATAGATAAAAATATCGGTTGCCTGCATTCCGCGGCTCAACTGCTGCGTATCGGATTTCCACGCGGATTCGAGCGTCCGCACCGAAGTGGTGCCGACGGCAAGGATAGGCTTAGCGTTCCAGTAAGCCGCTTCCACGGCCTCCGCCGTGTCGTCGGAAATAAAGAACTTTTCGGAGTGCATCGTGTGTTCTTCCACAACCTCAGTCCGCACCGGCAAAAAGGTACCGAGTCCAACGTGCAGTGTTACGGCGGTTCGTGCAATATGCCGCTTATCCAGTTCCCGCAAAACCGGCTCCGTAAAGTGGAGACCGGCGGTGGGTGCTGCAACCGAACCGGTGTTTTCCGCATACACCGTCTGGTACCGCGCGGCATCTTCATCCGTGTCGCCGCGCTTGATGTACGGAGGCAGCGGGATATGACCGTTGGCTTCCAGCCAACGGTCATCAATGCAGCGGTCAAATCGTATATATTTGCAATCAGGCTCCGCTGCATTGGGGGAAGGGGGCGGAATCAGCACGGCACGGGTGCCGTCGTCAAAGGTGTACTCCTTCCCCTCCCGCTGCCGCTTAGCACGCTTTACGATGGTTTTCCACACAAAGCCTTCATCGAGCGGTTCGATCAGCAAAAACTCAGCCTCGCCACCCGCGGTATGGGCATACAAACGGGCATGACGCACTTTTGTGTTATTAAACACCATTAAACAATCGGGTGGCAAAAAATCGGGCAAGTCGGAGAACATCGCATCGGTTAATGCCCCTGTCCGTCTATTTAATACAAGCAGCCGGTCATTTCCGCGTTCGGCTGAGGGGTATTGCGCAATTAACTCTTTCGGTAGGTCAAAATCAAAATCTTTTGTGAACATAAGGCCTCAAAAACGGAAAGCACTATACCCGAAAACCTCTCCCGGTGACAAGGGAACCGCATCGGATCGTTTTTCACAGCTCCGCAGAATAATCGGTGACGGGGAGAAGAACTTTCCGCTGATTTATGGAGACCGGCTTTATTCATACCGATATACAATCATAAAAGGCACTACATATATAGTAGAACATTCTAAAAGCAATGCGGCGCCTTGCAATTTTTGATGTCCATTGCTATAATTTTGTTATCATACTCTGGAGGATCTTTATGAAAAAGATATGCCGCTATTTAATTCTCTGTGTTTTACTGTTTGGTGCTGTGAGCGTATTTCCGCTTGCAGCTGAATCAAAAGAAGCTGATGTGTATTATGTTAATACGCAGCTCTTGAAGATATTTTCCCATCCAAAGGGGTACTATGTTATCTATCGGCGGGCAGGTCTGGAAACCGGAGAGGCATTTATCCCGTTCGAATGGTTCAGTCCGAAAGAAAACAAGGCGGATATTTCGTTTATCAATACCCGTATTAATCCGTATCTGTCTTTCTTTATCCGTGACGGGAAATGTGAATACATTAGAATTTCCGCCCCACGGCAAGATTTAAATGCTTCAACATGGGGTCTTTTACCTGATCCCCAACAGTACAATGATAAATTTGACGGAGTAGAGTCGCTCGCACTTGACTTCTAGTCCGTATTGGAAATCGGCATAAGGAGTTCTAAAAATCCGATCGCTTTTCAGAACTCCTCGCCGGCTTAAGGCTGCGTACTTGTTTCCCATTTAAGCTAGGTTATATATGGCTTCTATTATCACACCTGCCGTTCCGCAGAAATTAATCGATTTTTTACATTCCTATTCGCAGTTTCTCATAGCCGGTCATAAAGAACCTGACGGAGACTGTATCGGAAGCAGTATCGCGATGTCGCTTTTTTTGCAACGGCTCGGAAAAAAAACGCAGCTGCTTTCTGCCGGACCATTCCAACGATCAGAAATACGGATGTACGAACCGCTTTTTTCTGCACAGGTGCCGGAAGCCCTCATTAAACACCCTGAAAACACAGGCGTTATCATCGTTGACTGTTCGGGAATAGAACGGACGGGCGATATTGCCGGGCAATTAAAAAACTTTCCTTCAATCTGCATTGATCATCATGCTACTAACACGACAAATGAAGCAGGTTCGCTGGTATATGCGGAAGCTCCTTCAACAACATTTATTATCCAAACGATTATCGAAAAGATGACCGATTCCGTAACGAGGGAAGAAGCGGAGATGCTGTTTTTCGGACTTTGTACCGACACGGGCTTTTTCCGCCATTTGGATGAACGGAGCGCTGAGGTTTTTGCTCATACCGCACGGCTCGTGCAAGCCGGCGCTAACCCGAAATACACATTTGCGGCGATTAACGGCGGTAAATCATTCAGCTCACGGACGCTCATCTCGCGCGTATTAGCCCGTATGAAGCCGTATTATGACGGAAGACTCGTCGTTTCGTATGAAACATATCAGGATAAGCTGGAAATCGGCATTGAAAATAGAGATTCCGATATGGCATATCAGCTTATCCAGAGCATCGCAGGAGTAAAAGCGATTTGTATTGTCCGGCAGGATACCGAAACGCATTGCAGCGTTGGCTTCCGCTCCCTCGATACCGTCGATGTCAGTATTATCGCCTCTTCTTTCGGCGGCGGCGGGCATAAGCAGGCTGCAGGGCTTTACATAGAAGGAATTGCCGAACAGCTGATACCCAAGTTTGTCGCAGCCTTTGCGCCGCAGTTTAAAGATTGACATAACGTTCATCTTAAAGTATACTGTCCATCGTTTTATTTTGAATGCTAATAGATAAAGCTAAGGAAGGTAAACTATGGCACGCAGATGCGATATTTGTGGGAAAGGGCCGATGAGCGGTAATACGGTTAGTAAATCGATGAATCATCAACGCCGCGTATGGCGCCCCAACCTTATCGACGTAAAAACGGAAATTGATGGAAGAACGTTAACCTTGAAACTGTGTTCCCGCTGCTTAAAGAGCAACTATGTTGTTAAGAAAGTCTAAGCGCTCCGTTTTTTATTCTTTCTAAAAAGAGTCCTCGAGTTAAGGACTCTTTTTTTATGCATACACGGCTGCATCATAGCATCCGTAACAGCGCTGCATTTTTGTAACCATTCATACGATGAGCGGTTTTATCATCACTGCCCGATACTTCATCGGATTTTTCCAAGTTAGTACAATCATTATAGAAAACAAGGTACAAAAGAGTAATGACGAACGTGCAGTCTAAAAAAGTTTTATACGTTGTTTCCGCACTGCTTATTGCGCTGTTTGCAATACCGATGCAGGCACCGGCTCATCCGCACCTCTTTATCTCCACGCAGACCGAGTTTATATTGAACAATGGAAAAGTCCAAGGTGCGTACGAAACATGGACATTTGACCGTTTTTTCAGCGCGGATATTATTCAAGGGTATGATCTGAACGGAGACGGACTTTTCAGTAAGGCTGAAACACAGGATGTGTATGACAATGCCTTTATCAATACTAAAAACTATGCGTATTTCACCTTTATCCGGCAGGGAGATAAGCGGCAGAGTCCCGCACGGGTGAGCGATTTTTCCGTATGGCAAAAAAACGGCATCGCTTCGTATCGATTTTATGTTGATTTGTCGAAATACAGCGGCAATTTTTACTTTGCCGTATACGATTACACCTTTTTCTGCGATTTCCGGTATGACGAAAAGATGCCGGTTCTCTTTACCGGAGATTCCGGAAAGACTGTCCCTAAATATACCATCGCCGAAAATAAAAAATATCCGGTATACTACGACCCTTTCGATACTGCCGATATGACAACCATGTATGATTCGTGGAAACCGGGATTACAGACATACTACCCAAAAGAAATTCATGTTACCTACTAAGGAATACCGCACAATGCGATACGGAGTTATCTTGTTTGTATTCTGTATTCTGACCGGCGCTCTTTGGGCAAACCCCTTTACCGGCAAAAAAGACGCACCCGCGCCTGTCCGCACGGAGAAGACGGCTGATTTTATTGTGAACCGGCAGGCACTGCTCCATACAAAACTCGGCGACTCTATTTATGAGTGGACGCAGACACATTCGGCACAGGCATTTTGGACAATTATCGGACTCGCTTTCTTTTACGGGATTATGCACGCGCTGGGGCCGGGGCATCGGAAAACGCTTGTGTTTTCATTTTATTTGGCACGGCAAGCACCCGCGTGGGAACCTGCCGTAACCAGCCTCATCTTAGCGGGACTGCACGGCATAACCAGCCTCCTGTTGCTGCTAATCTTTCGTAATGTGAGCGGCGCTTTATCCGCGCATACAGACTCCGCAACCATTTACCTTGAAGGTTTTTCGTTTATCCTGCTGCTGCTGCTTTCGGGAGCTTCTATCCTGCATTTGTTGTCCGGCGCATTCCCAAACCGTTTTCCGCATTTTCGGTTCAGCCGCCGCTCACCGACACCTACACAAAACGGGAAGCTTGCATACAATAGCGCCGGCTACGGTTCCGCGCGGTATAAAAACTACCGCCCGCAGCGCCGCACCGCCGGCAACATACAGTGGGGTACGTTCTTACTCAGCGGCCTATATCCCTGCCCTGCTGCACTGCTTGTGCTGGTACTGGTTACTACGTTGGATGCGGCGGGCATCGGCATCATCGCGGTTATCGGCATATCGGCAGGCATGGCAATTCCCATCACCGTTGCGGCTTACCTCGCATGGACGGGACGGCAACAGCTATTTAAACGTATAGGCAAAACCCAAAAATATGCCGAAACCGCCGCAATGCTACTCGCGCTGATCGCTTACGGCGCTATCTTTATCTTTTCGCTTATCGCGGTATTGCCGTTTCTCAAAAGCTTAATACGGTAGCGCAGCTCTTTTATACTTGCCTCGTGAATTTTTCGGTAAAAAAGACCAAATTCTTTGCGAGAAATACGGAAAAATAAGCGATAACGGAACACGCACACAGCAGGGCGAATGAAATCCAAAAAGAATCGTCGAATTGCATTAAATCGATTTTTCCAATGCCGCTGAACGGCAGAAGAATAAACCCGAGCATCAAAAAAGCGCCGGCCACGATCCACGGCAGCAGTGAATTATTTTCTTCCTGCTGAACGGCCACCGGAGCAGCTTGTTTGTTGAGTCGGTATATAGCGTTCATTGTAGCATTAAGCAGTCGATCTCCCGCATCGATAGGCGTATCCAATATCTGCCGTTGAACATTTTCTGCGGCGGCCAGCCGATTAACCGTTTTTCGGCATGATTTGCAGCATAACAAATGTACTCTGAACCCTGCCGGCAGTGGTTCATTTTTATCAAGTGATAAATATCGGTTTAGGAAAATATCACAGTTCATAAGTTCTCCATTAGCACATCTGAAAAAATCCAATCTCGTTTTTTCAGCTGCTCATTAATTGCGTACAACGGCCGGATAGGAAAAGCTCGGCCTCCGATGCGTGTATTCAAAAATCGTCCGGTCTTCTTTAAGGTATTCCCGTAAAATTTTCTTTGCACGGAAAATATAGGATTTAATCGTATTCAGCGGCAGTTCGGTAACAGCCGCAATGTCGGTATAACTCATATCGTAAAAGAAATAGAGGTCGATACAAATACGATAGTTATCGGGCAAACTGTTTACCGCCTCGCGCACCGACAAAATGATACATTCATTGAGATGTTTTTCTTCGGGATTATCCCCCCGATACTCAATTTCAATATCATTGTCAACAAGCGAGGCATAGTTCCGCCGTTTTTTAGCCGAATTAATGGCCGTATTATAGGCGATACGCATCAGCCATGTCGCAAACGGTGCTTCGGCACGGAACGTTTCCAGTGCAGAGTATGCCTTGAGCATCACATCCTGCACAAAGTCTTCACAATCGTCGGTGTTGTCAAAAAAGCTCAGCCCAAGCATATAGACCCGTTTTTGATACTGCGCCGCCAACACGGCAAAAGCTTGCGTATTGCCGTTTAACACCGCTTTGCACACCTCATAATCCCGCAGCGTCTGATTAAGCCCTTCTTTTTTATAAACGGCGGCATAATCGGTTATCATATTCATTGCCTATCTCTCCGTTTTTCCTTCCGGCAAAGCAGCAGGCTTCCGTACTTCATTATCATGGCTGCGGCGCGTAACGGCATAAAAGAGGATAAGACTGATACCAAGCGCCAGCGGGATAAGCCCGCCGAGTAAAATATAGCCGATACCGGCAATAAGATAGAATAGTCCGAATAATACGCAGCCGATAACGGTCAACATAATACCTAACAGCAAGCAAAAAAAGCGAATGTTAATAGCGGGACGGATATAGGTGTTTGTCTTAATTTGGAGCATAATCTGTCTATGTCGCCATAAAAAATAAAAAAAGACCAAAACGCTCCCCATCACGATCCCGACAATAGGAATTACGGCGATAATAATCTGCACTGCAACCATTTTTATGTTTCCTCCATCCATTAATAAAGAATAACAAATTCCTCAAAATAGATATTATGGATATTTCCCAATACAAGCTGCTTGTTTATCCGTTCCATAAGCGCTTGCTTGATATCCTGCGGTAATTCGCTGCTGAGCTGATATGCGCTTTTAAACGAGAACCAGTCGAGTATGCTTTTTTTGACTTCTTCTTTTTTCGCAACCAATTCTTCCTGAAACGCGGTATCGGAGGCCTTATATTCAAGAAACGGTTTTACAACAACGGTAACCGGCGGATTATCAGCTGTAACGGCACGCAGCTGCCCAAGGTCACCGTACAATGCATATTCCTTAGGAGGAATATAGGCTCCCCCTGCTTCCGTTTCTCCATCCTGCCGGCGGCCGGAAGTGCGGTCTCTTGTCTTTTTGACAAAAGCAACAACCGTTCCGATTACAATAGCTGCAATCAGAATAATGATAATGCTTCGCAGCAGCTTGAATAATTTGTCCGACGGATATACGCTCATATTTGTGAAAGTATACCAAAAAAAAGTAATTGACAAAAGCCTCTTTTTATCTATAATGTGTTCATTGCAATGCGCTTTTTGCCCCGGTGGTGGAATTGGTAGACACGCTAGTTTCAGGTACTAGTGCTTTCACGGGCATGGGGGTTCAAGTCCCCCCCAGGGCAGTCTCTCTATCGGATACGGCACGTATATAATAGATACCGCCGACAACCTGTTCACCAATACATCTTCTCGGTTCAAACAATACCATAATATAAGCTTTTTCAATATAAGCTTTTTCTGCCGGTAATGATTGCAGCAAATCGCTTTTGCAAAAACATTCTGCATCGAAGGAGTTTACTATGAAAGATAAAAAACGCGGATTTTTTCGTTCGCTCTTTCGCGGTTTAAATCTTATCCGCTTAATTATTCTCAATATCGTTTTTTTTATTCTGCTCTTTTTATTTATTACAAGTATTTATAAATACAATGATGACAAGGGAAAAACAAAGAATACCCGTATTAAGGTTTATGCGGATTCCTTGTTATTAATTAATCCTGCGGGGCGCCTTACCGAAAAACCCGATGAATTTATCTGGCGGAATTACCTGCTGCCGGACACAAGCTCAGATACTGTGTTATTATCGGATATTACCGATGCATTACGCCATGCCGCCCACGACCGGCGGATAACAGGGGTTTTACTCGACCTTACCGGACTTTACGGTATTTCTACGGGGTATTTTACCGAATTAAAGGCAGCGCTGCTTGAATACAAGGATTCCAGTAAGCCGCTCTATGCGTTTTCAACAAGCTACGGATTAGGGCGCTATTACATTGCCTCTTTTGCCGATCATATCTACCTTGATCCGATGGGCGAGGTGGACTTATCGGGCTTTTACACCGAATCGCTTTTTTACGGCGAAATGGAAAAAAAATTCGGCATTCAGTGGAATGCCGTCCATGCGGGGGCATTCAAATCGATGGCGGAAACTTATTCACGTACAGAGATGTCTGCCGGAGTACACAACAATCATCTATCCGTAGTGAAAGATTTATGGCACACATACCTGCAAGACATAGCCGCAAATAGAGCCGCTGAGGCAAGTCTCTTTGAAACATATACGGTGAACTATAACGATGCACTGAGGAAGGTAAACGGCGACAGCGCTCAAGCGGCGTTAGAAGCGAACTTGATTACCGACATCGGCACGTATGACGAATGCGGTGTCGAACTCGGTGTACTGGATGAGGAAACCTATAATCTTTCTTCACGGGATTATATCAATTACAATAACTATAATAAGTCTTTTAAAAAGAAAGAAACATCCAATCGCATCGGCGTCATTTATTTAACCGGTTCGATTACGGGTACTACCGGCAATACTGCCGATAATGCGGATAGTCCCACCCTCATAGACTTATTCGATGAAGCAGCCGATGACGATTCAATTAAAGCCGTAGTATTGCGGATTGATTCGGGCGGCGGAGAAGTGAACGCTTCGGAAGACATCCGAAGAAGTGTAGAACGGCTGTCCCAAAAAATCGGCAAGCCCGTTGTTGTGTCGATGGGCGGTATCGCAGCTTCGGGGGCTTACTGGATTGCCTCTGCCGCCGACTATGTTTTTTGCTCGCCGTATACTATTACCGGTTCCATCGGAGTCTTTGCCGTTTCTCCCACTATTCAAAATGCCGTAAAAGAATATTTCGGAATTCATACGGACGGGGTTAGCGCAATAGGCCGTATGCCCTATTCCATTTTCCGCAATCCGACCGATGAAGAAAGGAGACAATCCGAATTGGAAGTAATGCATACGTACGCAATCTTTTTGGATAAGGTAGCGCAGGGTAGAAGCCTCCCCCGTGCGACGGTTGAAGAATTAGCTCAAGGAAAAATCTATTCCGGTACGCAGGCGAAGGAACTGCAGCTTGCCGATGAACTCGGCGGTTTTACCGACGCCGTCAATTATGCAGCGACAAAGGCAGGTATAAAGGAGACGTATTCGCTCAAAGTGTTATACAAAGAGCCGCCCTTAACCGATGAGATTTTAAAAACGCTGCTTGCCGAAAATGCACGGTTCTACAAAACTGCCGACCTGCAAGTGCTGCACGAGCTTTTCGGACTGCACTCCAAAAAAGGTTTTTATGTATACACCCCAATCAAAGCGCCGGTAGAAGAAAGATAGTAGGAAAAAAATTTTTTTCGATAAAAACAAAATAACAAGGAATTGATAGAGGCGAAGGCTACTCCCTCTATCAATGAGCTTAATCTATTTGCTAAGGTTTATGTGTACCAGTAAACAGTTCGTCTTGCAGCAGGGGGAAATGGTGATGTTGCATTTTCGGTAAACGATAAACGCTGGTCATCTCCGTTGCCTATTACATGGGAAATTTTCTAATATAGAAATGTATGTAAGCAATGAACTGAATATTCTCTAAAATACCTTTGAAAATATTTGTAGAGAGTCCCCCCCCCTTTAAAACCTGCTCATCTATGCTATAATACAACAAGAGAGGAAACGGCTATGACTACGGCAAACAGAAAATATAAAGACTCGGTGTTTGTTGACCTTTTCAGCGAAGACGAAAAGGCAAAAGAAAACTTCTTGTCGCTGTATAATGCTTTACATAATACTAATTTACAGCTTTCATGCCCGGTAGAAAATATCAGGCTTGATAATATCATGTATATGAACATAATCAATGACGTTTCCTGCCTTGTTGATAATAAAATTATCGTGTTAGCTGAACACCAATCTACCATAAACGAAAATATGCCTTTACGCTTTTTACAATACATAGCAAGATTGTATGAAAAGTTACAAGCGCCGACCGACAGATATTTAAGAAAGTTATCAAAAATACCTACGCCTGAGTTTTACGTCTTTTACAATGGGCTGGAAGACTACCCTGAAACTACAGTTCTTAAACTTTCCGATGCCTTTATTACAAATCCTCATATCCCGCCACTAGAACTTGAGGTAAAGGTATATAACATAAACAAGAGCAAGGGAGCGGAAGTATTAAACCGTTGCAAACCCCTAGACGAATACAGTTTATTCGTTGAAGAAGTACGTACTCAGACACAACTCGACCCTGAAAACGGCTTTACCAATGCGGTAAAGATATGTATAGAAAAAGGTATCTTAAAGGAATACTTACAAAGAAAATCACGGGAGGTAATTAATATGCTAGTAGCCGAATACGATTATGATACAGACATCGCAGTACAGAGAGAAGAGAGTTTAAGGATTGGTATACAGCAAGGTCTTGAACAAGGTATTAAGCAAGGCTTTTCCGACGGAGCGTACCAAACAAAGCTTGACACGGCAAAACTTATGCGTATACATAATTACCCGATTGGCGAAATTTGTAAAATGACCGGTCTCAGCCAAGAAGAAGTAGAAAGCGTTTGAAGATATCGCCGTCCTCGCCCAAAAATGAATTTCCTTGTTTATTTTTGGGCTGCCGGTTTGCAAGTAAATTGGTTACTGTGTAAACCAGCGGCATCCGCGCCTATGTTGAACCACGTACATCCCTGTCCGTTCTGCAGATGCTAAGAGATGTCATGTTTTTAATTGCCGGTAAATGTGGTGTGCTTATTTTGAGCGGCTCCAATAAAGCCGTTCAAAAATGCTGCCCGTCCAATGTGGCTATAAAACCGATAGAACCGAAGCAAGATGTTTTAATCCATTCCCTACCGCAGTTGCAGGGCATCTTCTCATTTAGAAAATGCCCTGTACCAAACTAACCGCGGGATTTATTTTGGGTTTGTAATAAAGCGAGAAGTCGACTTTGTTGTTTTTGTATGGAACCATGATAATTTGGATTTGGATTTCCATTTATTGTCTTTGCTTCACCATGATATATATATTTTAGCTTATTATATATTTCTAGTGAGCCAGTATAATTTTCAGGCATACTTTCTTGAGGTTTTAATTTCTTTAATTCCTCAGAACCTTTCCCTTCTAACGGACTATTTTTTACATATCCATATATTTCTAGATTATCTTCTATAGTTGGTACAATATATGGTATTTTTGCGAATGGTTCCTTTAAAATTTCTTCTTTTGGGAAAGTTACATTTTTTAATATAAGGTTATCTGTAATAGTTTTGGGCATTTTTTTGGGTAAAGTTGTATTTTCAAACTTTAAATCACCTTGGACCTGTGCTCTATTTATTTCTATTTTACTTAAATCACTATCTTTAAAGTTAACATTGGCTAGCTTACTTCTTAAAAAAATAATATCTTGTATTTGGTTATTGTCTTTAGAATCTAAATTTTCAATAATAGCATTTCTTACGTATATTGAGTGACCTTTTGTTCTTTTACATAATTCCTTTAATTCGTCTATTTTTAGAACAGTTTCTTTTTGTGATTCACTAATCCATCCATTAAATCCTGTCCATAAAGGGCCTGAGCAAGGTATTATATTTGCATTTCCAAATACTATTCCACCATCTTCTTCTTTTATTTTGTTTGGTCCAGGAACAAGGTATTGAAGTAACTCTTTTAAATTGCCCGCGAGTTGAACAGAACCAACAACTATTTTATTTTTCAATTTAGGGTTGTTTATTAAATATAGCAATTCGTTAACTTTCGGATATTCTGTATGATCTTCAACTCCTCCTACCATATTTATTTCTCTGTTACCTTTTAATAGTATTTTTGAACCTTCTTTTAACTTAAACTCAGCATTGAAATTAAATTTGGCAAATTTTGTTATGTCAAAATAGTTATTGGTTGCACTTGAAAGTTCAACTTCAACAATTTTATCACCTAATTTATTGTTTAATTTAAAATCAGAAAAATTTATTCCTACTTCTAAAATATCGTTTAACATTTCTGGTGTAATTGTTACAGGTGTTATTGTCGAGCTCTGATTTGTAAAACAGTTAATGTTAAGACTATCGGTATACAGGTCTTTTCCGTTTAAGGTATCCAGTTTTGCCTTAAACGCTTCGGAATTGATGTCTTCTATATAAATATCGCCCGTTAACCGATAACCGGTTATTTCTCCGTAGTAATCTTCAACAGGCGCTATTGTTACTTTGTTTCCTTGAGTGTCGGTAAATATTCCTGTCTCCGGCGTTGGGTTCACTTCCTCTTCCATCACGGAGGAAATTGCCGTTTCTTTTTCAATCTTTACTTTTTTTGTAATGGTATTATCTGTAACATCCGAATATGTTGCATCGCCTATCGTAAGCGCTTTAACCTTATAGCCTGTATTTGCAGAAAGCGTAAAGGTAAGCTCGCTGCCTTTATCAACCATTCCATCGGCAGGAAGAGCAGGCACTACTTCAATGGTGCCGTTTGCGGGCTGGGTTACGGTAACTTTGTATTTTGTATTCGGTGTAGGATTGGACGGATTAGGATTAGGGGTCGGATTGGGATTAGGATTCGGTTGCGGCGTTGGGTTTCCCTGTCCCGGATTTTCAGGTGGAGGATTAGTTAAATCGGGGGGGGCAGGAGTTTTATGTAATTGCTTACAAGAAATAAGCATTACAAGCGGGCTTAACAGCAGCGCCGCTCCTAAAAATACAACAGAAACTTTCGCACGTTTGTTTTTCATAACAACCTCCATCTTTCTCTATATGTATAGCTTATATAGCTTTATGATACCATATTTTTCAGGTGAGTGCAAGGAAGAATTTAGCCCAAGATTTTAACAGGGTTTTCGCATTACAGTGTAGAATAGAAATAGACTTTTGGTAGAAAAATTATAAAGATATGCGATACTACCGCAGATATCGAAATCTCGGAGAGGTATTATGCAAACATCACTTACAACAGTAATGGCTGAAGCTGTAGCTCTACCTTATGAGGATAGAGTTGAGCTTCTGACAGTGTTGGCAAAAAGTATATCAAAATCTGCTCTAGATACTTCAAAAAAGAATGAACAAAATTGGGGTAAAATGTTAGATTTGTATACGGGTTGTATGGGTGGTCTTTGGTCGAAAGAATATCCTGTTGAATATCAAAGGAATTTAAGAGAGGACAGCGTAATTGACTGATCGTATTTTTGTTGATACAAATCCTTTGATTTATCTTCTTGATAATGTACAGCCATTTGCTGTATACAAAAAGTAGAATACAAATCTAACTGTCCGATTCAACCTGATATTCCCTATATCGGCATAAAAACACCCCAGATGCAGAACGTCGGGATGATTAAATCCTCTACATGAATACTAAAAAAGCCTGTTCTTCCGCAAAGGAAAAACAGGCTTTTTGCATCACAGCTTAAAAATTACAGGCTGCCCTTTGCCGCTTTAACCGCTTCGGTTAGCATCGGTAGTACCTTGAACAGGTCTCCTGCAATACCATAGTCAGCTACACCGAAGATCGGTGCATCCGCGTTCTTGTTGACCGCAATGATGTACTCGGAATCTTGCATACCGGCAAGGTGCTGAATTGCTCCGGAAATACCGACTGCCACATAGATGTGCGGATGTACGGTTTTACCGGTCTGTCCAACCTGATGGTTTGCATCCATCCAGCCGGAGTCAACAACAGCACGGGAAGCTCCAACAACGCCGCCGAGTGCCTCTGCTAAATCTTCAGCAAGTTTGATCCCCGCTTTGGGATCTTTACCGATACCGCGGCCGACGGAAACAACGACATTTGCTCCGATCAAGTCTACGATATTCTTTGCGGTTTTCTTGATTTCAAGGATATCGACGCTGATATCGGCTTTGGAAAGCTCAACTGCCGGTTTTTCAACCACGGTCTTTGCCGCTTTTGCAGAATCAAAATCCTGCTTCTTCATAACGCCGGGACGCACGGTTGCAATCTGCGGGCGGAAGCGGGGACACACAA
>ERZ772960.2332-NODE-2332-length-13918-cov-6.738440_pt1 | contig 13918 bp, 8 predicted proteins | sample MGYA00580678_ERZ772960 | MGnify/ENA primary metagenome ERZ772960 (study PRJEB29015, sample SAMEA2737930) | human oral metagenome | biome: human oral; feature: human-associated habitat; material: dental | place: China | collected 2059 ... | reverse complement strand
TGGAGGAGCAGGGCGGCAAGGAGCGGGCCGCCTACGGCAGGGCGCTCGTCAAGGAGCTCTCCCGCCGCCTTACCCAGGACTTCGGACGTGGATTCACGGAAACCAACCTCAAGTACATGAGGCAGCTCTACCTCGCGTTCCCAAAAGGTCACACGCTGTGTGACGAATTGAGCTGGTCACACTACCGAGCTCTCTCCCGCGTATCCGACCCCGCCGCGCGTGCGTGGTACGAGCGAGAGGCCGTCAAGCAGGGCTGGAGCGTGCGAGTCCTGGAGAGAAACATCTCCACCCAGTACTACCACCGCCTGCTGCAGTCACAGGACGACAAGAAGCCCGCAGTCGAGGCCGAGATGAAGGAACTTACGGCACCCCTGCAACATGACAAGCTGGAGTTCATCAAGAACCCCGTCGTAGCGGAGTTCCTAGGTCTCGCGCCCAACGCGGACTTCCAGGAATCAGAGCTTGAGGGCGCCATCATCACCAACCTGCAGAGGTTCCTGCTGGAGATGGGCAAGGGCTACGCCTTCGTGGCGCGCCAGCAGCACATCCGCACCGAGCTTGACGACTTCTACATCGACCTCGTCTTCTACAACTACATCCTCAAGTGCTTCGTCCTCATCGACCTCAAGACAGGTCGGCTCACCCACCAGGACATCGGTCAGATGGACATGTACGTGCGCATGTACGACGAGCTCAGGAAGGTCCCCGATGACAACCCGACGCTCGGCATCGTGCTCTGCACCGAGACGGACAAGGACGTGGCCCACTTCTCGGTGCTCAACGGGTCCGACCAGCTCTTCGCCGCCAAGTACCTTACCTACCTGCCGACGCAGGAGCAGCTCCGAGAGGAAATAGAGCGCCAGAAGGAGTTCTTCGCCGAGCAGAGGGGCATGCAGGGAGCCGGTAGCCAGCAGGACGCGACAGATCCTGAGGTCCTAGCATAGCGTCCAGCAGCTAACGCGTCTTATCTGCCCCATCCGGGAGGAGGGTGTCCACGACGGGCCCCTCGGTCGTCGGGCCTGTGTCCGACAGGTCCCGCCCCCGCCCATGAACGACCGGCTCGGCGCTCGCCTCGCCGGCCGGCAGGTCGGCCAAGACAAGGAGCGACGGGGCGCCAGAGCCTCTCGTGCCCGTGGCCGCGCCTGACCGTGCCCGCTCCGTCCGCGCCGGGCCGCAGGTCGGGGGCGTGTTCGTGCCCGCCGGCACTAGGAGGATGGCTAAGGGGAGGCTGCTCCCCCCTGCCACGCCCGCAACCGCGTCGAGAAGGTCTTCGAGATCGCCAGGCAGGGCGGCAAGGCCCTGCCCGTCTGCGTGCAGACGGAGGAAGCCTTCAGGGGGCACCTGCTCATATGCCTCGTAGCCACCACGGCGGCCAGGATGATGCCGGACGTACTGGCCTCGCGCGGAACCTCGCCCGCAGCCGGGTCGATGCCGGAGATCCCGCGCAGTCGGCACGCGATAGAGTACGATGGGCAGTTGATCACCACCGAACCTGTAAGGAGGATGAGCGAGGCGCGCGGGGCCTTTGGGATCAGGTGCCAGGACGCCATCAGGCTGCCAGTTGTGGGCTAAGGAAGTGCCGGAAACTCAGGCTAATTTTCTCTTGGCTTGCAGATGCAGTGTTGCTAGAGATTAGTTGTCATCATATAATGACAATCAATGGTGAGGAGGCGCATGAAGCCACCTGCTCTAATCGAGCTGTTCTTACGCCAGCCCAAGCAGTTCGTGTAGAAGAACTCTTTCATCTTGGTTGAACGGGAGGCGAGCAGGGAGTTCATGGCAAGCAGGGGCATGTCGATGGTCATGCTCACTGACGTGATTCTCTCGCTTGAACCAAAGGACTGCTTTGACGGCCCGGAGGCGGACAGGGACCCCCACATACGCCACGTGGACCGTTGCAGAGTTCGCGCCCGTCTACAACGGGGAGATGCTCTACCTGAAGATGTCTATTCGAGTGGACATTGAGCAAGCGAAGTGCCTGTCCGTCAAGGCCCATGTTGAAAGGAGGAAAACCGATGACTGAGTATCTGGACACCTACTGCCCTGTATGTGATACAGAAGTTAAGGCAGAGTTGCTATGCCGCCCTGCCGAACTCTCCGTTCGTAGTGAAACCGTCGGCTTCAATGAAACCATTGCCGTCTGCCCCACGTGCGGCGAGGTCATCGGCGACGCCCGCATCGAAGGGGACAACCTCAACAGGGCGTATTCCGTCTACCGCAGCGCGCATGGGATTCCCTCGCCCGAAGAGATCAAATCCCTGCGCGAATCCTATGGCCTTTCGCTCCGGGAATTCAGCAAGTTCCTCGGATTCGGGGAGCAGACCGTGTATCGCTACGAGCACGGCGACATACCCGATCTGCTGCACAGCGCGACCCTGCACGCTGCCGCTACGAGCGATGGTGCCCGTCGGCTGCTGGAGCAGAACAAGAAGAGGTTGTCAAAACGCTCCGTCGCAGCCATTGAGAAGCACATGCGGGCAATGGGCAACGGGGCTTCCGAAGAGGCTCGATTCCGCTCTCGACTCGAGGAGCGGGAAGTCATTTCTCCTTCAGCGCTCAATGGCTATCGCACCCTCGACCTGTCTAGGGTTTTCGCCCTCGTCTATGAGCTGGCGTCGAAAAACAGCGAGCTCTACTGGACGAAACTGCAGAAGGCCATGTTCTTTGCAGACATGATCTTCTGTGAGCGACATAGCAGATCCCTGACCGGATTGACCTATGCCCGGGCGGCCTACGGCCCCATCATGGACCAAATGGACGAGATCAGACTGCTCCTCTCCGAGAACGGTATCGTGAGCTTCCAGCAGCGCGGCTGGGGCGAGGTGCTCGTTCCGCAGGAGCTCGATGAGCAGCCTTTTAGTGAGGATGAGCTGGCCTTCATCGACGAAATCGCCAAGTTCGTCAACTCCTTCAACACCGCCTCTGACGTATCCGAGTTCTCCCACCACCTCAAATGCTGGAGCGAGGGCGAGAACGGCAGAATTATCGAATACGGCCAATTTGATGGCGAGGTTGGCAAGGCAATGGACGAAAGGATGCGCCGCTTACATCGCCTAGAATGCCCTATTCAACGTTGACCTTGTGACGGCCTTTTTAGCCTGAATCTATCAGGTTGAGAGGCCGTCGCTTTGTGCCAGCCCGTTCGGATAGGAAGGCCGACACATGGCGGGTGACACGCACGGCGCGGAAGAGACGGACGCGAGGAACGGGCCCGAACCGCAGACGCAGGGGCGCGAGGCGGATGACACGGCATCGGGATCGCAGCAGGTAGTGGGTGATGACTTTGAGGCCCAGCTGGCGGCAAAGGGCAAGAGGATGGCCAAGCTGTCGGCACAGGTGGCGGAGGCGGCAAAGACCGTCGAGGCCACAGTGGCGCTAAGCGGGCAGATAGAGACCCTGAAGCAGCAGATCGCCAACGAGCGGGTGGAGTTCGCGCTCAAGGCGGCGGGAGCCCACGACGCGTGGGCGGCCCGGGCCCTCCGGGACGACTACGAAGAGACCGAGGGCGAACGGACAGCCGCAATGGCAGAGGCGTGCCCGTGGCTCTTCGAAGGTCGAAAGTCCAGCCCGGTGCCACTTCTCAGGCTGCTTCTCATACATTTTGCGGAACAACGGAGCTTGAACCCACCGGGGCGGCGGGCGCAGCCTCTCGCGCTGGAAGCGTATCGCGAGGCTCACGGAAAAGAGGGTTTGCTTCCATAGGCTCCCTGAGCGTGATGCATCCCGGAAGGTCCAAGTTCCCACAAGCCCTTGCGACCTGGCCTCAGGACATCGCCGGAGGAGACTACCTTCCCACACTCTCTCCCGCACGACTGCCGCAATGTGGCCTATCTGTCACACCGATAGCGTCCTGACCAGGAAGACATACGCCCACATGAACCCATATGGCTCTCGCCATCATGCGATCTGGAGTGCCATCTGCGCGGACTCAACAGACGCCGCACCCCGATCGCCCCTCCCAAGGATCCTCTCCTCGCATCTGATCAAAGACCTGTACTTTGTCATGATCCTCTGAAACCTCACTAATGAGGCGTCGGCATCGGACGGAACGCCTCTTGCCGAGAGGACGGACTCACGCTCCTGCTCGGTGAGCCGCTCACTGCGGTAACCCTCGATCAGTGACTCCAAGTCGGCGCATGACCTCAGCTTACTGGAGCGTACCTCCCTCTCGTAGAGGTAGAAGAATTTCACCGGCTTGCCCTGTAACAGCATCTGAACGACATTTCTCAGGGTACCAGAGCTGACCTGGAGAGAGCCGTATCGGTTCTTCTGGATGGGATCGAACAGCGCCATGCCCCAATCGGCCTCGTCGGCCATGACTCGGTCCTTGACCGTCTGCCTCTGCTTGGGCTTGAGAGAGCTATCAAACTCGATCACCCTTACGCGCCATTCGGCCTCGGCCTTCACCCTGGGACTGGACGATATGGTGAAGAGGGTGACATTCTCGTACAAGGGGGCGCGCAGGAAGTCAATGACCTCCCTGTCAACACCTCTGTTTGAGTCACCTATCAGCACGCCGATCCCCTGGCTCTTTATCGCCTCCAGGGAGTCCTGCGCCACCTTGGGGATCAGCGTCTGTGAGCGCGAGCCAGACACAAACACATTCCTCGCCCGAAAACTGGAGCCCTGTGCCCCGGCACCCCGCAAGGATGGCCTTACGTTGGCGCAGGTCCTCAGAACGTCGGAAACCAGCAGGGCCCGCGCCTCCCTCAAGCCCGCAGCGATCTGGTCATCCCTCATCAGCGAGCCAAGGGCACGGTCGGCGATGAGTATACCGCAGCAGCCCGCCTCCCTGAAAGAAGCAAGGGAGAGGACCACCCTAGCGTCACCGTCCCCCAAAAGCCCCCGGTTCCCGACGGTGAACAGGAGCGCCGGCTCGCAGGAGAAGAAGCTACCGATGCGATCCATCGGGGTCCCCTCGGGGAAAAGGACCGAGATACCGCGCTGTTTGAGCCTGTCGAGCTCGAAAGACAGCTTAAGCCCCTGCTCCAAAAGACTTCTTGCCTTCATGGCAGCCTCGGGAGAAAGCGTCTCCAGAGCGGCATGTACATCGCCATTCGCATCCCTCAGGGCAGCCTCCAGAGCCATCCTTTCAGCAGTGGCCAGAGGATCCTCAAGCAGATCCCCAAAAAGCATCAACCGTGTCTTCTGGTCCGAGCTATACAAGTCTCTCATCTAGTCTCCGCCACCAGCCTTGACCAACGCAAGAGGATACACGCGCATCGCCCCAGCCTCTAGAAGCTTAGCAGCCACAACCGTGAGAGTCCATCGAGAATCAACCATGTCATCTACGAGGAGAACCACTCTATCCCTGATAACGTCACGACCGACGACACCGGTCGAGTCTCTGATATTCTCCTCTTGTCGCACGCCGTTCAGGAGATCCTTCTGTTCCGTGGCGTCGCAGGTCTTCTCAACGGCCTCGATACACGCGATCCCCAAGTCTTTTGCGAGCTCTCTTGCAAAGCAGGGCACGAGGTTCGGGTGTCGACGGCTGGGGATGGGGACGACGCAGTCGATGCGTTCTTTGCCGACCTTCTCTCCAAGAAAGTCTGCCGATGCCCTAATGAGCTCGCGCGAGAACAATCCACATTCATACTTTTCCTCCTTGACTTTTTCACCACTCGATGAATGGTAATCTGCATACAGGGCCCAGCCAGTCTGCATTTGATACGCCTTGTCGATGTTGCCACCTGTCGCCCTCCTCTTTCGAGGCTCTATGATTCCATGCCTGTTGTCAAGGTACCAAGCAGCAGCTTCCATGAGGCATAGTCCCGCGCTCACGGGAACGAGAGGTCCACCACAACAGTTCGCGCATATTCCACAGGTCCTCTGCGCATCAGGTGCATCTAACTCCATCGCGACTTGCCTCATATAACAGTCAGAAGACTTAAGATACTCCCGCAAATCGTAGAGCTCATTGGTTCTGGCTCTGATCAGCTGCTCTTGCTTTTCACGTTCCCGGCCGGAATCAAATGGCTTCCCTATGTTCTCACGGTAGACCGATTCGTCACTATAAACGTAATCGTGAACCATCAGGTACTTTAGTGCCTCATTAATCTTGCGGCTCTTCACGTTAAGGAGCCTTTGCAGCTCACTGCTACGTGCCCCGTTCCGGTTCCGAACTATGCTCATAATGTCAGACAGAAGGCTCGGTGATGACTGGCACTCCTTGATAAAATAGTTAAGTATGTCATCATCTTTCTGACCATACAGGAGAAATGCGTATGCTGGCAGGCCGTCACGTCCCGCACGGCCGATCTGTTGGTAGTAGGCAATGAGGTTCTGGGGCAGCTGAAAGTGGATGATGAAACGTATGTCCGACTTGTCATAGCCCATTCCGAGCTTGACCGTTGCAGCCAGAACCCTCGTCTCCCCCTTGACGAAGCTCTCCAAATTCCTCTTATCTACACTAACGCCCCTATCGTCCTTGCCCATACCCGAGAAATATGGAAGGATCGAGACTCCTCGACTTGAAAGGAATTCGGCAACCGCCAAACAATCGGAATGAGTGAGGCAGTAGATGATGCCCTGTCCTTTAGACAGAGTCTTGTCTTCCGTGAGAGCCTGTACAAGCCACGCGAGCCTTTGCTCACGAGTCTGCGGCGGATTGACTTGGATTGCTAGATTCTCCCGAATGAGATCTCCTCGAATTACCTTTAGGTTATCTCCCATTTGGGCCCTAATGTCAGCAATAACCCTATCGTTAGCCGTCGCCGTTGTCCCAAGAACGGTCACGTCTCCAGGCAACCCATTAATAAGCCTGGATACACGCTGATAGTCGGGACGGAAGTCATGACCCCAATCAGAGATCGCGTGCGCCTCATCGACCACCACCAGCTTGATGCCACGGACCCTGGCGAGTTGCTCCATGAACCTCTCATTGGCAAGTCTTTCGGGCGAGATAATGAGGGCATCGATGTCATTGAGGCGCGAGTATATGTCATCCCATTGGGTCCTGTTGTCGCTATTAACAGTAGCGGCCTCAACACCAAGCAATCGAGCAGAGTCGATTTGATTTTCCATAAGGGCAAGGAGCGGACTGATGATGAGAGTCGGCCCAGCACCATCTTGTCTGAGAATTTTAGTTGCAATGAAATAGACGAGCGACTTCCCCCAGCCTGTCTTCTGAACAAGAAGGGAGTCACTTCCCGCCACGACCGCTTTTATCGCTTCAAGTTGGTGTGAGCGAAAATGTGCGCTTGTTCCGTAGGCTCGCCTCAAGATGATCGATGCTCGCTCCTCTACGGTCCGTTGGTCTTGGTACCACACTATGAACACTACCTCCTTGTCCAGTGCCCAAAGGAATATGCGGAACAAACCAGAGCCTGTCAGGTTCTCGTACTCCCCGGTGGGAAGATTCTAAGGCCACCTTCCAGCCATTGCTGGAGGCCCTGGACCCTACTGACATCATCCGGCGCCTCCCCGGGCACACCCGTCCCCAGGCACCTCCGGACGGCAGTCCTTAACAAGGCATCCCCGACCAAAAGCCCCAGCATGCGATTCTTAACCCTGTTCCATAGGCCAATTTAACCACCTTGATGCGGAAGATACAATGACTATCTGTCACCCGGTATCCACGAGAGGAACCGTTACTTCGCGCGCGGTCGGGCAAGCTCAAGAACCTCCATCGTCTGATGCTCGTGGGTCGCGGCAGAACCATACCTGATATCAAATAGTGCTATATGCTCCCCAACGTGCTTCATAATCGCAAGATGGCGGACTTCCCTCTCCTCTTGGACGTCCCTGGTCGAGCGGGGTGGAGGCTGCGGACGGAAGGCCTCCCCACGTAGCCAGTCGCGGCGGTAACGTCCCAGGCAGTAGTCGGCGACCAAGGCCGTGGTGGCGTCGCGCCCGCAATGCGGGTCCCCCCGGAGAACTCGTCCGCGTAGGACCGTGACCTCGTCTTCGACAGGCAGCGAGACGTCCCGGTGGCCCACGACTCGAGGTCGGAGATCGTGTAGTGCGCAGTGGGGAGGTTCACGTCACGCATCGGGGATGACATGGTCCTGTCCCGGAAGGACGATAGGGGATGGAGCTACCTCTGGCACCACTGGTATGGTCAGTGGTTTGCCACACCGAAATCAATGGGGTGCGGAGAAGCCCCGGCCTGCCCACATGACCTCCCAGGGCGCACATAGCCCCGTAGCGCAAACGCCCCAGCGGAACGCCCGAAGCGGAGGCGCTGACGGGAACGTAAAAGGAAGTTCCTCTCGTCGTCATCATTACCTATGGCGCACTGCTGGTGCTCGACACATAGGATGCGGCGCTTCCTTATGATGACAGCTATACTCCAATGAGCGTTGAGACTTCACCCCTGGGTGGCAGATAGATGGAATACGTTATCAGAGCGTATAATGCTTCACAATGTTTTTTGAATTGCTGCCGAGCGCAGCCTGCCATAAGAGATGCTTCTTTTTTCCAGCCTTTTGCGCAGGCGGGAGTTTTTTAGGTCGCCTTTGCAGCGCCCGGATACGGAGGATTCCATGGCTGTAGGCCAGATCAGAATCGTAACTTTTGATGATGTCCTCGAATACATGAGCTCTCACGAACGGACGAGTCACGACAAGGGCGACCTATGGGAGCGGGTGTGTGCCTGGTACCTGCGCAACGACCCCGAGATGCAGCAGATCGTGGGTCGGGTCTGGCGCTGGGACGACATGGACAACCCTCTGCACACCGGCCACGACACCGGCATCGACATCGTCGCCGAACGCACCGATGCACCCGGGACCTACTGGGCGGTGCAGTGCAAAAACTTTGACATGGGCCACAAGGTCTCCCTCAACGACCTGGGTACCTTCTTCGCCGCTGCCGAGGCAGACGAGTGCTATACCGGCGTGGTCGTGGCCACCGTCTCTGGGGACATATCTTCCAACGTTGACGCGCACCTGCTAGCACTGTGCCAGAATCGCGGTATCACTTCGTTCACGCTCACCCCATCCGATATGGCAGTGTCCAACGTCGACTGGTCGCTCCTCATGGCCGACCACGCCGAGGATGCCTCCGCCCGCTGGGCGCGCACGTTCAGCCCCCGGCCCCACCAACAGGCGGCCATCAACCAGATTCAAGCCAAGTTCGAGATTTATGACCGGGCTAAAGCCATCATGGCCTGCGGCACGGGCAAGACACTCATGGCCCTGCGACTAGCTGAGGAGCGCTTCCTTGATAGCGAATGCCACGACGTGCTCTTCTGCGCTCCGTCCATCGCGCTGGTGGCCCAGGCCATGCGCGAGTGGACGAACCAGGCCCGCGTGCCACTGCGCTCGCTTGTGGTGTGCTCAGACGCGAAGGCCTCCAAGGTCGGCGAGGACGACCTCCTAGACAGCGTGGTGGACGTGGGCTTCCCGGCGACAACCAACGCGCAGGCTCTCTTGGACAACTACCACTGGACGCGCGAGCGCTACCCCGAGGCCCTGGTCGTGGTGTTTTCCACCTACCAGTCCATGCAGGTTGTCCAGGACGCGCAGGACGCGGGGCTACCGCGCTTCGGCCTGTGTGTCTGCGACGAGGCGCACCGCACAGCCGGCACAAGACTCGCCGAGGACGATGACGTCGCGAGCTACCAGATCGTTATCGACGGCGATCGCGTGCGCGCCGACAGGCGACTCTTCATGACGGCGACGCCTAAGGTCTACGGTGACAACGTGAAGACCAAGGCCGGGGAAATTGCAGCCGAGCTCTACAGCATGGACGACGAGGGCAAGTACGGGCCCGTCGCCTACGAGCTCACCTTCGCCGAGGCGGTGGAGAAGAGGCTGCTCTGCGACTACCGGGTGGTCGTGCTCGCCATCAACCAGGACGCCGTGCCCGGCACGCGCATCGTGGTGACGCACGGTGCCGACGAGACTGAGCTCGATATTGGCGACGAGGCCAAGATCATCGGCTGTTGGCGCGGGCTCGCCACCCACGGAGAGGAGGCGACCCGCAGGCTCGACGAACTGGAGGGCGACGAGGCCGACGACATGCCCGACTTCCTGCTGGTGGACGACTTTGACAGCTGGGATGAAGACGGGCTGGCCGATGTCCTCTCCGACCCAGAGCGGCGTGTAGAGTCGTTGCACCGGGCTGTGGGCTTCTGCTCCACGATTCAAGGCTCCAAGGACATTGACGAGGCGTTCCCGCAGGTCGTGGAGGCCTACGTACGCTCCACAGGGGATAAGGGCGGGCCCACCTGTGAGCTTGACCACGTAGACGGATCGATGGACTCCAAGGTACGCGCCAAGAAGCTCTCCTGGCTGGCCTCCGTAACCGACCCCAACGAGTGTCGCATCCTTACCAACGCCCGCTGCCTCGCCGAGGGTGTGGACGTGCCCTCCCTCGACGCGGTGATCTTCTTCTCCCCCAAGCGTTCCAAGGTTGACGTCGTCCAGGCCGTAGGCCGCGTGATGCGTACCTTCCACGTGGGTCATCCTGACGAGAAGAAGCTCGGCTACATCATCCTGCCCGTCGCCATCCCCTCCGAGATGACGCCCGAGGAGGCACTCAACCAGTCCGACACCTTCGATGTGGTGTGGGGCGTGCTGCAGGCGCTCCGCTCCCACGACCAGCGCATCGACGCCTACATCAACAGCCTCCCCATGCGAAAAGCCCGCAAGAAGGACAAGGGGCTAAGGCTGGGCGAGAAATCCGGCCAGGATGACTCAGAAGAGCCCGACAGCGGCAAGAAGGGCGATCAGTTCAGCATTGTGTACGACTTCGGCGTGACCGATCTGGAACGCGCTGTGTACGCCAAGGCCGTGGAGAAATGCGGGTCCAAGGTCTACTGGTCCAGCTGGGCCCAAGACATCGGCCGCATCGCACAAACCCATGTGAGGCAGATCGAGGCTGCAGTGGAGAGCGACCCAATGGCGCGCGACGCCATGGCGTCCTTCCTCAAGAGCCTGCGCGACTCGCTCAACCCCGGCGTGACAGAGCGGGCGGCCGTCGAGATGGTGGCCCAGCACATGGTGACCCTACCCGTCTTCGACGCCCTCTTCGGCGACTACGCCTTCGCCCAGACCAACCCGGTCTCCGTCGCCATCACCGAATTCCTCGAGGCACTCAGGGGCCACGGCGTGGGCGACCTCTCGGACGACGACCAGCGCAGCTTGGATGAGCTCTATGCAAGCGTGCGCCGTCGTGCGAGCTTCTGCCGCACCGACTCCAACCGTCAGGCCCTCATCAAGGACCTCTACAATGACTTCTTCAGCAAGGCGTTCACACGCACGAGCGAAAAGCTCGGTATCGTGTACACACCCATCCAGATAGTGGGCTACATGCTGCACGCCACTGACCGGGCACTCCAGAGGGAGTTCGGGAAGCGCCTCTGCGACCGGAACGTGCACATCCTCGACCCCTTCGCCGGAACGGGCTCCTACATGGCCGAGCTCGTGAGCGATCCCGAGCTTATGCCGGTAGACACCCTGCCCCAGAAGTACGCCCACGAGCTGCACTCCAACGAGATCCTCCTGCTTGCATACTACATCATGGTCGTGAACGTGGAGTACGCCTACCACTCCCGCGTGGGCGGGGAGTACGTGCCCTTTGAGGGGGCCATCCTCACTGACACCTTCCAGATGAACGAAAAGTCTAACGAGTTAGACAAGTCTAACGAGTTAGACCTTGGTATGTTCGTGGAAAACTCCGAGCGCGTGCTCAGGCAACAGGAGACGCCCATTACCGTCATCGTGGGCAATCCGCCTTATTCTGTCGGGCAACGCAACGCCAACGACGACAACCAGAACGAGCATTACCCTACGCTGGAGAAGCGGGTCCAGGAGACCTATGTGAGCAGGAGCGAGGCGAACCTCAACACTTCTCTCTATGACACATATGTTGAGGCGTTTCGCTGGGCGTCCGACCGCATCGGCAAGGAGGGTTTCGTCTGCTTCGTGACCAACGCAGGCTGGCTTCGGTCCGAGGCCGGGGCGGGTATACGCCGCTGTTTCTCCGAGGAATTCAATTCCATCTATGTGTTCGACCTGCTCGGCAACCAGCGTACCCAGGGCGAGGAAAGCCGCAGGCAGGGTGGCAAGGTCTTCGGTAGTGGAAGCCGCGCCCCCATCGCCATCACCATGCTCGTGAAGAACCCTGCGAGCCCCGAGCGCGGTGTCATCCATTATTTCTGCGTGGGTGAGTACAAGACCCAGGCCGAGAAGCTCTCGACCGTGGCATCCTACATAGGCCGCGAGCCCGGTTGGGAGACGCTCGTCCAAGACCGTCACGGCGATTGGCTCGACCAGAGAGATGACTCCTGGTATGAACTCGCGCCAATAGGTGTGCAAAACGGCGTACGCAAGACAGGCCGGGGCATCTGGAGCATCTGGTCCAATGGTGTCAAAACACAACGAGATCCGTGGTGCTGGAACTATTCGATAGCGAATCTTGATAGGAATGTATCAAGGCTTGTCAAAAACATGAACGCTGTTATTGAGGACGAGCGTGGAGCAGGTAAGCCTTCCGTCTTTGACGCTGAAAAGTACAGCTGGACTGCTGCCATGTTGAAGCGTCTTAAAAATGGTGAAACATTGGCATTTGACTCAGAGAGAGAGGTAGTTGGTCTCTATCGTCCCTTCTGCGCTCAGCATGTTTATTTTAGCCATGAGCTAAACGAACGTCCCGGACTCAATGAACGGCTCTTCCCCCTGGTTAAGCCCCACGAGTGCGCGCCGAACGTCGTCATCAGCGTTGTCTTCGGCAACAGGATTTTTTCTGCTCTCGCGACGAACGTCATGCCTGATATTCAGCTATCATTTAATGGTCAGAACTTTCCGCTCTACTGGTACGAGAAAGATAATGACACGATCCGGCGTCTTCCCTCCGCCGAGGGCGGCAAGGTCGTCCGCGACGCCTGGGGGAATCGCTTCGTCCGCCATGACGCCATCACCGACAAGGCGCTCACCGTCTTCCGCGACGCTTACCCCACAGCTTACGTCTCTCGTCCCAAGTCCAAGGGTGGACCCGGTATCCGCAAGGAGGACGTCTTCTGGTACGTGTACGGCATCCTGCACAGTCCCGAGTACCGGCGACGCTTTGCCACCAATCTGCAGAAGGAGCTACCGCGCATACCTCTCGACGAACGCTTCGAGCGGTTCTGCGAGGCAGGGCGCGCCTTAGGCGAGCTACATCTGCGCTACGAGACAGTAGAGCCGTGGCCCAACCTCAAGATCTCTGGTATGGCCCCCGGCGAGGACCCAGGGAAGGTCGAGAAGCTTAGGTGGGGCAAGAGGAAGAACCTCGAAACCGGCAAGGCGGAGAAGGACTTCACCACGCTCGTGTACAACAAGCGCGTCACGATCAGCAACATCCCAGAGAGAGCGCAGTCCTACGTTGTCAACGGTCGAAGCCCGCTCGATTGGATGATCGACCGATACCAGGTGAAGACCGACAAGGCCACGGGTATCGTGAACGACCCCAACGAGTACTCCGATGATCCTCACTACATCCTCGACCTCGCCTGTCGACTCGTAACCGTGGCGGTAAAGACTAACGAGATCGTGGGCAACCTGCCGCCTCTCAAGGAGATCGCGAAACCCGCGAGCTGGCCTGCGACCTGGGAGGTGAAGGGGTGACCCTGACTTCCCGACACTTCCTTAGCCCACTGGGCACAGGCCCGGACCGCCGCCAGCCCCGAGAACCTACGCCTAGCTGCTGAAATGCCTTGGCCGTCGCTTGCGTGCGGCGGCCGCGTCTAGCGTCATGTGGCATGAGGTTTTCACTTATTCCACAGGAGGCGGGCATGTACATCAGCCACGACGTCGTGGACGGCAACGAGTACGCGACGGTCGTCAGGTCCGCGGGGGACGGCGCAAGGGTCACAAGGGAGGACCGCGCGTGCCTGGGCCGGGTCGTGGACAGGGCGCGCGGGGTGTACCGGAGCAAGGCCAGGGGCCTGTTCTCCTACGACCTGGCGACGGGCGAGTTCGGGCCCGCGCCG
>ERZ772960.2331-NODE-2331-length-13920-cov-20.957014_pt1 | contig 13920 bp, 6 predicted proteins | sample MGYA00580678_ERZ772960 | MGnify/ENA primary metagenome ERZ772960 (study PRJEB29015, sample SAMEA2737930) | human oral metagenome | biome: human oral; feature: human-associated habitat; material: dental | place: China | collected 2059 ... | reverse complement strand
CAGCACCCAGTGGGTGTCCCGCGCCTCGGGCAAGGTCATCTTCATGGTGGACGAGAAGGAGGACGCGAAGGCCGTGATCGGCCGCGTCACCCGGACGGCGCTCGCCCAGGCCCCCGGCATGGATGTCTCGGGCGTGCACCTCGACATGGGTGATAAAACTCACGTCGACGAGGATCTCCTCAGACGGATCCACGCCCGGGCCGCCCGGTATGCCCTGCGGCGCCCGCCCGCCGAAGCCCGCTTCTCCCAGACGCCCTTCCTGGCCCGCGCCAAGGACTCCGTCCTGCCCGCCTCACCACCGCTGGAACACATGTTCGGCCACGTCAGAGACGAGGCCAAGGACGACGAGGTGACCCTGCTCTCCCTGCCCTCCCGGGTCAAGCGCTACCGGGCCTTCTACTCCCGCCGGGACCTCATCTCCCTCGCCTGCCGCACGAGCAAGGACCTGAACCGGGACCAACTCGTCCGCGACCCCAAGAAGCTCACGAAGAGGCTCCAGGAGGCCTTCGCCGTCGGCATTGAAGCGCCGGGGGAGGGCCGCGAGTCGAGTACCGGGGCCGCCGGGCGGGACTCCGACGGCGAGCAGGGCGCCGCCGGCGGGCGGAAGCCCGATGACCAGCAGCAGCTCAACACCCTCGAGGGGCGGTTCCAGGACACCCCGGGCGACACCGGCGGGGCGGCGTCCGCCCTGTCCAAGGTGGCCGTCATCCACATCGATGGCAATGGCGTGGGCGGCATCATGCGCCAGCTCGGAGAGGCGATGGGCCGCGTCGACGAGGACGACTTCTCACGGGCCGTCGACTGTCCGCCCGGCGACGACGACGCCCTGCGGCGCTTCATCCTCACTGTCAACGACCACCTCGACCGGGCCGTCACCCGGGCCTTCGCCGAGGCCTGGGCGGACGTCGCGAAGTGGGCGGAGGCCGACATCGGCCCGACGGGGCAGAAGTTCACCGTCGTCCCGGTCGTCCCCGTCATCCTGGGGGGCGACGACGTCACCGTCTTCACCAGCGGCGACTACGCCCTCCCCTTCGCGGCCGCCTACCTGAGGCACTACGAGCAGCTCACCGGGGACGACCCGCTCCTCAAGCACCTGGGTCGCGAAGAGGGCACCGGCCCCATGACCGCCGCCGCGGGCGTCGCCGTCGTCCGCCGCGACTTCCCCTTCCACGTCGCCTACAACCTGGCCGAGCGCCTCGTCGGCGAGGCCAAGAAGGTCGGCAAGGCCCGGGAGCCCGTCCGGTCGACGCTGACCTACCACGCGCTCTTCGACTCCAGCGTCCTGGACCCGGCGGGGATCTTGCAGGCTTACTCCTCCTTCACCACCCGCCCCTTCCTGCTGACGCCCGACGACGCCCCGGCCTCCGCTCCCCCGGATCCCCCGGAGCAGTACGAGTCCTGGCTCACCACATGCGGGCGAGTCCGCCAATTCAAGGGCTTCACCTCGGAGGATCCGAGCACGGGCGAGCCCCGCTTCCCCAAGACGCGGGCCGCCCGGATCCGCAAGCTCCTGTCCGACGCCGCCCAGGCGCGGCTCGCGGACCAAAAAAACCTGAGCGAGCGGCTCATCAATAAGGCCGAGGAGGAGTGGAACGAGGCCAAGAAGGTACTGACCGATTCGGTCGTCGAGGGCATGGGCACCAGAGCGCTCTTCGATCTCATGGAGCTGAGCGATCTCCTCCCCGACAGCTACCTGAATAACCCGTCCCCCGCCCTTTCCCCCGCCGACGGCTCCGAGCCCGCAACCACTCAGGAGGTCCAGTAATGAGCACTACCGATAGCGCCGCGGAATCGGAGAAGTCCCTCGGCGTCACCATCGTCTTTCGCTCCGACTGGGGCGTGTCCACGGGCACCGGCGTGGCCGGGGGTGTTGACGTCGTCGTCGAGAAGGATAAACGCGACTTGCCCGTAGTGCGCGGCACCGTGCTCACTGGGGCGATTCGTGAGCAGGCCTTCGTCGTCGCCGAGGCGCTCGACGGCGATTCCCCGAAGAAGAGATGGCGCAAATTCGTCGGGGCGCTCTTCGGATCGGTCAAGCGCGCCCGTCTCGTCTCCTTCTCCGACACCTGCTTCTCCTCCTTCTCCGACGGTTCCATTCCCAGCGATAATAAGTCGAGGCGGGAGGCGGTCCACGAGGTCGTCTCCCTGTCCATCGACGAGGAGACAGGCACCGCGAAGAAGGACCATTTGCGCCTGTTCGAGCGGGCCCGCGCCTGCATTCTGCGCGGAACGGTAGATCTGCTGGACAGGACCCTGGACGGGCGTCCACTTTGCTGGTCCAAGGAACAGAGAGAGGCGGCCGAGCTCGTTCTGACCGTTTCCGCCCTGCTCGTACGCGCCCTCGGCTCCAACCGGTCCGACGGCGATGGCCTGTGCAATATCCTCATTGGTGAGACCGGCGAGATCGATAAGAGGGACGCGAATCCTGAGCAGGTTATCGAGAATGCTATTGGGCAGGCCCGGGAGCGGTGCCGCGGTCGGCTGGAACAGTGGGACGGGCCAGCCCCGGACGTTCCGAGCGCCCCGGACGCCCCGATCGACTCGAAGACGGGCGGGTGCTCGGGCATCCCCGTCATAAGGAAGAAGAATCACGACCACCGAGGCGACTCGGACGGCACGAGCTTCTACCAGGCCGATTTTGATATCAGGCTCACGACGCCTGTGATCTCCTATGACGTGCCTTTCTCCAATGAGCTGCGCTCCCTGGACTTCCTGCGCGGAACGGCGCTGCTGCCCATTATTCACCACAGGCTCCAGGATGTTTCCAAGGAGGACGCCGCCGTCTGTGAAATCGTTCGCGACGCCGTCGTCAATGGCGATCTCCTGGTCTCCGATGCCACCGCCGTCGTTGGCGACCGGGTCGGGCTGCCCATGCCCCTGGTCCTGTCCACCCCGAAGGTGTCGCGGGCAGGTCGCGAGTGGATCGAGGTCGCCAACCGCTTGCTCGTCGAGGAGCCGAAGGAGATCCACAAGCCGCTGCGCTCCGGATACCTCTTCCCTGCCTCGAAGAGCGCGGATTCTTCTGAAGTCCGCGGAAGAATGGGGGCGCCAGCGCTCCAGGGACGCCAGTCCACCGCGCACAACCCGGTTACCGGTGCGGCCGGAACGGGGCAATTGTTCCTGGCCCGCGCACTGCCCGCGGGAATGCACCTGCACGCCACCGTCACCATGAGCACTCATCTTCACGAACAGATCAAGGACAAACTCAAACGAGCCTTCCCGCCGAACTTCCCGGAGCGGCTGGGGCTGTGGCGCCTGAGCGGGACTTACGGCCGGGCCAAGTGCCGACTCGGCGACTTCCGCCCGGTCGAGGTTCTCCCGCCCAAGTGGGATGAGGACGGGGCCACGACCCTGTGGTTCACCTCCGACGTCGTGGTCCGCTCCCCCGGGCTGGGGCCGGGCGGAAGCCTCGGTGATCTGTGCAACGCCTTCAAACGTGCCGGAGTTCCCCTGGAACTGGCCGAGGACCCGGATGAGATGCGGTTCAGCGCGGGTATCCGCCACCGTCGCGTCGACTCCTGGGGCGCGGCGGATCGGCGGCCGCGCGCCACCCGAACGGTGATCCAGGCGGGGTCCGTGCTACGGGTTCGGCCTGCCGACGGGAGCCGCGGTCCGGAGCAGACCATGAAAAGGCTCGCCCGCCTGTCAGTGACTGGCGTCGGCGAACTCACGGCCCAGGGACTCGGGCGATTCGTCGTCGACCATCTGCTGCTGCGCGAGGAGGAGTTCAGACTCATTCCTCTGAATCATGCGGACTTCGTCGCCGGGGAATGCGCAACCGTGAAGTCGGAGGAGGAATGATGAGCATCACCCGTTACGAGTTGACCGTCTGTTTGAGGACTGATTCTCCGCTGCACTCGGGCGGCATTGACGAAGCCGTGGACCGCACGCGCCCGTCGAAGGACCGCGAGACCGTGCCCCGGCGCTTCGCCCGCGACGGGGCCGATCATCCGGTGCTGACCGGCCGCTCCGTCAAGGGGGCGGTGCGGGCGGCCTGCAAGAAGTACTTCGATGAAACACGTGACTCCCACCTGTGGGGAGGACTGTCGGCTCAGGGCGCCTGGGCCTCAGCCCTGACCTTCCACACCGTGGATCTTCACAATGCGGAGGTCTTTCCGGGGCGCGGGGACGGCCCGGGCGGGGCCAGCGGACTGCCCACTCGCATGGGCATCGCCATTGACCGTTACTGGGGGGCCGCCGGGGACACCGCGCTCTTCGAGCACGAGTACGTGCCGGCCGGAAGACCCTTGACCCTGACGATCACCGCGCAGGCGGGATCGATGCCTGAAAACCGGCCCGGCGACCCGGGCGCTCCCTTCGGGGGCGTCTCCAAATGTCAACCGGTGACGGAGGACGATGTGGAGCGGCTCTTCTCCATTATCCTCGGAGTGCTGAAGTCAGAACGGGTCTCCTTCGGCGGGCGCAGGAACGCCGGCTGGGGACGGGTGCGACCCGATATGCGGCCCGGAAGCGATAAGTTCTGGGTCCTCACCAGGGCTCCATTGGGGACGCGCGACGACCTTCTGAGCTGGCTGGGCAACGGCTGCGGCGAGGATATGAGCGAGCAGATCGCACCGATCGAATGCGACGATCCCGATCGCGTGCGCATTGAAATCGGCTGGGACAGCCCCACCGGTATTCTCGTGGCCGATCCGCGACTCGGTCAGGCCGAGTCAGCGCGCAATGAATCCGATGAGGACGAGGCCCCCGAGGATAACACCAGGGCGACGAAGGAGGGTGGGAAGACGGCACGGGAGGCCGAACCGGGCGGTGAGCAGAATGGCCTCCGAGGCGAGGACGATCCCGATGAATTCATTCCCACCAGACACTTGCGCAGTGGCCCGGGGGAGAACGCGCCGATTGTGCTGCCGGGCAGTTCGGTGCGCGGTGCGCTGCGCTCGCGCGCCTCGCGAATCGCCCGCACGATTCTGGCCGCCCGCCACAAGATTGACAAAGACGATTGGTACAACACCAATGTGCACGATCAGCTCGCCCACGATCCCGACCTCGTACAGCGCCTGTTCGGCTCCACCGAGCGCCGGGGCGCACTGACGGTCCTGGACACCCTGGCGTCCTCCAACGGATCCACCCGGTTGATCACCCACAATGCGGGCGACCGGTGGACCGGCGGCGTCGCGGGCGGAACCCTGTACGGCGAGGAGGTCCACGACGCCACGTGGAAGAATATCGTCCTCGAACTGGACCTGGGGGCGCTGCTCGAGAACACCGATCGCCGCGAGGAGACTCAGCGCCCGCTCCCCGAGGACAATAATCGCCGCAGGGCGGCCTGGTGCCTGCTCGGGCTCGTCCTGGCCGAACTGGCCGCCGGCACACTGCCGCTGGGCAGCCGGGGCACGCGGGGGCTGGGGCAGGTGGAGGTCACCAGCATCAAGGTCGAGGGAGGCCGCAGCATCGGCATCGGGGACCAACTCTTCTCAGCGCCGTCGAAGGGCGCCGGAGAGTCCGTCGTCGAACAGATCCTCGGCCACCTCCGGACGGTGAACGAGGAGATCACCGCGGGCCCCGGAGCGAACGGATGGTCGAGTTATCTGATGGGCGACGAGGAGAAGAACCATGACTGAGACGCACCGATTCGGCAGGCGCCTGAGAAGGGGGCGTTGGACCGTCCGCGACGCCGGGGATTTGCAGCGGGTCATCGCCCGGGCGGCCGAGTCCGAGGCGCAATGGCAGGGCATCGCCTACACGACGACGGGGGCGCGCGCACTCCGATCGATCTCCGAAGGGGCGCTCCTCGGCACGGACGGCGAGCAGGTTCAGCACGACACCGTTTACGAGCTGCGGCTGTGGTCGGTGATCGCGAAGGGCGGCGAGGGCGACGACGTGCTGGCGCACGAGCTCCGGTGGCTCAACGGCACCGGATCGGCGGATGTCACTCTCCGCGGCATCGATGACGACGACCGAGCCGGCGCACCGGAGAAGGAGCGCTGCTGGTACCGCCCCAACGACTATCTGCAGCACAGCGGTGACGAGACCGACGCGCGCAATATGCCCATTATGACGAGCGTTGAGGTCTTCACCGAGGCCGAGTACGGCAATACGGTGTTCGTCGACGAACTCATGACCGGAAAGTGGAACTGACATGGATGATTTCGAACCCTTCCACTCCGCAGTCAACCGAATCCCGGTGCTGCGCAGGTCCGGCGAGCGGCTCGCCGATGCCGGCAGACTCCCTAAAAGCCTTTTCAAGGACCATGAGCCCCTCGGCCATGACCGCCTCCACGCCGACCGTTGGTCTGGCTCAATCGACCTGGAGATGATCGTGCGCACGCCGCTCGTCTTCGGAGAGCAAAAAGATGGCAATGTCGACCTCCCCCTGGACGGCGACGGCCATCCCATTGTACCTCCAACAATGGTCAAGGGCATGATCTCGCGCGCCTACGAGACGCTCACCTGCTCGCGCTTCCGGGTCTTCGGGGACGTCGAGAACCGCAGTGGGCGGCGCCGCACCAAGAACGACCACTCCGAACTTCTCACCTACCGGGCCGACCCGGCCGCCGCGAACGGTCTTCTCCCCGGACGCGTCTTCGAGCAGGAGAACGGCGGACTCGCCGTCGAGATCCTGGACGGTTTCGGGAAGAACGCTCGGGTCGCCCTGATCAGGGACGATCTTGATCATGGGTACGGCACCATTTTGTGCACCGATCACCCCGATATCAGGCCGGGCCCCGGTGGCCGCATCAATCAGAAACAGGTTCTCACCCGTTTCCGCCACCTCACCCGTCACGGCACAGAGGTGGAGGTTCAGCTCACTCGGTGGAAGGACCAAAAAGGCGGTCATCATCTCATGGTTACCGGGGTGTGGCAGGACGATCGTCTCGAAAAATTCTTCGACGTCGGCCATGGCCCCGATGTTAAAACCTTCAATGTTTGGGGCTACCCCTGCCGGACGACTCCCGAGGGGAAGACCGCCCGGGAACTGTTCGGAGACGATAAAGGGGGGAAGACCTACGAGCGCTTCTTCTTCAAGTCGGCTCGGGACGGTCGCAATCTCGACGGAACTATTCTGCCCCTCGATGCCGACCACGTGACCCGATACGCGACCGTGCTCCGGTCGTATTCGGCGCAGCAGCAGGAGCCCGGCGGGGACAAGCACCTGCTCAACCGGGCCGCCGCAACTCACCCCGCGCCCTCCGATAATGCCCTGTCCAACGGCGATCTCGTCTTCGTCCAGCTCGACAGGACCTACGCCTCCAGCGGCAATGACATTCCCGCCGACGCCCGAGTCGTGGACGTCCTCCCCACGATGGTCGGACGACGCCCCTACAGCAGGTCGCCCCGCGAGCTCGCCGCGGCGCAGAGGGTTCTTCCTCTCACGAAGTCCACCGAGGCCTCCGCCGCCGATCGGCTCTTCGGCTACGTCGTCCCCGACGCCGACGACGGCGCGAAGGGAGGAGACGTCGCCTGCCGGGGAAGACTGTCCTTCGGCTTCGTCAACACCTCGGAGGCGCATATCTGCCGCGAGAAGCAGAAGCTCTCACCGCTGCTGTCACCCAAGCCGTCGTCGGCGAGACGATTCCTCACCGACTCCTCCGGAGCCACCCCCACGAAGAAGAAGAAGAAGAGTAAGAAGGAGGAGAAAGAGGAGAGGGTGCCGCTTTCGCGCAGCGAGTACTTCAACTTCGCCCCCGAACAGCTCCTCGGCGCCGCCGCCTATCCCGTGCACCGCGAACTCGTGCAGGGAGAGGGTCTGAACAGGTCCGGGTTCCCCGAGCGGGCGACCAGGAAGGCGGTTCTGGACGGCCGCGAGCAGGACAATGATGCCGTTCGACTCATAGCACGATCCTGGATGAAGTCCGGCAGTATTTTGCGCTGCACCATTTCCTTCTCCAATTTGAGCGAGGCCGAGTTGGCGGCCCTCATCTGGGTGCTCACCCCCAGGAATCTGGTCCCGAGCAATGAGAAGAAGGACCCCGGCGCCGTCGGCTACCTGCGAATGGGACTGGGGAAACCGCTCGGACTGGGGACTCTCGAGGTGAGCATTGCAAAGAACGGTCTCCGCGCCGTTCGGGGAGCCGATCTGGCCGAGTCCTACGCGAACCTGGACGGATGCCTGGGCCTCGCCACTCCCGTCGTCGGCGTCGAGGACTTCCCCCTGCCGAACGAGAAGATCCTTCTCACGACGCCATGGGTGAGGGCCATGCAGCGCGCCGCCTTCGGCTACAGCGACGGCGCACCGGTGCGCTACATGTCCCTGGAGGAGAACAAGGCGAACAACCAGACCGACCCCGGGAGCGGTGATCCCAGGGAGGGGTATGGCCAGTCCCCGACGAGTCTGTCGGCAGAATCCCCTCGGCCGCTCAAGATCAAAAAACCTCCCCGGAATTGAGGACCCCACATAAATCGCCGCCGCGCCAGGAGGGGCGCCTTCGCAACGAGGCCCGGCCTCGACCGGGCACCCCCAGTTCCGCGAGCGCGTAGGTTTCCAGTCGAACGCGCAGGCGGGAGGCGCGCGTTCGACTAGAAACTTACGCGTTCGCGAATAATGGGGGGCGGGGGGCGAGGACGAGGGTGCGGAGACGAGGAGAGGGCGGGAGGCCGGTCCGAAGGCGGGAACGGCCCCCGCCCTCACGCCCCGGGTTCGGCGCCGGCCGGCGCCCCCTCCCGCCGTCGGGCCATATGCGCCACCACGCGCGCCACCGCCCACCAGAACAACCCGCCGATAATGGCGGAGCCCAGCAGAACCGCGATGAGCACCGACCCCCAGCCCATCTGCCAGTCGCCGAGCCGGTACAGGCGACGGTCAATGCCCACCTCGGGATTCCAGTTCACCCAAAGCTCGAGAAACACGCTCAGCGGCAGACCGACGAAGGAGAACACCGCGGCCGCGATCTCCAGCGTCCGAGTCGACCGGGCTCTCTCCTCCTCGGCCTGCTGCTCGGCGCGCCCGATCCGCATGAGCACGTTCTCCCGCAGACGGTGCGCCTGGTCCCGCGCCTCCTCGACCAGCAGGGGAATCCTGTACGTATTGAGCAGGTAGGTGAGGAATGCGTCGAGCTGGCGGTCCGAGTCCGTCATCATCGTCCACTGCTCGGAGACGACGAATCCCACCGCCTCCGAATCGAGCTCGATGACCCGGTCCACCTCCTCCGCGGCATTCGCCTGCACCTCCGCCAGGCGCGCCATGAGGGACGAGGCCCGGTGCCGCTGGAGCAGCATGAGCAGGACGGCCTCGATGAACCTGCCCTCGATATGGGCGAGCGGACGGAATCCCTCGCCCCGGACCTGGCAGAAGGAGCACCCGCTGATACTCGCACATGCCACCCAGGTCTGGGACAGGCGATGGACCCTGCGCTCCCGATCCTCGAAAACCCCGTCCTCGAAACTCTCGTCGTCGCGGCGGGGCAAACGCCCCCACCGCCAGGCGCTCACCACCACGCGCTCCCGGGTCACATCGGACCCCGGTACCGCCATGGCGTCCTTCAATGGTCGCGGCGCCCGCCCCTCCAGACGCTCCTGCTCCGTGCGCAGATCGAAATCGTCCAGGACCAATCCGTCGCCGTGCTCCGAAGCCACAATATCGCGCGGCACATAGGTGATGACGTACGGGTCCGCACTCGGCCTCCCGTCCCAATCGGTGACCCCGAATCCGTGCCCCACATCACCGATATCCCGCTTCGATTCGAGGGCGAGGATCCTCGCCACCTCGTAGGCGATCTCCGCCTTGCCGGCGGGTTCGCGCGTCAGATTGCGGACCCAAGTGAAGGCATTGGGACTCGTCGGCACGCGCAGGATCAGGTGAAGGGCGATGAGTACCCGGGCCGAGGGCCTCTTCTCACCCGCCGCCTTCTCACCCGCCGCCGCGGCGTCCCCGGCATTGGGAGTCCCCGTCGTCCCCACCGTTTCCACCGTCTCCACCTCGAGAATGTCCCAGGCGAAGGCGTAGAACGGCGGCCTGCCCCGACTCGTCCGGTTCTTCTCCCTGATGAAGACCGGAGCCAGATCCCGGTAGACGTAGTGGCGCCGGTGAGCCGGGTCGAGGAGCCGCCTGCGCACCGGCTCGCGCAGGCGGCGCGACGCCCCGTCATAAACGGTCCGCCTCTTCTCGGCGGTTATCCTCACGGGCCCCTCCGGGAACAGCCCGCGCCAGTACTCCCAGCTCCCGGGCAGCTCCCACGGCACAATGACCATGAGGCGCAGGGCATTGTCGTCGTCGTTATCGATCTCCAACAGGTCCGACGGCGTCCGGTACTCGACATCCTCCACGCCCCTCACCATGCCATAGTCCCTCAGCCGTAGGAAATCTTCTCGAGTACGCCGACCCGCTCCTGCAGGGCGTCCAGTCGGCGCCCCCAATCGCCGGCCCCGACGCCGGAACCGCTCCCGACCGCGGCGACGGCCAGCTCGACGAGCCGGGCATAGGTGCACCGCGACTCCCGCCGGTAGTGCTCCAGGACCTGCTCGGTGGCCTCGGCCAAACCCTTCGAGCCGTGATTGATGGTGACCTTGTTGCGCACGCGCACGAGGAGGCGGAGCAGCGCCCCGGCGCCCTCGCCGGCGAGATCGACGTCATTGGACGTGTAGACGGAGTTCTTCCGCTGGTCGAACTGGCCGTCCGCGAGGGCGAGCACAACGGGCCGGCGGAATGCGGCGGTCCGTTTCGATTCGGGCGCGGGGTTGAGCAGTTCGCCGACGATCGTGGCCAGGCGCACTCGGGCGTCGGGCTGGACGTGGTCGATCATGCGGCCGACGGCGTCCATGACCCCCACAATCACGTCCGCGCACCCGTCGATGTCCTCGGTCTGAACCGCCTTGACGAGCTCGTCCGCGAGCGCCCGGGCCTCATCGGCCAGCCCCTCCATGGCGGGATCCCCCAGGGCGAGCAGGCGCGCCGCCGTGAGCAGGTCCAGACGGTCCAGGCAGTAGCCGGTGGCCCGCAGCAGCGCCCTGCGGACGTCGCGGTCGAGCCCGAACTGGTGGAACTGGAGGACGTTCTCGCCGCCGCTCCTCACCGTCGACATGAGGAGCACCGGAATGCCGTGGCGCGCGCCGAAGACCTGCGCGGCGCGCAGGAGCTCGATGACGACGGGCTTCTCCCCCAGGACGGTGACGACAATGGCCCGCGGGCGGGACCAGCGCTCCTTGAGCTGGTCCTCGAGCCATTGGGTGGCGAGGCGGCCGGCCCGCGACATGCTCTCCTCCGCCCCGCTCGCCGTGACCCCGTCGCTGGTGGTGGCGGGCCCGTAGCTGACGGCCGTGGCGCCGTCGGCCTCGGGCGCCTGCCAGTCGGCGTGACGGTCGGGGTCGTCGGCCGCGAGCCTGTCGACGACGTCGCGCCCCTCGTTGAGGCTCTCGTCGGAGCAGGCGATGAACGTCCTGAGCGTGAGCGGTCCGGGGACGGAGCAGGCGCGGCGCAGGGCCCGGTCCGGCTGCGCGCGCAGGAGCGCGACGGCGATCGGGGCGCGGCGTTCGGGCCTGTCCTTGCGGGACGTCCCCTGGCCGCTCAACAGGCACACGGTCCCCGAGGGCCATGACAGCCAGTCCGGGGGCCGGCCGCCCAGGGCGGCGCGCACCCGTTCGCGCAGGTCGTCGCCGGCCCTGTCGAAGCGGTGGGTCGCCCCGATGCCCAGGTCGATGAAGTCGCGCTGGGCGGCGAGCCACGCCTCGGGCGCGGCGAGGGGCCGCGCGCGCGCCTCCTCCTCGAGGCGCCCGATCGTCCGGCCGAGTTCGCCGCCCTTGCGGAGCGCGTCCGGGTGCTCCGTCTCGTCCAGTCCCGTTTCGTCCAGGTACTGCCGTCGGCGCCGCCGGTATTCGGCGGCCACCCACGCCCGCAGCGCCATGCCCGCGGCCAGGTCCCCGCGGGCGGTGTCCGTCCACAGCAGCTGGGCGAAGTCCTCGGGGTCGATCGGCCCCGTCACGGGGTCGTCGCCGACGGCGCGCCGCAGGGCTCCGGCGGCCCGCCGGACCTCGTCGGGCATGTCGGCGTCGGCCTGCGCGCCGGTCCTGCGCCTGTCGTACTCCTCGGCGAGGACGGTGGGCAGTCCGAGTCCCATGAGCCAGCCCCGCAGGGGGTTCTCCCCGTCGACCGACATGTGCAGGATCGGCGCCCCGCCGTCCGCCTGGTCGTCGCCGACCCGGTCGATGAGGGCCAGTGACCACTCGTCGCCGTGGGTGGCGGCGACGACGCCGGCGACCTCGGCCAAGACGGTGGTGGCGCCCCCGGCCAGGGCGAGCAGGACGTGTCCGTCGTGCCCGCCGATCGCCTTCTCCAGGGTCTCGATCGAGGTCTGCGACACGTGGAGGCCCGGCAGGATGCAGGCGTCGAGAACCCGCGCGCCCCTTCCCGCCACCAGGTCGCAAATCTCGGCCGGGATCCGCCGCAGCGCCTCGACGAGCGTCCGCGCGATCGCGTCCGTGGGCGTGCGCCCGCCTTCGACGCCCACGACGAGGATGTCGACGTCATGGGAGGATGTGCCCGGCTCCGCGGCCAGGCGGGCGAGCGCCCCCAGCTCCTTGCGCAGGGCGCTGCCGGGCGCGCCGCGCGCCGCGTCGTCGGCGCCGGGGTCCTCCTGGGCGAAGTGCAGCCCGAGGAGCAGGTCGGCGGTCTCCTCGCCGGCGCGGGCGGCGTCGAGCTCGGCCGTGCGGCGAGCGGTGAGTTCGGCGGTCTCCTCCGGACTGCGGCGCTGTCCGACGACGATAAGGGGGATCCCCAGGTCGGCCGCCCCGGCCACGTGAACCAGTAGCACGTTGTCATCTCCTTCGTCGAACCGGTGCGGCGGCAGGGTCGGGCCTCACCGCACCACGGGCCAGTGTGCACCGTCCGCACCGGCGACTGGGAGTCCGAAGCGCAATCTCATTTCTAAGACAAGAGTCGATATTCCCACCCGATGTCGTCGCGCAGGTGGCATACTGCACAAGTTCGTGCCCATCCGAGAGGACGCCCATGCAGCTCGTCATGCTCGAGACCAACGGCAATCAGCGCTATATCTTCTCCTCGCCCCGTCTGCGGGACAATATCGGCGCCTCCTCCCTGCTGACGCGCCTGGAGCAGTGGACCGGGGAGGCCCTGGTTTCCACGGGGGCCGCCGAGGCCTGGCGCCAATCGCACGGCCTGCCGCCCGCCCCGGACGCCGACGAGTCGCAGTGGGTCTCCCGCTCCTCCGGCAAGGTCATTGTCATGGTGGACGCGCCGCAGCGGGCCCGCGACGTCATTGGGGAGGTCACGCGCAGGGCGCTCGCCCAGGCCCCCGGCCTGGACATATCCGGGGTCTTCATTGAGATCCCCGGGGCCCGGGGCGATGCCGGCTCCGCCCCGGTGGACGACGCCGCCCTCCAGGCCGTGCACGCCGAGGCCGCCGCGTACGCCCTCCGGCGGCCTCCCGCCGACGCCCGCTTCGCCCAGATCCCCTTCCTGGCCCGGGCCAAGGACTCCGCCCTGCCCGCCGCCCCGCCCCTGGGCCGCGGGGACGAGGCGGGGGACGACCGCGCCGATCAGCTCTCCCTGCCCTCGCGGGTCAGGCGCTACGAGGCTTTCGGGGCCCGCGCGCATCTTCTTCTGCTCAGCCGGCTCAACAGCGACCGGCTGGATAAGCAGGGGAAGCTCTTGACGCCCGATCCCACGAAGCTGGCGGATATGCTGCACGCCGCCTTCTCAGCGGGCGAGCCGGCCGCCGATGCCCTGCGGGAGGAGCGGGAGGCGGCGCCTCGGGACGAGGATCAGGATGAGGATCGGGCCCGAGAGGAGAGGACCCGGGAGGAGAGGGCCTCGATACGCCGTCTGGAAACAGTCCTCCAGACCGCCCCCGATTCCGGCCCCGACGAGGACGGGCCCGCTGGCGCCGAGTCCTCGCGGCGGGAGGCGGCCCCCGCGCACGACGTCGTCGAATCCGCTCACAGCGGCGCCGAGTCCTCGCGGCGGGAAGCGGCCCCCCTGTCGAAGATCGCCGTCATCCACATTGACGG
>ERZ772960.2329-NODE-2329-length-13933-cov-10.174593_pt1 | contig 13933 bp, 15 predicted proteins | sample MGYA00580678_ERZ772960 | MGnify/ENA primary metagenome ERZ772960 (study PRJEB29015, sample SAMEA2737930) | human oral metagenome | biome: human oral; feature: human-associated habitat; material: dental | place: China | collected 2059 ... | reverse complement strand
GCGGCAGGGAAGCCCGTGCTTCCCGAGAATGAAACTGAAACTAATATGAAATCCGTTGTCTATAAGATAGCGTAAAAAAGCCGCGAACGCAATAGCTTCGCGGCATTCGGGAGAGATGTACGGAGACTGTACCGTGGTACATGGAATGAAAAATGTTACAGACAGATTTTGTGCGCATGGGGTATCATGCTCTCTTTTCGTTATTTTTCTGTCAACTCCTGCACATAAAGCCGATAATGTACGTACCATATTTCCAGCAGCAGGAAGTAGGCGAGCATGGATTTGAACTGCAGCCGCTGCTCGTTCTCGAACAGATTGAACGCGGCGGGCGTTACATAGAGGTTTTCACTTGAGCGGGAGGCGAGCGTGTTGTGTCGCATCTCTGTGATGGAGAGGATGGGGACGCCCTTGAGGCTGAGCCGGTCGGCGAACTCCACGACGCGCTCGCTTTCGCCTGAGAGGGAGACAAAGATGAAGAGGTCGTCGGGACCCGCTGCCTGATAGACGGAGTAGAATTCCTCGCGACCTGCGATCTCGTAGATGAAGATGTTGTCGTAGACGAAGAGGCGCTTCAGCTCCTGCATGACATTCGTCTGCACATAGCCGGAGGCGTATGCAAAGATGCGATGTGCCTCGTGGACGAGGCGGCTTGCACGCGTGTAGTCGCGCCGCATCAACTCGCGCCATGTCTGATCATAGAAGCTGCCGAGCGAGCTTCTTATATCCTTTTCGGGAATGGGCTGCGACGTGCTTTCCATGCGCATGACCGCCTTCATCTCGCCGAAGCCGTCAAAGCCGAGCTTCTGTGCAAAGCGCACGACGGACGCGCTTGAGACGGCGCATGCACGCGCAAGCTCATGGATGGAGACACGGCTTGCCGCCGTGCGGTTGCTGTCGATCCAGCGCCAGATACACTTGTCCGCATCGCTGAGATCCCTCAGATGTGCGTTGATTCGTTCCGTAAGCATACGCTGTCCCCTTCGTTTCTTCATCATAAGGAATCACCGATCTCATTATATAACCGAATCGGCAAAAGGACAAGAAAGTATAGAAGAGTTGCGTGTACTTCTTTTGATTGCGTGGAAAATCATTCTTTGTTATAATAACCACATTGTATACAGGGGATGAGGAAGAGAGGTGACGGGATGATACGGCTGATCTTTTCGGATATGGATGGGACGCTGCTGGATGATCGCGGGCATCTGCCCGCAGGATTCGGGACGATGTACGAGCGTCTGAAGGAGCGCGGCATTCGCTTTGCACCCGCATCGGGACGGCAGTATGCTTCACTCGTGCGGACGTTTGCGCCGTGGCAGGACGAGATGATCTTCCTCGCGGAGAACGGGACGCTGGTGATGGAGGGCGGCAGGGAGCTGTTTGCAGCGCCCGTAGATCCTGCGCTCGGCCTGCGTGTGATGCAGACGGGTGAGGCACTGCAGGGGGTGTATTCCGTATACTGCGGAAAGAAACAGGGATATATCCACAGGGCGGACGATGTGCCGGCGTTTCGCGCAGAACTTGAAAAATACGTGACGAAATCCATGGTGACGGAGAACTTTGCCGCCGTCGACGATGTACCAATCAAGATGGCGTTCTTTGATCCGTCCGGTCATGCGGATACAACGATCCTCCCCGTGATGGAGCAGTACGCGGATCGGATGCAGGTCACACTGTCGAGTGCACTGTGGGTGGATGTCTACGCGCAGGGCGTGAGCAAGGGCGTTGCCGCTGCGCGCGTGCAGGAGCATCTTGGGCTGACACCCGACGAGTGTGCTGCGTTCGGCGACTACGGCAACGATCTTGAACTGATGGATGCGGTTACATACAGCTTTGCGATGGCGAACGCCATTCCTGCCGTGCAGGAGCGTGCGCGCTATCGTGCGCCGAGCAACGGGGAACATGGTGTGATGGCGGTCTGCGAACGGATTCTCGCGGGCGAATTTGACTGAGGTGCGCGATGCGATTTGACTATCATATACACTTGGAGTACGGCTCCTACGATGAGGACTATGCGGAGGGATTCTTTCGTGCGGCGGCGGCGCGCGGCGTTCATGAGATCGGGTTCTCCGAGCATTCGCATACATTCCCGGAGTTCGAGCAGCTCTACTACGACGATCTGATCCTCGACGACAGCTTTGTCGGGGCATTTCAGAAGAAATGGCTGAAGTCGAACAAGTTCAAGTACACGTTGGATGAGTATTTTTCATTCATTGAAAAGCTGCGGAAAAAGCACAAGGTGCTTGCAGGGATCGAGGTCTGCAATTTTGAGGATCAGGCGGCGGTGGGGAAGCTCCTGCGCGCCTATCCCTTCGACTACATCATCGGGTCGGTGCATTTCCTGCGCGGCTGGGCGTATGACACGGGGGCGATCAAAGCGGAGTGGGACAACCATCCCTTGACAGACATCTACGAGTGGTATACGGAGGAAGTGGAGAAACTCGCGGCATCGGGACTCTACGATGCGCTTGGGCACCCGTTCAACATCCGGCTTTACAGACATTTCCCCGACTTCGATGTCACACCATATCTTGAGCGCGTCGCACGGGCGATGAAAGCGGCGGATATGATCGTTGATCTCAATACGGGGACGTACTACCGCTACCCCGTGGAGGAGTTTTCTCCCTATCCGGATTTCATGCGCATGGCGAAGGAATACGATCTGCCGATCATAACGACCTCGGACGCACACAAGCCTGAGGACTGTGCGCGCTACAACGAGGAGGCGGTACAATACGCGCGCTCCTTTGGCTATGTGCAGCAGATCCGCTTCACGGGCGGACGTGCGCGGGAGTGTGTCGCGCTTGACTAAGAGAGGAGCGTATGAGATGAGAACTATGATGCGCCGCACGGCAGGGCTGCTGCTGACCTTTTTGCTGTCACTCACCGTCTGCTCTGTCGCCTTTGCTGACGATGGACGTGCGTGGGTCTGGCTGAGCTCCAATGATAAATACTCGAAATTCTACGCACCCGCCTCCGTGCACGTGAGCAAGAGTGTCATACCTTCCGGGACAACGGAGGCGCTGGCGACGGAGATCACGGCGGAGATCAAGACCTCATTCAGCTATGAGGGAGCGGAGGAGACCATACGCAACTACAAGATCGGTCATGTGATTACGAACCCCGCGCAGCTGGCATACTCCGTTGCGCAGGTGCGTGTTGTGCCGCAGAGCCGACTCCTCCAGTACATCGGTGAAACGTTCTACGATGCAGAGGGGAGGGTTCTCTGGTCGAAGGACATGGGAACGGAGAAGGAGATGAACTCCCAGCAGTTTGACGAGGAGTTCTATGCCGCCATCGTTGACATGGTTTTCCGTCAGGGCGAGATGGATCGTCTGCGTGCGGATGACCGCTGGATCCTCCTCTGGTCGGACGAGAGTGCCTCCGGCATCAAAACGCAGGTGACGGCGGACACCTCAACGATACGCCGCACGGGCGACAATCTCATCTTCTGGGCGTGGACAGAGACGCGCGGCGCGGACGACAAGGTGCTTGAGATCAAATTTGACAAGCGTGCGGTCAATCTGCCGCAGGGAACGGAGCGCATCATCACGGGGCGGTACTGGTCCCCGTCGAGCGGTTGGCAGCCGCTTGACGACGGCTATGAGGGCGCGTACCGCATGATCGCACAGGAGAGCCCGGAGGAGCGGGGACTCATCCGTCTGCGTGCCTTTGCCGACGGATACCGTACGTGGGTGTCGCGCTACCAGCTGAAATGAGGGGAGGGAAACAATGCCGATCAAGATACCGAACAATCTGCCTGCGACGAATGTTCTTGAGAGTGAGAACGTCTTCGTCATGAATGCGGCGCGCGCATACGGGCAGGATATTCGTCCGCTGCGCCTCCTTATTCTGAACCTCATGCCGATCAAGGACGTGACCGAAACGCAACTTCTGCGCCTCCTCGGCAACACGCCGCTGCAGGTGGAGGTGGACTTTATCTACACGGAGTCCTACATCCCAACGCATACCTCGCGCGACTATCTGACGGAGTTCTACGGCACATTTGCCGAGGTGCGGCATAAAAAATACGATGGCTTCATCATCACAGGCGCGCCGATCGAGCAGCTGCCGTTTGAGCAGGTCGCCTACTGGGACGAGGTTGCTGAGATCATGCAGTGGAGCCGCAAACACGCCTACTCCACGTTCCATATATGCTGGGGCGCACAGGCGGGGCTGTACTATCACTACGGCGTTCCGAAGCACTGGACGGAGAGGAAAATCTTCGGCGTCTTTGAGCATCGCGTGTGTGTGCAGCATGAGCCGCTTCTGCGCGGATTCGATGACATCTTTTACGTGCCGCACTCGCGCCATACGGAGACGCGGCGCGCAGACATTGCCCGCGTGCCCGAGCTGACCGTTCTCTCAGAGGGCGATGCGGGCGCCTACATCATTGCCAATCTGCGCCGTCGTCAGTTCTTCATTACGGGGCACGCGGAGTACGATCCCCTGACGCTCAAGACAGAGTATGACCGTGACCTTGCGGCGGGACTCAATCCGGACATCCCGTGCAACTATTATCCGGGCGATGATCCGAACTGCGCTCCCGTCGTGCGGTGGCGCAGTGTCGCGCATCTCCTCTTTGCCAACTGGCTGAACTACTACGTCTATCAGGGGACACCGTACGAGCTGGACAGCCTCGACAATGCGGACGATTGGGAACTGCACTCGGGACTTTGAACACGGTTATGTTCATCAAAAATTCAGTTTTTTGAGCTAGCATAGGGAGCATTGAACACAGCTATTTGATGGGAGCGATGATACGTGCAAAAAAAGTGGGGAGCAGTCCTCCTTCTCTGTGCAGCGCTGTTTATGGGGGCACGGCCTGCGGCGGCAGCCGAACAGGTGCCGAAGCACATCTACGAATGGGTGCAGTCGACGGCGCGGCAGGGGTATTATTTCAACAAGGAACAGATCCAGTACGCGACGGATACGCATGGCTATATCGACCTCACGGAGATTCTCGTGCCGACCCTGCGCATCTATGATGATGTGCAGATACAGGATGTCGTGTCGAAGCGCCGCTGGCGCATGCTGCCGCTCGATGGCTACGGTGACCTCTCGGGCGCGGCGGAGTACCTCCTGATCGATCTGCGTGCGGGCGTCGTTCACATCACGGCGCATGAGGATTTGGACAGCCTCTGGGGAACGATCTCGCGCGAGGAGAACATGAAGGAGATCAAGCTCGCGGAACTCTCGGACAAGGATGTCGAGAAAAAATTCTTCGATGCAATCATCAACTACAGCATCGGGCATCAGGAGGAAATGATTCGTCGCTCACGCGGCATATTGAGCGATGCGGATCGCGCAGCACTTGCGGCAAAAAAGGAAAAACTCACAGCATCGACCGAGAATACCCATGAAAAGCCCGCAAAGAAGGACAAGCAGGAAAAGAAGAAGAAAAAAGAATAGAGAAATCACTGCCGTCTGCAATACGTGGGGCGGCAGTTCTTTTTTGTAGCTTTTTCTGTAAAAACAAGGTATAATAAAGACAGGAACTACCAGCAAAGGAAGGGACACCGCATGACAGACAAGGAATGGATGCAGCTTGAACTGAACCGAATGGTAAAAGCGGAGGGTGGAAAGGTCAGCGTGGAGCGCATGACCGAGATTGTATCGGAGCTCAGCAGACGTCTGAAAGAGAACCCGAATCTGCCGCGTGAGGTAAATACACTCACCGCAGACGAACTCATCGCGCGCGCACGCAAGAAGACCGGCGAGGAACGCTATCGCATCATCAAGCGCGTTCTGCGCATGGAGCCGGACAACATCACCGCAGCCTGTATGCAGATTGAATATCTCGCCAAGAATGCCGATGACCGCGTACATCACTACGAGGATCTGACGCGAAAGGCGACGGCACAACTTGAGGCGGACGGGATGTTCTCCGAGGAGAACATCGGCAAATTCTGGTCGATGCCCGCAACGAAGCCCTATATGTTCCTGCGGCTCTCCTATCTTGAGTCGCTCGTCGCGGCGCGCAAGCTGCGTCTGGCGGCGAAGGAGTGCGAGGAGATGCTCCGCCTCTCGGAGCACGACGCACTCGGGCGCCGCTATCAGCTCATGTTCATCTACTCGGCGATCGAGGAAGGGGACGCAGCGATTCAGCTCTATCAGCGTTACGAGGAGGGTGTGGCGCTGATGTATCTGCCGCTGGCGATGCTCTTCTACCGTCTTGGCAAGATGAAGATGGCGCGCAACTTCCTGAAGGAACTCGCGGCGGTCAACAGCGATACGGAGATCTTCTTCGAGCGGGGGGTACGTAAGGATCTCCCATCGCGTGCACCGGGGCGTCATGCAGGCTCCTTTGCCATCGGCACGATGGAGGAGTTCGGGGAGGCCGTGACGGACAACGGATTTGCCTTCATCGGCATGGACGCGTTCTTTGCATGGGGACTGAGTGAGCTGCGTGGGGAACAGCAGGAGAGTGCCTGATCTCCTCCGCCATCTTTGGCTCACTGGTGCGGCGCTTCTTGTCATGGTCACGGCTGCACCTCCGGCGCAGGCGGCACTGCCCGTTACGGGAGCGGCGGCGACGCCGGACTACTGGCTGCGTGCAGATGGGGATGCGCCGCTCCTCTCGGCAGAGGCGGGGGCGCGCGCGGCTGCGCATGCTGCCCATGGGCTGCTGCATGACCTCACAGGCGCAGGAGAGTTCCGCGCGGGGAGCGCGGTGCGTGCACAGATTCACGCGGCGGCGCAGGGAAACGACGCAGCACTGCCGGAACTCTACGAGGGCGGACAGCCGCTCACGGCACGGCGCTGGTATGAGGTGTGCAGGAATTGTGCTCTCGACACCATCGGAGCCGCCGCGCCCATCCGCACCGCTGTTGCTGTCTGCCGCGCCGATGTCCGCCTCCTTCCAACCGGTACGGGCTGGTATTCCTCCCCGGACGATCTCCACTATGATGCCCTGCAGGGCACGGTGCTGGATCCCGGGGAAGCCGTTCTCGTACTGCACACGGCACGGGACGGACGCTATGCGTTCGTTGAGACGCGGGACTACCGCGGCTGGGTGGATGTGGATGCGCTCGCGTTCACGGATCGTAAGACATGGCGCGGATTTGCCGCGCCGGAGGAGTTCTTCACCGTGACCGAGGCGCAGCTGCGCCTGCCGCGAAAGAGGAGAGATCTGCTCTATCAGCTTGGCGCAAAGATTCCGGGGACACGTACAGCGGACGGCTTGATCCGGCTGCTGCTGCCCACACGGGATGCCGGGGGACATCTCGTCGTGCGGGCGGCACGGATTCCCGATGACGGACGGCTCGTTGCGGGGCGTCTGCCGCTGACACACAACAACCTTGTACGCCTCGCATTTCGGCCGCTCCATACGGAGTATGGCTGGGGCGGGGAAAACGAAGGGATGGACTGCTCATCATACGTACAGAACATCTATCGTACGATGGGGTTGGAGCTCCCGCGTGATGCAGATCTGCAGGAGCGTGCCTGTTCGCTTCTGCCTCTTACGGGACGCAGCACAGCGGAGCGGTATGCGCTTCTTGCGGCGGCACCGCCGGGGACACTGCTCTTTCGTCCTGGACATGTCATGCTCTACCTCGGGCGAGATATGGGGGGTACCCCGCTCGTGATCCATGACATCAGCAGTTACTATGAAGACGGCGAAAAGCATTACATAAGACAGGTCGTCGTTTCCACACTTGAGTTTCAAAATGTACGCGGCACTGCTGCGATCGATACGCTCACCGCGATCGGCTTGATTGCTCCGGTACCATAAAAATGGGGACAAGGCTCTCACAGAAGAGTGAATATGGAGGGGACAAATGGGACTCTTTGATGGATTTCATGGCGGCGAAGAAACCGCCTCGATGGGCATTCGCGATGCCATCAAGGCGGAACTCGATCAGAACGATTTGAACTACGAGCTGAGTAATGAGAGTGAGGAAAACCGCCAAGAGGCATATTTCTATATGCGAAATGAACTTGAGAACGACGAGCCGATCACGGCTGTGATCGTCGTGCGCGAGTTCGATCATGCCGATGGCTTTATCAAGATCAAACTCTACGATATTGCCTATCTTGAGGACGCAGAGGAGCGTGCGGCACTTCTCGCGAAAATCAACACGTGGAACGGTGAGTTTCGCTATGTGAAATTCTGCCTTGACCGCGATCAGGATGTCGTCCTTGACATCGATCTGCCGCTCGATCTGCACAAGGGAAAGTTTGAACCCAGCAGCGTCATGGCGATGATGGGGGTCGGTATGCAGGTCGTCGAGAAGGTCTATGATGACCTCATGGAATATTGCACACGTGGGCACAAACCTCGCCCGCAGGAATAAACCTAACGGCACGTTGAACGGAGGAACTCTATGGGACTTTTTGACGGCTTCAGCGGGAGTGAGGAAGGACTCAAGAATACGGCATTTGAAGCGATCAAAGCGGAACTGGACAGGCAGGACATGAAATACGGCGAGGACATGACGGAGGATGGAGAGGATCACATCATCCGCATGCGCCAACAGCTCGATAACGGGAGTATCGTGAACATCGCCATTGTAGTCACGGAGAACGGCAATACGAACGACTTTATCAAGATCAAGTACTTTGGCATCGTACGGCTTGATGAAAAAATGGATCCGCAGGTGTTTCATGAGAAACTCAACGAGTGGAACAGTGAGTACCGCTATGTGAAATTCGTCGTGGACGATGAGCGGGATGTTGTCGTCGACATCGACCTGCCGCTTGACCTGCACGTCGGTGTCTTTCAGGCGGACAGCTTTATGGCGATGGTCAGCGTCGGACTGCAGGTGCTTGAGGAGGTCTATCCCGAGCTGATGAAGCTGCGCTGGGCGTAAGTTTGGAAAAAAAGGAGGGCTGCATGGCGCAGTCCTCCTTTTTTATGATGTATTCAGCCGCGTTTTGTATGGTCGATCTGCGGTACCTTTAGCCCCTTGCGCAGGTAGCTTTGCTGCAGCTGATAGATACTCTGCACAAGACGTTCCCGTTCGCGATTGGAGAGTACGTTGCCGAACGAAACACCGACGTGATACGTCATGCCGAGATTCGTTTCGATCGGCGTTGAGCGACGGATCGTGCCCTCCGTTTCGAGTGTCCCGATGCGCGGCAGGTCGGGCACGCGCACCGAAATCGGCGCGTCCATGATGAGCGGCTCGTCATGGACAAAGCACAGCCCGCCGCCGCTGATATCGATGAGTGCCACCTCGCGGTAGTTCTTGAGACTCCCGTGATCGCCCGGCAGCTTCACCTCAATCGAGATCGGGATGGGAACGCGGACAAAGTCGCGCAGTTGGATGCGCTCCGCACGCTCGGGTAGACCGAGATACCAGATCGTATCGGGCAGCGGGGAGGCGGCGTGGTAGGGCGCGACGAAGTGGTAGACGCAGCCCGGTCCCGTGAGATGGCATTGGAACACCTGCCCCACTGCGGGCGTATCCACAAACTTCCCGATGGGGATGTCCAGCCGCACGGCAAGGATCCCTGCAGGTGCGCCTCTCTCCTGTTCCTCCTCGCTGAGCTCAAGCGTGCCGTAGTAGTCGACTTCAAGTTCCTTCTCGATGATGTGGACGGCGGCGCCGTGTTTCAGCAGGGCGGTGAGCTTTTCTCCCTCAAGCGTCATTGCATCAGATCCTTTCCTAGTCAACAGGATAACAAGGGAATCGCTGAATTTATCAGTGCTTCCCCAAGCCGCACTGCAAAGTCAATTTCCTACTTTGACTTTCGTATAGGTTCGGGCTATAATAACAATCGGTGAAATCTACCATTCTATTAAGGTAAAGGGATTGGGTGAACGCGATGGCGATGAAGATAGACAACAGCATGTCGCGCAGTACGTCGCTCACGATGCCGCGTGCGGAAACGGATGCGGGGGTGCGCGGCGCAGCGACAGACTTTAGTATGGAACTGGCGGATCAGGAATCCGCCATGTCCCGTGAGGCGATGGATCGTCTGCTCGAACAGATCGACGAGCAGGGCGCGCGCCTCTCGAAGTCTCCGACCTTTGACGAACTGCGCTCCTATCGCTCGCTCATTCAGAGCTTCATCGGTGAGGCAGTCGGTACGATGTACGAACTGCATACGCAGGCGGGCTGGGATCGCCTCGGACGGCAGAAGGTCTACACCTCCGTGCGCAAGATCGACAAGAAGCTTGAGGAAATGGCGGAGAAGATCCGCCTCGGACAGTCCGATCAGCTCGACATCATTGCGAGCCACGATGCCATCCGAGGGCTCCTCGTCGACCTCTATATGTAATGGCGCGGACAAAAAAGACACCGCCGGCTGCTGTCGGTGATGAATCTCCACGGGAGCCGTTCCCAAGGGATTGGACGGACATTCATGGGCATGCGGAGATCATCCGCCGTCTGCGCGTACTGGCGGCGGCGGAGCGCCTGCCCCACGCGCTGCTCTTTTCCGGCATGGAGGGCATCGGCAAACGCCGTACGGCACGCGTGCTCGCGCGCACACTGCTTTGCGAAGCAGCGGGCGATGCACCCTGTGGGCGCTGTGACTCATGCCGCACGATGGCGGCGGGCGTGCATCCGGATTATTTTGAAACAGCACCCGAGGCACGCGGCAAGAGTGCGGCGATGATCCGCACCGATGCCGTGCGCGACATCCTCATTGCCGCCTCCGGTGCGCCCGTCAGCGCCCGTCGCCGGATCATTGTGATCGACGGGGCTGACCGCATGAACGAGACGGCGGCGAACCGTCTGCTCAAGACCATGGAAGAGCCGGCGGGCACCGCACTCTTTATCCTCGTGACGCATGCCTATGATGCGATTCTGCCTACCATCCGCTCACGTGCCGTGCGCATTGCGTTCGGCGCTCTGCCGCGCACAGAGATTACGGCGGCACTCAGAGCGCGCGGCGCGGAGAACGCAGCGGCGATTGCAGCGCTTGCGGGCGGCAGCCTTGGGCGCGCCTATCGTTTCGCCGCAGAGGGGCTGGCGCTACGGGACGATGCCATCGAATTTCTCACACGGCTTTCGGAACAGCGTATTGAGGACGTATGGGCGCGCGCAGAGGCACTTGGGGAACGCACGCATGAGGAACGCACAGCATGGATTGGATTCTTGCAGATGGCGCTGCGCGATCTGCTCGTTCTGCGTGAGAACGGAGCGACAGAAGACCTCTATCATACGGATCGGCGGGATGTCCTCGCCGGGCTTCTCACGCATATCAGTGCCGCGCAGATCTTTGACCTCCTGCGTGGGACACGGGAGCTTTCGCGCCGCTTCGCCGCGAACGTCAGCCCTGCCCTGCAGCTGGAGGCGTTTTTCCTGCGTGCGCGGCAATAGCCCTCAGCCTCCCCCGTACCAATGGGGGGAACCACGCGAAGTACGGTGGAAGGGGGACTATGAAGATGGAAATAATTTCCCTCTCTGAGAGGGATATATATACATACCTAGGAGGAAGTTTTGCAAACGATTGTAGGTGTCCGCTTCAAGTCGGCGGGCAAGATATATTCCTTTGGGCAGGGACAGCTGACCATCGCCGAGGGTGATTATGTCATCGTTGAGACCACGCGCGGCATGGAGTGCGGCAAGGTCGTCATTGCCCCACGCGAGGTGCCGGACGAATCCGTGCCGCCGAATCTGCGCGTCGTGCACCGCATCGCAGATTCCTCCGACCTCGCACGCATCGAGGAGAACCGTACGCGTGAGCGTGAGGCGAGAACCGTCTGCGAGGAGAAGATACGGGAACTCGGCCTCAAGATGAAGCTCGTCGATGTCGAGCTGACCTTTGATCTCTCCAAGATGCTCTTTTACTTCACGGCGGACGGGCGCGTCGACTTCCGTCAGCTCGTCCGTGAGCTGGCGGGCGTGTTCCGCACACGCATCGAGCTGCGCCAGATCGGCGTGCGCGACGAGGCGAAGATGATGGGCGGCATGGGCTGCTGCGGGCGGCCGCTCTGCTGCGCGTCCTTCCTCGGCGACTTCGTACCCGTGTCCATCCGCATGGCAAAGGAGCAGAACCTCTCGCTCAATCCGACGAAGATCTCCGGTATATGCGGGCGGCTCATGTGCTGCCTGAAGTACGAGAGTGAAGGCTACGGCTGCGGCGGTTGTATGCGCATGAAAAAAGAGGAGTACAACCCTGCGGTAAACGACCGCGTTCTTGCTGAGGACGGCGAGGGACGGGTCGTTTCCATCCATGAGCAGCGGCGCACGGCAACCATACTCATGGACGACGGCAAGACCGTTGTCGCCGCATGGGAGGATGTCGCGCGTGCTGAGGTCGTAGAGCAGGACGGATGCCCCCACCGCGCACCGCAGCGGCCGCATTTGCAGCGCAGGGAGCGTATGCCCCGCGAAGCCCATGACGGACGGGAGCGGCGGGAGCGTCCCGCACGGCAGCAGCGTGCGGAGCATGCGCCGCACGAGAGCCGAGAGAACCGCGCGGCGCAGGAACGATCTGCAAAGCCCCGCCGCCAAAACACAAAGCGGCGGCAGAACCGTCCGCGTCCGCCGCGCGACGAGGCGCCGCATGAGTGAGCGGATCGAACTGTGCCCCAACGAGCGGGTCGATGATCTGTGCATGGGCGGACGGCAGATCATCCAGCGCACGGATGAATTCTGTTTCTCCATGGATGCCGTTCTGCTCGCGCATTTTCCACGGCTCATGGGGCGTGAACGCGTTCTCGATCTCGGCACGGGGACGGGGATCATCCCGCTCCTCATTGCAGATTTCGCGGCGCATATCACAGCGGTTGAGCTGAGCCCTGTGCAGGCGGAGCTTGCCGCGCGAAATGTCCGGATGAACGGACTTGCAGAGAAAATCACAGTGCGGGAGGGTGACTATCGCGACCCTTCCGCACTTTTTGTGTGCGGAGAATATGATCTCGTCTTTAGCAATCCGCCGTACCGTGCCGTGACGAGCGGTGCGGTGAGCGCAGGAGACGGACGCGCGACGGCACGCCACGAGATCACGGCGACGCTCGCAGACACCGTACACGCGGCTTCGTTTGCCCTGCGTCACGGGGGGCGCCTCGTGATGGTGCATCTGCCCGAGCGGCTCGGCGAGATCGTCCTCGCCCTCCATGCGGAGCACCTTGCGATCAAACGCCTGCGCATGGTACAGCCGCGCGCGAATCGTCCGCCGAATCTCGTGCTGATCGAGGCGGTGAAGGGGGCGGCGCTCGCAGGAATGCGCCACGAACCCGCCCTTATCGTGCGCGATGCGGAGGGGAACTATACGGACGAGATTCGCCGCATCTACGGGCAGGAGATGTGAGGAATGCGCCAAACTTACGATTGACGTTTACAAATTATTATAATATAATAAGTGAATGAGAAAATGGAATGGTGTTGCTTTTCCGAAAACATCCGTGGTGGGGGACGCCCATAAAAATGTGGCGATGCCCTGCACAGCGGGTTCGTGTTGGAAGGCCTTGTGAAGGAGTGGAAGATATGCTCAAAGGAATGAAGGCAAAACGGCAGCTCGCCGCATTCGTCGCACTCGCCGTCGGTGGTGCGTTTGTCTCTGCACCTGTGGCGCAGGCAGCGGAATCATCAGATGACAAGAGTACGTCGGTTGGGATGAATGATACGCGGCTCACCGGCGATGGAACGGCGGCGCATCCTTACGGAGATATCGTCGGCACAGACCTGCTGAAAGACTCTGTAACGGGCAATCATCTCACCATTGGTGAACTGATACTGCCGAGTCCGGGACTCCCCTATGTGAATGGCTCGATAACAGCGGGCGGCAAGGTGACAACAACCGCAGAGGTAGCGGGCAATACGCTTACCATCAACAATATCAATCTTATTGGGAATGCCTACGCCGGCGAGGGAAAGGCAAGCGTATTCAACAATATCGTCGTGATGAACGGCGGCTCGGTGCAAGGTGAACTCCATGGCGGTCATGCAGAGAGCATGGTTCAGCAGACGGGGACGGACAAACCAATCGAAAATACTGTTCGCATGAGCGGCGGCACGGTGACAGGGGCGCTTTATGG
>ERZ772960.2328-NODE-2328-length-13934-cov-5.300310_pt1 | contig 13934 bp, 10 predicted proteins | sample MGYA00580678_ERZ772960 | MGnify/ENA primary metagenome ERZ772960 (study PRJEB29015, sample SAMEA2737930) | human oral metagenome | biome: human oral; feature: human-associated habitat; material: dental | place: China | collected 2059 ... | reverse complement strand
AGGGTTAAGGGCATGGGTAGAAGAAAAGCAGCGATTTTAGCGGTGGTTTTGGGCTTTACATTTTTAAATGCAGAGCAGGTTGAGATCACTTCAAATGATTTTTTCGCAGATGAAAATAAGCAGATCAGCGAATTTGTGGGCAATGTAAATATCAAAAAAGGCTCATACGATGAGCTAAAAGCAAACAAAGTTGTGGTACACTTTGACAAAAAGCGCCAGCCAGTAAAATACGTAGCCACAGGCAATGCTAGGGCTAAAATTTTCATGAAAGACAAGCACTACGACGGCAAGGGCGACACACTCACTTATGAGCCTGCAAAGCAGACCTACACAGTAACTGGCAATGGCTATTTGCATGAAGTGGAGACTGATAAAAATGTCTACGGCGAAAAGATCGTTGTCAATCAAAAAGATGGCACATATAGCGTAAATAGCGACGAGAAAAAGCCGGTTAAATTTATCTTTCAGATTGAGGATAAAACCAAGTGATAAGAGCCTTGAGCGCTAAATTTATCACTTCAAGCCCAAGCATAAAAGAGGCTCCAAGCTTTGTGACAAGCGAGGTGGTCTTTTTGGGTAGGTCAAATGTGGGTAAAAGTAGCCTCATAAATGCACTTGTAAATCAAAAAAATTTAGCCAAAAGCTCATCAACTCCTGGCAAAACGCAGCTCATAAATTTCTTTGAGGCTGAGTTTTGTGAGGAAAAAGAAGAGAGTGAAAAAGAGAAATTTAAGCTCATCTTGGTTGATTTACCAGGTTTTGGCTACGCAAAAGTGGCAAAGTCAAAACACGACGAGTGGCGCAAAAATTTAGATGAGTTTTTGAAATTTAGAAGCGATATCAGACTTTTTATACATCTAATCGATGCTAGACATTTTGACCTAGACATCGACGTAAACGTGGATTCTTACCTAAAAAGTTTTTTAAGGGCTGATCAAAAAATCTTAAATTTATACACAAAAAGCGACAAGCTAAATCAAAGCCAAAAGAGTGCGATAATGAAATTTGACCCAAGTGGCATTTTGGTCTCGACACTCAACAAAAGCGGCATCGACAAGGCACGGGAAGCTATCATAAACCACGCTCTTGGTAGGTAAAATGCAAACCATAAGCAGCTTAGATATTAAAATTTTTAAAGGCTTTTGGTGGGCTATTTTTTTGCTCTCTTACGAGATCGCAACTACGCAGTTTGGCTTCTTGCCGCCACTTATTGGCATTTTTTTTACATATATGATTTTGGAGTATTCAAGAAAGCAAAAGCAGTATGATGAGTTTAAGCCATCATGGTATTTTTCGCTCGTTTTCTTAGTCTTTGCTGAGCAAATTCATGGCTTTTATCTCTTTTCAACGATCATTGCATTTTTGCTATTTTACAACTTCGTGCTAGACTGGCTCTATACGACGATGAAGTGGCGAAACTGCCTGCTTATCATCTTTGTCGCCTCTGGTTATGTGCTAACTTTTCTTGTAAATAACCTTTTTGCCTACGTTTTAAACGAGCCAAATTTGACTTTTAGCGCGGAGTATCTCTTTTTTATAGCGCTTGAAAGTGTGCTTGCTATTGTGCTATTTAGGGACAAAGTGCTATGAGGATGCGTATCGTTTTTGGTGTGATCGCTCTTTTTTGGATCATGCTTTTGGGGCGGATTTACCACCTAAGTGTCAATTCAAACACCTACTACAACGAGATCGCCGAGCAAAATGCGATAAAAACTATCTACATCCCGCCAGTTAGAGGCATCATCTTTGATGCGCACGACAAGCCTATGGCGGTTAATCGCCTTGGTTTTTCGATCTACGTAAAGCCGCACCTTAGCGCAAACAAAAAGGTGAAAATTTTAGACGATGAGCTAGCCTACATCGGCTCGCTATTTGGCGATCTAAATGTCACCAAGCTTAAAAACGAATATATCAAAAACGACTCAGCCTACAACCAAGACTTTATAAACGTGGTCGAATTTGTTGATTATGATAAATTTTTGCCATTTTTTGCACCCCTTTCTCTGCGTGAAAATTTAGAGATAAGACCCGCATCAAAACGCCACTATCCATACAATGACCTGGCTTCGCACATCATCGGCTATGTCGGCAGGGCAAACCAAAAAGATATGGAAAATGACCCATTGACAAAGCTTACAAACTATATCGGCAGAAGCGGCGTAGAGCGCTTTTACAACCCGATCTTGCAAGGAATTCAAGGCTTTAAAAAGATCAAGGTAAATGCACTAAATGAGGAGATCGAGCAGGTGAGCTATCAAGCGCCACAAAGTCAAAACATAAAGCTTGCCGTCGATCTTGAGCTTCAGCAGTTCGTCGCTGACGTCTTTGGTAAGGATGCAGGAAGCGTCATAGTTATGAGCCTAAAAGATGGCGCTATCATCGCAGCAGGAAGCTTTCCTGAGTATGATCTAAATCCATTTGTGCTTGGAATTTCTCAGGCTGAGTGGGAGGAACTTGTAAAAAACGTCGATCACCCATTTACAAATAAGCTGATAAACGGCCTTTACCCGCCAGGATCTGTCGTAAAAATGGGTATGGCTCTTGCCTTTTTAGACAATGGCATGAGCAAATATGATAGCTTTTTTTGTAGTGGCTCGTATGAGCTTGGAGGGCGTAAATTTCGCTGCTGGAACTCGCATGGTCATGGCACGGTTAATATGAACACGGCAATTAGAGAGAGCTGCGATGACTATTTTTACAAGGGTAGCCAAAAGATCGGTATAGATGCCATTGTGCCGATACTTGAGCGTATGGGCTTTGGTAGAAAAACAGAGGTTGATTTGCCAAACGAGTTTGTGGGGACTTTGCCAAGTAGAGAGTGGAAGATGAGGAAGTATGGTAAGGCTTGGTTTCAAGGCGAGACGCTCATCACCTCTATCGGACAGGGAAATTTTCTAGTCACGCCTATGCAGGTAGCTAAATATACAGCGGGCCTTGCAACTGGGCTAAATGTGACGCCACATTTTTTAAAGAGCATCGATGGTAAGGATGTTGATTTTACGCCAACAGATGATGCTTTTACGCCGTTTGAGAAGTCGCAGCTACCTGCCATTAGACATGCGATGTATGAGGTGGCAAATCACCCAAGGGGTACGGCAAATAGGCACTTTGTGGGAAGTCTTGTAAAGGTTGCTGCAAAGACTGGAACAGCTCAGGTCGTTGGCATATCGCAAACTGAAAAGAAACGTATGAAAGAAGAAGATATGGCGTATCTGCAAAGATCTCACGCGTGGATGACAACCTATGCGCCTTTTGAGGATCCACAATACGTCATAACGATGGTTGTCGAGCACGGCGGCCACGGCGGTAGCGCTGCTGGACCAAAAATCTCTCAAATTTATAATAAGCTAGTTGAAATGGGATATATAAAGCTAGATAAAGTTGCTGAGAAAGAGAAGAAATAGAATTTTTAAGTATATATTTGAAGCTTATATGTAAATTTTAGAGCCAAAATAAATTCTAAATTTACGAGGAATTTGCTGAGTATATTCTTTTTTTGTATTTTGCTTTGCAAGCTACAAACAGAATATAATTCAAGTTTTTTGTTTTTTGCAAAAAAATATAAAGCTTACAAAATTTTAAACTTTCATTCATCTCTAAGAATTGACTACTAAAATTTGGCTTCACTTGTAGCTTAGGTTAAATTATAGAGCAAAAATACCATTTAAAATTTGCTCAAATTTAACCAAAAACGTATATAGAGTTTTTGCACAGTTGCATGTCATCTTGAACGCGCCAGGGAAGAAGGATTGTTAAGGGAAGAAGGGAGCTTTTTTGTTCCATGAGCTCGCAACTGCAAGTAGAGTGTAATTTAAGCCTTTTTTGTCCCTTTTTTGATAAATTTATATCGCAAGTCAAATTTTAAAATCGTGCTCACTCGCCTTAGCAACTTAGTAAATTTAGGGCTCATAGTCATTCGCCACTAAATTTAGAAGCGTGATATGCTCACTCATAAATTTTAAAATTTACCTGGCTTTCTTTGGTGTGATGCATGTGCTTATATTGTTTTAAATTATTAATTGTCTTTATACGTTATATGGCTTTTTTGGATTTGATGATCGTCAAAATTTATAAATTTTCTAGCCCTAAGTGAGATGTAGGGCTAGAGTAGGGATTATTTTTTAGCTACAAGAGCGTTTTTTAAGACGTCATCGATCGTATCAACGGCGATGATCTTCATGTCGCCTTTTACCTCGGCTGGGATATCGACAAGGTCGCGGTCATAGTTTTTACGAGGTATCAGAGCTGTTTTGATACCAGCTTTGTGAGCGGCGATGAGCTTCTCTTTTAGCCCGCCGATAGGTAAAACTCTGCCAGTTAGCGTGATCTCGCCAGTCATTGCGATGTCGTGTTTGACTTTTGTGTCAGTTAGTATCGATGCGATCGCTGTCGCCATCGTGATACCAGCGCTTGGACCGTCTTTTGGCACCGCGCCCTCTGGCACGTGTAAGTGAAGGTCGTAGCGTCTATAAACATCGCTGGCTTCAAGCTTGTGCTTGTCATCATCAAATTTTGGCACGATAGCCATTGGTACTTTTAGCTTTTTGTTGTCTATCAGCACTTTTACCACGCTAAATGCTATCTGAGCGCTCTCTTTCATCACGTCGCCTAGCTGACCGGTGATCTGCATATTACCTTTGCCTTGGATCCTGATAGCTTCGATCCTTAGCACGTCGCCACCGACACTAGTCCACGCGAGGCCATTTACCAAGCCGATCTGGTCTTTTTTATCCGCTGGCTCGATCTCATATACCTTTTTCTCTAAAAACTCTTTTAAATTTTTAGCCGTGACGCTGATCTTGCCTTCATTCTTTTTGGTTAGGATATTTTTGGCGACTTTTCTTAGTATATCAGCGATTCTTCGGCGTAAATTTCGCACGCCACTCTCTCTTGTGTAGTCGCTAATTATTAGCTCAAGCGCCTCTTTGCTGATGCTCACATCGCTTGGTTTTAGGCCATGCTTTTTAAGCTCTTGAGGCAAGAGATATTTTTTAGCAATCTCAAATTTCTCTTGTGGGGTGTATGAGCTAAGCTCGATAAACTCCATCCTGTCGCGAAGTGCGGCTGGTATCATGCTCACGTCATTTGCTGTGGCGATGAAGATGATCTTGCTAAGATCGATGTTGAAATTTAGGTAGTAGTCTCTAAATTTGTTGTTTTGCTCTGGGTCTAAAATTTCAAGTAAAACCGCGGTCGGATCGCCTCTATAGCTTCTGCCAACCTTGTCGATCTCGTCTAAAACAACCACTGGGTTCATCTGCTTGGCTTCTATGAGCCCTTGCACGATGCGGCCTGGCATAGCGCCTATATAGGTGCGGCGGTGGCCTCTTAGCTCGTTTACGTCCTCAAGTCCGCCAAGAGCGATCCTGACTAGCTCGCGCTTTAGCGCCTTTGCGATCGAGTTTGCAAGGCTTGTTTTACCTACACCTGGAGGGCCTGCAAAGCATAAAATGGCGCCGTTATTTACCTTTTCGCCAACGCCTCTAAGCTCCAAAAGCTCACGCAATGCAAAATACTCCTCTATGCGCTCTTTTGGCTTCTCTAAGCTGTAGTGGTCGGCATTTAGGTGCTTGCTCACTTCGGCGATAGAGGACTTTTTCTTAGCTACATTTTCAAATGGAATTTCAAGCACCCAGTCGAGGTAGCTTTGCAAAGTATTTGCGTCTGCTGAGTCTGGGTGCATGCGAGAAAGTTTGTCTATTTGCTTTTTGATCTCTTTATAGGCGTCCTCAGCCATAAATTTCTTCTTCGCATCAAGCTTTTTGCGGTACTCCTCAAGCTCCTCTTCACGGCTCGTATCCGCTCCAAGCTCAGCTTGAATTTGCTTTAGTTGCTCTTTTAAAAAGTACTCTTTATTTGTCTTGTCGATCTTTGAATGGACCTTATTTTTGATCTCTTTTTGAAGCTTGTTTGCCTCAATCTCTTCGATGACGTAGTCGATGAGTTTTAGTAGGCGCTGCTCTAAATTTTCTTCGACAAAAAAGCTATAAGCGATCTGTTTTTTTAGGCGAAGCGCGCTTGAGACTAGGTCGCAAACCCTGATCGCCTCAGCACTCTCTTCGATCGTTTTTAAAAGATCAGGCGGGAAAAAGTGGCTAAACTGCGAAAGCTCTCTTACTTTTTCTCTTAAAACTACGATGAGAGCGTCAGTTTTGACCTGTGATGGGCGCTTGACGTGGAGCATATCGACGATGCCGCGGAGTGGATTTATACCTGATTGTTTTAAAATTTTACCTTTGTCGATGCCCTGAAATAGCACTTTTACGCGTCCGTCAGGTAGCGGCACACGGCGCATTATCGTACCGATCACGCCTGCGTCATAGATGCCGTCAAAGTCTCTAGCGCCGTCTTGCTGGGGCTTTGTAGGCACGACAAGGATCGGCGTCTCTCCTTGTATGGCAAGCTCAAGCGCTTTTAAATTTTCTTCGTCGCTTAAAAAAAGCGGTGTTATCATAAATGGATATAAAAATAGCTCGTCCTCAACTATGATAGGGATCTCAGTTGGGAAGCCTTTGTTTTCGTTTATTTGCAAAATTTCTCCTATTCAAACAGTTTTCTATACCATGCCACGTCAGGTTTGATAAGGTCTGAGTTTTTAAACGGCGACTCTTCTAGCTTTTGCTCGTAAATTTTAGCCGAAACGTCACGGCCAGTTCTCTTGTAAAGATCTGCTATTTGCATATCTAAGAAGTAAAGAGCGAGCTTAAATTTGATAAGCATGGTCTCGATAAGCGGCTTATACTCGGTATTTGGATACATATAAAGAAATTTCTCGATCTCAGTTACGCTATCCTCCATTAGCTTTTGGTTGCGGTTTGGCTGGGTAAATGAGTCAAAATTTGCTTTTATCTTTAGATATTGAGCAAATTCTGTTTTTGGGCCGTTATCGCCGTATCTTTTGATGTATTCATCAAGATAGTGATTTGCCATGAGATACTCTTCATCATTTGCGTGAGCTTGGGCAAGGATGAGTAAAATTTGCTCCAAAAGTGGGCTTGCAACGTGCTCGCTAGCCATTGAAACGTAGTGTTTATCAGCTGACTCCAAGTCGCCATCTTTGATATCAGCGATAACTTGAGCGTACCACTCGTCTGGAGTTAGATTGTAAAGTTCGGTGTATTTTTCAGCACAACCACTAAAAAGCCCTAAAAGAGCTACGACTGCTAGAAATTTAGAAAATTTTTTCATGCTTTTCCTTAAAAATTTTAAATTCGCTTATTTTACATTTTTTGGCATTATTTTTGTATAAATTTTTTAAAACTATGCTAAAATAAGGCAATTTTACAAAACAGGAGTTAGTATGATTTTTAGTGTTAAAAGCCCTATTTTAGGCTTTGAGCATATCAAGACGATGGAACTGATTGAGCTCGATAAATTTTTTGTTAAGTTAGCAAGTAAAGATGATGAGACATCTTTTACAATGATAAATCCTTTCGCGTTAAGAAGTTATGAATTTGACATCCCAAGCTACTACGAAGAGCTTATGGACATTAAAGAGAGTTCGCAACTTAGAATTTACAACATCATCGTAGTTGCCCTCCCTCTTGAGAAATCAACCGTGAATTTCGTGGCTCCTATCGTTTGTAATATGGACAATATGACTTTATCTCAAGTAGTGCTTGACGTTACAAAGTATCCACAATACGGACAAGCCGAGATGATAGAAAATTTTATACAGAAAGCAACAAGCAAGGACATTTAGAAATTTTGAGTCTAATTACATTGAAGTTATTGTAATTTGAAATTTTTTTGTTTTATTTTTTTATCTTGTATTTATATCTTTGGTGATGAAGTATATCCAATAGATTATTTATTTATACCACATAGTGATGTATGCTCTTTTGCTGATGTTTGTAATGCTGGTTATGAATGCTCGATAGACAAAGATGGTTATAAGCATTGCATAAAAAAGGATACTTCTACTACTGAATCTATGTATTATGTTGCTAATGACGATTATGGCAATCCAGTAAGAGCACGTATATATAGATATAATGATGATAGTGAAAGTATTGTACTGAAAAAGAGAGAAGAAGCTAGTTTTAAAAGAATTATAGGCGATATGGATGTCATTGGGGCTAGTGTAATTATACCAAAGATAGATGGTTATAATTTTTTGCCTCAAAAAAACATAGGCGGCAAAAATAAATTCTCGCAAACTTCTCAAATTGTAGAGAAAAGATTTGTTAATGAAGAACCTAGTTTAGGAACAACTAAATTCCCAAACTCATCTAGTGCAAAATTTAAATTTGAAGAAAAAAGTCAATATGAAAGGGAACACATAGATGGGAGCAAAATAAAATATGCGAGATTATATTGGGGAGGTAGCTTATATAAAGAATGGAATATAAAAACAAACTATGCTGCAACTATCTTTGAAGACACATATGGTTATTCAAGAGTAAATTTTAAGACTCCAAAAGGAACATTTGTAGTACAAGCAGATAAAGATGATATTAAATGGATTGGATCTTTTTCTCAAGGTGATCCAACTATAATGACGCATGATAGCTGGACAAAAGATGCAAGTCCTAATATAAGTGGAAGAGGCGGATATTACTATATTTATCAAGCAAGTGCCAACGTAACAAAAGAGGTGAGGGATAGCCTTGGTACTTCAAGTCAAAATAGAACATTTAGTGTTGGTAATATAGCGGCTAGTATTATAAAGTTAGAAAAAGAAACAAATAAATCCATAACATTTCCTGTTTTTACTACACCTATTGAAATGGTAACTAAAAAATTTAACTCACCTTATGGAGCTATACTTTACGGAGATGGCAAATGGAATTCGTCTTTTAGTGCTTCTCAGTTTGGTGGTTGGAGTTTAGTTATAGTTTATGATATGGGTGAAGATGGTGAAGTAAAAGGAGTCGAGCCAAGAGCAGTAAATATATATGATGGTATGGCAAATATCTATCCTGGCGGTATTGGAGTTAGCCAAGTAAATTTAAAATTTGATGGTTTTTACACTCCACCAAGCGGAGATATTAGATCAACCTTGGCTCTTTTTAGCTTTGGAGGTAGACAAGAAGTGAAAGGTGATGATATAGCAATAAAGCAGGATGGTACTTTTAAAAGTGTTTGGTCTCCGCTAAATTTACAAAACACAAAAGATAATCAGTTTAACTCTTCTATTGCCAGATTTAATAATCCAGCAGATAGTAGCAAAATTTATAATGGACAGATGGATCTTGATTTATTTGACATTTCAGACAATATGTCGCATAGACAAAAAGATGTAGAGGTGCAGTTTCAAGTTACCAGTGAACGTGATCAGGATGGTAACTTCCAGGGAGAGAGACAAAACATTGGTATGGTTGCCTTTTCTACATTGCTCTATAATCCTAAAGTGTGCTACACAGAAAAGTTTGAGGTTAGTAGAGATAAAGGTGCTAGCTGGATACCTGTAAAGTTAAAGGGCAGTTCTGGAGAAGCAACTATCGTAAAAAAAGGCTCCTTGGTAAGGACTACCGTAACAGTTGAAAATGGAGGTAGCGAGGATGCTTATGGCTCTATCTTAAGAGTAAATTTAAAACCTGAATTTATGAGCTATAAGGATACTTCTACTAATTTAAGAACTAGTAAGGTGATAATATCTGATGCGAGATCAAATTCAGAAAACTGGACTACGCTTACTAGCGATACTAATGAAAATCTATTTAGAATTGATAGCCATACTTTAGAATATAAAATAGGAAAAAACGCAAGCCATGCAGTAGGCGGAGAGCTAACTCATGAACATAGAAACTATGCAAGAGTTCAGTTTATAGGCGAGATAGAAAAAGAGTATAAAAAGACAAGATATGAGGCTAAATTTCAAAATAGTGATGCAGGCTTGAAGTTTGATGATAGGATAAGCGAATGCACTCCAACATCGCCTAATCTAAAGATCGTAGAGGAAGAAGAAAATGACTTCTATCCACGAAGTAAAAAAGATGATAATTCAAATGAGGACTATAAAAACAGGCTTTTTACAAAGATAGCAAAAAAACCTTTTAGTATATACATCACAAACTATAGTGAGATAGATGGAAAGGCAAAAGCACCCGACTCGCCTACTGATGTGGATCTTAAACTTGTAGAGAACTGCAGTAGTGAAAATTCTGTATTAGGGCATCCTGTAACACTTCATTTTGCAAGTAAAGACACTGAAGAAGTAAAAGTAACCGTGCCAAGACCTTATAGGAAACTTCATGTTAAGCTAAAGTATCATAGCAAACCAAAAAATCAAGATGTAGTAAAGTGTGAAGCTTTTGATGCATTTGCTGTAAGGCCAGCTATGTTTCAGCTCTATGATAAGTCAGGCAGTGGCGGTGTATATAATGGTAGTAGCGTACTTGTGGGAGGTAAAGACTATAAGGACATAACTTTAGCTGCTTATAATATGGACAAGACAACTCTTGCAAATGGATATACAAATACCTTAATCGCAGGTAGCTCCGTAACAGGTGTAAATCGTTATACAGAAAACAATGTATCAATCTTACCTGTGGATAAGGCAGGATGCATAATCACCGAAGATACAAAAAAGAGACTAAGTGAAGACAATAAACTAAAAATAGCCTTTGACAATCCAGCAAAAGCAGTAGGTACTATAACTAATTTAAAAACAAATAAAGAGGGGTTTTCTTTTTCTGATATTGGAAATGCTAAATTTTATGTGGTAGATAAAAGCTATACAAGCATAGATAAAAAAACTCCACCACAAGATAGTGACTGTGTGCTTGACAAGAGTGATAATGATGAAAATACCGAAGGCAAGGTCGGTTGCGACATAGAATTTGGTAAGAGAGAATTTGGTTTTGAGCCAAATGATCTTGAGGTAAGCGAGTTTAAAATTTTGCCAAGAGGCATTAGCTACATCGCAAATGAGAGCAGTGCGAGCTTTACTCCTATCTTGAGCTTTAAAGTAAAAGCTAGACTTTTTGATGATAATCCTGCACTTTTATATAAAGATGGTTGTTACTCAAACAATACACGCTTTAAGATAAAAGTAGGAGAAATGATAAATGGCTATACTGATAATAATGGCACTTTACTAAAAAACGACATAGATGGGCTAGCTAAGCTAAATAGTGAAATTTTGTTTTTTGGCAATCTTGATGCTAGTAAAGTCGAAAAAGTAGATCCAACTTCTTTACACGAAGGGCTCTTTGAAGTCAAAAAAGAAGCGTTTAAAGGCGGCTACGCTGATGTAAATTTAAAATTTAATTTCAAACGCGAAAAAAATGTAGCAAAAAATCCTTTTGAGGTAACAAGCGATACTTTCACGTTTGAAAGTTTAGTCGATGCAAATAAAACAAAAAATAATGACAACTACAAAAAGCCAACCACAAAAACATCGGCGAAATTTTACTACGCTAGGACATACGCACCTTACTATGAGGGGCCAAACACTGGCTTTAAGGCAAAAATTTACTACGGAGTGTATTGTAATGGTTGCGACGAGAGCAAATTTATGTTGCAAAAACCAGGATCAAGCGCTCGCTGGGAGGAGTTTGCGGGTACGCACTCATGGTATGTAAATCCTCTTCACGATGCTAGTTATGGCAATGTCGATAGTTACGACTTTTCAAATCACACTATGCGAGATATAGCCAAAGAGACAGCACTTAGCGACGGCATCAGTTACATTTATGTAAAAAATAACCGAGCAGTTACAGATATAGCTAAGATGAATACAAAAGGCTGGCTCATATATAATGAATTTGATAAAGATGCAGCGACAAATGATTTTACATTGAAATTTCTCGTACCAAATGGCGACTGGGCTGGAAAAACCCTAAAAAGTGGCTCAGATAAAGGCGACGTAGGAAATGTTGTAGGTGGTGAAAATAACTTTAACGATCTAAGTGATAAGACAAATAGGAGAATTTCTTGGTAAAAAGAGGTTTTTCTCTTATAGAGCTTATCCTCTCGATAGTCGTTGTAGCGATCATCAGCACATCGATACCGCTTGTGCTAAAGACTACATCTGAGCTAAATCAAAAGGCGGTTACACAAGAGAGCTTGATGAATGCTAAGACCTACATGGGACTTATCTTAAAAGCTCCTTTTAGCGACAAGGTCATCAAGGTCTCGACAAATATCGGCAGCAGTAGCTCTGAGATGGCTTACTTTTTTCCTATCATCTTAAAACCAGGTGATCATAGAAACGAATTTTATAAGATAAATAAAATAACAGGCGATGGGCATAGAGTTTTTGCCTATACAAACTCATCAGATCTAGCGCTTGATACGGCAGTGAGATCTGTGGATTATTACAAAACAAAAAATAAAAATTTAAACACGGCAAATCAAAACAGAGACTATATAGTTGGCTCAGACTATGAGGTAAGTGTTAGCGAGGATAAGGGCTGGTTTAAGCCAAATTTGGCGCTAGATAATAGCGACGTAAAAGAGATAGTAGTAACTGCAACTTCATACAAAAATGATACAAAACAAGAGACGACATCGGTGCTAAGAGCTTACGCTTTTAACCTAGGTGAGGGCGGCTCGCTAAATACGAAAGCGTGGAAATGAAAAGAGCCTTTACTCTTCTTGAGCTTGTAGTCGTTATCGTCGTGCTTGGTATCATCGCTATGATGAGCTTTAACGCCATAATGAACATCTACTCAAACTACTTTCAAACAAGGACAGTAAATGAGCTCGAGACGCAAACGGAGATCACACTGGAGCAAATTTCAAAGAGGCTAGAGCACCGCATAAAACCAAGCGTGATCGCTAGAAAAACTGATGGAGAGTTTTTGGCGCTAAATGATAGCGGGGTAAATTTAAATGCTGAGTATGAAATTTTAGAATTTATCCCCTATGCGTATGAAATTTTTAATGACGTTATATCTCTTGATGCTAATGACAATGTCATAGAGCAGGGCGGAAAGGCAGGCAGATATAGTGGCTATGCGGATCTTGCTAAGAGCTCACCAGCAACTGGTCTAATAAGTCCCGGAAGCAATTTCACTACTGGAGTGGTTGAGACCATAAAAGATCTAACTTGCAAAGATGACACAAGAAATAGTAAATGCGTGGATTTTGAAAATAAAGATGGCGGTGTTGTAGCGATATTTTATGATGTTTATTATGATGTGCAAAACTCTTTTGGGTATAAAGGTATTTCAAATTTAGACATAGCAAAAGTTGGTGTAAAAGGCGGTCAAAGTGGTTTAAACGGCGATACGCTAGAAATTTCTGGTTTTGCAAACAAACAAATTTCAGAGCAGTATCATCTAGCCTACACAGCAAATGCCATAGTACCAGAGCAAAGCGCTGATCCAAAGGATACTGCAAATGGCGTCTTTGATCTAAATTTATACTACGACTATCGTCCATGGATGGGAGAAAAATATAAACAAAATGGCGAAAAAGCAACCCTTGCCAAAAACGTTACGAGGTTTGTCTTTACTGAAAAAAATGGCGTCATCGTGCTAAAACTTTGCATGAGGGCAAAAAACTCAGAGATAACTATCTGTAAGTCAAAGGCGGTTTATTGATGAGGCGAGGATTTACACTCATTGCAGCGATATTTTTTGTGGTGATCGCAAGCTCTATTTGTATGCTAGCTCTTTCGATCGCTAGCACTTCAGTTAAGCAAAATAGTGAAATTTATCTAAGAGAGCAAAGCGAGCTGGTAGCCCGTGCAGCGACAGAATACGCCATGCTAGCTATTATAAGCAATGACTTTTATAAAACCGGAGCAGTTTGCCTTGGCGACGAGCACAATCCGATAGCTGGCGAATTTGGCGATCTTTTTACCTTTAAAGTATTTGTAAAATACTTTGGCGATATGGGCATTTGTTCTGGTGACGCAGTGGCTGCTACTGGAGCAAATCAAGGCACGATAATGCTCGATGTCTTTGTCAGCTCAAAGCCAGGAAAAGCCTCAAATCCTATAAATTTTCACAAACGAACTCTTCAGAAACTTTAAAATTTTA
>ERZ772960.2327-NODE-2327-length-13937-cov-17.866878_pt1 | contig 13937 bp, 14 predicted proteins | sample MGYA00580678_ERZ772960 | MGnify/ENA primary metagenome ERZ772960 (study PRJEB29015, sample SAMEA2737930) | human oral metagenome | biome: human oral; feature: human-associated habitat; material: dental | place: China | collected 2059 ... | reverse complement strand
ATTTAATGAGAGGTAAAGTACAGCTTATAGGTGCTGGATGTGGCAGAGGTTTAATTTCAGTTAAGGCCCTAAAGGCACTAAAAAAGGCGGATGTTCTCGTTTACGATGACTTGATAGACGACAAACTCCTAGGCGAGGTCAGGGATGATTGTAAGAGGATTTATGTGGGAAAGCGCTTTGCTAAGCACAGCAAAACCCAGCCTGAAATAAACGAAATTTTGATAGAGGAAGCAAAAAAGGGACAGCTAGTTGCAAGGCTTAAGGGTGGAGACAGCTTTGTATTCGGTCGCGGTGGTGAGGAATATCTTGCACTTGAGGCTGAGGGCATAGACTGTGAGCTCATTCCGGGAATCAGCTCCTGCATAGCAGTACCGGAAAGCCTTGGAATTCCTGTAACACATCGCGGAATTGCGCAGTCATTTACGGTCATAACGGGGCACAGTGCAAGTAGTAAGACTGAAAGCTACGAAGCACTTGCTAAGTTAAATGGAACCTTGGTATTTCTCATGGGAATAAACTCAATTGCAGAGATTAGCGAAAATCTTATCAAAAATGGAAAATCCCCAAAGCTTTCTGCATCTATAGTTTGCAGAGGTTTTTCGGGAAGAGAAAAGAGAATAGATGGCTGTCTTAGCGATATCGCAGAGAAGGCTAAGCTTGCTGAATCACCGGGAATTCTTGTAGTCGGCGAGGTTGCAGGTTTTCATATGGAAAGCAAGGGTAAGGGGCCGCTTGATGGTAAGCGCGTAGCTATAACGGGAACTAGATCCTTTACTTCTAGGCTCACGGAGCATTTAGAAGAGCTTGGAGCTTTTGTAGAAAGCATGGTTTGCCTTGAGCTTGCACCAAATACAAGCGAAATTCCTGAAGACTTTAGTGACTACGGATGGATTGTTTTCACTAGTGCAAATGGAATAGACATTTTCTTTGATGAAATCAAAGCAAGGGGAATGGACATAAGGTGTCTAGGGCACCTGAAATTTGCCTGCATAGGTACTGGTACCGCATCAAAGCTAAGAGAACACGGCATCATAGCAGACTTAATGCCCGAAAAATATACAGCTGCAAGCCTTGGGGAGCTTCTAGCTGAGAAATGCGCTGGAGAAAAAATCTTGATTCTCAGAGCACTAGGTGGATCACCAGAGCTTAACGAAAAGCTCGAGGAAAAAGGTGTAAGTTTTGATGATAGAAAGATTTACGACACTGTGCAGACAGGCTTAGATTTTGATATTAAGAAGTTTGAGGACTGCCACTATCTAGTGTTTGCAAGTGCTGCAGGTGTAAGGGCCTTTTTTGAAAGTCACGAGCTTCCTAATGCGGAGATTATCTGCATAGGAGATATTACTGCAAGAGAACTCAAAAATAGAACTGACAGAGAGTTTTCAGTAGCTAAGGAACATTCAGTTCAAGGTATTGGAAGGCTTATCTGCGAGCTAAATAAATAGATTTCGCAATGCGAACTGGAGGGAAAATGAAGGGTATTTTCTACGGAATAGGTATAGGGCCTGGAGATCCAGAGCATATTACGCTTAAGGCAGTTAGAATGATGAAGGAAGTCGATGTTATTGCGGCACCTGGAACCGATGTAAAGGAAACGCTAGCGTACAGAATCGCTGTTCAAGCAGTTCCCGAAATCGAGCAAAAGGAGATGCTTCCTATCGACATGCCGATGACCATGGATAAGGAGCTGCTCCTAAAAGCCCATAAGAACGGAGCAGAGACTATAGAAAAGGTTCTTGCAGAGGGCAAGAGCGTTGGCTTTATAACACTTGGAGATACAACGGTTTACTCGACATTTTCATATCTTGAGAAAATAGTTAAGAACCACGGTTTTGAGACTGTGTATATCAGTGGAATAACTTCCTTCTGCGCTGCAGCAGCAAGCCTAGGTATTCCGCTAACCGAGTGGCAGGAGCCACTTCATGTTATTCCTGCTGTGCATCAGCTTGATGATAAACTAGCTTTAGATGGAAGCTATGTTCTGATGAAGAGCGGAAGGCAGATGCCTAAGGTTAAGGAAATCCTTAAAGCAAGCGGACGCAAGGTAAATATGGTGGAAAACTGCGGTCTTCCAAATGAAAACAAATACTACAGCGTAGAGGAGATTCCTGACGGCGCAGGTTATTTTTCCTTGATAATCGCAAAAGAAAACAAGGAAAAATAAAAAAATATAGCCGGGACCCGGCTATATTTTAGAGGCCTTGTACGCAGCGGCCTCTACCTGCGCCTGCGCTTTAATAGGTGGTTCAAAACACCGCCTACAATCATGACTGCAAATGCGACAGCGAGTATCTTTTTGACAGTGTTTTGGTCCTCTGTTGTTTCGATTTGCTTAGGCTTTTCGCCGAGGACATCCTTGTTGAGATTATGCTTCTCAATATATTCTTTCGTTGATTTTTCAATTAAATCGTAGTTAGGCGTTTTGAAGTTTAGCGCCTTATCAGGAAGACTTGAAGCATCGAAAACTATATTTCTGTTATACCATTTTTGCCTTTTGATACTGAAGGCTGCACATGGAACATCGGAGTTAAGGCTCTTTAGCGGAATCTCAAAATGTGAGTGTTCCCCGTCTATGGTTACAGGAATGAGCTTAGACTCATCGGCCTTTGAGGCTTTTTCGGCAGTTCCAAGATATACGTATTTGTAGCTTTTGCTTTTGATGTTTACAAGTGCTGTAAGCTCGCCATCCTTTGATGTGATGCTAGATAGCTCTAGCTTGAAAAACCTCGAGCTAGATAATACCGTAATATCAAAGCTACCGTTTTTCACTTCGGATGCTGAAATCGGTGTCATCCCGTATTTCAGGGCGGACTCTGCCTCTACTTCGTCGTAATCGCCAAGGGCGAAAGTACTGCTCGGAATGAGCAGGAAGCAGATTGTTAGCAGGCAAAATATTTTTGTTTTTAATAAATTTATCTTTTTCATATGATGATTATATCATAAAAGACTTTTGGAGATGCAAATATGATAGAACTTTGTAATCTAACAAAGCGCTTCGGCGATCATATAGCTGTAGATAATCTCAATCTCAAGATAGAGACAGGGGAGTTCTTTGGACTGCTTGGACCTAACGGTGCAGGTAAAACCACAACCATTAGCATGATTTCAACTGTTCTTTTGCCTAGCGATGGCAAGATTCTCATAGATGGGGAGGAGCTTACAAGACGCAATCTAGCGCAAAAGCGTAGGCTCAGCGTAATCACTCAGGAATATTCTATGAGGCAGGATATGACCATGGATGAAGTCATGGAATATCAAGGCAGGCTCTACTATATGCCTAGGAAGCTCATTCGCCAAAAGACGGAGGAACTACTTGAGTTTACAGGACTTCTCGAGTATAGGCATAAGATTGTAAGACACCTATCGGGCGGAATGAAGCGCAAGCTCATGATCTGCAGGGCTTTGATGGTTGAGCCTGAGATTCTTTTGCTAGATGAGCCGACTGCGGGTATGGACGCATTTTCTAGAAGGCAGATGTGGAACTTGCTTAGAAAGATAAACAGCAACAAGATGACAATCATATTGACGACACACTACATAGAGGAAGCACAGTCTCTTTGTGATAGAATCGCTTTGATAAACAAAGGAAGACTAGACACTGTGGATACACCTCAGGCTTTGATAAACGAGCTTGGAAACTACGCAATCGATGAGATAATAGACGAGGAAATCAAAAGTCGCTACTTCGCTGAAAAGAGCGGAGCAATTGAGTATCTAAGCCGTACGGACACGAAGGCTAGCATGAGGGAAACTACGCTAGAAGATGTATTTATCGAGAGAATCGGAAGAGGACTCGGAAGAAAGTAAGATGCAAACTCGGATATCGAGATATGGAGATTTAAATGGGTATAGTTACCGTTCTTTGGGAAAAATGGACAGAATTTAAGAGGGATTTCTATAAAATCACGCTTTCAGCGATGATTTCTCCTCTTCTATATTTGATTGTCTTTGGAATGGGAATAAAGACCACCTCACATGGAGAGCCCTACATCAACTTCTTGATTCCAGGTCTTATAGCTATGTCGACGATGACGGGAAGCTTCGGTGCCGTTGCCCAAAACATGAGCGTCCAAAGGCTCTACGAAAAGGCTCTCGACCAAATAATGGTCTCACCTACCCCGCTTTGGCAATTCATTACGGGACAGATAATAGGCGGAAGTCTGCGCGGCATCTACTCTGCTGCAATGATTCTGCTTCTCACCTTCCCACTCAAAACAGGACTTGTTTGGAACGGCTGGTCTCTTCTGGCCATGTTCCTAAACGGAACGGTGTTTGCCACGATTGCACTTACGCTTTCATTTATGGCAAAGAGCTATACAGATGCGCCAAGATATACATCGTTTATAATAGTGCCGATGTCATTTCTCTGTAACACCTTCTTTTCAACGGATGATATGCCTAATGGCTTTAGGCAATTTATCTCGGTTTTGCCACTTTCTAAGGCGAGCGAAATGCTTAGGTCTATCTCGCGTGGAGAAGGCTTTGATGCATGGGGAATGGTAATTTTAGCGATATACCTTGTCGTATTCTCGCTAATTTCAATGAACTTTATATATAAGAAGAAAAATCTATAGTGGGCCTTGCCCTAAGGAAAGGAATCGATATGTCAAAAAGAGCAATCATGGCGGTGAGCTTCGGAACCTCTTACGAGGAGACTCGTAAACTAACAATCGAAAGATTTGAGAAAACTCTAGGAGAGCACTTTGATAATGCGCCTGTTTACAGAGCATGGACTAGCGGAATGATTATGAGGAAAATCCTAAAGCGCGATGACATGAAGGTAAACAATGTCAGCGAAGCACTAGAAGCTATAAAGGCTGACGGGTTTGATGAAATCCTAGTACAGCCATCACATATCCTAGAAGGTATCGAGTACGCGAAAATCGTAGCGCAGCTAGAGGCTGGCAAGGATGACTTCTCAAGCATAAAGCTTGGTCACGCTCTGCTTCACGATGAGGCTTCATTAGTAGAAGTAGGAGCTGCTCTTGCAGATATTTTCTCTTTTGTTGAAGATGAAGACGTTCTAGTTTTGATGGGTCACGGAAGTGATCACGAGGTCGACGACATTTATTTGAAGCTAGAAAATCAGCTAGGATCCATCGGCCACAAGAACTTCATCGTTGGAACTATTGAGGGAGAACTCGACATCGAGCGTGCAATATCAAAGCTTGGCGAACTAAAGCCACGCAAGGTTTGGCTAGTTCCTCTTCTATTCGTCTCAGGGGACCATGCCTTAAATGACATTGGTGGAGATGATGAAGATTCCTGCAAGATCATGATTAGAGATGCAGGCTTTGATGTGGAGTGCATACTCAAGGGACTCGGCGAGTATCAGCAGATAATAGATATCTTGCTGAGAAGAGCTAATGAGGCAAAGGAAATCTAAAGATATAATATAAAATATTATCAATCCAAATAATCATAACCACCGGCTTAGCCGATGGTTATGATTTATACTGAAAATTTGGAACTATTCAATTGATATATAATGTTCATAAGGATATAATGGTATGAGAATAGAGAATTATGATATCTGCTAGTAATTATATGGAGGACATATGTATAAAAAGGCTATAAATGAAGTATTAGATATATTTATTGATAAATTTTCAATTCTCAGTAATAGTAAAGATACGGACGAATCAAGAATACAAAAAAGGAATGTAGCATTCGAATTACTTTCATGCACAACAATATTTAAGGTGTCCCCATATTATGCAGTAGAAGAATGTTGGAATGCAAACAATAATAATGGCATACGGTCCAATCGCACAGATGATGGGAAAATAGATGGATATTTTGTTATAGGAGAAGAAGAAAATATAACGGTAAGCCTAGTACAAGCAAAAAATACGAACCAAATTAAACAAAATGACATAGAACTCTTTTTTTCAAGCATAAATAAGTATCTAATTGAAAGAAAGGAGCTCACAAAAGGATATGAATCGTTAGAGAAGGTGATAAGTCGTATAGATAAAGAAGTTGATAAATACCCCAAAGCAGAAATATCATATAAAGCATATATTAGTGGTGACATAGATGATAAACAGAAGACGTTATTCAGTGAGTTGTTTAAAAATGAATTTGATAACGTTCCAAATGTTACTCTTCATTTCAAGACTATTTCAGATATGTGTGATGACATAAAGAAAATTAGAAAAGACATATTAGATGGTAAATACAATGATACCAAAATTCATTTAAGTCCAAAATACTCAACAGAAACAATAAAATATACAAAAAGTACAGTGGTAATAGCAGTACTAAAAGCAGATGAAATTATAAGTATGATTGACTCGGAGTTCGAGAGTAATTTCGAATTATCAAGGTTATTTTCAGGAAATGTAAGAGGATTTTTAGATATAACGGATGTAAATCAAGCGATAAAGGAAACAATAGAAAATAGTGCTATTACATTTTTATCTAAGAATAATGGTGTAGTTATCGTTTGCGATGAATTGAAAATACAATCAAACAAATCTATTATTATAAAGAATCCGATAATAGTAAATGGGCAACAAACGGTATCAACTATTTACAAATACGCTGTGAAACAGAACCAAAGAGATAAAATTCTTGTTATGGTAAAATTTATAGAAATCGCAAATGATGAAAATAAAAATGAAATTTTACTCAATATCGCAAAAGCAAGTAACCAATCGAATAGCATAGATAACTTAGACTTGCTCAGTAATAGAAAATTATTCAGAGAATTAGTTAGATATTTTGGAGAAAAAGATGTTTATCTAAAAATAAAGGATGGAGAGTTACTAAACGAAATTTTTCTAAGGAAAGCGGAAACTGTTAAATTCATAGAATTACTTCAGATTTGGGTTTCAGTATATTTAAAGCGACCTGCAGATGCAAAAACTATTACTAAGAATATAGAAATATTTATAAAAGCATATAACGCTAAAAATGAAAAATATGAGTTGCTTATTGCAGACAAAAATATTGATACAATTAAAGATATGTTTATGTACTCATATGTAATTTACAAATATAAAGAAGAAAAAATCAAACCATATTTTAGAAAAAAAACATATTATAAACATGCTCAATATTTTATAGTGTATTTATTAAACGAAATCAAGCCTGGAAATATAAAGCAGATAACAGAGTGTGATTTTGAAGAAGTAGAGTCAATCATTAGCAAAATTGTTTCTAAAGCGAAAAAGCGTAAAGAGAAGGATAATAAGGAGTTTACATATAACAATTACTTTAAGTCGACACAACCACAATTAGACTATTTAAGTCTTAAGAAAAAAGAAGCAACAATTATGAGGGTTGAAGATTCAATAGAAAGATTATTTCTAGACGAGTAAAGTGAGGCTGCTAAACAGCAATCATTTACATAAATAAATTCATTCATTTTAATATCTTTAAAGTGACAAAATACTCCTAAATACAAAAGGCCCGCAGTATTTATGCGTAGACAATTAAGTCCATAGGCCCTGTGGGATCTGTTAGTATCATTATATCCGATTAGAGATATAGATTGCAAGCAAAATGAAAAATTCCCCATACATAATATTTAAAATCATATAAATAACAAATTTACAATTTCCTCTTGAAAATCCTCAGCGTTCATATTAAAGTTTATCAAAGGAATTGATTTTGATAAGGGAGATTGAAGATGAAAAGAACAGATTACATAACTTGGGATGAATATTTCATGGGAGTCGCAGCGCTTTCGGGTATGAGGAGCAAGGATCCAAACACTCAGGTAGGTGCGTGTATAGTCAGTGAAGACAATAAAATTCTATCTATGGGATATAACGGCTTTCCTAAGGGCTGTTCAGACGACGAATTTCCATGGGATAGAAGCTCTGATGATGCGCTGGGAATCAAGTACCTATACGTGACTCATGCGGAGCTAAACGCAATACTCAACTACAGGGGCGGAAGCCTTGAGGGAGCAAAGCTATACGTTACGCTCTTCCCTTGCAACGAGTGTGCAAAGGCTATAATTCAGGCAGGAATTAAGACAGTCGTATACGGAAGTGACAAATATGCAGACGAATCGGCAACAAAGGCATCAAAGCTGATGTTTAAGGCCTCAGGTGTTAAATGCGTGGAGCATAAATCCACGGGCAGAGAGATTAAAATTAGCATATAGAGCTAAATGCTTAGACATTTGGAGATAAAACGAAGAAAAAGCCACTGATTGCAAATGATATGTACGATAAAATGAGTGCATAATAGATTGCAATCAGTGGCTTTTGTGATAGTTGGGCAGAAGAGATAATTAACTTAAATATTGACAGTTAACTAAAATGAAGTTAATATATAAAAAAAGAGTTAAGAGGTGCTTTATGATTTATGAACTAGGAAAACAGTTAAATATGCGGTTGGAGTGTTATGAGATAAAAGAAAAAGAAGGACTTCCTCTTTATTTATCGTTAAGAGATTTGTATCATGTGCATAGGAATGGTGTAGATTTTCTACTTATTGAATTACCAAGTGGAACAGACTTTAAAGTGAGTAAATTAGAAAAGCAACTCGGATTATATCAATCACACTTTAAAATGAACGCTGCTTTTTCTATCAATAATATTTCACGTTATCAGAGGGATGCTATGATTCAAAAGGGAATTCCTTTTGTTAGCCTGCCCAAGCAAATCTATCTTCCATTTTTAGGAGTAATGTTACAAAATTATTTTCATGATAATCCAATTTTACAAGTAGATAAGTTTACACCGATTTCACAGGCTTTGTTCTTGATGTTGGCTTACAGTAAAAAAGGGACCAGATTCAGTAAAAGCGATGTAGCAAAAAAGTTGGGTGTAACAAATACCACAATTACCCGAGCATCTAAGCAGCTAAAAGCTATTGGAGGTTTACAAGAAGAGTTTGTAGGAACATCCGTTTTTATCAAAAGGACTTTATCTGGTGCAGAATATTTTGAATTAGGAAAGCCTTATCTTATAAACCCAATCCAGCAGACAATATACATTAAGGAAGGGGAATGCATGGATTTTCCTGCGTCTGGAGAATTGGCTTTGAGCAATTTAACCATGTTGAATCCACCGCAAATTAAAACACTTGCGACATGGAAGAATACTGAATTACCCAAAAGATTTATTGAGGTAGATCCACAGCTCGAAAGAGAATCAGACTATTTGTGTTTGGAGCAATGGAAGTATTCGCCTATGATTTTTGCCAAGAATGGTAATGTTGATCCAATTTCTTTATATTGCATTCTACGTGAAGAGAAAGATGAACGTGTTGAGATGGAACTGGAGCGAATGATGGAGAAAATAAAATGGCAGTAATGGGAATAACAGCTTTTAAAGAACATTTTAAGGATTATGATGATTGCTATACAATTATTGGTGGAACAGCCTGTGATATCCTAATGGCAGAAGAAGAACTTGATTTTAGAGCAACTAAAGACATAGATATGATTATCCTTTTAGAGGACCGTTACCGGGAATTTGCGGAAGTTTTTTGGGCTTTTATTAAAGAAGGTGGTTATCGCTGTGGATGGAAACGGAGTGATAAGGCTCATTTCTATCGATTTACCGAGCCAAGAAAAGGTTATCCAATACAGATAGAGTTGTTTTCAAGAAAGCCAGATTATCATCTTGAGATTGAATCTGGGGTTGTTCCTATTTATATTGATGATGATGTATCAAGCCTTTCAGCAATCATGCTAAACGACGATTTCTATAACTTTATGATGGATGGAAGAAAGAGCATTAATGGAATAAGTGTTTTATGTGCAGAATATATTATACCGTTTAAGATGTATGCATGGTTGAACTTGAAAGAACAAAAGCGTGTAGGGGAGCATGTGAACAGTAAAGATCTAAGAAAACATAAATATGATGTATTCCGACTTCTTCAGATTGTTCCTGCTGGAGCGGAAGTAAAGACAACGGGTGCAGTTAAAGATACAATATATTCTTTCTTATCATGTATTCAGGAAGAAAGTTTAAATATTGATTCATTGGGTGTGGAGTTTTCACAAGATCAAGGAATTGAGCTTTTAAGACAGATATATCAAATATAGATAATTTAAATACTGATAAAAAATGGAGGTAGATACCTCCATTTTGTGTAACCTCGCTATACTTTCGCACATAAAACCTAAGGCCAATGACTTAGTACTAGCCTCACGAACACTAGTGATCTTCGTGATGATCGTGGTGTTCCTGAAACTCACAGCCTGGACATGTCAGATGTGCGATTTTCTCGATTATGCGATGAAGAGATTTTGCTGCGTCAGTCTTTGCAGCGCTGTAGTACATCTCCTTGCCATCTCGCCTAGATTCGATTAGCCCGCTTGTTTTAAGCAGTCTAAGGTGGTGAGAAACCGCGGGGCTACTCATATCCATGAAGGATGCAATATTTATAACGCACTCCTCACAGTGACATAGAAGCCAGAAAATACGAAGCCTTGTTGGATCGCAGAGCTGCTTTAATAAATCAGAAACGGATTTAATTGTATCTGAATCAGGCATTTGCTCTAGGAGCTTTTCGTAATCCTGACCGTGGTCGTGTGGTATTTTGATTTCATCGTGTTTCATGATTTCCTCCTTAAATTAAGGGTGTTAATATGAGTATAGAGAGATGGAACAAAATTTTCAAGCAAAAATCAAATTTTCTCTGTTAATCTGAACAAAAGTGGGGTACAATAGAAATAACGATTAAATAAACCTTTAATAAAACAAGGAGAAATACCATGAAAAAGACATACAAAATCGAAGTGGATTGTGCAAACTGTGCAAACAAAATGGAAGAAGTTACTAAGAATATAACTGGAGTTAAGGATGCAAACATCAACTTCATGATGCAAAAGATGAAGGTTGAGTTTGAAGATGGTGCAGACGAAAGTGCTGTAATGCAAGAAGTTAGAAAGAGCTGCAAAAAAGTAGAGAGTGACTGCGAAGTTTACATTTAAATCAGATAGTATTAGATTATTCTAAAGGGCCAATTATGAATCAGAAACAGAAGAAAAATTTGATAAGAATTTTAGTATCGATAGTGCTCACCGTAGCGGTCTACTTTATTCCATCAAGTGGAATTATAAAGCTAGTTCTCTATGTGGTGCCATACATTATTGTCAGCTATGACGTAGTTATCAAGGCCTTCAAAGGTGTAATTAACAGGCAGCCATTTGATGAGAATCTTTTGATGACCATCGCGACAATAGGAGCATTCATCATCGCATTCATCGATGGGGATGACTACCTCGAGGCGATTTCCGTAATGTTGTTTTACCAGATTGGTGAGTTTTTCCAAAGCTATGCCGTTGGCAAAAGTCGTAGAAACATCAGCGATTTGATAGATATCATGCCTGAGTACGCAAATATAGAGGTGGGAAATACGCTCGAGCAGGTCGATCCTGAGGACGTAGAGGTCGGCACGGTGATAACAGTTTTAGCTGGTGAGAAGGTTCCTATCGACGGTGTGGTTGTAGAAGGCGAATCAAGCCTAAATACTAGCGCTCTGACGGGCGAAAGCATGCTTCAGGATGTCTGCGCTGGTGATCAGGTAATCAGCGGTTGTATCAATACCAGCGGCGTTCTTAAGATAAAGACGACTAAGGAGTTCAGTGACTCAACTGTAGCAAGAATTATGGAGCTAGTTGAGGATGCAAGCTCAAGAAAATCTAGATCTGAGAACTTCATAACTAAGTTTGCTAGAGTCTACACTCCAGCAGTAGTTTTCAGTGCCATAGTGCTTGCAATTTTACCACCTGTGGTTTTGATGATGATGGGAAGTCCAGCAGCATGGAGCGTCTGGGTTTATAGAGCACTTACATTCCTTGTAATAAGCTGTCCATGTGCCCTAGTTATCAGCATTCCTTTGAGCTTCTTCGGTGGAATCGGAGCTGCTAGCTCGCAGGGAATTTTGATCAAAGGCTCAAACTATATGGAGATGCTTGCGGATGTTAAGACTGTCGTATTCGATAAGACAGGAACTCTAACAAAGGGAGTCTTCGCAGTATCAAAGGTTGTAGCAAATGACATGAGCGAAGAGGAGCTGCTTCACTATGCAGCTCACGCAGAAATGTATTCCAAGCATCCGGTAGCGCTAGCCCTCAGAGATGCAGCGAATATTGAGGATGACTGTCAGGTTTCGGATTCAGAGGAGCTTGCAGGACATGGCATTAGAACAAAAATTAACGGATTTGATGTTTACGCAGGTAATGCAAAGCTGATGAAGAGCATATCGCTTGAATGCGACGATGTTACTGAGCCAGGAACAGTAATTCATGTTGCAATAGATGGTAAATATGCAGGATATATCGTAGTTTCTGACCTAGTAAAAGAAGAAACGATTGATGCTATATCAAAGCTAAAAGCTGAAGGCATCAGAAAAACTGTAATGCTCACAGGAGACAATAGAACCACTGCAAATGAAGTAGCAAAGAGCATTGGAATCGACGAGGTATATAGCGAACTTCTTCCGGGAGACAAGGTAGATAAGATAGAGGAGCTTATGGCTTCTAGGTCATCAAGCAGGGATGCGGTTGCCTTTGTTGGAGACGGAATAAACGATGCACCAGTGCTATCACGTGCAGACATAGGAATCGCTATGGGAGCCATGGGGTCAGATGCAGCCGTTGAAGCTGCAGACGTTGTGCTTATGGATGACGACCCAAGGAAGGTTTCCAAAGCCATCAAAATATCAAAGAAGTGCATGAGCATTGTAAGGCAAAATATAGTTTTCGCCATAGGCATCAAAGTAGCGTGCCTAATACTTGGAGCTGTGGGTATAGCAAATATGTGGTTTGCAATCTTTGCCGATGTAGGCGTTTTGATTTTGGCAGTGCTAAATGCAATAAGGATATTGGTTGTGCCACGTGATTGATGAGGTAAATATTAAATTAAGAAAGTCCTGATTAGAGATTTAGCTTAGGGAATTAAATCATTATAAATCAATCGGTATAATTAGTAGAAGTACTAGTTATACCGTTTTTACTTTTTGTTGGGGATATCAGTATAGGTTTAAATACTAAGCCGATAGAATAATAGTTGCATATAGAAGGCAGAAAAATTCACAATTTTATGTTATAATAACGCTATATTTTTAAGATATTAAAGCAATGAGGAGCATCAATGCATTTCGCTTAGAGAATAACTTTCATTACGAGACTATAGAGGAAGCTTGCTTGATTACAAAATAGAGAAATAAAGGAGTAATATTCCCATGACAGATAAAGAATTGAAAGATTTAAAAGATACCCTATGGCACTCTGCTTATGTTCTTCGTGCAAGTGCACATTTAGCCGCAAACAAATATGGACAACCTATTCTTGGCCTTATCTTCCTTAGATATGCAGGTATTTTATACAAACAACATAAGGAAGAAATCGAAACTGAATATAATAGCCTTAAAGGCGGGCGTATGGAAAAATCGCTTAAGGGAATTTCTATAGAGAAGTGTGGATTTTATATTCCTGAGTGTGCTTATTATGACTTTATCAACGATGCGCCGGATGATGCAAACAAAGCTACCATTGTAAAGAAAGCTATGGAAGCTATTGAGGATGAAAATCCTAAAATGAATGGTGTTCTTCCAAAGGAGGTATACGCTCAGCTTGTTCCAGAAGAAGAACCGGAACTTCTTTCTAATATAGCGCGTATTTTTAAAGATATTCCCGAAAATAGCACCATTGACATTTTTGGTGAAATTTATGAATACCTCTTAGGTAAATTTGCACTTGCGGAAGGTAAGGATGGGGGAACATTCTATACACCTGCAACTGTTGTAAGATATATGGTTGAAGTATTAAATCCTCAACCAGGTGAAAAGAAGTTCCTAGATCCAGCATGTGGGTCTCGTGTCATAATAATGACAGAGGCAAATAGTTCAGTAAAATCAAGGGGGTTGAAGTTTCTACCAAAGTTTAAAACTGAAGAAACTGATGGTTTATGTGTTGCTTAGAGCTATTATCTACTAAAATAATAGTTGTAAGCAGCACA
>ERZ772960.2324-NODE-2324-length-13963-cov-2.464481_pt1 | contig 13963 bp, 12 predicted proteins | sample MGYA00580678_ERZ772960 | MGnify/ENA primary metagenome ERZ772960 (study PRJEB29015, sample SAMEA2737930) | human oral metagenome | biome: human oral; feature: human-associated habitat; material: dental | place: China | collected 2059 ... | reverse complement strand
CGTCGCCTCGATAGCCTTTTGCTGCATAGGCCATTCTTACAAATTCTTTATCGAAGTTTTCGGGCTCCTTTCCTTCCTTTAATCTTTGTTCGTAAGTATCGAGTTTCCAATAGCGTGAAGAATCGGGGGTATGAACCTCATCTATTAAAAGAATATTATTATCCTTGTCCACACCGAATTCGTATTTTGTATCTACTAAAATCAGGCCCGCTTCTTTTGCACTTTTTTGGCCGCGCGCAAAAAGAGCAAGGGCCGCTTTTTGTACAAAGTCCCATTGTTCTTTTGACAGATAACCTTGCGAAACAACCTCATCGCAGGTAAGTCTTTCATCATGGCCTGTAGGGCCGCCCTTTGTGGTAGGAGTTATAATCGGCTTGGGTAAGGCCTGATTTTTTTTCAAGCCTTCAGGAAAATCATATCCGTATATATTTCTTTCACCTAAAGAATATCTGTACCAAAGGGCTGTAGATGTTACGCCTGTAATATAGCCCCGTACAATGACCTCTATCGGAAGAGGTTTTACTTCAGTTACGATAATGCAGTTAGGATCCGGACAAGATATTATGTGATTTTTGATTATATCCTTGGTATTCTCAAACCACCAAAGAGAAAGCTGGTTTAAAACCTGTCCCTTGTATGGAAGGGCTGTAAGAACCCTGTCAAAGGCAGAAATCCTGTCTGTAGTTACAATCAAGCGTTTCCCTTCTTCCGGCGAGTACCAATCCCTTACCTTTCCGGTTTGTTTTGAAGGGAGAGGCAAATTAGATTCTCTAAAAGCTGCATTTCGTGAAATCATTTTAAACTCCTTAGGTTAATTTACACCGTTTTACACCGACCAAGTATATATGAAGATTTATAAATTTTCAAGTATACTAATATTTAACTTACGCTTGAATTCCCTTAAAAGCTATTGTATAATGACTTTATGTTAAACAAGCAAAAAAAGATGACTTGGCGGACTTACCTCGCCTATGGGGCTGCCGATTTATACGGCGGAGGCTGTTTTTTTATCGTTACTACATTTGCAATGTATTATCTGGTAAATGTAATAGGACTTCATCCTGTTTTAGCAGGGCTTATCCCTGCTATCGGAAAGTTTTGGGATGCCGTATCGGATCCGATGATGGGTTATATAGCCGATAATACTCCGCAAAACCGTTTCGGAAAAAGAAGAGTTTGGTTTTTGGTATCAATTGTTCCAATCGCTCTTTCTTTTATCATAATTTGGTTTCCGACCGGAATAGAAAGTCAGGCCGGAAAATTCATATTTTATACGATCGCCTATATTATATTTTTTACCGTTTCGACCGTTTCCTACATACCTTATGCTGCCCTCTCAGCCGAGATAACTAAAGATTTTTCCGAAAGAAATAAACTTAACGGTTCCCGCCTTATGTTTTCTTTTATAGCCACCCTTTTGGGCGGGCTCTTGGCTCAGCCGATTATCGATGCTTTTCACGGCAGCATGATGGGCTACTTTGTGATGAGTATAGTTTTTGCCCTTATCTTTGCCCTTCCATGGATTCCTCTTTATTTTGAAACATGGGAATTGCCGGAAGAAAAGAGCCAAAAAAAATCGGATGCTAAATTTATAAAAAACTTTTTATCCCTTTTTAAAAGTAAATCTTGTAGAATTCATATTGCGATGTATGTCTGCTCCTACGGAGCTTTGGATATAGTTATGTCTTTGGTCTTGTTCTATATTGTGGATTATTTAAACCGCGGAAGCGTTTTTGTAATAGCCCAAGGCGCACTCTTACTGACCATGATGGCGACCCTTCCCATTCATAACCGCATAATAAACAAGAGAGGGCACAAGCCCGTCTATGTTACAGCCCTAATCATCTTTGCCGTTTCCATAGTTCTTATGTCTTTCCATACACCTCAAACAAATCCGATATTTTTGATATTGAACATGGTGCTTATGGGTGTCGGAATTTCGGCAAACAATTTGATTCCCCATCAGCTTCTTCCTTTTTTGTCTGACATAGACAAACTTATGAGCGGAGAAAATCGAGCCGGAACCTATTCTGCAGCTATGACTCTTACCCGAAAACTTTTTTTAGGTTTGGTGATAATGACTACAATAGGCTTTGTTTTAAGCGGTATAGGTTATAAAAATCCCGTCCCCTCGGTTTTGACTCAAAAGCAATTTAAAGAAGCTCAAAACTTGGCTGTAAAAAATAATGAAAATTTTGAAAATATAAACAAGTATTATTCTCTGCGGGAAGACGGGAATTTCCACCTAAAATATATGAGCCGAAGCACTGATGAGATTATTACCTCTATGTATAAAACAGTAAAAAAGAACGGAAATGCCAATCCTCTTTTTTCATTCTTTGAAGGACGGAAGAACTTTGACGAAATTCCTCAAGATGTTTTTGAAAATTTACTTTCTGCTTTCGATAAAAAAGACTTCAATGAAATTGATAAAAAATTCTTGGTAGAATCTTCTTATACAAAATCGGGAGAAGTTTATAAAAAAATCGAACCTCAAGATTTTTATACAAAAGATGACCTTTATGATTTGAAGGAACTTTTGGATAAGATTGATTTTAAATATTCCGGTATAGGGCAGGTTCAAAAGCCGCAGCAAAAGGAGATGACCTTAAAGGGTGTAAAGATTTCTTTTATAATAATGCCTCTTTTTATGATTCTTTTCGGCATCTTCTTCGGTCTTAAATTCAATGTAAGTCCTGAAAATCATACAATAATTCTTGATGAACTGAATAGATTAGAAGCAGGCGGTAAAAAAGAAGATGCGGACGAAAAAACCAAACAGATTTGCGAACTTTTAATAGGAGAGCCTTACGGCAGAACATAAGAGCCGCATGAATAAAACCTCCTGAGCCCTAAGGATCAGGAGGTTTTATTTTAGATTTATAAAAAACTTAACTCTTGTTAGCCGCCGAAAAACAGCGGTACTAAGAACGAGGCAAGCAGATTATAAAGGCTCCTCCCAAGCGGGATGAGATTTGGGCAAAGGGCATGAGCTCCATGCGCTTTGAGGCCGTAAGAACGGCAACATCTCCCGTTCCTCCCATATTAGCCATACAAAGGCCTGCAGTTATAGCAGCTTCAATTGGATAGAATCCTACAAGTTTTCCTATAAGTCCGGCACCTATTACCGCACCGATTACGACCAAGAGTACAAGTACAACATAAGAAATGCTGAATGCTCCGATGATGTCGCCAAGGTTTGTATATGCAATACCTATACCGACCAAGAGGGCTGCGGTAAAGTTTTTTGCGACAAATTTATACCAAAGAGCACAAGCATTTTCAAAGTTCTTGGGCAAAATATTTGCAGCTTTTACAACAGCAACGCTTATAATCATCCAAGCATAAGTGTGAATATTTACACCGATAAGCTTAAATAGATTAGAGACTATATTTCCCCATGTAAAGAAGGCTGTTGCGATAACGATAGCAATTCCGAACTCCTGCAAAGAAAAATGCCTTTGAAGTTCCTCATCATTAGGAACTTCAAACGTTCCGCTTGCGAGAAGTTGTCCGTTTCCCGTCCAAGAAGGTTTAACCTTGCCGAGTTTATCAAGCAGACCGCCTGCGACTATAGCAAGAGCATTACCGAGGGCTACGGCCGGTACAAGTTTGGAAAGAATTTGTTCTGCAGGGATGTTTAACGCTGAAGCGAAGACTTGAGCAATCGGAACAGCTCCGGCTCCCATTCCTCCGCCCATGATCGGGATCCCGATGTGGGCAATAGCTTCAGTTGCCTTTATTCCAAAAATAGGAGCGCCTAGTGCAACCAAAACCAATGCTGCCGCAACCGAGCCTATAATGCACGGGAAGTAACGTATAGCAGCCTTTATCAAAAGTTTTCTATCCATTCCTAGGATAGACCCCGTAATAAGAGCCGCAATGTAAAAGTCTAAGAAACCTCCGCTTTTCATAAAGGTCGAAATATTTTTTAAAATTCCTTCGGGCAAAACATTATAATAAGCAAGGGCACTGGATGCAAAGATAATTACGATCGGCCCTCCGCCAAAGAATGTTTTTACTATAGGAGTGTTGTCTCCGATAATATTTAGTACTTCACCGAGTACCATCATCAAGAGAAGGGCTCCTATCATTCCGCCCGGCAGCTTATTCCAGCATGTTGCAGCAATTACAACTGCCGAAATAATGCCGAAAAGTGTAAGCGGCATGCCCAAAATCTCATACTTTTTCTTTCCGTTTATCATAAAAATAAACTCCTTATTGTGAGTCTGCTTCAGTGACAACTATGTTGGTTAAATCGGTTAATTTTAATAGCCGAATACTGTTTTTGTTGTCCTGAACCAATAAGCCCTTATCGCCTATCGTTATAGGTGTATAGGGTAAAACTTCCACGGCAGATTTAGCTTGAAGTTCAAGTTTATCGTTATAGCGTCCGATGAGGTATTTTCCGTTATTATCAATTACTGCATAATAATCGTTTCCGTTTTTGACCAAAACGCTTTCACCTGCAATATTTTCTTGACTTTGTTTAACAATCTCAAGGGATTTTGCATCGATAAGAACTAAAGCTATAACTGCATTACCGGACTTAGTGCCTGCGATTGCCATAAGATTTTTTCCTACAATGTGCAGGTTTCTGCCTCTGATTGTATTAATTCCGGAAGTTCTAAGCTCTTCTTCCGTTTTAAGGTCTAAAAGAACAAGTTCCGACAGCATTTTTGAATCGTCTACAACCTTCAAACCATAACCGGGAATTGATGAGGCTATTGCTGCATCTCCCTCAGCTTTTTTCTCAGCTTTCTTTTCTTCTATGATTTTCTGTGTATCGGAAGCAATGTCTTTTCTGTCCGTTTGAGCTTCTTCAGTCTTTTTTTCAGCCATCTTTTCTTCTTCTTTTACTTCTTTTTTGGCCTCGTCTGCCTTTTTTTGCTCTTCTTCGGCAACTTCCTTAGCTTTTTTAGCCTCTTCGGTCTTCTTTTCAGACTCTTTTTGAGACTTTTCAGCTTCCTTCTTCTTCTCTTCAGCTGCTTTTTTATCTTCAGGTTTTCCTGTTTTTGCGGCCTTCTCTTCAGCTTTTTTAGCCTCTTTTTGCTTTTGCTCTGTTTCTTTCTTTTGCTTTTCAGCGGCTTTTTGCTTTGTATCGGCTTCTTTCTTTTGTTTATCAGCTTCTTTTTGTTTTACATTAGCTTCTTTTTTTGCAACCTCTGCACGTTTAGCAGCTTCCTCGCTTTCTCTTTCTTTTAGGTCAACCATTTCTTTGCGTTTTTCAATGTCCTTATCTTCATCTTCACGCATTTTTTCGACAACCTTTTTATCGGAAATAGAAGTCGTATCTACCGAGCTTATAGTACCTGCATATTTTTGGTCTGTCAGCGGAATAACTATTTGGGTTTGTCCCGGCCATTCATCATAACGCAAAGCTATACCGGCTTTCTCTTTTGTCAAATTCTTTGTAACAACCTGCTTGTACTTTTGATTAAAAAAGTCCATGTTTTTGCGGTAAACGGCATTGTAGATTGTAACAAAGTGTGCAAGAGTTGCCGCATCCTTATCGGAATATCCGTAAGCAGCCTTCAAATATCCTGCAATTATCAACCTGACGTTGTTAATATGATCAACACCGGCATTTTTTCCGATAATGAAAATATCCGCGTCAAGGCCTTCTTTTACTGCAGGGTCGACACAGTGAATAACTGAGTACCTATTCATATCGCCTGCACGGCCTGCTTTTACGGCACCTGCAAGACTTGAACCTATGCCCCGAATTGTGTCAGCACTATCTACTGCATCATGAGGTCCCGTGTAGTTTATAAATTCTATAGTCTTATTTTTTACAGAATCAATTTCAGGCTTATCAACTTCAATTGCAAATCCTGAAAAAACTACCATAATTAAAAAAAACGAAAAAACTAATAGCCTTCTCATAAGTAAATCCTCCGTTCTTCCTATTTTACTATATTTTTGATTTTTTGTCTTGCATAATTTTGAATAATATTGGAATAAGGGCCTTTAATAATATAAAAAATACTTGAAATTGCAGCAGATGCCGTTTCATTTGAGCCGAATCGCATCAAGGCGGTCAAACAATCGCAGGCTGCAGCCATAAGGTTTATATCATCGTATTTTGCCTTTCCCATTACAAGGCGGATGCCTTCCATTGTGCGGTCATCGGGATCGTAGGCAAGATGTTCCAAGCCCCGCAAAATTCCGGCAAGTACATCAGGGTTATCTATTTTGTAGATTCCGCTCAATAAAATGTCCCGATATTCATAGGAGCCTAATCTTCCTAAAAGCTCTGCGGCCCTTGATCTATCAAAGGAATTAAAATCTTGTGAAAAATACGAGGCTTTGCGCTTATTTTCCAAGATAGTTTTTAATTGGAAGGCATAGCGGGGCTCCTTTTCGCCTACGGTTCCGTTTTCTATTTCTTTTTGTATAACATCTAAAAGTTCTGCCGTAGTAGCATATTCAACAAAAAACGGAAAGTCATCCTTGCCCTTGTCATCTTTTTGTACTATAGAATAAAAATTTTCAGGAGCGGTTCGTTTTGTTCCTTTTCGTAAAAGCTTTGTTTCTACCCTGTAGGCATTTAAAATTTCGTTTGTTATTCCGACCAAAAGTCCGTTTTCGGTTATTATAGGGAAGAAATTAGTTTCAGGTATCTTTTTTTCCCATTTTATGCGCCCTGCGTCTGTAATAAGACAGCCGAATCCTTTTGCTGTAATATTGAATTCGTTGCCGATTGCATAGCAATGCACTCCGCTCGAAAAATTGCCCGAAGTCTTTTCTTCCCATATGAGTTCATTAGTTTTTAGATTCTTGAAAACAAGTTTACCGCTTTCAAACATATAAAGGACTTTTCCGCCCTTATAAAAAACATTTTTACAGATTTCGGGTTCAGTAGTTTGCCAAAGAGCTTCCGAACCTCCGCCTGTTTTATAGTATGAAATTGAGCCGTCCGTACAAGCGAGTATGTAACCGTCTGGAGCCTCTCCGACAGCAGAAACGGTCTTTTTAAGTCTGTACTGCTCTACAATCGAACCGAAGATAGAAACACGCAAGAAATCTCCCGATTTTAAAATCAAAACTATATCTTTGGAACCGGTTTCTGCAGGTTGAAATACTGGGGCGGAAACAAGGGGCAATTCCCACTTTAGTTTTCCTCCCGAGGTGAGACAAATTATGTTATTATCTTGGATTATAAAAATTCGGCCGTCCCGTGCGGTGTGCACGGGAAAAATCGGCTTTTTCTTTAGAGGATAGGTCCAGAGGGGCATTCCTTGAGAAGAAAATGCCTCGATATTTCCCTTTGCGGTAACCATAAAAACTATTCCGGCTTGAGAAACCGATAAAAACTTGCTTGGGAATTCACTTGTATTTCTTCGCCATAAAAACGTCCCTTGAGAGGTAATGCAGTTTAAGGCCTTATCGTCTCCTGCCGTATAAATGTTTCCATTCCAAAAAACGGGAACCGTTATGTTCTTGCCGGCAAAAACCAAGGTCCAATGGGCATCAAGGGTTTGAGCCGAGGCTTTAAAAGAAAAAAGGGAAAAAATAATTAAAAGAAAACCTAAACCTTTTTTTTTCATAATTTCGCCCGCATTCCGTTAAAATATAAAAGGAAATACCCTCTTAGGTTTTAAAGCCGCAAATTCTTCAGGAAATTCTTCTCTGTATCTTTTATTTATAGTATATGCCCTAGGAACAAGGTTTGCACAGGTCCAAAATGCAAACAAGAGGCCGACAAAGCTCCATGATAGGAGAGCAAAGCCGAACCATTCCAATATTTCACCGAAATAATTGGCGCTGGATACATACCTGTACATTCTTTTATGCGGAAAATAGTGTGCACTATCTCCCGGCTTTCGTAAGGAGCGTATATACTTGTCCGAATCTATGTTTATGGCCATTCCGAGTAAAAAAATAAGAACTCCGATTATAAAACGGGGATTGTAAAGCCATGAGATGGGGTACATTTCCTTGGGGGAAAGGTAAAAAAGCCATGCACCTATTAAAAAGGTGTTTATCGTATTAAATGTGATTCCCATCAAAACTATGAGAATAGGCATATTACTTTTTCCCTTAAGTAAAAAAGGAAATATAAGAACTCTCTGAGCATAGTGCAGTACAAAAAAAAGGCCTATTATAATTCTTACAAAATTTTCAGGTTTAGCCCATACACACATCAGGACAATCATAGTGATAAGTGTAGGAACTTCCATTAAAAACCAGCCGAGTTTATTGTTAAAAGAAAAACCCCATTTTTTATTTATCATTTTACCGTATCCGGCCGGAACAAAAAACAATACTACAAAACAAATCAAGCCTACTCCGAATAAGACGATCTGCGTAATATTAAATATAAATATCAATTTTCCCATAAATATAAGTATAGATTATCTATGTATCAGCGTCAAGAGAGGAAGTATTAAGGCCGGGAAAATTTGCTAATTCTCGATAGTTGCGGATTTTGTCCATAAGGCAAAAAGACTTCAACATTTTTATCCGCCTTTCTTATTGAATATTACACCTCAAATTGTTATATTATATGGACGATTACAGGAGTTATGATAAACAATTCGGCTGAAATTCAGCCTCACTGTTTATCTGACGAGTTTTGTACATTAGGTACAAAACATCGTGTTATTGTATGCGGTTTGTAAACAAACCGCTTGAAAAAACTTTTTTCGCAAATTGATATTTGCTGCAAAAAGTTTTTATAGGAGTATGCTTATGAAGAACAGCAAATTTTTTAAAGCCGTCGGCTTTGTTGTGATCGTTCTCATCCTGAGTGCCGCATTTACAGGATGTGAAACCGAATCCCATGATGTAAGCGGTCAGTATGCGGGAATTGAGGCAAAGGCCCCTGCAAACCAAGTCGATATTCTTCTTTTTAACGACTTTCACGGAAACGTTGCAGAAGATACCCGTCCCGGAAAGGGAAAGAATGCCGGTATGGCTAAGATGATAGGCTATGTCCGCACTGCCGGAATGGAAAATCCTAACACCATTGTGGTTGCAGGAGGCGATAACTATCAGGGAACAGCCATATCCAATCTTACCTATGGAGCTCCCGTTTCGGCTATGATGAGGGCTATGGATGTAAAGGTCTGTGCCGTAGGTAACCATGAATTTGACTGGGGTTCAAACCGCATGACAAAGTGGCAAAAGGACGGAAACTTTACCTTCTTGGCTGCAAACATTGTTGAAAAGAATACGGGAAAGCCTGTGTCCTGGGCAAAGCCTTATTCAATCATCAAAAAAGGAAACTACAAGATTGCCTTTATCGGTTTGGCTCACCCCGATACGGCCGTATTGACAAGCGCTGAACATGTAAGCGGTTTGGAATTTACCGATCCGGTAAAAACAGGCCAAGAATGGGCGGACTATCTATTGGCAGGAAAGGCTAAAGAAGGCAAGCCCGATGCAATTATTGCCTTAACTCACATCGATTCATTCCAAAAAGATGGGAAAATCAGCGGAAATGCCGTTAAACTTGCCGAAATTAAGGGCTTGGATGCTGTTCTTTCGGCTCACAGCCATCAAACCGTTTCAGGAAATGTAAACGGTATTCCCATACTTCAAGCCTATTGTTACGGCAGGGCTGTAGGTAAACTCAGCATCACTTTCGGAAACGAGAACAAGATTGCAAAGATTGAATCGGCAGTCGATGAAATCTACAAGCACAAAGATTCTCTTATCGAGGATGAAAAAGGCAAGGCTCTCTTTACAAAATATGACACGGAGCTGAAACCTATTATGGGTGAAGTAATCGGTGTTGCCGAGGGCGAGTTTACCCATGAAAGAAGCGAAAAGGGAAGCAATACCCTTTTGGGTGCATGGGCAGCTGAAGTTCAGCGCCAATTGGGAAAGGCCGATATAGCCATTCAAAACGGAGGAGGCTTACGCCGAACCCTTGCAGCAGGCAATATCACCGTAGGCGACCTTTATGAGATTATGCCCTTTGATAATTATCTCGTTGTTTTCGATCTCCCCGGTTCTGAGATTAAAAAGGCAATTGATCACGGTATAATGAATCCTAATATTACCGACGGTCAGTTTGCAGGTTTAAGGGTAGAATATGACGGCAGAAAGCCTTTTGAGAACAGAATCACAAAGATTACGCTTATGGACGGAACGCCTCTTGATATGAATAAAAAATATAAGGTTGTGGTAAACAGCTTTATGTTTACGGGAGGAGATTCCTATGATTTTAGCAAGGCAACAAATTCTGCCGAAAGCGTATCTATAAGAGATGCTCTCATTGACGCCATTAAAAAGGCTAAAACAATTAAACCCATACCTGTCGATTATATTAAAGATATAAGCAAATAACAGGATTCGATTATAAAAGCGGTGTAGAAAACTTTCTCGCCGCTTTTTATTAAAGGGCGCCTCTAAAAACTGATGTTTTTAGAGGCTTCTAAGTAAAGATGAACGGAACCGGACATGAAGCGTATTTTCCTTTTTATTGTAAGCCTCTTATTTTTTAGTTTATATGCAGAAGACACAGGGCAAATTTCCTCTGAAAATTTATCTCAAGATATGGAGAAGAAGTATGATGGTTTAAGCAGTTATTATAGTACCTATATAAATGCTCCCGAAACTCAGGTCGTTAAGGCTAGGGTTATCGAAATCGTTTATGACGATACAAAGGAAAACCGCCCCGATATTCCTATAGAGTCGGACTTCCGTTATCAGCATTTAAAGATAAAAATTTTAACCGGAAAGCATAGGGATGAGGTTTATACAATCCGGAATACGATAGAGCTCGCCATTCCTTATAAACTTATTTTTAAGGTAAACGAAAAGCTCATCTTACAGCTGGATGAAGATGAAACAGGGAAGGTAAACAACTTGCGCATTTATGAAAGGGCAAGGGACTATAAGGTCTATGCTCTTATTTTTATTTTTGCAGCGGTTTTAATTTTTGTCGGCAAAAAAAACGGTCTAAAGGCTCTTATCTCCCTAGGGATTACCATAGGCCTGATATTCGGTATTTTTCTTCCCCTTATCCTTCAAGGTTATAATCCTATCTTTTGGGCTATTATAATTTGCAGCCTTGCCTCCGTCATTACTCTTTTTATTATTTCGGGAATGAATAACAAAACCTATACGGCAATTTTGGGAACTATAGGCGGGGTTATTATAGCAGGCCTTTTTGCCTTTGTTGCAGGAAAAATTCTAAGACTTTCAGGTTTGGGAAATGAGGATGCTCAAATGTTAGCCTTTGTTCCGCAGTACCGTAAAATAGATTATCAGGGACTTTTATTTGCAGGCATTATGATAGGCTCCCTCGGAGCCGTTATGGATGTAGCTATGTCTATTTCTTCTTCGATGTGGGAGATTGTAGCTGTAAGCCCTAAGATACCGAATAAGCAGCTGATCAAATCTGGGATGAATATAGGGCGGGATATTATAGGTTCAATGTCCAATACGCTTATTTTAGCCTATGTTAGTACGTCAATTCCCGTACTTTTACTCTTTATCATTTTTTCGCACGGGTTTACCGAAATCATAAATTTGGAAATTTTATCGGCCGAGATATTGCGTGCCGTCTCCGGAAGTATAGGTTTAATCTGCACGATTCCCATAACCGTCAACTTAGTAAATATTTTTAGAAAGAACTAAAAAGGTTTTGATGGTTTTCCTAAATCGAATCCCGGGATTCTTTATTTGCAAAGGAAACTAATTTTATCCGCAAACCAATGCCCAATTTTTAAAAAATATTTTATAGCCTCCCTTATCCCAAAGTTTTATAAGGCCGGAATATTCGTAATAACGGTTTCCGTAATATTGAGGTTTGTCTTTTATTGTTTTTCGCGGATTTGATTTTGTCTTTTCTTGCAGAGAGTCGTAAAGAATAAAACCTTTTTCGTCGTAACCTATTACCGTTACATAATGCAAAACTTTTTTTATTTTTATTAAAAGAATAATCGGCTTTCCTTCGTCAACTGTATTTTTTATCCAATTAATTTTTTCGGCATCGGAGCAGCAGGATAAAATTGCTTCTTTTGTTTTTATTCCGTGTTTGTGTAATACTTGGATAAGGCCTTGCGGCATGGTTAAATTATTTTTTATCCGCCATCCTGTTTCCCTTGCTAAGAGTTCCGGATCTATTTCTTTTTTTGTTATTATATTTATCGCAGCCATCGCAGAATAGGGTGCACAGTTATTAAAAGTTTGACGGTAATAAATATCGCTCATGGCTAAGATATTTTTTTGTCTATGGTTTTCTTTTGTGTTTAATCCGATAGACGGAAAAACTCTGCCTAGACTTGCGATTAAAACGGCAAGCGAAATGAGTGCTAAAAAGAAAAATAAAAATCTTTTTTGTATCCGCGTCAAAATTTCCATAATAATTATTTTGCCGAAAATTTATCTTGTTTGTAAAACGGTTTGAAATTGTTTTTTTAGACTTTCTTGTAAAAGCTGTGAACAATTTATATTATGCTCCGAGGCAAGAGCATTTAGCCATGCAGGTAAGGTTACGGTTCGGTTAACAGAACATGTCTTTTGCATCATGCGGTAAGTAGGAAGATATACGTCAATTAAAACGGACTTTTCATTTTTACCTGTTTTTATGTTACTTAAGTGAGAAGCCTTAGGAATAGGTTCTCCATCATCTTCAAGCCCGCACAGAACACAAGCAAGAAGTTCTCGTGCAGATAATAGAGCATCAGCCTCATCTTCTCCCGAGGTAGCACAACCCAAATCGGGGAAAACAACTGCAATTTCTTTTTTGCCGTTATAAGTGAATATTGCAGGATAAAAAAAACGTTCTTGTTTCTTCACATTTACCTCTTATTTGAACTTTATCCCTGATTGTTTTTCAATAGTTTTTAATGTCGCAATCGGTATATCTTTATCAGGATGTTTTACGGTTACACGTCCTTTTTTTATAGAATGCTTGAACTGATGATGGCTCCCAACAACAGCCACTTCATACCAACCGTCATTTTGTAATATTTTTATAACTTCACGGGATGTATAACTTTTCATAGCATTCTTCTATATCAATATACTAACACATATAATTACCATTGTCAAATACTTATCCAATATTTTTTTTGAGAATGCCTACTTTTTTATATGCTTACTTGTTTTAAAGTTTTTGGGGCAGCGATGCTCATTTCTAAATTAAGAAATTCAAGAACCTTAAAGATTGTTGAAAAAGACGGATTCCCTTTTTTTGATAGCGATTTATAAAGACTTTCTCTACTGACATCTATTGTTTTTGCTAGATCCGTCATTCCTTGAGCTCTGGTTACATCTCCAAGGGCTTCTATAAATAGTTCCGGCATATTATCTTCTCTTGCAATTTTTAGTATTTCATCTAAGTATATTGCAATATCTTTTCTTGTTTTAAGATAATCTGCTGCGTCCCATTTTGATATTTTCATATTCATACGAGCTCCCTATTCTTCCAGCACTCCAAGTTTTTCAAAAATAAAAAAGATAAGGCTTAAAGCTACTGCAACGAGGGAGGCTAAAACCATTCCCTTAAATTCGATTTCTCCGAATTTTATGCTGAGGCCGCTCAATCCTGTGGTGAATACTATCGAGGTTAGGATTAAGTTTTTTGATTTTGAATAATCGACCTTTGAATCTACTAAAAGGCGTATTCCCGAAGCTCCTATCATTCCATAGAGTAAGAATGTTATGCCGCCTATGACGTTTCCGGGCACGGTACGGATTAGGGCAGCTAGCGGGCTTATAAAGGCCATACAGATTGAAATTATTGCGGCTCCTGCGATTACATAAACGCTGTAAATACCGGTAACTGCCATAACGCCTATGTTTTCGCCGTAGGTTGTAGTGGGCACTCCTCCGACAAGGCCTGAAAGAGCTGTCGAAAAATTATCGGCAAAGATACTTCTGTGTAAGCCCGGATCTTCTAAAAGATTTTGACCTATTATATTACTTGTTACAACTTGATGACTTATATGTTCTGATATTATAACCAGTATTACAGGTAATATTGTAAGCATTGGTTTTAATG
>ERZ772960.2323-NODE-2323-length-13973-cov-27.101164_pt1 | contig 13973 bp, 11 predicted proteins | sample MGYA00580678_ERZ772960 | MGnify/ENA primary metagenome ERZ772960 (study PRJEB29015, sample SAMEA2737930) | human oral metagenome | biome: human oral; feature: human-associated habitat; material: dental | place: China | collected 2059 ... | reverse complement strand
GCACTCTTTTATTAAAAGATTTTTTGTTAAATAGAAATGTGTAGCAAGAGTAGCCCCCGTAGGGAGGGGCGTGATTACCGAGATACCCCTATCGGCTTGCTGAACGTTGTTTACGGTGTTAGTTGGTCTCGTGTAAATCATTGTCCCGCACACTTTGTATCCTATATTATACACAATCAAATCCTTGTTAATGGTGTATATTCTGTCATTATATGTCTTTATGTCATTATGTCTATAAACATTAAGAACACGGCTCAACATGTTCTTTCTGTCATCTTATGTCTTTATGTCATTCTGTCTTTGTATATTAAATTTCCGTTCAGAATGTATGCTTCCTCCGTCTCTGTAACCTACATAAAATCAGTAGGTTGCAGACTACGATGGAGAAGGGCCTTATCAAGCATCAAGAAGGGCGTGTTCTTGGACGTTGAAGGGCATGTTCTCAAATTGAGAAGGGCATGTTCTTGAAAGGAGTGGGGCAGTGGGGTGAGGGCTGTTGGGTGTTGGGTGTTGGTTGTTAGGTGTTGATGATTAGCCTTGGTGGGTGTTGGGTGATGGTTGTTAGGTGTTGATGATTAGCTATAGATGGGTGTTGGGTGATGGATGTTGGCTATAAGGTTCTGTGTTATCGGTTGACTTAATGTCTCTGTGGAATACCGTGTGTTCTGTTCTTCTGTGTAAATCTGTGAGAAAAAAACGCTTGAGACTCGCAGTGGGGAGGTTTTTCTTTTATGCTGGATATTCTTTCTCTCACAGAGAACACGGAGGTTACGGAGGTTTTAAGCTCACGGTTTCGAGCCCACAGAACGCCTTCGGCATACAGAGTTCACAGAGGCCTCACCCCCAGCCCCTCTCCGAATGGAGAAGGGAGTAGTATGTGAGGTTACCCCTTTTGGCCTGCTAATGATAGAAGATGGGCCGCTAAACATCTTGAGGACATACAGGGGTATCTCGGTGATCACTCCCCTCTCCATTCGGCTACTCTTTATACACATCTCTGTTTAACAAAAAATCTTTTAATAAAAGAGTGCGATATAAACAGAATTTAAGAGATTTAATTATTAAAAATCAATGATTTCAGTATTATACACTATAATTCTTATCACAAATTTTAAGTTAATTGAGATGTGTATAAAGAGTAGCTCCATTCGGAGAGGGGCTGGGGGTGAGGCTTCTGTTGGCTGTAACGTTCTGTGAAATCGGTTGACTTAATGTCTCTGTGAAACCCTATGTATTCTGTTCATCTGTGTTCTTCTGTGAGAAAAAATATGTCATTCTTCTTTTGTCATTATGTCATTCTGTCTTAAAAACCACCTCTGTCTCCCTTTGTCATTATATCATTCTGTCTAAAAAAGTGCATCTGTCTCGCCCCGTCCCTCTGTTATTCTGTCTTCAAGACCACCCCTTCTGTTACCTCTGTCTCCCTGTTACTCTGTCTTCAAAATTACCCTGTCTCCCTTTGTCATTATGTCATTCTGTCTAAAAAAGTGCATCTGTCTCGCCCCGTCCCTCTGTTATTCTGTCTTCAAGACCACCCCTTCTGTTACCTCTGTCTCCCTGTTACTCTGTCTTCAAAATTACCCTGTCTCCCTTTGTCATTATGTCATTCTGTCTAAAAAAGTGCATCTGTCTCGCCCCTGTCCCCCTGTTATTCTGTCTTCAAAAACTACCTTGTCTGGCTACTTATATTACTACATATATCCTGCTTGCGATCGGCTTTTTTGTGTTGTACCTTTGCATCGTCATCAGGATGAAAACGGTGACAGGCTGGGCATTCGACGACTGGCGGGGCTGAGGAAGACGAGGCTGTCGGTGGGAGATGGACCAGACAATGAGAAGTCAAACAATCTATTATATATAAGGTATATGATGAACGATAATCTTTTTAACGAGATAGACCTTAGCGAACGACTCTCACCACATTTCACGGTGGGCGAGATGATGCGCTCGGGCGAGGCCGTGAAGCGGCGGATAAAGAACGTGCCTAAGACGGAGGGGCGCGATGGTGAGGTGCTACGCGAGGAGGTGATGGAAAATCTCAAGGCCCTTTGTGCGTGTGTGCTCGAACCCCTCCGTCGTCGTGTCGGACGTGTTATTGTCACGAGTGGCTACCGTTCGCCAGTGCTGAATAAGGCCATTCATGGGGCGTTCGACTCCCAACATCTACGGGGTGAGGCGGTGGATATCCACGTCACAGGGGCAGAGATGTGTCGAAAATATGCTGCTGTACTTCGTCAAACAGACTTCGATCAGATGATTTTGGAGCCGTTGGAGGCCACCTGTAAGCGATGGATCCACATCAGTTATAGGCGGGATGGGAGGAACAGACACCAGATTCTCGGGGAGAAATAGGCGTCAGAGCGAGGGCAAAACAATTCACTTTTTTGTCGCCGAAACGGTGGGGTAGGCCCTTCAAGACGCTGAACAGTAATATTTTAATTATTTACGTGAATATCTTTTCATATTTTTAATCCTTTATGTTTATGGTGAAGTATGTTTTTACGTTTTTGTGTTTTCCAACTTTTACCTTTATATTTTTATACGTTTTTAGGCTTTTGCTTGTTTAGTTATTTGTCTTTTTACATGTTTACTTGTTCGCTTGTTTATGTGTTTACTTGTTTACTCGTTTACGCATTTACATGTTTACTTGTTCACTTGTTTACTTAATTTTACACTTTTTTGTCGCAGTTACTTTCCGTGCAGATGTCCCTTCCCTCAATCCGTGGTGAGGGGAGGGCGGAGTGGAGAGGCAGATGACAGGCATGCAAGCCATTGTTTAGAATAGGTCATGAACTATGCATAGATGTCCTTAATTCAATTGTTTCACTTATTAAAATCATTCAAGTTATGTCAATCAAATTCCGTATGTATCAAGACAATCGTAGTAACAGTAAGCACAAGGGGTATTGGTATGCTCGCGCAATCAGTCCCGACCTTATTGGTGTGAAAGACCTTGCTAATCGTGTGAGTGCCCGTTGCACCGTCACAGAGCCTGATATTCTGGCAGTTATCAGTGCGTTGGTGTTCGAAATGAACCAGGTGCTCAAGGCCGGTAACCGTGTGAAGCTCGACGGATTGGGAACCTTTCGTGTGGGCATCCATTCGTCTGGTGTTGAGAAGGCAAAGGTCTTCAATCCACAGCGCGACATCTTTGGTGCTCACGTTATCTTTGTCCCTGCGGTGAGGGTGGACGCTTCTCATCGTCGTGTCAACAAACTTCTCGACGGTTTGCGAGTGCAGGAGGCCGAGCAGTATGACTCGCCTATCGCTGCTGCCAAGCCTAAGAAGAGCAGCAAGAAGGGCGGTAAGGACAAGACCTCAACGCCTTCAGCGGGTCCTGTGGCTGGTGAGTCTACTCCGTCGGGCGAGTCTCATGCATAGTCGATGAGGCTTGAGCCGATGGATGTAGTGGCCGTTCTGGGTCGCTAAGTCGTTGAGGCTGAGCGTTGAACGACGGTCGCAACCGAGCGAAAGGGGGTGGGGGAGAGCCGACGAAGCTCCTCCGCTCCTTATTAATATATCGTCATTAACCTTACAGTTCCTGGCTGTGCTGTGTCGGTGTAGTCCGTTCGCTATGAGCGTGTTAGAACGTTTCTTGGGACGTATTGGACCGTTTTATGAGATATGTTAGAATGTTTTGTGAATCGTGTTGGAACGTTTTATGAGACATGTTAGAATCTTTTGTGACTTGTGTTGGAACGTTTTATGAGACATGTTAGAATGTTTTGTGAATCGTGTTGGAACGTTTTACGGGACGTGTTAGAATGTTTCTTGGGACATGTTAGGACGTTTCATGTGACGTGACGAGCATCGACAAGCATGGAGGAATTGTTCAAAACCATTGTTTACAATTATGAATAAACCAGTTTGGAAGAATATCTTGCATATTCTTATCACTATTCTTACAGCGTTGGCAACCACCTTGGGCGTTACTTCTTGTATGTAGAACGCAACCATAACTCCCTCGTCTTGAGTCCGTTCAGCCGTTAGCAATTGCCGACAAGGCGTGGTTGTGTGGTGGATCTCGTATGTAGAAATCACCCACAACTCCCTCGTCTTGAGTCTGTTCGGCCGTTAGCGGCTGGCGATAGGACTTGCCTCTGTGGTGGTTCTTGTATGTGGAATGCTCCCACAACTCGCTCGTCTTTCATTTAGGCCATCGTTGGGAGGTGGCGATAAGACTTGGCTCTGTGGTGGTTTTCATACTTAAAACGCTTCAACAACACACCTGTCTTGAACTTAGACAGTCGTTATCGGTCACTTATAAGACTTAGTTAATTGGTTGTATCTCTTTCTATCACAGACGGTTATGAAACTGTCGACCGACACAAACGTAGGTTATGTGCGACTTTATGGGAGGTTTTCCACGACAGTATCGTAGCTTATGTGCGACAATAAGGGAGGCTTTTTCCTGTTTTGTCGACAAATAGGGAGGTGCAAGGCGACGGCTGGGGAGGAAAGAGGGGTGTGTTGTCTCTTTTCTTTACAATTATCTTGTTTTTGCTTTGTTATAGTGTTCTTTTATCGGTTACTAATTTGTTTCCCACTTTATTTGGCCTTTTTATTTGTCTTTGCAATGTGTTCTAAGTCAAGTAAATAGCCTGTGGTGCGACAGATTAGTAACCTTTTTCGTATCATGAAGAGCGTTGTTTGGCGACAAAAAAGTAACATGATAAAAAAGCAGGACAGTTCCTTCTCTTATAGAAATCACAGCGGCCTCACCCCCAACCCCTCTCCGATTGGAGAGGGGAGTAGTATGTGAGGTTACCCCTACTGGCTTAGCCTCACCCCCAACCCCTCTCCGAATGGCGAGGGGAGTGGTATGTGATGTTACCCCTATTAGGCTGCTTACATAGCGCGTGGGGATTTTTATCTCACGCTGCGGATTTTTTCTCTCACAGAGCACACAGAGTTCACGGAGCTTTGTGGCACACAGTTTCGAGCCCACAGAAGGCCTTCGGCATACAGAGAACACAGAGCGTTTCAGCTATCGTAGATACCGATAAGGAGGCAAAAAGCAGCCTACATCCACCTCACATGGGTATCTCGGTGATTACTCCCCTTCCCTTCGGGGGAGGGGAAGGGGGAGGGGCCGCTATCTTTATGAACCTTTGTGTGTTCTGTTCATCTGTGTTCTTCTGTGAGAAAAAGAACGCACCCTTATGATAAAAAGAACGCACCCTCTGGATGAGATAAGGCCCATGAGAGTCGCTGGGAGACCGACTTTTCGATGCGAAAAGAGTATGTAAGGCGGACGAGATGGGGCGCAGCACACATAACTTACTTACTTTTCAAATGGTCAACTCGTGAACTTCTTCCCCCGTTACGATTATTTAAGTAAAATTTTTTCGGTATTGCACATATATTGCACAAACGTCATTTATCTTTGCAGCAACCTTACGTAACAGTCTTCTCCCCAGTAGGCTGTTGCGGTGAGGGACGATGCCACTGCCGCTCGCCGACTTCTCCTACTGACCTACAAAGTGTCACGACTAAACGAGGAGGCAGATAGATGAAACACAGTTATATAACAATCAAAAACACTAAAAGCAATGATGAAGAGAGCGAAAACTATGATGAAGACTACTCACCTCTGGAGTCAAGAGGACGAGGAACAGCTAATAAGAAAGCTCGTGAATAACTTCTGCGACCTTATCAATAGAAGCGAAGAAGAAGGACTGTATTGGACAGGACTGAAGTGCGACCTCATCGAACTTGCTCACATTGTATGGGAGACAGGTCAGCTGACCGACCAGCAGGGTCGGTTGATGGACTTTCAGTCGATTGTGTGGCACATCTGTCGTGTGCTCCACGTGCGTGTCCCGTGCAATCCCTCGTCTGTGGTATCATCCGTTCGGGCCCGCAAGAACGTGCGAGTGGGGCCCCTCCGCGAACGCTACCTGCAGTTGATTGTCGATGCAAAGATACAAGACCCGATGCGTCTGGAGATTAGGCGCCGCCGTCGATAACATGGTTGTCCGGCCTTTGTGGTGCTGCTCAGAATCGGTCTGAGCGTACTACAAGAGGCGGACTTATTGTTTGATATAAATCAATAATTAATCGATAAAGAGATAATTTATGTCGTTTGACTTGCAAGTTATGTGTATTATTGCTAACTTTGCATCGTAATTCAAGAGAAAATTATCTGGTTACAAGGTTTAGTCTTTACAGGTAATAAAAGATTGCTCAGGATTATTCATACAGGAAAGAAGATTTGTTTAGGTTAGTAATAGATTTAGGTTTTTAGTTATATTTTAGGTAAAGATTGTAGATACATTAGCGTCGCGAGACGATAATTATTCGGAGATAACGGTAGAGCGTGTGCTCGGCCGTTTCTTTTTTTTAAATGGTTTCGATGATAAAAACACGTTGTCTCTCACAGAACTCACAGTGGCCTCACCCCCAGCCCCTCTCCGAATGGCGAGGGGAGTGATATGTGAGGTTACCCCTATTGGGCTGCTTACATAGGGTGTGGGGATTTTTATCTCACGCTGCGGAGTTTCTTCTCTCACAGAGCACACAGATTTAACAGAGCTTTTTCAACCAACGTTTCGAGCCCACAGAAGGCCTCCAGCATACAGAGTTCACAGAACCTTTCAGCTATTATCATTACTAATAAGGGACATAACGAAGCCTACATCCTTTTTATAGGGGTATCTCGGTGATTACTCCCCTTCTCTTCGGGGGAGGGGACGGGGGAGGGGCCAACTGGTTGTTAGTATGTGAGGTTACCCCTTTTGGCCTGCTGATGAAAGGAGATGGGCTGCTAAACATACGGAGGACATGTAGGGGTATCTCGGTGATCACTCCCCTCTCCATTCGGAGAGGGGCTGGGGGTGAGGCTTCTGTTGGCTGTAAAGTTCTGTGAAATCGGTTGACTTAATGTCTCTGTGGAATGCTGTGTGTTCTGTTCTTCTGTGTTATTCTGTGAGAAATAGAATGCACCCACTTGATGAGATGATATACATGCAAATCTTTGGGGAGGTCTTTCTCTCACAGAACTCACAGATTTAACAGAACCTTATAGCGCATTATTTCGATCCCACAGAACGCCTTCGGCATACAGATATCACAGAACGTTACAGCTATCATTGGACGTGACATGTGTGAGAGAAAGGGTTAACAAGATAATAATTAATCTTTACAACTAACAAAGTAAAACTCCTCATTAGTAGAGATATAACATTCTCTGCGACAAACCTTATAACCTTCACGAAATCAGTATATTACGAATAGCGTTTGAGAACATGCCCTTTTTGCTCGTAGAAGACGCCCTTCTTGGGGAAAGAAAGGCGTGTTCTCAAACGTAGAAGGGGCTCTTCTTGCTTCAAGCTCAGCCTTTCGATGAAAAGAGAGGGGCATGGCAACTGAAATATCTTGATAATCCATATTGGAATGTTTAGCGTCTTACTCTTCCAGAGGGTACTTTCTATTTCTCACAGAAGAACACAGATGAACAGAACACACAAAGGGCCACAGAGACTTTAAGTCAACCGATAACACAGAACCTTACAGCCAACGTTAGCTAATCATCAACACCTAACACCCATCACCCAACACCCACCAAGGCTAATCATCAACACCCAACACCCTCCACCCCCACCTTATTTTATAAAGAATGTCAATTATTTCCTTTATCCAAATATTATCCTTACCTTTGTCTAAGAATGTTGACAGAAACGTAATAGAATTATTTGTCAATCTTAAAGTATAACCTATAAGCATATTAAAGGAATGATAAAAAGATGTATGCTGCTTGTTGCAGCAATGATGGTAAGCCTTTGTGCGTCCGCACAGTTCCAAGAGGGGAAGGGCTATTTGGGTGCTTCTCTGACAGGACTCGACTTGCATTATAATGGTCAGGACGGTATTAACTTAGGCGTACAGGCTAAGGCGGGCTATTTCCCATGGGACAATGTGATGGTACTGGCTAATGTCGATGCGGTGCATAATGGCTCAGAGGCTGTTGCCGACCATATCAGTGTGGGTGTTGGTGGACGCTATTACATCACACAGAACGGCCTCTACTTGGGTGCTGGTGTGAAACTGCTCCATGCCAACCACAGTTATAACGATTTCATGCCAGGCATTGAGTTGGGTTATGCCTTCTTCGTTAACCGTTCGGTGACGATAGAGCCTGCTATCTACTACGACCAGTCGTTTAAGGATCATGACTATTCTACGATTGGTTTGAAGATAGGTTTGGGTATCTATCTCTTTGACGATTAAGCAGATAGACAAGCCTGTAAGATGAATAACCATCAGTCGGCAGGGGATAGGCCGAGCGTGTATCCTTTGTCGACCGATGGCTGATACGACTATTAGAAACCAGCGGAACGGATTGCCACGGTAGTCTCTTCCCTTCGTCTCTCTGGTCAGAGAGAATCGTTCAAAAGCATGCAACAGTATCCTTCCCAACTCTTAGAACGGGCCGTAGAGGCCTTCTCACAGTTGCCAGGTGTGGGGCGTAAGACCGCTCTACGCCTTGTTTTGCATTTGCTCCGACAGTCGGCTGCCGATGTGGATGGCTTTGCCGATGCCGTAGTAAGGGTCAGACATGACGTGAAATATTGCAAGGTATGCCATAACCTCTCCGATGATGATGTCTGCGGAATATGCTCCGATCCACGTCGCGACGGCTCGGTGGTCTGCGTAGTCGAGAATGTGCAAGACGTCATGGCGATAGAGAATACCCAGCAGTTCCACGGCCTCTATCACGTCTTAGGCGGTATCATCTCACCGATGGACGGCATTGGTCCGAACGACTTAGAGATAGACTCGCTCGTAGAACGTGTCAAGGGCGGCACAGTGAAGGAGGTTATCCTTGCCTTAGCCAGTACGATGGAGGGCGACACGACCAATTTCTATATCTCACGTAAGCTGCGAGGGACGGGTGTGAAACTATCGGTTATCGCACGCGGCATCTCTGTTGGCGACGAACTTGAATATACTGACGAGGTGACCTTAGGGCGTAGTATCCTAAACCGCACCCCGCTTGAATCTTAAACAAACCTATGGATAAAACAAGAAAAATACTCCTTTCGGAGTTTTATGGTGCGTGTATTATCACGCTGATAATCATTGGAGTGTACGAACTTCGGCTTGTCCTCCCAGGCAACTGGGCCGACGTAGAGAGCGCAAAGATGGTCAGTCTGCAATTCCTGATGCAACTCTTGACCCTTGCCGCTATCCCTCTTGCCCTTTTCCTCTTCAAGATAGGCTACGTGCAGACGCTCTTGCAGTCGGATGAGAGCCATGTCAGTCGTAAGCTCCTTGTGTGGGGTAGCGTGCGTCTGATGCTACTCTGTCTGCCAATGATAGCCAACATCTTCTTTTATTATGCCTTTGGTGATGCCGTGAGCTTCTTCTATCTCGCTGTGATATTGGCGTTGAGTCTCTTCTTCGTCTATCCCAGCAAGAAACGATGCGAGCATGAATGTTCCTTAGACAACCCTGAGCACGAGTAAATGAAACTGAGTGTTATCATCGTAAACTATAACGTCAAATACTATCTCGAGCAGTGTTTAGAGAGTCTGCAGCGTGCTTTGGAGGGCATAGAGGCCGAGGTGTTTGTGGTCGACAACCATTCGAGTGATGGTTCGATAGCCTATCTTCGTCCCCGTTTCCCTGCTGTGCGCTTCATTGCCAGTGCTCATAACTTAGGTTTTGCAGGGGGTAACAACATCGCAATCAGGCAGAGTCAGGGCGAGTATATACTCCTCTTAAACCCCGACACCGTTGTAGGCGAGGATGTTATCCGTGCGTCGCTCGACTTTATGGACAGCCATCCAAAGGCAGGCGGGCACGGTGTTGAGATGCTTAGCGACAGTGGTAGCCGAGCCTTAGAAAGCCGTCGTGGCCTACCGTCACCGATGGTCTCGTTCTATAAGATGGTCGGTCTGTGTAAGCATTTCCCACAGAGTCGTCGCTTTGCACATTATTATATGGGGGGTCTCTCATGGGAGGTTGCAGGACAGATAGAGGTTGTCAGCGGTGCTTACTGCTTCCTTCGCAAGTCGGCCTTAGACCAGATAGGCCTCTTAGACGAGGATTTCTTTATGTATGGCGAGGATGTCGACCTCAGTTATCGACTGCTCAAAGGCGGCTACGAGAACTGGTATCTGCCCGTGCGCATCCTCCACTACAAGGGAGAGAGCACCCAGAAGTCGAGCTTCCGATATGTCCACGTCTTCTACGATGCCATGCTCATCTTCTTCCGCAAGCATTATGGCGGTATGAACGCACTGTGGCGACTGCCCATCAAGGGGGCTATCTATCTGAAAGCCTTTGCCTCGCTGATGCGCACCACAGCCCACGTCGTGAGAAAGAAGTTGGGCTTCCGCACCGCAAAGAGTCGCACTTATCCTCGTTATATCTTTGTGGGAAGTGAGGAGATGACGCTTGCCTGCCAACAACTCGCAGCCGACAACGCGCTGACAGCAGAGTATCGTATAGCCGAGGCAGACGAATTGATGAAGATTCATGACGAAATACTCCAACAGATAGGACGACAGAGTAAACCCTACTGTGTGGCCTACGACACCAGTCGCTTTCGTTATCAAGACATCTTAAACGCCTTCGCACGCCAGCCCATCAGCAATGTACACATCGGATTCTACCATCCCAAAGACAATAGAGTCATTACGATGACCGAGATAATAGGAGGTTAAGACATGGAAAAAAAACGACATGTGAGGGTAAGACTTAGGGCGATGGAGCCAGAAGACCTCGATATGCTTTACCACATAGAGAACGACCGTAGCCTCTGGAACGTCAGTGCCACGAATGTTCCTTACAGTCGCTACGCATTGCATAACTATATTGCTGATGCGAAGAACGATATCTATATCGATGGACAGGTGCGATTGATTATCGAGAACGAACAGCAGGAGACGGTGGGAGTGATAGACCTTGTAGACCTCGATCCGAAGCATCAACGGGCGGAGATGGGCATCATCATCATGAAAGCCTTTCGCCGACAGGGCTACGCACAGGCTGCCATTGAGATGCTGACAGACTACAGTCGTAACATGCTCCACCTCAAACAAATCTATGCAGTGGTCGATGTTGATAACGAGGTGTCCCACCACTGCCTCCTTTCAATTGGTTTTACAGAGGGCGCAATACTGAAGGAGTGGATCTTCTGCGACGGTCGTTATAAGGATGCAAGGGTAATGCAACTGTTCATCTAAGGCCTCTTGTCTGCGCTTGAGGACTTTTATCAGCCTCCTGTCCAAAGGTGTTTTAGATGGGTGACTATCTGAGCGTGGATATTCCTCGGGGCTTGATACGAGAGCACAGGAGTGTTTCACCTTATTATATATAGGACGTAGATTGCGCTTGATGCTATTTATTAATCTACAATCAAAGTGTTTTACAGATAAGAGACTATCGAAGGAGTGGATATTCCACGATGGTTGTCATGCGTGCAGAGGGGTAATGTAACTTTTTATATAAAAAGCGTTGATTAATTTTGGTGGTATAGATTTTTATTATTACCTTTGCACTCGCAAAACAGAAAAAGGGTTTTTACGCCTTCATTTTGGTGCGTTAGTTCAGTTGGTTAGAATGCCTGCCTGTCACGCAGGAGGTCACGAGTTCGAGTCTCGTACGCACCGCTGAAACCCCTTCTGTAATGCTTGGTGCGTTAGTTCAGTTGGTTAGAATGCCTGCCTGTCACGCAGGAGGTCACGAGTTCGAGTCTCGTACGCACCGCTGAAACCTCGGTCTTTACCGAGGTTTTTTTGTATCCTCTCGATTCTTAATCTTGTATGTGTAGAATCGAACCCAGCCCTAATAACAGTAGCAATCACCATCCACTTGTAGGATGAGGTGCATAAGTGGCAACCGACCCCAGGCCTAATAACAGTAATATTCATCATCCACTTGTCTGTTGAAGGGCATTGGTGGAAACCGACAACAGTCCCCAACAACTCATTCAGAACACTGCCTCAGAGCGGAGGCGACCGCCTGATGCAATGCCGATGAGTGCCCGTTTATGGCTACCGAACAAAAGGCTTAAGGCGTTGTAACCCTAATCAAGTTTCATGAGAAACGCTTTCAGAACGAAAAAGGCACCTCATAAAGGTTGAATAAAGGTGTCAAGTAATCCAATTCTTTCCAATGTTTGCAGAATTGGAAAGAATTGACAACGATGTTTCCTACGCTTTAGAGAGTAATTCGTCTAAGCCATCTCCTTTGATATAAGCCCTTTTCACCTTGTTTAATGAGATTTCCGAGACAATGTTCTTACCTAACAGACCGATGATATCCGACTTGGCTGTCGTTGGACTAACACCGAATTTAACCTCCAAGTCTTTGATGGTCACCATTGCAGTGGGTTCATCAGCAAAGAGCTTGATAATCTCTGCTTGCCGCTCATTAAAGTTCCCCATGCGCAGGAAAAGACTTGCCGCTTTCTTCTCCTCTTGCTTCCGCTTGAAAGACAGAATAACCGAGGACAGGGGGAGACAGGGTAAGGAAGACAGGGTAACAGAGTAAGACAGGAGTAACAGATGGGGTGGTTTTGAAGACAGAGTAACAGAGGGACGGATAGAGACAGGGTATGGAAGACAGGGTAACAGAGTAAGACAGGAGTAACAGATGGGGTGGTTTTGAAGACAGAGTAACAGAGGGACGGATAGAGACAGGGTAAGGAAGACAGGGTAACAGAGTAAGACAGGAGTAACAGATGGGGTGGTTTTGAAGACAGAGTAACAGAGGGACGGATAGAGACAGGGTATGGAAGACAGGGTAACAGAGTAAGACAGGAGTAACAGATGGGGTGGTTTTGAAGACAGAGTAATATGAAGACAAAAGTAACAGGTGGGTCGTTTTGAAGACAGAGTAACATGAGGACAAAAGTAACAGGTGTTTTTTTTAAGACATAATGACATAATGACAAAGGGAGACAGGTGTCAGAAAGATAGTGGCTCCTCCCCCGACCCCTCCCCCGAAGGGAAGGGGAGTGATCACCGAGATACCCCTATGGGTTGGATGTAGGCTGCTTTTTGCCTCCTTATGGTATCTTCATTAGCAATAACGCTCTGTGAACTCTGTATGCCGGAGGCGTTCTGTGGGATCGAAATTGTGCGCAAAAAGGGTCTGTTAAATCTGTGAGTTCTGTGAGAGAAAAAACTCCCCTCCATAAGAAAAGAAACACTCCATAGCCTTGCATGTATCCCAACTCGGAGCGTAAAAGTTCATTACGTATAACCGAGAAAACTGTTCTTAAAATGAGAGAATATTATTATCTTTAATAGAGTTCATAACCCACAAGAAATCAAGTGGTTATATGTTGCGTTTGAGAACATGCCCTTCTTGCCCCAAGAAGGGCGTGTTCTGCATGCAAGAAAGGCATGTTCTCGAATGAAGAAGAGGCTCTTCTATTTCTGAAAAGGGGGGAGTACAGTTGACGAGTAGACAAGTTAACGAGTAAACGAGTTTATAGACAATGTTGATGAGAAGCAGTTAAAAGAAAACGAGTGAGCAAGTTTAGAAACTCACTGACAAGTTTACGAGTTTAGGAGTTGACAAGTTTACGAGTAAACGAGTTAATAGATAATGTTGGTGAGAAGCAGTTAAAAGAAAACGAGTGAGCAAGTTTAGAAACTCGCTCACTCGTCAACTAAAATATCTCAGTATGTTTTCTGACCTTTTCGCAAGCAACTGGTCAAGTCGTCAAACTCGTAAACTTGTCAACTTACCCAGTTCTTCATTCAACGTCAGAGGCCTTTGGCAGACTCGTTAACTTGTTAACGTGTTACTAATCTCCGTTCCTCTGTCTAACCATTCCCTTGTCTACTGAGACACGTCCGCATGTTACTTTGTCTTACTTTTATCCTGTCTCAACAAGCAACTGGTCAACTCGTCAAACTCGTAAACTTGCCAACTTACCCAGTTCTTCATTCAGCGGTAGAGGCCTTTGGCAGACTCGTTAACTTGTTAACGTGTTACTAATCTCCGTTCCTTTG
>ERZ772960.2321-NODE-2321-length-13982-cov-3.208229_pt1 | contig 13982 bp, 10 predicted proteins | sample MGYA00580678_ERZ772960 | MGnify/ENA primary metagenome ERZ772960 (study PRJEB29015, sample SAMEA2737930) | human oral metagenome | biome: human oral; feature: human-associated habitat; material: dental | place: China | collected 2059 ... | reverse complement strand
TCTCATGTGCCCCGGTAAAGAACTGTTCGAGCGTGATGAAATTGCCCAAACTCTTGCCCATTTTCTGCCCATTGATGGTAATCATGTTGTTGTGCATCCAGTAGCGAACCATCTGGTCGCCCTGGCTTGCAACGGCCTGAGCAATCTCGCATTCGTGGTGAGGGAATATCAAATCCATCCCACCGCCGTGTATATCAAAGTGGTTTCCCAGGTATTTTCTTCCCATAGCCGTGCACTCGCAGTGCCATCCGGGGAAGCCGTTGCTCCACGGACTCGGCCAGCGCATGATGTGTTCGGGCTGGGCTTTCTTCCAAAGGGCAAAGTCTACCTGATTCTTTTTCTCACCCACTCCGGCCAGTTCGCGGCTGTTGTTAATCATATCGGTGAGGTTTCTACCCGACAAGATGCCATACTTATGATGGGTATTGTATTTCACAACATCAAAGTAAATGCTGCCGTTGCTTTCGTAGGCATATCCGTTTTTCAGGATTTCCTTCACCAGTTCCTCCTGTTCAATGATATGCCCCGTGGCGTGCGGCTCTATCGACGGCGACAGCACGTTCAGCTCTTCCATGGCTTTATGGTAGCGGTTGGTGTAGTACTGGGCTATCTCCATCGGCTCAAGCTGCTCGAGACGAGCCTTTTTTTCTATCTTGTCGTCGCCCTCATCGGCATCGTGTTCAAGGTGACCCACGTCGGTTATATTGCGCACATAGCGCACCTTATAGCCCAGATGGCGCAGGTATCGGAACACAACGTCGAAGGTAATAGCCGGACGGGCATGCCCCAGATGCGGGTCGCCGTACACCGTCGGGCCGCAAACATACATGCCTACATTGGGTGCATGCAACGGCTTGAAGAGCTCTTTGCTTCGCGTGAGTGTATTATAAATCAACAGTTTCTGTTCCATGATGCTCTGTTTTTTGTCGTAATGTTCTTCCTGCAAAGTTAGTGATTATTCTTCGAAAAGGGCATAGGGGTGGGTTGCGAATATGTATTTTTACGGGCTAAAGGGGCCTTTTTCTCCAAAATATATGTATCTTCGCGCGCAGTTTAAACCTTACAACCCTTATGAAATACAGAAGATTGACGGCAGCCGAGGGCGCTGCCATGATAGAAGATGGCGTTACAATAGGCTTCAGTGGCTTTACACCGAACGGCATTCCCAAGGCTGTTATCCGCGAAATCAGGAAGAAGGCCGAGGCGCTTCATGCCGAAGGCAAGCCCTATCAGGTCGGAATCGTGACGGGAGCCTCGGGCTGCCAAAGCCTTGAAGGCGACATGGCGAAGGCCCATGCCATCAAGTTTCGCGGGCCGTTTTCGACGAACAAGGATTTCCGTATACACACCAACCTGGGCGAAATAGACTATGAAGACATGCACCTCGGGCACGTAGCCGAGCGCCTTCGCCGTGGTTACTATGGGCCTATTGACTGGGCTTTCATAGAGGTTAGCGACTTAGAGGAGGGCGACGACGTATGCAAGGCTTATCTTACCACCGCTGGCGGCATCGTGCCTACCATTGTACGTCTGGCCAAGCACGTCATGATTGAGTGGAATCACTTCCATAATCCCAACTCGAAATGCCTTCACGACGTTTACGAATGCAAGGAGTATCCCGACCGCGAACCGATACCGATGCTGCACGTCGGCGACCGCATCGGCACCGATTATGTGGAGATTGACGCAAGGAAAATTGTGGGAGTGGTCGAAAGCAACATCCCCGAGGAGGCACGTGCCTTTAAGGCCGTCAATGCCGAAACGCAGGCCATTGGCGAGAATGTCGTCGATTTCTTTCTGCGTGACATGCGTGCAGGCCACATCCCCACGTGCATGTTCCCCATACAGAGCGGCGTAGGGGCAACGGGAAATGCCGTGCTCGAGGCCATCGGTACGTGCGAAGGGCTGCCGCCTCTTGAGGTGTTTTCCGAGGTGGTTCAGGACGCAGTTATCGACCTTATCGAGCAAGGGCGCATTACACAAGCCTCCTGTACGGCCATGACATGCACGAACGAGAAGATTCAGCACGTTTACCAGAACATGGAATTCTTCAGGAAACACCTCACCCTCCGCCCCAGCGAGCTGGCCAACGGTCCCGAACTTATCCGCCGTTTCGGCGTGATAGCCATGAACACGGCACTGGAGTGTGACCTCTACGGCAACGAAAACTCGAGCCATATATGCGGTTCAAGCCTGATGAACGGCATTGGCGGGTCGTGCGACTACGAGCGAAACGGCTCGGTAAGCATCTTTTATACGCCGTCGACAGCGAAGGGAGGCACAATATCTGCCATCGTACCGATGTGCTGTCATGTGGATTCTACCGAGCACGATGTGGACGTAATCGTGACCGAGCAGGGCGTGGCCGACTTGCGTGGCAAGGGTCCGGTGCGGCGCGCTCACGAAATAATAGAACACTGTGCCCACCCCGACTACCGCCCTCTGCTTCGCGATTATCTCAAGCACATAGCGCCGATGGGGCATGAGCCGCAAAGTATGACGGCGGCGCTGGCCTTTCACGACACCTTCCTGCGCAAGGGAGATATGCGCCTTACCGATTTCGGCGAATATCTTAAATAGCGCTTTCACGCGCCCGTAACGATACAGAAAGGTCTGAAAAAGCACGTTTTCGATGCTGTTTTCAGACCTTTTTCCATGCCCCCAACCGTGGGAGGGCGCCGGCTTTGCATCGTCATGATGAGGTTACGGCGGCCGCAGTACGCATGTTGCGGCGGGCGTGGTACACGTGTATGGCGGCCGTGGTACGCATATTACGGCGACCGCCGCACAACCAGCAAAAGGCCGGAAAGAGGGCAGAAGCACGCAGTGGGCATTTTTCTGAAAGCCTCTGCATCGTTGCAGTTTATTATCTATACCGGACAGAAGCACGCAGTGGATATCTGTCTGAAAACCCCTTATCGGCCCGCGATTTCTGTATAAATATACATTCTCGTCCCTGCCCCCTTTCCTATAAAACAAAAGCTCCCGAAAGCCGCAAAGAGCTTTCGGGAGCAGGCCTATGCCGGAAGCAAAAGGGCCTCGGTCATGCCCTCGCCTTCCGACATGGTATTATTTTTCTTCCGTTACAGCATCATCTTCTTTGTGTTATGGTATTATTCTCCTTTCGTTATGGTATTATTTTCCTTGCATCAAGGCATTATTTTACCAATGCAGCCATGGGGTTCCGAAGCCCTTCGACATTCGTCATAAAGGCTTTGGCCGAGCCGAATCGCAGGTGAAGGTCAAGCCGGACAGGCACGTGGTTATCGTCGTCAGAGACGAAAAAGTCGCATATTGTCTTCTCTTTCTTTCCGTCTTCGCGCTCAATATACGCCAGTTTCAGGCAGCGGTAGGTGTGCCCGTTGTCAGCTTTGACGTTCACCTTTCCCTTATATCTCAGCATGGCGGGGTAGCGCTTTACGCCGTCGGCAATGGGAAAGTGAACCGCCGTACCGTTCTGCCATCCCGACGGATTGAAAGAACGGGCGCGCATAAATATACTCATCATGTCGTAGACACAATCGGAATAGGTATGCTGTACCCACGTATGGGTGCCGTCATTATGCTGTCGATGCTGGCGCACATGGCACTTACCGTCGGGGTATGAGTAAAAGGCCTCGTCAACGGTATAGCGTTTTCCCTCGTGCGCTCCCTTGCGATAGTAGAGCGGTGCCATCTCAAGGCTGTTGTAACAAAGCAGTGTATCGCGCAGAATAAAGAACTTGTCGGCCTTCTTGCTGCCGCGCGTGATGAGACTTCCCTTATAGGCGGGGCGCTTGTCGTAGGTGCTCTGAACAATGTCGAACGTCGCCGTGCCGGCCTTTACCCATACAAAACTCCAGTTATAATAAAGGTTATACGTAAGGCTTTCGCCCGATTTGAAGGCCGTGTTCTTGTACGTACACTGCGCCTGAAGGGCGTTCGGAGCCAGCAATAAAAGCAGGCTTAGTAACAGAATCTTCAATGTTTTCATATCGTCAAGGCTACATTTAGTTACACATTACTTATTTATTACCCTATTGTAATTAAAGACGGGGCCGGACAAACGAAAGTTACACGCGCGGCCTTATCTCGGTATATATTGTATTCCAAGCTCTTGGGCGCGCTTGATGTTGCGGTGCTGTATGCTCTTTTCCTTGTCGGCCTTCTGCTTTTTCACGGCTTCGGGCTTCTGCTGATAGAGCGGACGGGCCAGCGGATTCCACGTAAGCGTGAGGTCCCACTTGGCGCGGCACTCAATCTCGTCGGGGTCATAATAAACCTCTTCAGGCTGACGGTCGGCGTCATAATCGCCTGTATCCCACCTCTTGTTGTTGTTGGCGTCGACAATGATGCGCATAAAATATTTGCCCGGCTTAAGGTAATAGAACTCGGCCTGCCCGTTGTCGGTGTACACTTCTTTCACCATCTTGCCCTGTCCGTCAAGCAATTGGGCGATGATATGCTTGCCCTGCATGCCGCTTAACGTCATCAGCAGCGAGGCATAAGCGTCTTCGGAGCGCACTTTCAGGCCCTGCTTGAGCTTGCCCGACACCGCACCGTAGATGGTTTTAAAGGCTGTGCTGTCGGCCTCAAGACTGTATTCCGTGCCCGGTTTCCACGCCGCCTTGAGCCGATACTCCTCATTGCTCACGCGTTGCAGCTCGTAAGGTTCCCTATACCACAGCGAATCGCCGGCAGGATGTGAGAACAACCGCACGTGCATCGTGTCGACATTCATAAGCGGTTCTTTCGAAACGAGACTCACATTCTGATCGGGATCCATGTCTCCTGACGGCGTAATTTCGAGCTTCAAAGGCTCTGCAGGCATCGTCGTTTGGTAAGGTTCGCCGCGCTTTTTCAGCTTATCCTGCTTCTTTTTCCATTCGTCAAAGGCCTTCTGTTTGTCCTTTAAGCGCTTCGAATAAGGCACTTTTGACAACAGCTTTAGCGTGTCGACGTGTTGCCTCAACACGCCCGTCGAGTCGGTAATATTGTGTGTAAGTGCAATCTGTAGCGTGTCCTGGTTCACCAATGCCGTATCACGAAGCCAGTAGGTTACGGTGTCTTTACGGACCGATGACTCAATGATGAACGCATCCTTTGCATTGAAATTCAGCCCTCTGACGTCAGGAAGCACCGAGTCGCCATACGTATAGAAGAGGGTAAAACGATTGGCTTCGGGGCGCTCGCTCTTGAGAAGGTAACGGTCTGTAATAATTTCGTTGAAGGCCCGCAGACATATATTGTCGGGCATAAAGTGAGTATAGTTTACCTTTTCAATGCCCGCGATATGCAGAGAATCACGCCAGAGCGTGTCCTGACGGACGTCGGGACGGAACGACGGCTCAATAATGTCGTGGTTAAAAGCCAGCATTTCGCTGCGCTGCTTGAAAGAATAGTCGCCGTCTGCGTCCTGAAGGGCATAGACTCTGTACTTGCCGGGTGCGACGCCGCGGATGACAAAGTGTCCCCTTGAGTCGGTACGCGACACGCGAAGCATGGGTTTTTGCCTGAAAGCCGAATCGGAAAGGTCGGCATAAAGCCCCACAAGAATGCCCTTTACAGGCTCCAAATCCGAGGCCTGCACGACGTATCCGGCCACCTCCAACGTATCTATATGGTCGCCCGTTGAGAAGCTATAGGTGAAGTTTCCCAGCGGATTGCCCTCGTTATTATCGCTGATAGCATTCGAAAAATCGATGGTATAGGTGGTGTTTGGCTGCAGTTTGTCAATCAGTTTTACGCTGATACTCTTGCCCTCACCCTTTATTTCGGGCACCTCCAGCTGCGGCGGAGACACCACAACGTTTTGTGTAGGGTTGTCAATCTTGACGAATTCATTGAAGTTTATGCGAATATGACGCTTGTCTACATGGGTAGATTTCTCTGCCGGTATGGCGCCAACGACGCGCGGCGGCGTCTCATCGTACCAGCCTCCGTCGGGTGCTCCCATCCTGGCGCAGGAGTAAAGCATGGGCGTGGTAAGGCAAGCCGTGAGCAAAGACAAAAGTAACGGCAGCGAAACTCCGCCACGGCGGGCCAGCCGTCTCAATGTAAGGAGCACCCCTCCGGCCTTTTTAATTACTGCCATTCCATGATTTTTATCTTTCCTCATCATGCCCATCATCTTTACCTATTGCCGTTTACGGCCGCTCGTCACGGTCTTTTTATATTCAAAATCTCCGCTGAACCGTGCAGCCTTTTAATCTTTTAATTCTTTAATCCTTCAATTTTTTAATTCTGATTAAGCTCCAACAGCTCGTCCATGTTCTTGCGCGAGTTGCTCAACCGCGGCACTTTGTGCTGGCCTCCGAGCTTGCCTTTGGCCTTCAGCCAGTCGTTGAACAGTCCCTCGCGCGCCTTTACCACCTCCAGATGCTGTAAGGTAACGTCGTGCGAACGCTTGGCTTCGTAGTCGGAATTAATCTGTTGGAGACGACTGTCAAGGCAGTCGCTGAACTTCTGAAGGTCGTCAGGCTCCTGCGAAAACTCAATCAGCCACTGGTGACGACACTTGGCATTCTCGTCCATATAAACGGGCGCAGCCGTATATTCCAGCACCTGGGCGCCGGTTTGCTGACAGGCATAGGCCAGTCCCCTTTCGGCATTGTCCATGATTAACTCCTCACCGAAGGCGTTGATAAAGTATTTTGTGCGGCCTGTAATGACGAATTTGTACGGCTTCGTCGACGTAAACATTACGGTATCACCTATCATATAGCGCCACAATCCGCACGAAGTGGTGATGACCATAGCATAGTTCCGCCCCGTTTCCACGCCCTCGATGGGCACCACCGTGGGGCTTTCGGCGTTCACTTCCTCCAAGGGAATGAACTCGTAGAAAACGCCATAGTCGAGCATCAGCAGCATTGCCGTGTCGTCCGGATTGTCCTGAATGCCGAAGAACCCTTCAGAAGCGTTGTACGTTTCCATGTAATGCATGCGCGGAGAACGTATGAGTTGCTCATACTGCTTGCGATAGGGCCCGAACGCTATGCCCCCGTGGAAGAACACTTCCAGATTGGGCCACACCTCTTCTATATGATTTTTACCCGACAATTCCATCGTTTTCACTAACACACTCAGCATCCACGAGGGCACCCCTGACAGGTTCGTGACGTTGGCCGTCAGACATTCACGCGCGATGCGTTCGCGCTTAAGCTCAAAGTCGGACAGCAGCGCCGTCTGCTTCTTAGGCACGCGAAACAGGTTGGCTATGGGGTTGATGTTCTCAATCAGTATCGCACTGAGGTCGCCTACCAGCGAGCCTTCAACGTTATAATTGGGCGAATGGCTGCCGCCCAGAATCAGCGACTTGCCGTCAAACAGCCGACTCTGCGGATTATTCCGCAGGTACAGCGCCACCACGTCCGCCCCACCCTTGTAGTGAACATTGTGCAATCCGGCGTTCGAAACGGGTATAAACTTCGACTTGTCGTTCGTCGTGCCCGACGATTTTGCAAACCATTTCACCAGCCCGGGCCAGAGCACGTCCTCCTCTCCGTGGCGCATGCGGTCGATATCGCCCTTGAGTTCCTCGTAGGTATTGAGGGGAACGTGTTTCACAAAGTCGCTGTAGCTGCGTATCCCGCTAAAGAGATGGCTCCGCCCGTACTCGGTTTCACGACCTTTCCCCACGAGATACCTCAGCACATTCTGCTGAAGCCTGTCGGCGTGTGTATAATGTTTTTCCAGCTCCTTCTGGCGCGGCATGAACAGTTTTCCCGCTATTTTTGTCAAGCCCATATCGGTGCAATATATCAATTTAAATGTACAAATTTACCCTAAAAACTTGAAACCAATACCTTTTTTAGCATTTTTAATAGCCCCTGCAGGCATCCTGGCAAATAGAAAATGATGACACCGCACAATGCCCCAGGGCTAACCATGAGCTGAAAAGCCAGGGCCTGCGCACCATAAATCGGATTAATTAACATAAAAAAACAAGCTCCTCGCCTTTTACAACAAAGAAAGGCCGACGGACGACAGGCGGAGCACAAGGTTACGACGGTCGCAGTACGCCCGTGCGGCAGCCGTAGCACAAGCTGTATGGCGGCCGTAGTACGCGCGTACCACGGCCGCCGTAAACGCAGCAAAAAACCGTACATTCTATAACTTAACTTAAAATTTATTTGGAAAACATTTGTAAATTTAAGAACCTTTAGTTACCTTTGCCGAGATTTTAAAGGTTAAGACAGACCTGCCCGCTCGTATTAGGGATTGGGATTTAAACAAGTTAGAGATGGTAAAAGGAACAAATATAATCAGCAATACGATGCAGATAAACTTCTGTTTATCTGCATCTTTTAACGCTTTATATTTGGCCAATTCAGAAAAAGTCTTAACACACACACACACTTCGCACCTGGCGTAGTTTTATTAGTTCTTGCGTACGCGCGCGAGAAAGAAAAAGTCGCTCAAACTCCTATAAACAAAGGGCTGAACAGAGTTCCCTTTGTTTAGATTTTGATACCTTCTTGCCAACTCGGCAAGAAGAAAATAAGCATGTTATTTATTCAAAAAATAGAGATTATGAATAGAAAATTATTAGAGAGAAGGGCCTATATGAGGCCCGCAATTAAAGTCTGCGAATTACAGACCGAAAAATTATTAAGTATCAGCGGCCAGCATGAAGATGCCGGTTCTGGCGGAACCATCGGTAATGCAAAGCAAGGATGGTTTGATGAGGAGGAAGAGGAAAGCTCGTCCGCTTCCTTGTTTTATTCTGCTTCGCAAACAATGAACTCTGGTTCTACAGGAGAAAGGAGCTATTAATCGTGGAATGAATAAACAAATCAAAAAGACAAGAAACAATGAAGAAGATAGAACTTTTATTGGCAACAATGCTGTTATTAACAGCATCCTGTGCAAATGAAGACATCAACAAGGACAATGGAAACAATACGAATAAAGGTCTCACTACTTTCATGAGTGGCGATGAACCCACTACCCGTACATCTATGGACCGGACTGCAAGCAATGGCGGCAAGTTCTTCTGGACAACAGACGATAACATTTGGGTAGACAACGGGGGCACACCAGAAAGCAGCACGTCAAGCTCAATTACCGGCAAAACCGATTATGCTAAATTTTATTTCGCCAGCACGTTCTCCGGGACCAGCTATCCTGTTACGTATACTGGTAAGAATAGTACCCAAGCCAACGAAGTGACCATCGCTGACGAACAAATACAAAGTGCGCCTAACAACACCGAGCATTTTGCCACATCGGGCGACTGCGGAACGGCAACAGCTACGGGTGGTGGAGACAAGTTTACATTCAAGCTCAAACATCAGGCTGCCTATCTCTGTATTCTACCTCGTAACGAGAACACGGAATTGGTTGGAAAAATCTATTTAACAAAGGTCGTTGTAACATCCGATAATGATATTGCAGGCACGTATAATCTAACAAGCGCCGGACTGTCTTCTGCTCCCATAAGCGGCGGTACCAAAACCATTACTCTTACAACAGAAGGGACCGGCAACGTTTTAGGTACTGTTAATACTTTTCTCAATCAACAAATGTCCATTCCCTCTCCAGGTTTTCTTCTCAACAACACAACAACCGACAGAAATACCAGCGCTTATATGGTCATCGCCCCGGGACATCATACCCTTAAGATTGACTGTTATGTGAAAGACCCCGTAAGCGACGTCAGCGTAAAACTCACACAAACTGTCTCGGCTGATTTCCATGCCAACACTGTTACCGATATCACAGCAGACGTAACCCCAACCCGCACTATCTATCCGGGTATAGGACAATACTATATGTGGGATGCTAAACAAAACTTCTGGTATGGGCATGAAGACAAACAGCAAACAATTAATGATCTTAGCGACCCTACCTATTATCCAAAGAATAAAACAGATGACCCTGATCGATGGGCTAATCCAATTGATGTTATTGTCAGATATCCCAATCCGACAAAGCCTTCTGCAACGAATAGTGCGAAAGATTGTCCCAATGCTAATGAGATCGGTTGGTATGTGTCAAAGGGAGACCCTCATTGGGATGCAGATCCTTGGGTAACAATGGGGCATCTCTATGCCGGTGGAATATGGTTTAAAAAACAAAGCGTTATTGCTGCAGAACAAGGAAAGAGCATTGATGACTTGAAAGCTGTTGCTCCCAACGGCGAAAATTATACTGGTCACCCTTACGAAGTCATCATACTAAAAGCGCCCGTTGAAGGGAAACCGAGTAATCTTAGCGATTACTTCTATCTCCCTGCCTTAGGACAATACTTTCAGGCCTCTTTAAGTAATGTTGGAGAGGGGGGGCTTTACTGGTCAAGCACCCCAGATACGGGGAATTATGGAGCATACAGTCTATTCTTTCATAAGGGTATGACTGGGTTAGACAAAGGGAGTCGTGCTCGTGGCGTGCGATTATGGAAAGCTCAATGATAGCTGCGTATGCGTAGACTAACCTTAGGGAGACTTCAGTCTCCCTTTTTTGTTTTTTATGTTTCCACAACCACCTCTTATTTTGTCAGAATTTTCCGCCCGTTGCTGACAACGTTCTCCGAATGTTTTCTATAATCTTGACCGTAAACAATGCGATTGCCACACCTTATTATAATTTACGATTTGAATAAACAGACAAAAATGAGAGAATAATCCTTGCCGCCCGCGCTTAAATTGCTATATTTGCAAACCGATTATACAGTACGAAGCCGCAGAACGAGCCGCGTCTTCGCTGAAAAAAATCAGCTCTTAAACAACCGGAAATGTACGATATATGCAGCATCGGGCATATTACCCGCGATAAAATTGTCACCCCCCAACGCACGGTTTACATGGCCGGTGGCACGTCCTTCTACATGTCATACGGCATCAGCCATCTGCCTCGGCGCGTCAGCTACCAGCTGGTAACAAAGGTAGGCGAAGGCCAGAAGCCCGAGGTTGAGAAAATAAGGCAGCGCGGAATCGACGTGATTTGCTACCCGAGCCACCATACGGTTTACTTTGAGAACAAGTATGGAGCCAACAGCGACAACCGCACGCAGCGCGTTCTGGCCAGGGCCGACGCTTTTACGGTTGACGAAATGAAGCCTTTGGAGGCCCGCATTTTCCACTTAGGAAGCCTGATGAACGATGATTTTTCGCCTGAAGTAGTGGAGTATCTTTCCGAGAAAGGCCTTGTTTCCATCGACGTACAAGGCTATCTTCGCGAGGTTCGGGGCGATGAGGTTCATGCCATTTCGTGGAAAGACAAGGCAAAAATTTTAAGCCACACCAACATGCTGAAGCTGAATGAGCACGAGATGAAGGTGATAACCGACTCGGATAATCCCCGCACCGTAGCCGAAAAACTTGCTGCAACGGGCGTGAGAGAGGTGATAATCACCCTCGGAAGTTACGGTTCCGTTATCTATGCCGACCGTAAATTCTACGAGATTCCGGCTTACAAGCCGCGCGAAATAGTGGACGCCACGGGGTGTGGAGACACTTTTTCGACGGGCTATCTTTACTGTCGCACGCAGGGAATGGGCTATGAAGAGTCGGGAAAATTTGCCGCAGCCATGTGCACGCTGAAGTTAGAGCACAGCGGCCCTTTCGACAAGGGGATAGAAGATATTCAGAATGTAATTGCCTCCGGCCGGTAAACATCGGCTGCTGACGCTATTTGAGGCGGGTCAGCGAGGCAGCAAGGGCGTCCTTTGTAATAGGTTTTAAACCGTCATCCATGGTTAGAAGCCGGTCGGCATGGCGCAGGGCTATGTCAAGATCGTGCGTAGAAAGCAGCACAATCTTTCCCCCTTCATGGGCCATTTGAGCCAGCAGCCTCATCATGTGCACCTTACTCGGATAGTCGAGAAAGGCCGTAGGCTCGTCCAAAAGCACGACGGGCGTCTGCTGTGCCTGCGCCTTGGCTATCATAACCTTTTGTCGTTCACCGTCGCTTAGCGTGTCAAAGTCACGACCGGCAAGGCTGCTGATGCCGGCATCGCGCAAGGCTTCTGCAACCACAAGGCGGTCGGCATCTGCCAACCGGCCCCAAAAGCCCGTGTAAGGCATACGTCCCATGCCCACCATTTCGCTGACGGTGATATGGCTTACGTCTGTTTTTTCGGTAAGAACCACACTTACAAGGCGCGACAAACGGGCCCTTGAAAGGGTGTCTAAACGATAGGATTGGTCACCGATAACAAGGTTCACCTCACCCGATAACGCAGGCTGAAACCCGGCAAGCGTGCGTAAAAGTGTAGTCTTTCCTAAACCATTACATCCTATTAAGCACGTAAGGCATCCGCCTTCAAGGCGGGCCGTCAGGTCGCCGGCTACCTTTCGGTGACGATATCCTATTGTTAAATGGTTGATTTCTATACGGTTCACCGTGCAAAGATAGTGCTTTTTTGAATGAACTGCCGACGTATATGTCCGTTTTTCTCTACCTTTGCATATAAAGATGAGTGAAGTTTCGTCCATACAAGCCCTGCAACAACAGCGCCTGTTACTGAAGATGGAGTATCAGGCCGAAAAAGAAGCGTTTCGCAAACAAACCGAAGCCATGGGCATTGGCCGTAAGATTAAACGCGGCGATGCGTGGTATCCGCTGCGCGTAGGCAAGGGATTCTATAACTCGCTAAACCAGTTTGCCATCGAGGTTTTTCGCACAACCGACCAGGATACTGAACACAACTTTGAGTTCGGCAAGCCTGTCATGTTCTTCAGTCTTTCGCAGAAAGGCGCCCGTAAAGCAGTCGGCACACAGTCAAACCAGACCAAAGGCAACGACAAGCCGACGACAGAGCAAGGCGTTAACGGCAGAGAGGGTGAGGTTCGATACCTGAATTTCACAGGCACCGTGTCGTATGTTGACGGCGACCGCATGGTCATCATCGTGCCCGAAGGCCATGCCCTCGACATCCAGAGCAGCGAAACGCCCGTGGGTGTGCAGCTGTCGTTCGACGAAACCTCATATCAAACCATGTTCGATGCGCTGGCACGCGTTATCGCTGCCAAAGGCAACCGTATGGCTTACCTGCGCAATCTGTTCTACTCAACAACACCAGCCGAACGCTTCAGCTTCGAACCCATACGCTTTCCGTGGCTCAATGCCTCACAGGAAAAGGCGGTAAACGAAATTCTTCAGGCCAAAGACGTAGCCATTGTACATGGTCCGCCGGGCACGGGAAAGACGACAACGCTCGTCGAAGCCATCAACGAGACACTGATGCGTGAGAGTCAGGTGCTGGTATGTGCGCAAAGCAACATGGCCGTCGACTGGATAAGCGAGAAGCTTGTTGACCGTGGCGTGAGCGTCTTACGCATTGGCAATCCTACGCGAGTAAACGATAAAATGCTGGGCTTTACGTATGAAAGGCGTTTCGAAGCCCATGCCGACTATCCGCAACTATGGGCTATCCGCAAGGCCATCCGCGAGCTTCGGCACCAGCGAAAGGGCCGTGACGAACGCTTCCATCAAAAGATGGAGCGGCTGAAATCAAGAGCTGCCGAACTTGAAATTCGTATCAACGCCGAACTTTTTGGCGAGGCACGTGTCATCGCCACGACGCTCGTAGGGTCGGCTAACCGCCTTTTGGAGGGGCGTCGCTTTGATACAGTGTTCATCGACGAGGCGGCACAGGCTCTCGAAGCTGCCTGCTGGATTCCCGTTCGCAGGGCTTCACGCGTCGTTCTCGCAGGTGATCACTGTCAGCTTCCGCCCACGGTGAAGAGCATTGCTGCCCTGAAAGGCGGACTTGGTAAAACGCTGATGGAGCGTCTTGTCGAAATCAAGCCATCGTGTGTAACGCTGTTACAGACGCAATATAGGATGAACGAGCAGATTATGCGCTTCAGTTCCGATTACTTCTATGGAGGTAAAGTGACGACCGCGCCGCAAATCAAGTATCGCGGTATCTTAGATTACGATATCCCTATAGAGTGGGATTCACCACAGACAGCGGGCCAGACAGACGGTCCCGAGCACACGGGCGAGACCTTTGTAGGCGAGACTTACGGCCGCATTAACAAAGGCGAGGCACA
>ERZ772960.2320-NODE-2320-length-13982-cov-6.317513_pt1 | contig 13982 bp, 10 predicted proteins | sample MGYA00580678_ERZ772960 | MGnify/ENA primary metagenome ERZ772960 (study PRJEB29015, sample SAMEA2737930) | human oral metagenome | biome: human oral; feature: human-associated habitat; material: dental | place: China | collected 2059 ... | reverse complement strand
ATCAACCGCCTAGAAGCAATGACAAAAGATGGCGGAAATCTAAAACGTAATTTTGAACGTGAGGGTGTTGTTGTTGCAGAAGTTGCCTACAGCCATGACGAAGAGAATGGATCACTCTTCACCCTTCGCGATGTTGAAGCACGTGAAACCTATACCTTTGATAGCATTGATTTGATTGCAATGGAGATCTACGAACTCCTTTACTAATATAAAAACAGCGGGCAGTAAGTCCCGATGAATGAGAATCCTTTTTGTCACCACAAATGGGGTTTTTTCTTACCTCCAATGTCGCTGGATTCTCCATAAATCCCTCTTTTAAAAACGACCACTTCCCAATCTTTTTACTTGCTTTACACCTTAATCATGCTATAATGAGAGTATAAAACTTTGACTATTCTTGACCTTTTTCTTAGGCCAAGAATAAGAATGAAATGAGGTAGATGTATGCTCTGTCAAAACTGTAAAATTAACGACTCAACAATTCATCTGTATACCAATATCAATGGACAGCAAAAACAAATTGATCTCTGTCAAAATTGCTATAAAATTATCAAAACAGATCCAAATAATACCCTCTTTAAAGGAATGACTGACTTAAACAATCGTGACTTTGATCCTTTCGGAGACTTTTTCAATGATTTGAACAATTTCAGGGCTTCTTCAAATAACGTCCCTCCAACTCAATCCGGTGGGGGATACGGAGGCAATGGGGGATACGGACCTCAAAACCGCGGACCTGTTCAAACACCTCCTCCTAGCCAAGAAAGAGGGCTCCTAGAGGAATATGGTATCAACGTGACTGAAATAGCTCGTCGAGGAGATATTGACCCTGTTATCGGCCGAGACGAGGAGATTATCCGCGTTATCGAAATCCTCAACCGTCGAACCAAAAACAATCCTGTCCTTATCGGAGAACCAGGTGTTGGTAAAACAGCTGTTGTTGAAGGTCTAGCTCAGAAGATTGTCGATGGTGATGTTCCCCATAAACTCCAAGGCAAGCAGGTCATCCGTCTGGATGTGGTTAGTCTAGTTCAAGGAACAGGGATTCGAGGTCAATTTGAAGAGCGTATGCAAAAGCTCATGGAAGAGATACGCAAACGCGAGGACATCATTCTCTTTATCGACGAAATCCATGAAATTGTTGGTGCAGGATCTGCTGGCGATGGCAATATGGATGCAGGAAATATCCTCAAACCAGCCCTTGCCCGTGGTGAATTGCAACTGGTCGGCGCTACTACTCTCAATGAATACCGTATCATTGAAAAAGATGCTGCTTTGGAACGCCGTATGCAGCCTGTCAAAGTTGATGAACCAACTGTCGAAGAAACCATTATCATCCTCAAAGGGGTTCAAAAGAAATACGAAGACTACCATCACGTCAAGTATACTGATGCTGCTATCGAAGCTGCTGCAAATCTTTCCAATCGCTATATCCAAGACCGCTTCTTGCCAGACAAGGCTATTGACCTGTTAGATGAAGCTGGTTCTAAGATGAATCTGACGCTGAACTTTGTTGATCCTAAAGTGATTGATCAGCGTTTAATTGAAGCTGAGAATCTCAAGGCTCAAGCTACTCGAGAGGAAGACTTTGAAAAGGCTGCCTATTTCCGCGATCAGATTGCCAAGTACAAGGAAATGCAGAAAAACAAGGTGACTGACCAGGATACTCCTATCATTAGCGAGAAAACCATTGAGCATATCATTGAGCAGAAAACCAATATTCCTGTCGGAGAACTCAAAGAAAAAGAACAGTCTCAGCTTATCCATCTAGCAGACGACCTCAAAGCTCATGTCATTGGTCAAGATGAAGCTGTCGATAAGATTGCCAAAGCCATCCGTCGTAATCGTGTTGGTCTTGGAACTCCTAACCGCCCAATCGGAAGTTTCCTCTTTGTCGGACCAACTGGTGTCGGTAAGACAGAACTTTCCAAACAACTAGCCATTGAGCTCTTTGGTTCTGCTGACAGCATGATTCGCTTTGATATGAGTGAATACATGGAAAAACACAGTGTGGCTAAATTGGTCGGAGCCCCTCCAGGTTATGTTGGCTACGATGAAGCGGGTCAGTTAACGGAAAAAGTTCGTCGTAATCCTTACTCACTCATCCTTCTCGATGAAGTCGAAAAAGCCCATCCAGATGTGATGCACATGTTCCTTCAAGTCTTAGACGATGGCCGTTTGACAGACGGGCAAGGACGTACAGTTAGCTTTAAGGATGCCATCATCATCATGACCTCAAATGCCGGTACTGGTAAGGCCGAAGCCAGCGTTGGTTTTGGAGCTGCTCGTGAAGGTCGAACCAACTCTGTTCTCGGTGAACTCGGCAACTTCTTTAGTCCTGAGTTTATGAACCGTTTTGACGGCATCATCGAATTTAAACCTCTCAGCAAGGACAACCTTCTCCAAATCGTCGAACTCATGCTAGCGGATGTCAACAAACGCCTCTCTAGCAACAACATCCACCTCGATGTGACTGACAAGGTCAAGGAAAAGTTGGTTGACCTAGGTTATGATCCCAAAATGGGAGCACGCCCACTCCGTCGTACCATTCAAGACCATATCGAGGATGCTATCACAGACTACTACCTTGAAAATCCAAGCGAAAAAGACCTCAAGGCAGTCATGACAAGCAATGGTAAGATTCAAATCAAATCTGCCAAAAAAACTGAAAAAATCAAAGAGAATACTTCTGAAAGAGAAGAATAAATCTATATAACAAGTGCAGAAAGTCTATCATTTTCTGCACCTTTTTTACTAAAATAAATGCAAAACCTTGACAGCTAGTCCCTCGTCCATTATGATAATAATAAAGATACTAAAGAATGAGGAAAATTCAATGGCAAACCCAACTTTTGGTGAAAAAAAGGAGAATGTGACTTACCAGCCCCGCTATGGTGTGTACGCAGTTATTCCGGATGAAGAAAAAAAACAAATTGTCTTAGTCCAAGCTCCCAATGGTGCTTGGTTCTTGCCAGGTGGAGAGATTGAAGCAGGCGAAGATCATCAAAAAGCTCTGAAGAGAGAACTAATCGAAGAGCTTGGCTTTACAGCTGAGATTGGAACCTATTATGGGCAAGCTGATGAGTATTTCTACTCTCGCCACCGTGATACCTACTACTACAACCCAGCTTATCTCTATGAAGCTACTTCTTTCCAAGAAGTACAAAAACCATTGGAAGATTTTAATCATATTGCTTGGTTTCCTATTGATGAAGCAATTGAAAAACTCAAACGTGGTAGCCATAAATGGGGAATTGAAGCTTGGAAAATCCAGCATGGAATTGGCTAAAATACACGATTTTATCCAAAAAGTGCTATAATAGAGTTAGAAAATCGGAGGAACTGTTATGAAGCTTATCAACACGACTAATTCACACTCGCAACTTGTTAAAAGCCAATTAGAAAGTACTGACGCAACTCTTGTTGAGGTCTATTCGGCCGGAAATACAGATGTGGTTTTCACACAAGCCCCGCTTCACTATGAAATCCTCATTTCCAACAAACACCGTGCTATTCGTGAACCCGAAATTGAAACCATCCAAGACTTCTTCTTGAAACGTAAAATTGACAAAGGAAGTATCGATGAAGCCAATATCAAAACCCTCTATTCGGATAAATTGATTGAGATTTCAATCCCTATAAAATAAGAAAACCAGCTTAAAAGCTGGTTTTCACTTATAAAAAAGATTGGTAATACACAACTACCAATCTTTTTTATTATGTGACTATTAGTCCGTCTCGCACCTAACGGGTGGTTATGATTTCACAGCCTCTTTCAAAGCATCTACCTTATCCAAACGTTCCCATGGAAGATCGATATCTGTACGTCCCATGTGTCCATAGGCCGCTGTTTGACGATAAATTGGACGTTTAAGATCCAACATTCGGATAATTCCTGCAGGGCGAAGATCAAAGATTTGACGCGTTGCTTTTTCAAGTTTGCTTTCAGCTACTGTTCCTGTACCAAAGGTATCGATACGAACGGAAACTGGCTGCGCCACACCGATAGCGTAGGCCAATTGCACTTCTACTTTCTTAGCCAGACCCGCTGCCACGATATTCTTGGCAATGTAGCGAGCCGCATAAGAGGCTGAACGGTCCACCTTCGTCGCATCCTTACCAGAGAAGGCACCGCCACCATGACGAGAATAGCCACCATAGGTATCCACGATGATCTTACGACCAGTCAAACCTGAGTCTCCTTGAGGTCCACCGATTACAAAGCGGCCAGTCGGATTGATGAAGAATTTTGTTTGCTCATCCAAGTAAGAAGCTGGAATAACTTCTTTGATAACCTTGTTAATCACATCTTGATGGATTTGTTCATTAGTAGCTTCTGGATCGTGCTGAGTTGAAATAACGACTGTGTCCACACGTACTGGACGATCATTTTCATCGTACTCAACTGTAACTTGTGATTTGGCATCTGGACGAAGATAACTGATTTCACCAGACTTACGAAGTTCTGCCAAACGACGAACCAACTTGTGGCTGAGTGAGATTGGCAATGGCATGAGTTCTTCTGTCTCATCCACTGCAAATCCAAACATGAGACCTTGGTCACCAGCACCAATCAAGTCAAGCGGATCTTGATCTGCACTTCCACGGACTTCCAAGGCTTCGTTAACACCTTGGGCGATATCTGGTGACTGCTCAACAAGCGATGGATGAACTCCAACTGTTTCCGCAGAAAAACCATATTCTGCATTCGTATAACCAATCTCTGCAATGGTATCACGAACCACACGGTTGATATCCACATAAGCATTTGTAGAAATTTCACCAAAAACATGGACAGAACCAGTGTATACAGCTGTCTCAGCAGCAACGTGCGCCTCTGGATCCTTTGCTAAAATAGCATCCAAAATCGCATCTGAAATTTGGTCTGCAATCTTATCCGGATGCCCCTCAGATACAGATTCAGACGTGAATAATTTACGTTCTGACATAAAAATGTCCCCCCTTAAAAAATATTGTTATAGAGTTACAAAGTACTGATAGAAAATCCTATCCTCTACGGGTTGCGACTCGAAAGAAAATAGATCTTTCTACCACCTTATCGGGACTATATAACCTTATCATTATACCACTTTTTACTTTTTTTTGCAGTATTTTCTCTAAATAAAAACACAGTAGAATCAGGTGATTCTACTGTGTTTTTAAAACGTTTGGCGTTTGGCTTTTCGCTCGGCACGGCCACGAGCACGATTTTCAGCACGCTTGGTTTTGCGACGTTTTTCATCCACCGCCCATTGAATCTTCTTCTTATAGCCTGGTTTGACTTTTTTCTTTTTCTTTTTAACCAAGCCAATCATTTCAATATCAAGCTTATCCTGCTTCTTTTCACGATTAGCACGACGATCACGGTCATAGGTATCTTGAAACTCTCCGTCTTTGACCATCTTAGGAGTAAACTTGATCCCTAATTTCTCCAACTCACGGATATCCGAGTCATCACTAGGCTGGTAAAGGGTAATCGCTGTACCAGGCAGTCCGTTGCGCCCAGTTCGTCCAACACGGTGAACAAAGAAAGACAAGTCTTGCGGAATGGCATCATTGATAACATGGCTGACCCCTTCAATGTCAATTCCACGCGCTGCCAAGTCCGTTGCGACAATGTACTCAAAATCCAGATTTTTCACCTGGTTCATGATCCGCTTGCGTTCACGAGGAGCAATATCTCCATGAATCTTAGCTACCTTCAATCCTTGAGCAGTCAAGTAGGCATGTAACTCATCAGCACGCGTTTTTGTGTTAACAAAGATCATTGCCAAATAAGGCTGCATCAACTGAGTCAATTCATAAATCTGAGCATTCTTATCGCGGCCCTTGGTCGAAATCAACCAGTTATCAATGGTATCAGAAATGACTGTTTTAGTCTTGATTTTCTCCATGACAGGATTTGACAAGTATTTTTTCAAGAACGGTTGCAATTTTTGTGGAATAGTTGCTGAAAAGACCATGAATTGCAAGTCTTTTGGAAGGCTCCCTGCAATCTTATCAACGGTTTCCAAGAATCCCATATCCAAGGTCATATCGGCTTCATCAACTACAAAGGTCTTGGCCTTGTGAATAGCCAAATCACCAGATTTGACCAAGTCATAGATACGACCTGGAGTCCCGATGACAATATGGGGCTGATTGCTCGCGAGCTTATCAATCTGACGCGCCTTATCCGTACCACCCACATAATTAACCACACGGACTTCGACATCTGAGTGGGCTGCAATCTGACGAGCCGCTTGGTAGATCTGAGTAGCTAACTCACGACTTGGAGCAGTAATCACTGCTTGCACATTATCACTTGTTTCATCCAGTTGCTGGAAAATCGGTAGGAGGAAAGTGTGAGTCTTTCCTGAACCTGTTTTTGATTCCCCTACCAAGTCACGACCTGCCAAGACAATAGGAATCAACTTTTCCTGAACTTCGGTAGGAGTCGTAAACTTCAACTCCTCCAAGGCTTCTACTATATAATTTTTAAATTGAAATTTCTTAAATGACATACTATCCTCGATTCTATCCTTTCAATTATACCATATTTTGTCCTATTTCAGTAGCTTCATTTGAATCTCAGTCCTGTATTAAAGATTCAAGTAGCTTAAAAGGTTGGAACCTCTGATTCCAACCTCTTTCATTATTTCCAGGTCAATACAGCATTCAAACCATAGTGGTCACTGACTTGTGGACCATTTTGGCCATCAAAAACTACATGCAAACTTTCCACTTCTAAGTCTTTTGTCGTAAAGACATAGTCGATTCGTAGTGGTTCGGTATTGCCTTTCCAGCCATCAATTTCTGGTGGAACGGTATAGCTACCACTTCTTTCTTTCGCAACTTCAAACGCGTCTTGTAATCCTAATGGGCTAGCTAAAATCGCTTGATAGCCTTCCTGACCAGCTGGATTATTAAAATCACCTGCTAAAATCAGAGGTTTGTTCAACTCTTTTAGTACAGCCTCAAATCGTGCCCATTCTTCTTGGAAACCTTTATCCCACCAAGAGAGATGAACGCTTGCAAGAGCAAGTTCCTTGCCTTCAACCTCTGTCTCAGCCAAAGCAACACGGCGAGTATGGTAGTCCGTTGGATCATCTACATCTGATACTAAAATCTCACGCGCCTTAATAGGTGTTTTGGATAAGATAGCTACACCTTCATGGTAGCGGTCATAGCCAATATGATTATAAGCCCAAGTCCAGTAGTAGTTTTTCCCTTTCTCAGCCAATTTTTCGACTAGGAGTCGGACATAGTGATCCTGATGAATGGGTTCTGCTGATGGTAAAGCTTGATAGTGATTGTTAACCTCTACCTCCGGCGAAGTCATTTCTTGATTAATTTCTTGAAAACAGATCAAATCATAATCTTTGTCAAGAATATCTTGGAGCAAGAGCTGGAATTTTTCCTCTGCTTCTTTTTCCATCCAACTATGAGTATTGAGTGTTAAAAATTTCATGCTTTTCTCCTAAAACAAGAGGTTGGAAAACAGCTTCCAACCTCGAGTATATTACAATTCTACTTTAGCAACTGCTGTTTTAGCTGCAAGAGAACCTGTTTGTTCTAATTTAACTGATTTGATAGCATCACCATTTGTAAAGACAACCACTGTTGATGTTTCACGACCTGCTGCACGGATAGCATCCAAGTCAGCTGTCACAAGAAGGTCACCAGCAGCCACTTTTTGTCCTTCAGAAACGTGAACAGTAAATGGTTTTCCTTCAAGACTTACAGTATCCAAACCAATATGAACAAGTACTTCAAGACCTGATTCAGTAACAAGTCCAAGTGCATGTTTTGTTGGGAAGATACTTGATACAGTACCTGTAACTGGAGATACAATGTTTCCATTTGCTGGTTCTACTGCAAAACCATCACCCATCATTTTTTGAGCAAAGACTGGATCTTTCACTTGTTCCAAGGCAATAACTTGACCGTCAGCTACTGAGTAAACTTCCTCAGTTACACCTTTAAAATGTACAGTATTTTTTTGAGCTTCTGTCATTTGGCTTGGAAGAGTTTCAGGAATTACTTCACCTGAGTCAAGGATATCTTGGATATCAGATTTCAATACGTCAGCTTTTGGTCCGTAGATAGCTTGGACACCTTGTCCTTTCATGACAAGACCCATAGCGCCTTCTGCTTTCCATTGTTCCTCAGTACCAACACGATCTGCATCCTTAACAGTTACACGAAGACGAGTCATACATGCATCTACATCTACGATGTTTGCACGACCACCAAGAAGGTTAATGATATTTACAGCTTGAGAAGCTGCTGCAACTTTTGTTTCTCCTGGAGCTGCATCTTCTGATGCTCCTTCAGCAGTTTCATAGTTTCCGTTACGTCCTGGAGTTGCGTAGTTGAATTTCTTAATCATGAAGTTCGCGATGAAGTACATGATCACAGCAAAGAGGACAGTTACCCAGATAAAGTTAATGACATCCATACCAAGACCAGCATTGATAGCTAGTGGAGTACGAGTCAAGAATTCGATTGAACCGAATGAGTGGACACGAAGGTGAACAATATCCGCCATAGCAAAGGCAGCACCTTGAACTACTGAATAAACAAGGTAAAGAGGTGTTGCGATGAACATAAACATATACTCGATAGGTTCAGTAACCCCTGTCAAGAATGTTGCAAGGGCTGTCGCAATCATCATACCCTTGTATTGGTGTTTCTTGTCAGCATCAACATTGCGGTAGATAGCAACGATGACACCCATCAAGATACCAAATGAACCAATCATTTGTCCAACTTTGAAACGAGCTGGGTGAACAGTATCTAACAAGTGTTGGTATTGACTAGCATCAGTACCTTTAAGGTTTACAAGGTCTGTTACCCATGCAAGCCATAGTGGGTCTTGACCGAATACTTGAGTACCTTTAGCTGCACCAGTTAAAATGTCATAAGTACCACCAAGAGCTGTATAGTTCATTGGGATAGTCAACATGTGGTGAAGACCAAATGGCAAGAGCAAACGTTCCAAAGTACCATACAAGAATGGTGCAAGAACAGGTGCTGTTTCTTGTGAATTGGCAATCCAGATACCAAAGTTGTTGATACCTGTTTGAACAACTGGCCAGAAAGCTGCAAGTACAATTGCTGCAATAGCTGAACGAAGGATGACAACGAATGGTACGAAGCGTTTCCCATTGAAGAATGAAAGCGCATCAGGAAGTTTACGGTAGTTGTAGTATTTGTTAAAGGCAGTTGCCCCTACAAAACCAGAGATAATCCCTACAAAAACACCCATGTTCAATGCTGGTGCTTCAAGAACACTGATGAAGTAATCAGAAACTTTGATTGAGCCTCCAAAGAGAGTAGTGACCATAGCCTCAGGGTTTTTCAGCATATCACTTGTAACTCCAAAGATAGTACCAGTGATACGGTTGATTAAGATAAAGGCAAGTCCTGCTGCAAAAGCACCGCCTGCACGTTCTTTAGCCCAGCTACCACCGATAGCAAGAGCAAACAAAATATGAAGGTTACCGATAACTCCCCAACCGATTTGCTCAAGAATTCCACCTGTAATAACAAGTGGGGCAAGATTTGGGTCAATCAATGCAAGCGACTTACCGATTGAAATCATCAATCCAGCCGCTGGCATAACAGCGATAACCACCATCAATGCCTTACCGAATTTTTGCCAAAATTCGAAAGACAAGACATTTTTGAATGTATCTTTCATCATTCAAATCTCCTTTATATTTTTTAGGCAAACGTTTTACGAAAACGTTTGCACTTATTTATAATTCAATTATACCACTTTATTTTTTTTTGTAAAGGCTTTTATAAAAAAATTGTCTACTTTTTTTAATTTTTAGAAGGAAAAAGAGAAGTTTACGAAAACTTCTCTTTTAAAAATGTATCATTTTTCTGATTTGTTCTGCAATTTGCATTTATATCCAATTAGATTTTCAAGAATCGACGCATCGAAATTCCTGAACCAATTGAACCAATGAAAATTCCGATTACAAATAGTAGAACTGTCATCAAAGGGACAAACACATCTGGCGTAATCATTGATAAGTTTTGACCTACCAAGGATTTATTGACCGATTGATAAACGATATTGTAAACAAAGAATACAAGAACTGAAGGAATCGCTGCGCCAAGCAAGCCAATAAAAGCACCTTCTAGCAAGAATGGGCCACGGATATAACCATTTCTCGCTCCAACAAGACGCATGATCTGAATCTCACGACTACGTGAAATAATGGTGATACGGATGGTATTGGAAATGAGGAAGACTGCAATAAAAATCAAGAGCCCTGCAATAACCAATCCCCAAACACGGATAAAGGAAGCTAGTTCAAAAAGCCGTTGAGTGTTGGCTCCACCATCTTGAACCTCTGATACTCCCTCAATTTTCTTCGCTTCTTCAGCTACTGTTTTAACATCACTTGGAGAATTTGTATCGACGATATAGGCATCATAGAGAGGATTTGCATCCCCTTCAAAGACCTTCCAATCATCCCCCATTGTTTCCGTCAATTTTTGGTATTGCTCTTCTTTACTTGAGAAGGTGACACTTTTTACAGCAGGCATAGCTTTCAAAGCATCATAGACCTTGTGGTAGTCATTATTGGTAACTGTCTGACCTTCTTTTTCAATCGTTTCACTGTTATCTGCTACATCCTTACGAATGTAGACCATAACACGAACGTTGTTTTCAATATCGGTAGCCAGTTTTGCTGTATTAAAAATTACAGATGCAAACAGGGCAACGAGTGTTAAGGTAATCATAACCGAACTCACTGCTGCTACTGTCATCCAGCCATTTCGTTTTAAACTTTTTAATGATTCAAATAAATGGCGAAAAAATCTACTAATCATCGTATCCATATTCTCCTTTAGCTTCGTCACGAACGACACGGCCATTTTCAATGGCAATGACACGGTGGCGCAAGGTATTTACGATTTGGCTGTTGTGGGTCGCCATCAAAACAGTTGTACCTTGAAGATTGATGCGTTCCAACAGATTCATAATTTCCCACGAATTATCTGGGTCCAAGTTTCCTGTTGGTTCATCAGCAATCAATACTTTAGGATTGTTGACAATCGCACGGGCAATCGCAATCCGTTGCTGTTCTCCACCTGAGAGTTCATTCGGGAAAGAACGAACCTTGTGTTTTAAACCTACTAGGTCCAATACTTCCATAACACGTTTTTTGATGTTACGGCGATTCTCTCCGATAACTTCCATTGCGTAGGCAATATTCTCATAAACCGTTTTCTTAGGTAAGAGTTTGTAATCTTGAAAGACAACCCCGACACTACGACGTAGAAGCGGGATATCTTTCTTCTTGATTTTAACTAGATTAAAGCCTGCAACTGATAGGCTTCCTTTTTCGATCTTTACTTCTCGGTATAAAGCTCGAATAAAGGTTGACTTACCTGCCCCAGAAGGTCCTACGATATAGGCAAACTCTCCTGGTTCAATGGTAACAGAGACACCACGCAGGGCAGTCGTTCCATTGTCATACTTTTTGACAACATCTCTCATTTCAATGATTGACATATGAGTTCCTTTCTTTCTTAGCTAATTCGCCACTTGAGATAGGCATCGATGAAACCATCAAGGTCTCCATCCATAACCTTATCTACTTGGGAAACTTCAAAGCTTGTACGGTGATCTTTTACCATAGTATAAGGTGTGAAGACATAAGAACGAATCTGACTTCCCCATGTAATTTCTTTTTTCTCACCTTTGAGGGAATCAACTTCCGCAGCTTTCTTTTCTTGCTCCATCTGATAGAGTTTAGCCTGCAACATCTTCATGGCACGATCTCTATTTCCATACTGGGTACGATCGACCGTTGATTGGACGACAGTTCCTGTAGGAATGTGTGTCAAACGCACACCTGTTGAAACTTTATTGACGTTTTGTCCACCAGCACCACCTGAACGGAAGGTATCCATTTTGATATCATCTTCACGAATCTCCACTTCGATAGTATCATCCAGTTCAGGCATAACCTCTACGGATGTAAATGAAGTATGGCGACGTTTGGCAGAGTCAAATGGTGAAATACGGACCAAACGGTGAACACCCATTTCTGATTTAAGTAGGCCATAAGCATTCGGTCCTTCAAAAAACAAGGTCACAGACTTGATACCTGCTTCATCACCTGCCTGGTAATCCAAAACTTCTACTTTAAAGCCTTTGGCATTTCCATAACGAGTGTACATGCGAAGCAACATATCACCCCAGTCCTGAGCCTCAGTACCACCAGATCCTGGATGAATTTCCAAGATGGCATTATTATGGTCATAAGGTTCTGACAAGAGAAGGGTCATCTCGTAGTTGGCCATCATCTTATCCAACTCGGTTAGCTGCTCGACCAGTTCATCATGGACTGACTCGTCTTCTGCTAAAAAGTCCAATAAAATCTCAACTTCATCCTGCAACTCTTCCATTTTACGGAAGGTGTTGTAGGTGTTTTTTAATTCATTTAATTCTTGCGACGTTTTTTGGGCCGCGATATTATCGTTCCAAAAATCAGGTTCTGTCATCTTGTTTTCCAAGATGGCAATCTCTTCCTCTAAGCCTTCGAGGTCAAAGAGACCCCCTGAAAGAAGCTAATTTTTCACGATTTGCGTCAATTTTTTGACGAATTTCTGAAATGTCCATAGATACTCCTTTTCATATCGTTTTATTATACCATAATCTCTCATTTCTTTCCATATTTTGCTTTTCACCGCTTTTTGTGGCAGAAAAAAGAGGCCCTAAAGCCTCTGGTTTAAAGGACTTTGGCAGAGGTATGAGTGATCTCCTCCACTTGAATTCCTTCTTTTTCAAACTTATCCTTTAATGAAGTCAAATCGATTTTTCCATCAATTTGAACTTCAATGACGACCTTGCCATCCTTACGCGGAATATTAACTGTGTGCGAGATATTTAGATTTTCTTCTACGATTAGAGCTACAATTTTCCCCAGTACTCCGACTTCATTTTCTGTAATGAAACGAACACGAATACCCTCTTCTCCGTATCCGGCGATTTCCAAGAAAGCCTGAAAAACATCGCGGTCTGTAATTACGCCGTAGACCTGATGATTGTCTACGACTGGTAATATCCCAATTTTATTTTTCAGCATCAGATAGGTTGCATCTTCTAGACTAGCATAGCCAGAAACAGTCACGACATCTCGAATCATTACATCTTTTACTTTGGTTTTATTCAGAAGATAATTCATCTCATAGATAGAGAGACTGGTTGCTTTAGATGGGCTGGCTTCCGCAATGGTTCCTTCTGTTACCAATCCGACTAATTGATCGTTTTCGATAACAGGTAAACGGTGCAAACCTTGCTCGCGCATCAAATCTGCTGCGTGTGCTACAGTCGTATCTGGACTGATATAAACTACCTTACGGGTCATGAAATCTTTAACTGCCATGGGACTTCTCCTTCTATATTGCTACCTTTATTATACACTTTCTTAGAAAATCTATCAAACGCTTTCATCTCTTTTTCAAGATTTTGAATAATCTGAGAAGTTTGCATAAAATGCCAGTGTAAGTTAAGAGGGAACCTTAGTCCCCTCTCTTCTTAAATCGTAATAGTGTCTCGATCTTTTATCATATAACGTTTCAATGGGCTAAGACTAGCTAGCCAGTATAGTAGACCACCGAATAGCGCAGTAAAACCACTACCCGTTGTGATTAAAAAGATTGGACTTTGAATTTGTGCAGTTACAGGGTTGTAAACAAATAGTACCGCTACCAATAAGGAGATAAATACACAAGACAAGCCAACCAAGTTAAATCCTTTGGTAAACTCGTAGGCGTCATGACCTTCAAGGAAATAGGCTGAACGCAAGTCGAGTTTTCGTTTTCTTAAGATAAAATAGTCGACAACAATCATACCAATAATTGGCCCTTGAATATAGGCGGCTAGGGAGATAAAGGATCCGAAATACTCTTCTACTCCTCCCCAGATAGTGAGTAGACTCACGTAAACCATGGCAATCCAAACCATTAGC
>ERZ772960.2317-NODE-2317-length-13992-cov-41.189567_pt1 | contig 13992 bp, 26 predicted proteins | sample MGYA00580678_ERZ772960 | MGnify/ENA primary metagenome ERZ772960 (study PRJEB29015, sample SAMEA2737930) | human oral metagenome | biome: human oral; feature: human-associated habitat; material: dental | place: China | collected 2059 ... | reverse complement strand
TCGGCCCGTAGCCGTCGATCTGGGCGACGTCGACCCGCTTCTCCACGAGGATCAGTCCGGCCCGTCCCTCCGGGGAGTTCGACAAGCGCCCCTGGGCGAGCAGGTGGAAGGCGGTGCCCAGCAGCGGGGCGAGCGGTGTGCCCGCCCTCTTGTCCTCGTAGGTGCCCCGGATCTTGTCGGCCAGGCACCGCTCGCACACCTCACCGAGCTCGGAGGGGCCCACGTGGCGCTGCCGGTCCCGGTCCGTCGGGGCTCCGACGATCTCCAGCGCCCGGCCGGTGGCCTCAGACCCCCACATCACAGGTCCTCGCCTTCGCCGTCGTCCCGCACCCGCTGCACGAGGTAGGGTTCGCCGGGCTCGCAGGCCTGCGCGTAGATGTCGGGGAACCGCTCCTTCAGGGCTCCGGGGTCGATGACCTCCTTGTACACGCCCATCCGCTCATCCGTCGACACGAGCCTCTCGTCGAGCAGGGCGGCGGCGACGAAGGGGCGGAAGTGCGACCGGCGGGTGAGCACGGCGCCGTCGTAGCGGTCGAGCCCCCTCCTTGTCATCTCGGCGGCGATCGCCTGGTTGAGACCGGTCAGCTGCCGGTTGACGGCGGAGCGGGCCTCGATGAGCCCGGCCCGTCGTTCGATCAGTTCGGACAGTTCGTCATCGTTCACGTACTGTTCCTCTCTTCCTTCTAGATGAGCCCTGATTCCGTCAGGGCGCGGTGCCTTTCGGCAAGTCTGCCGACGACGGTGTCGTCGATGGTCCCGGGGCACTGCACGAGGTAGCGCACGACACCCCGCTTCTGCCCCGAACGGTGAAGCCGCCCCTGGGCCTGCTCGTTGATGACCAGGGAGGAGTCCCTCGACAGCCAGATCTCCGTGTGGCAGTCCGTCTGGAGTCCGTCGACGCCCTCGGCGATGGCCGAGACGACGGCCAGAAGGATCTGCACCCCGTGATCATCGCGGAACGTGCGCCAGCCCTCGTGGTCGTCCCCGCTGACCTGCTCCACCCGGTAGCCCGCCTTCTCCAGGCGCCACCGCAACGGCACCAGGAACTTGCGGGAGTGAGTGAAGACGATGACCCTCTCCCCATTCAGGTCTTGGAGGATGTCGAGCAGGGCGTCGATCTTACCGCTCTTGGAATCCTTGTCGAAGGTGATGACCTCTCTCGTTCCGCCGGTTGAGGTGGCGCACTCCAGGACGACGGGTTGGGCGAGGGTGGCCTGCTGGAGGCGGGTGTCGAGAACAACCGGAAGGTTGACGGCGACGGGGTGGTCGTCGAGCCAGGCGATCGCCTTGTCCTGCCACGCACGATAGATGCGCGTCTGTTCCCGGGTCATGGTGGCCGCCACCCGGCGGATGTCGACGTCGGCCAGTTCGGGCAGCGCCTCCTGGCGGGTGACCGACACCCAGCACGGCGTCGTGGCCCGAACCCTTCCGGGCCACTTCTCCTCGCCGTAGAGCTTCCCGTACCCGGATTCGGAGAACGGGTTGTACTGCGACTTGAAGAAGAAGTCGGCGAAGCGGGTGAACGAGGTGTAGCGCATGGGCCACAGGAAGTGCAGGGCGCCGTAGATGTTGACGGGCAGGTTGCCCGCCGGTGTGGCCGACAGGGCCAGCCGCCGCTTGGCCCGGATCCTGCACAGGACCTTGGAGTTGAGGGACTGGGGGTTGCAGGCGCGGTGGACCTCGTCGGCGATGAGGATGTCGAAGAGGGTGCCGCCGAAGGCGTGCGTGTCGGGCGCGGAGACCATCTTCCCGGTCCTGGCGTCCTTCTTCCTGTGCTTGTTTCGGGCGGTCATGAGGGACCAGCCGATGAAGAAGACCCCCTTCTCGTTCCTGTCCCACAGGGCTTCGAGGTTCGCCTTCCTGTCCGCGCCCTTGGCCGCGCACTCGCGCAGCTCCAGGCCCCACACTTCGCGGACGTGCCGCCTCCAGCCGTCGATGGTGTGCAGGGGTGCGACGATGAGGACGCGGGCGCCCTCGGGTTCCTTCCCCTCTTCTTTCAGGCCCCGCTCGGCGCAGGCCAGGGCCGTGTAGGTCTTCCCGGATCCTAAGCAACAGGCCAGCAGACCCGTGCCCCCGGCGGCGGCGACCTGTTCGACCGCCGCCGCCTGGTAGTCACGAAGCCTCATCGCCGCCCCGCTCCTCCCACTTCTTGAGCGTGTTGCGAGCCAGGTCCTCGACGTCGACGGCCACCTTGCGCAGGATGTGATCGACATCGTCGCCCCGGTAGTAGATGACGTCCCCGCAGCGCTGGTAGCCCAGGTGGTCGCCGTCGGTGAGCATATCGAGCTCACTCACGTGGAAGGCGATCTCTGGGGCCATAATGCCGTGGTCGCGCAGGTAGTAGTAAGGGCCCCTCAGGGTGCCCAGTACGTGCCACAGCCAGGGCTGTCGGATGCAGATGCTCACGTCCGCGCCGCCCTCATCGTCCCACTTGTCGTTCTCCAGAAAGGCGGCCGACACCCGCACGGGCGGGGTGCCATCGCTCATGAGCTCCTTGAGCCGCTGCTCGATGTAGTTGGTCATCTCTCTTCCTTTCTTTCCTTCCCGCCTCTTCCTACTTGACGGGGACGTCGATGAACAGGAGCGAAGGCAGGATCCGATCCACGATCTGCTCGGGCTTGTCGAGCCGGGCGGTGTCGAGGTTGATCTCGATGAGCTCCCCCGCCCGACCGGTGCGCCGCATCAGTGTGAGCACGTCCCAGGCGGTGATGGCCGCCGTCCACTCCTGGCCGCCCATGGTCCACACGATCGTGCACAGTCCCTCGGCCCCCTTGCTCTCGTCGGTGGGCAGGGGCCGGTAGCCCTTGCGGATCATGGCCACGCGCAGACCCAGCATGGCCAGGGCCAGCTCGTTCGTTCTCTTGTCCTCAGCGCTCATCGTCGTCCTCCTTCTTCGCCACGTCGGTTCCGGCCTGCGCCTCGTAGGGATTGACTCGCAGCATCCACTGGGTTCCGTCGGGGGCGTCGTCGAGGCGGGAGAAGCCCTCCGGCCGGTGGATCAGGGCGCGCTGGGCCGTGGCCGCCAGAACCACGGAGTGGATCCACGACATCCACTTGTCGCGTTCGGCCTGGCCATCCCAGGCGTTGGCCATGTCGACCAGTCGGTTGAGCATGTCGTCCAGGTACTCCCAGTGCACCCGCTTGGCGCTCTTAAGGTTTCCGCACCACAGCTCGATGCGGTCGTCGGTGTAGGGGCGGCCGGGCTCGTTGAAGTACTCGAAGTTCACCTCCGCCCCCTCTCCGGAGTGAACACGACGGACCAGTTCTGGCCGTCGGGGGCATCGTCGATGATGCTGACGGCCTCCTCGGCCCCGCCCAGGGAGTCCATGGCGTCGCGCTGGGCGACGAGGCGGTCGGCGAACACCGTCCACTCCATCCCCTCGATCTCCGAGGTCCTGGAGACCCGGCGGACGACACCGCGCAGCTTGGCGACAGTGACCTCCTGGCCGTTGCGCAGGATCTTCGTGTTGAGCATGTTGTTTTCCTTTCACTCGGTGGGGTTGTTGAGGTCCCAGATGACGTAGGCGGGCAGGGCGCCCCCCGGTTCGAGGCGAACAGAGCCGCTCCATCGGGCTGTGTCGACAGTGGCCTGCACGGAGCCGTCCCCTCTCCGGTTCGTGCTCTTGCCGGGCAGGCACACGGTCCCGTGTGTCGTCGTGATGATCGTGGCGCCCCCGCCGGTGCGCTCGATGACGTGCGGCCCCAGCCGCGTCGTCGCGTCGGCGACGGCCAGGCGGATCGTCTGGTCCGCCAGAGTCTTGACCCCGGCCTCCACGGCGTCGTTGTAGTAGTCGTGCGCCCGCAGGTCCAGGAAGGGTCCCAGACCGTGGCCCTTGAGGCGCGCCGTCCCCTTGCGGACGTTGACCCTGTAGATGCCGTCGAGCACACCGGCCAGGTAGGGCAGGATGTCGTCGGTGAAGGCCCACTCGGTGATGTACATGGCGGCGGCGACGTCGGCGAGGCGCTGTTCGTTCCCGCAGATCCCGATGTCGATGTAGGAGCCGTCGTCCTCGTAGCGGATGGCGGTCCTGTCGTCCCAGTCGCAGGTGATCTGCCTGTTATCGAAGCTGACGGCCCTGCGCAGCGCCCGGGGCAGGTACGGCTTGATCCTCTCCTCCGCGCCTCTCACAGCAGGGCCCCCTCGCAGTCGACGCGGACCTCGAAGGGGAGGTCCTCCACGACGTCGTTGAAGCGGGGGTGGTGGGCCAGGTCGTCCACCGCCTGCCAGTACTGCGCGTCGGCGTCGCCGGCGTTCGGGTGCCCGAAAGGATAGGCGGGCAGTCCGTCCAGGTGCATGTTGGTGACCCTCGCCGCCAGGTTCTCGATGTCAGTCGCCATTGCTGTTCCTCTCTTCCTCTTCTCCTCCTGGCGCAGCCGGGAGGAAGACCTTCCATGTCTCATCATACCGGTACACCCCGCCGTCGGCGAGTACTATCTCGTTCTCGTTCAGTGCTGCGATCCCCAGGCCCCGCTCGCAGCTGATCCGCACCGAGCGGTCGTACTCGCGCAGTCTCTCGTCGGCCTCGACCAGCAGCTCCCTGGCCGCCCTCTGCGAGCACCTCAACACCCGTCTGGTGATGCGGATCTGCCGATGCTTGACGACAAGCCCCCGAACAGGGGCGCCGAACAGGGCCAGCATGTAGGCCCCGTCCCGAGTGCGGACCCCGCGGGCGTGCACGAGGCGCTCGACGTCGTCCAGCGACACCCCCGCGTGCTTGGCCAGCACCCGGGCCAGGCTGTCCAGGTTCGTCCTCGGGGTCACTCCTCCTCCTTCTCGGCGTCCTCGTCGATCAGCCAGCTGATGGCGTCGTGCATCTCCTCGGAGTCCTCAGGGCTCATCATCGCCTCCGCCGCCCGCTTGATGAAGAACGTGTCGCTGTTCTTGGAGGACAGGCGCGTGACCATGCACCGCGATCCCCCGTCGCAGGGGTAGCGCAGGTCGACATCCAGGCTCAGCGCCCGCCCGGAGCGCTCATTGACGAAGACCCAGTCCGAGCCGGGATCCTGGCGCACGTCGGCGAAACCCTCCTCCGGCTGGAGGTCGATGTTGTCCACGATGGTCTCGCGGATGAACGACCTCACATCCAGCGCCCCCTTGTCGTAGGCGTCGGCGAGCACCGCCCTCAGGTCGTCGTCGACCTCGACATGCCCCTCCTCGTTGTAGAGGATCTGGCCCTCGTCGCGCTCCCCACCGGCGAGGCCGCAGACCATGTCGAGCACGGCGCCCACCACGTCCCCGGCCAGGTCGCCCATCGCCCACCTCAGGGCCTCGTCGCCCTCGTTGGTCCAGCCCGCCCCGGAGCGCATCCAGTCCGAGTTCTGCCAGGTGAAGTCGGCCTCCTCCTCCCAGCCCTCGTCGTCATCGTGCGCGCCCCACTCCAGGTGGAACGTCTCCACGCTGTGGGCCCGGTCCTCGTCGCCCAGGTCGATGACGAGGCGGGCGTTGCCGCCCCCGTCGACGATGAGCCGCAGGTCGGTGTCCTCGTCGTCCTCCCTGCCGGGGAATGCGACCTCGACGCCGTTGGGCAGGGCGTACGACAGGGCGTCGGCCAGTTCGTCCCAGTCGTCCGTCGTCTTCGTCTTCATGGTGATCTCTCCTTCTTCTTGTTCGTGCGTGCCCGCTGTTGCGGGCCCCGGTCCCCGGGGAGGACTCGAACCTCCCTTTATTCCTCCGCAATAAAGCGCAATAACCTTATTACGGCGGGGGCGCCCGTCAGCGCTTCAGCAGCCTGCGGGCGGTGGCTCCGGAGGCCGTCAGCCCCAGGCAGCCGTAGTGGACCCCGTTCCGCCGGATGTTGCGGCCGGGGGTGAGGATGTCGTCGCGTTCGGGGAACAGGTCCTCCGTGGTCTGCTGCACCATGCGCGACACGACCAGGAACGTGTCCTCCCGGTAGGGCGGGAGGAAGGCGTGCGTGGCCCGCCCCTTGCACGACACGGGGATGCGGGTGATGCCCCTCCAGCCGGGGACGGTGGCGTCAACCTCGGTCATGCCCTCGTCCCGGTGCCGAACAGTGGGCGAGTTGCCGTCAGGCTGGAGCACCATGATGGTGGTCTCCCGGTCGTCGGGGTCGATGATGCGAAGCGGCCTTCCGGTGAGGTTGAGGATGTGGGCCATCAGTCCTGCTCCTTCTTCGCCCGGAACGCCTCGATGAAAGCCAGCAGAGCGTCGGGGTTCCTGCGGAAGGGCTTCCTGAGGACGAGCCCCGTCTTCCAGCCCCGTCGGACCTTGGTGATGAGTTCGTCGTACAGGTCATCCAGGTCGCCGATCGTCCACGACTCGTAGCCGACGACGTCCGTGACGAAGTCCGAGAGCCACCTCCGCGCCGACTCCCTGTCGTCCCAACTCCTCGGCGGGGTGCGGTTACGCATGGTGGGCCCCCTCCTTCTTCGCCTGGTACTCCTTGATGAAGTCGGTCAAGGAGTCGAGGTCGTCCTCGAACCGCTTCCTGAGGTCGTAGAACGTCGACCAGCGGATCGGGACCTTCTTGAAGACCCGGTCGAAGAGGACCGGGTCCGCCGAAAGGCCCTGGTACTGAGGGCCCAGGTTCTCGTGGATGAACTTCTGGAGCCAGACTGCGGCGTAGTACGCCTCGCTCCAGGAGTGTCGGGGCTTGACGCTGCTCATGTGTTCCTCTCTTCCCTTCTCCTTCTTGCGATTGCCGCTGCTGTCAGAGCCGGTCCAGGGCGTCGCGGACGGCCGTGTACAGGTCGCGATAGCCCTCGCCCAGGCCGCCGTCGCCGGTCCCGACGCGGAAGTGCATGTAGTTCGTCTCCCCGCCGTCGACGAACCGGGCCCTGGCGCTGCCGTCGGGGTTGGCGGTCAGGTAGACCAGGAACCGCGTGATGCCGGTGCCGTCCTCAATGAGTTCGAGGGTGGCCTCGGCCACGGTGTGCAGGTTCAGGCTGCTGAGCCACAGGTCGTCGCGCGTCCGCGCCCCGACCCAGTTCTGGAGTGTCCGGTGCAGGTCGGCGAAGGCGTGCTCGACGGCGAGGTCCGACAAACCCTGCCGCACCTGCTTGACGGCCTGGTTGAGGGTCAGGGTCTTGTCGATGTCGACGAGCTTACGACCCCAGGTGTCGTCCGGCCCGGGCCCGAACCAGCACAGCAAGTGGCTCCCGTACAGGGGCCCGCGGGCGAGGCACTTGTCGGCCTGCTCGGGGCCGAGCCCGGACTGCTCCTTGAGCAGACTGAAGGCGTCGGCGATGATGTGCTCGGCGATCGCCTCCCGGTACTCCTCCGTCAGGGGCAGGCCGAACCCCCGGCCACCGATGTCCTCGACCCGGTAGCCGTCCCCGGTGTCGAGAACCCGGTACCGGGCGTAGTCGTCGAGGTGGACGGTCCCGTCGGGGTGGAGCCACAGGGACTCCTGTGTGGTCAGGGCGTGGGGCAGGGTGTGCTGCATCCCGCGCCAGACCTCGTTCATGGTTGTCATGTGTTCCTCTCTTTCTCTTTCTCTTTCCTCACGGGTTGCGGCGGTACCGCACCCGCTTGGCGGTCATTCTCAGGGCCTCCAGGTCACCGGGGCTCACTCGACCCAGGTCGTTAAGGTGAACATCGAACTCGATGTCGTCGGGGCGCAGGCCGTCCAGTTCTTCCGGCGTGCGGGGGTCGTCGCTCCTGATGGTGACGACGTCGCTGTCGGCGCAGATGCTCACCCGGCTGGAGGCGGCGTGAAGGTGCACGATCGCGTTGCGCCGGTACTCGACCTTCACGAAACTCTCCCCGGCCTCGCGCATGGCCAGGAGCATGTAGGCCCCGAGAGCGGCTACGACATCGTCGTTCTTCACTTCTCGCTCCTGTTGTCGGCCTCCAGACTCTCCCCCACCCGGTTCAGCAGGGCATTGATGGCGTCCTCGCTCTCGCTCGACAGTCCCGTGGGCCGCCCGCCGGGGCAGAACTCCAGAGTGTCGGGCTCCTCGTAGATGACGGGCCGCATGTCGATGCGCCCGAAGGCGTAGACGGTGACGATCTTGATCGGGTGACAGTACTCCTTGTCCCAGATCCTGTACTCAGTGCACTCCTCGCTGCGCTTCTCCATCGACGTGACGACGCACCGCCGGCTTCGCACCGCCAGGAAGTTGAGCGTGCTGCTCACCCACCGTCGCACCTTCTCGTAGGCGATGAGCCTGGTGGCGCTGTCGAGCCGGGCCTGCGTCGAGCGCCAGCACCCCTTCGGGTTCACATCGACCAGGAGCGTAGCCCGTTCGGGATCCTCGTTGGGGTTGAACCAGAAGACCCTCCCGGCGCTGATGACGAGGTGCCTGTAGAAGTCGGTCTCCTCCAGCCACGCGTGCAGGACCTTGTCGACGATCCAGTCCTCGAAATCGTCGTCCCGGAAGTTGCGCTCGTCGCCGCTGGCCTGTTCAACGACCAGACCGAAGGGCTCACCGAAGATCTCGAAATCGAGACCGTGGAAGTTCGTGGGGATGATCCCGTTCTCCCGCCCTCCGGGCTCCAGCGCCCCGTCAAGGCCCGGGGGCAGGAGCGCCTTGATGTACAACCACACGGCCTCGGTGTTCCCGTTCACGCCCCGTCACCTCCCTCGCGCCCGCCGCTGATGGCGGCATTGATGAGGCCCGTCATGGCGCAGAACGGGTACGACACGCCCCGCGAGCCCATCGTGATGTCGACATCCCCCAGGTTCGTCCCCTCCAGTGTGGACAGGGCGACCTTCGCCGTCCCCCGGCCGGTACGGATCTTGATGACCCGCTCCGGCAGGTTGATGTTGCTCTTCCCGAGGGCGGGGAACACCGCCACCGTGAAGGGGACCTCCTCCAGCAGGAGGTAGTCGATCATGGTGGTAAGCGCCCGGCGGGCCAGGACCTTGTCGGCCCGCTCCTGCACGTACACGGCGAACTCGCCCATGTTCTTCGCCTCGCAGACGTAGTCGCAGAAGTCTGCGATGATCGACTCATCCCACTCGAAGTAGTCTCCGGTGGTCCACGCACCGGGCAGGTGCTCCCGAACCTGGTCGGCGGCCCGCTTCTCGATGACCTCGGCAACCTGCTTGGGGGTGACGTCGGTCAGGGTGCGCCCGTCGGTTCCGGGCTCGTCGACGAGGAGGTTGAAGCAGGGTTCGTACTCCCACTTCTCCTTCTTCTCCGCACCCGTCGGAACCCGGGGGTAGTGGTACAGGGAGGCGATGTGCTCCTCCTTCTGGTTCCACCACAAGGTGAAGATGTCGACATCGCCGGGGTCGGCCAGCGGGTAGGCCGACACGAACCCGTCCCGGCCGAGGAGTCCGGGCAGTCGGTCTTTCACCTCCGCCCAGAACTCGGCCATGTCCTCGTCCATTTCGATCCTGTCGTCAGCCGACATGGTCCTCCTTCCTCTCCTTCTTGTTCTTCTCGATCCTGTTGTTCAGGAACATGATGGCCCGCTCGCGAACCTCCTGAACCTCCGGGATCCCGTAGGCCAGGTGGTAGTGCAGCCCGTATCCGTCCCGGTCCAGGAGGTTGACGTCGATCAGGCCGTCGTCGTCGGGTGCGACGGCGATCTCGACGCTCCCGTGCCCGCCGGTGAGGTACCGGATCATGTGGGGCGTGGACTCCTTGGTCACCTGGAGCGGGATGTCGTTGTCCAGGTCCGCGGCGAAATCGCCGACCCAGCACCATGCGGCGAACCGGCGCACCTCGTCCCGGTACTCGCGCAGGTCCGTGGTGTTTCCGCCGTCGTCGAAGACCTCGTCCAGATTGTCCGTGATCCAGGACAGGCCATCATAGTCGTCCCAGACCAGCGGGACGTCCCCGACGAGCACGTGCAGGGCCGAGTGGTACACGGCCAGGGCGATGTTGCGGGCGTATCCCGACTCGTAAGGAATGGGGTCCATGGGCTCGCCCTTCAGTGTGACGAAGAACGACCTGCCCACGCCGATGTCGTCGTCCGTGCTGATGACGCCGAGCACCTTGTCTCCGCCGACACCGCGCAGGGTGACGACTCCCGTGTTCAGGTCGAGGCGCAGCATGCGCACGACCGCTTCGACGGGGACGTTCGACAGGACCTGCATCCAGACCCTGGTCCTCTCATCGAAGGTCTCCCAGGTGATCTCCTCAATCATACGTTCCTCTCCTTCTCCGCCCGCTCTCGCCGGTCCCGGATCACCTCGTGCAGGACCAGGAAGTTGGCTAGCGCCGCGATCACCTCCTCCTCCCGCGCGCTGCCGCGCTTGAAGGTGACCCGCCTGCCCTTGTCGTCGGCGTCGTGGTGCACCGAGGCGATGCTGTTCTCCCCGACCGGGGCCAGGTAGACCACAGCGTGCGCTCCCCCGGACCCGGGGATCTCGATAAGGGCGTAGGTCTGCTGTCCTCCCGTGACTCTGGCTGAGGGCGCGTCCCTGGTGATCTCGGCGACGATCTGCTGAAGTGTTCTCATGCTTCCTCTCTTCCTCCGGTTCCTGTTTTGGAACCCGTGCCGGACGGGGGAGTCGAACCCCCGTCGAAGACCGTCCCGGCTGTTAGCGTGTGGGATCACCACACATGGATGGTCACCTCCCGTGTGGCGCCGTCGACGATGCGGCAGCAGTCGACGCAAACGGCCCCCACCCAGGACGGGTCGGGAACCTTCCCGACCCTGCGGGCCTGGTACTTGTAGCGCGCCTCGCACCGGGGGCACAGCGGTCCGTAGTGCTTGTTCCCGTCGTCGGTCCAGTTCTGGGGCAGGACGACATAGCCCTCCGCGTTCAGGGCCGCTTCGAGGAACCCCCGGAGCACGGGCTCGGCCAGCGGGTCCCTCCCGTCGTAGGGCTTCCTGCCCATGAGATCGTTCGCGAGGGCGCGCAGGCCCTCCCACGTGAGGACGTAGTCCGCCCAGCTGGGAGCAGGGTTCCACTCCGGTGCGTTATCCGTGTTCAGGGCGTCGACAATCCGCTCGATGAGCTCGTCGGTGCCGGTCTTGGCCTCGTTCTCGTTCATGGTTCTCTCTATCTTTCAGTGGCGCTCCGCGTACAGGGCGCCGTAAAGGGACGCCCGGATCTCCCGGTCCAGGTGGTCGTCGGTGAAAGTGTTCTCAGCCCGCCGGATGAAGACGTCCCGGACGGCGTCGATCTCCTCGTCGGCCAGCGGGAACAGTGCGAGCCGGACGATCATGTCCGGCCAGAGTCCCTCAGGGCAGGCGTCCTCGAAGACGAACCGCAGGGCGTTGCGGGCCTCATTGAGGCCCCCGTTCATGAGCGCGACGCGCACGAGGCGGGCCCGCTCGTTCAGCCAAGTGGTCAGGTTCATGATGATGCTTCCTCTCTTCCGTGTTGCATCGTGCTCCCGGCGGGGCTCGAACCCGCTACGCGGCCTGTTCGACAGGAGCGGCCGGCTGGGGCGAAGAGTATTGAACTTTCGTCCCGCGCCGGCTCGGTTTCAGATGGCGTCGACTTGGGCTAGGAACTTCTCCAAGTCGGCCTCGGCGGCCAGGGGGTAGGCGTCGTAGAGGCCGACAACGCCCTCCCGCTCGAACTCTTGGACCTCCCCGCCCTTAGGCGAGCCGTCCGGGTTCCACATGAAGAGGATCACGTCGTCCTCGTTACCGCGAATGCGGAACGTGACGACAAGGCAGCCGTCGGGGTTCCGGTAGAAGCCGGTCTTCACGCGCGCGGGAACAGAGTTCCGCAGGCGCCAGTCGACAAACCCGTCCGCGAACGGAGCACCGTTGGCCAGGGCCTTGTCGACATTGTCCAGGATGGCCGCCAGATTCTCCCACGGTGCGTCATCCTCAACAGTCCCGCGCCGCGGGGCGAACAGGATATGCGCGGGGATGATTCCCCACGGCGCCTCAATGGATCCGTCGTTGCCCAGGTAGAACTCTCCCGCGTCGTCCCGGTCCTGGACGAGCCAGGACGACACCAGTCGGGAAGCGATGGCGTCCCGAACCTGAGCTACGGTGGGGCGGGTGTCCGCCCAGTAGACCGCGTCCCCGCCGTCGATCCCGCCCCAGCCGGGCACGAACGCCAGGACCTCATCGTTCGCATAGAAGCCCGGCTGAGCACAGTAGTGGTTTACGGCCAGAGTGTTGTAGGGGCGCAGCGGGTAGTCTCCCAGGAGCGGGGCGACGTCGCCCCAGTTGTCCGGGTCGACGACCATGAGATTCGTGTTCATTGTTTTCCTCCCGGTTTTCGTGGGTGTGTGAGTGTTGCTCAGCGGGCGGCCCGACGGGCGCGATGGTCCCGCATAGCCTTGTACTCGTTCGTGAACGCTCTGTGCCAGTACCGCAGACTGGGGAGTGGATCCCAGTCCCCGGTCCTGCGTCCCCTACGGGCGGCCTGGAACAGAATGTCTCCCGCCGCCTTGAAGTCACTGTCATTCTTAAGGCGGTACAGCCAAAGGCCGTACTCGCCGATGGCCCTGCGTCCGAACTTGACCGCTTCGTCCAGGTAGCCATTAGTAACCTGAACGATCCACTCCCGAGTCTCCGCATCCATTATTATTCCTCTCTTCTCATGCGCGCGTCGGATGACGCGCTTCGCGCCCCGGGCCCGCGGCGAACGGGCGAGAGTTCTCCTCCCGGGGCGGCCGTAGCGGATTCTCGTCCCGCCGCGGCTCGATTTGTGGGCTGTTGTTATTGTCAGCCGCGTCCCCCGCGCCAGATGACGTAGCTGCTGCCCTCACGGTTTCCCCGGTTCGGGGCGTCCCAGTAGCAGCCTTCGTAAGAGGCCGGGATCGCGTCATCCCCGTCCTCATCGGTGAGACACTGCGCGACGGGCACCCACGCGCAGTCCTGGGCTCCCGCCGTGGACGTCTCGAAGCACCGGGGCGCCAAGTGGGTGGGTTCAGTCCCGGCCGGGGCGGCCGTCGTGACGACGGCGGGAGCCGGCTGGGTGGTCGGGGCGGGCTCCCCCGACGCGATAAGGGCGACGACGCCGGCGGCCATTCCGCCTGCGAGGACGAGCGCCGCCGCCACTGGGGCGGCGTCACGGATGTTCATTTCTGTTCTCTCTCTTCGATTGGTTGGTGGGTGCTTATCAGGCGCGACGGGTCAGCCCGTCGCAGCCGATGACGGTTCCGTCCTCGTCCCGGAGCAGGCGCCCGGGACTCATCAGATCGCCGCGTCCGGCCGGGGCGGCGTCACTAACCGCCTTGGCGACGATGAGGATCACGTCCTCCTCGGGCTCGGGGAGACCAACGATCTCCCGCGGGCTCCCGGCCACGCTAATCTGGACTTCGTGTCCGGCGATATTGGTCTGCTCGGGCGGGAGCCGGTCAAACACGACGCGCGCGGCGCCCCGCTCATCCGGCGGGATGACGACGGTGGCCCCGTCCAGCGCCTTGACGCTCAGCGCGTGGGGCGTGAGGTTACGGTAGATCGTGGTCATGGTTCTCTTCTCTCTTCGGTTGTGGGCCGCATTGTTGCGGAGCGCCGATCTTTCAGGCGCATCCCCGCTTGCGCGGGGTTAAAGGTGGGTTGGGTTCAGGCGCTGGCGGCCGCGCGCTCGAAGAATCGGGCGATGGCGTCCCGGTCCTCGATCGGGGCGCTGTGGCCGCGACGGTCGGTAATGCCGTCACCGAGGATCGTGAAGGCGCCGATCACGCGGCCCCGGTAGAGCACATTACCGTTGCCGGTCGCACCGGCTTCGGGGACGATGCTCCGGAGGTAGTCGCCGCGCCGCTCAGCGCGGCGCAGGTGGGCGACGTAGGTGACGCGGGCGCGCTGGGTGGGGACAGTGGCCTTGGTATTCATTTCCGGTTCCTTTCGGATCGGTGGGTGAATGGTGATAGGACAGAATGGCGCCCGGGCGCGGGATCGAACCGCGCTGCTGCCTCCGCTCCAGGCGGCCGGGCTGTTAGTAGGGGCAGGGGTAGGGGTTCAGGCGGCGTCGGCGTCCAGCGCGGCGCGCACGGCGTCGCAGACCGGCCGGACGATATCGTCCTCATCCTGCCAGCTCACCGGCTCGTGCTCACCGGTCCAGATGATGTAGGACCGGCCGTCGGGCCCGGTGAGGACCACGGCGTCATCGTGGTCCTGGGAGTAGTTGACACTGGCCAGGACCGTCGTGCAGTCCCGGGCGC
>ERZ772960.2316-NODE-2316-length-13996-cov-5.492576_pt1 | contig 13996 bp, 18 predicted proteins | sample MGYA00580678_ERZ772960 | MGnify/ENA primary metagenome ERZ772960 (study PRJEB29015, sample SAMEA2737930) | human oral metagenome | biome: human oral; feature: human-associated habitat; material: dental | place: China | collected 2059 ... | reverse complement strand
TTCGTCTGCCCGACGGTCTTAATCTCTAAATCTTTGTCCATACTGATGTTTGTTGTTGGTTGTTAGTGATGTTTAGTTGTTGGGGCCTGATGGCCCGTTGGTTGTTGGTTTGTTTAGGTGTTAGGTGTTAGTTGTTCGTTGTTAGTTTTTAGTTGTTAGTTGTTCGTTGTTCGGCGGCAAAGGTGTGGGTGCCGCAAGGGGGCAAACAAGAAAGTGTGCACCGAGTGCAGAGAAGTGTGCACTGAGTGCAGAGAAGTATGCACGGAGTGCACACTTTTTTGGGGTGGGGTACGAGGGAGGCGGCCTCTGCCGAGGCAGGGAAGCTCTTGCCGGGTACCTGGGAGGCCTCTCCTGCCGGCAGGGTAGGGGCGTATCGCATACGCCCCCCGAGCGCCACCATCGGTGGCGAATACATGTTCCACATTCGGCCCCTTCGGGTCCGCCTAAGAGGGCGTATGCGATACGCCCCTACAGCCGGGTACCCGGCCATACTCGCAGGCGTCCGCAGACGCCCCCGAAGCAGAGAGGGAGACACGCGCCCAGCGGGACGCTCGTATCCGCCGCCTGTTGGCGAACTACCCGGCGTTCTCAAGAGTACTACTTTCCGCACTACATGCGCCGCACAGACCCCGCCACAGGCCGCGTGACGGGCGTCGTACACATGGCGCCCCCTTCCACAATGCCGCCTTCCGTGGGCGGCTGCGGCCGCCGGCGAAGTTTGCTTGGTACCCGTAAGGCCTGTACCCGGCCATACTCGCAGGCGTCCGCAGACGCCCCCGGCCAAGCCTTGCCGCGGGGCGCACCCCGCCATCTTCATTCCCATCAACCTCATGGTGCGCGGCGGTGGAGAGATCCATTGCGGGCCCGGAACGCCGGGCTGCGAAATTTGGCCAGATACACGCCCCACAGGTACCCGGCAAACTGCGCTGGCGTCCGTAGACGCCCAGTCGCCCCGTGGACTCAAGAAGCAGGAGCAACGCCCGGACTACATCGTCATCGACGACCTCGCGGGGGCGACGAGATGAGCCACAATGAGGAGCGTGTCCGGCAAGCTACCGACTGGGTCAAGCAGGCGCTCTTCGGCGCCTTGGATGTCGGCCGTGGCCGCTTCCTCATGGTCGGTAATGGCTTTGCCAAGCACATGGTGCTGAAGAATATCGCCGATATACCCAGTGTGAAGGTCTCCAAGATCTACGCCGTCGACAGCAACGGATCCCCCGTCTGGGCTGACAAATGGACGAAGGCCGAGGCCGAAGCCTATGCCGACTTTGTGGGCTATGCCTCATGGCAACGCGAGATGATGCACAACCCCGTAGCCGAGGGTGGCATCTTCAAGTGGCAATGGATCCGCTACAAGAAGATCCTCCCCTTACGGAAGTACGACCAGATCATCTGCTACATCGACCCTTCCTTCAAATCAACAACAGCAAACGACTACAAGGCCGCCCGCGTATGGGGCAAGACGGGCCGCGAGCTCCATCTGATCGACTGCTACGTCCGGCAGGACACCGTGGCGGGCATGGTGCGCTGGCTCTACGACTTCCACGAGTCACTACCGGAGGATGTCGCTGTGTCGTACTTCATGGAGGCCAACTTCATGCAGGACATTATCCTCGATGAGTTTGCCCGCGAAGGCGACCTGCGCGGCTACCAGCTGCCTATCATGCCCGACCGTCGGAAAAAGCCCGACAAGCTGCAACGCATCGAGGCCGTCTCTCCCCTCTGGGAGCGCGGACTGGTCTACTACAATGAGGCCAAGCGCAACGACACAGACATGAAGACGGGCATCGATCAGACCCTCTCGCTGGCCCGCGGCAGCCGGGCGCATGACGACGCGCCGGATGCCGACGAAGGCGCGATCTACAAACTTCAGAAGGCCTCCCGTGAGGAGCGCTTTGAACCCATCTTCGGCGAACGCCCCGCCCCCAAAGGGGCGTGGTAACCCTATTAAACAACCAATCAACAACTAACATGATCAAGAAACATTCCCCAGACAAGTACCCGGCAAACTTCGCTGGCGGCCGCAGCCGCCCCAACCGGCAAGCCCACCGATACGGCCGCAAATACCTCGTGATTAACGTAGGCGGCGACCTGCTGACCCTCTCCAAGCAAGAGCTCACGCTGCTCGTCCGCCGTGGATACTTCTATCGCGGCATCACGGCAGCCCATATCGAAGCCCATGCCCTCCACGTAGCTCTCCCACGGCCCTCCAGCCGGTAGGACTTTTCGTTTTTCACTTTTCGTTTTTAGCTCCCATGTTTTTGAACAATCTCGACTATCAAGTGATGATCGGCCAGCGTGCCTTCAGGGCCTCATTCAGCAAGGGGCCTGCGGGCCCCGGCGAATATGGCCTGGTACTCGTGGGGCATGTACCCGGCAAACTTCGCCGGCGCCCGCAGGCGCCCGTAACATGCAAGTCGTGATGTTCCTCTGCGACATCACCCTTTACCATCTGGCCTCGTGGCTCCCGCAGAAGATGGGCTACGAGGTTCGTGAGATCCGCTATCGCCGTGCCATCGAGTGGCTCCAAGGCGTGCAGAGTGGCAAGATCGTCCCCGATCTCGACACCCCGGACGACCCCAACAGCGATCCCCAGCCTTATAACCTCAAATGGGGCTCCGAGCAGCACAGCAACTATATCTGGTAACCCCCAACAACTCCCGACAATGAACATCACCGACTTTTTCAGGCGGCGGACGGCTTCCGAGCTGACCACCGCAGACACCCCCTACGGCCGCTTCGACCTCGCCAAGAAGGCCGACGCTCGACGCGTGAAGGCCGTCATAGCCGAGGTGCAACGACAGGCCGAATCGCTCACCCGGCAAGAGATCGACTCGTGGCGCTCCGGCTGGCAGCAGGCGCTCGACGTGGAGAATCCCTCCCGCCTTCGTCTCTACAACGTCTACCGCGATGTCGAGGTAGACGGCCACCTCTCTGGCGCCATCGGACAGATCAACGGCTTCGTCAAGGCACGCAGCTTCAAGATCATGTTCGGTGAGAAGGAGGACGAGGAGGCACGCCGCATCTTCGATCGCACTTGGTTCAAGACACTCGTCGACCTCTATTTCTCTGCCCGCTACTGGGGCCATACGCTCATCCAGTTAGGCGACGTCGTCTTCACCGAGGGCGGTATGCCAGCCTACGACAGTGTCCTGCTCATCCCCCGCCGACACGTCATTCCGGAATACGGCCGTGTCGTTGCTGAGCAGGGGGACGACTGGCGCAAGGGCATCGAGTATCGCCGACCGCCCTTCTCCGACTGGCTCATTGAGTGCGGTGGGCCGTACGACCTCGGGCTCTACCTCAAGGCCGCTCCACACACCATCCCCAAGAAGAACATGCTCGCCTTTTGGGACACCTTCGGCGAGGTTTTCGGTATGCCCATGCGTATCGCCAAGACCACCTCGCGCGACCCATCGACACTGAATAAGATCTCCCACATGATGCAGAACATGGGAGCGAAGTTTTGGGGTGTATTCGAAGAAGGGACGGACATCGACTTGAAGGAGAACCAGCGCACCGACGCCTTCAATATCTATGACCGGCGTGTGGATCGAGCCAACTCCGAGCTCTCCAAAATCCTGCTCTACCAGACGATGACCATCGACAACGGCAGCAGCCTCTCGCAGTCGGAGGTACACCTGGAAGTGCTCAAGAACCTGATCGAGGAGATTGCCGACGGCCTGCGCGACATGGTCAACGGCCAGCTCATCCCCCGCATGGTAGCTCACGGCTTCCCCCTCAAAGGGGCGTCCTTCGAATGGGACTACGAGGAGGACTACACGCCGGAACAGATGACGGCCATCGAGAACATGCTGCTGAATAATTTCGATGTGGATGCAGGCTACTTCGAGGAGAAGTATGGCGTGAAGATCAACGGCCGCCGGACGTATGCACCCGTACCTGACGGGCCGACTGACGCCGACGAGGAGAAGATGATGCGGACGCTCACCCGTTTTTTCGGGCAAGCCCCCCGCGGTGGGGGCGACCCGTTTCTTTCCGACTTCTGATCGATGAGCAGTACTACGGCCATGCGCATACCAATGCCGCGCACCCCTGCCCGGCATGCGCACTGGCCAAACCAAAGGGCGAGAACGAACTGCCTATCGACATGGAAAAGTGCCTCGAGCAGGCACTGAAAGATCTCTACAATAAAGAGGTCGACCTGAACAAAGTGCCTGACCTATCTCTTTGGGAAGGTTTCCACAAAACGTTCAATCATGCCGTCATCCAATCCTTTCCTCCCACCAAAGACAAGAAACTATCGGAGTTTGCCGGTAGATTGAAGTCCAGCAACGAGGTCTTTGCCGTCTTCCGTGCCCACCGAATGAGCCGCGATATGGCGGCCCAGATGGTCGACAGGGAGGGCAACCTGAAGTCTTTCGACCAGTTCCGTAAGGATGTGGAACCGATCACCGATCACCACGTCAGGCAGTGGCTCCGCACGGAGTACGATATGGCGCTCTCCCGAGCCCACTTGGCCGCCGACTGGGCAACTTATGAAAAGGATCGAGACATCATGCCCAATCTGCGCTGGGTGGAGAGTACGGCCGTCACCCCGGATGCAGTGCATAGTAGCTTCTGGGGTATGGTACGACCCGTGGACGATGCCTTTTGGGCAGCGCATCATCCCGGCGACCACTGGGGCTGCCAATGCTCTCTCGAGCAAACGGACGATCCCGTGACGCCCCTCTCTGACGAGGTGATTCGAAAGGCGCCCCCTCCCTCTCCCGGCCTCGAGGAGAACCCCGGCACGACCAAGCGCATCTTCTCAGACAACAGTCCTTACTTTCCCGGCTCATGCGAGACATGCCCTTTCCGGCACTTACTCAAGGAACCACGCACCGAGAAGGACTGCTATAGCTGCGATGCACAAAAGGCGGTGACTCGAGATGCCAGACAGAAGTTGAAAGATAGGTACAAAGAGGCTGCGAGGAGCGTACCGGAGACATGGACAACAGAGAACACGAGGAATGGAACTGTGCGCATCAGTTCAAAGCATGGAAAAAAGGAACGTGCGGAAAACAGAAATATCGCCCGATTATTAGCCAATCGCCACGGTTTTGTGATCGACTTGATAGAGAATACAGAGAATGGAAAGAGTGCAGATTCCTTCAATCATACATTGGGCTATAAACAGGAGTACAAACGAAATAAAACTGCATCAGAAAACGCAGTCGATCAAGCTGTCGAACATGCCGCCACGCAAGCCGATCATATCGTGTTCGACATTCGATCGAAAATAACAGAGGAAATGTTTTTAGATGGTTTGACAGATCGTCTTCGACGCTGTGAGAATGTCCGCACCGTGTGGGTGATCCGAGGTAAGTTCGACCGGCAGTTTACAAGGGAGGAGATATTAGCGAAGAACTTTGAAATACAATGGGACTGATCTTTCGATCAGTCCCAAGGCCGGGGTCTTCGGACGAATCTTATTTCAATCCTCTGACCGCCCCAAAGGTAACTCAACTATTCAAACACCGATCAAACGGCATTCAAACAGCGCATAAATCATGACCGACAAGCAATTTTTCCGCAAACTGGCGGCTGTTCGTGGAGACATCGACAAGCTGGTGTCCGATAAGTGGCCGCGCAAGGCCGGTGTGATGGCCGTCAACCTCTTCAATGAGAACTTCCGCAAGGGAGGCTTCTTGAACAAGGTACGCGTGGCTTGGAGGCGCACCAAGCGGCAGAACAACCCCCGCATGACGAAAGCCGGCAAGACCACTGCCGCCTCGTCCTACGGCCCGCTGCTCAGCTCCCGCCGACACCTCTCCCGATCGAACGAGAAGATCGTTAGCAACGGACAAGTGACCATCGTCAACAAGGTGCCCTACGCCGCCGTGCATAACGACGGCGGACGCGCCGGCCGTGGACACAAGACCGAGATCCCCAAGCGAACCTTCATCGGCCCTTCCGAGACTCTCAATAAGCAGATCAAGGACATGATCGTCGAAGACCTCGACAAGCTCCTAAAGAAGTGACCGACAAAGTTTGCTCGTCTTATTTATGAGACGAGCAAAAACCGCTACTCATGTGGGTTTGCGGGGTGTTCAGCCGCCCCGAGTTCGATTTTTATGACGGCTTTCGGGGCTTATCCCACAGCAACAGCAAGGCCCGGCAGAGCGTGTCTCTACCGGGCCTTTTTACATGTCGACGGCCGCCTGTCCATCACGGAAGGGCGGCCGCCTCACTACTGAAATAGTCAAAAGCTGAAACGAAAAAACTCATGTATATAATGCAGGGGCATCGCCCCATTAATCAATAGATTCCGTGGCTCCACCTCGAAGTGGTATTCTTCACCGGATAACGGACGTCTGTATAAGCCAAGTAGCGATAGAGTGTACCTCGAGCGACACCAATCTTGCCTGCGATCCGAGGAATGCTCTCGCCCTCTTCAAGTAAAGTAAGGATGTGCTTGTGCCGCCTTGTGCAAACCGAATTAAGCTGTGAGTTGCGAGTATACTTCGGCCGTCCGAGCACAACGCCTTCGGCCTTTTTACGGGCCAGCGCCTCACGGGTGCGTTGGCTGATCAGGTTACGCTCGATCTCGGCCGAGAGGCCAAAGGCAAAGGCTAAGACCTTGCTCGAGATGTCGTCGCCTAAGCGGTAATTGTCTTTGATCGTCCATACGCGGCACTCTTTCCGCATACAGATATTCAGGATCTCCATAATCATAAAGAGGTTGCGCCCGAGGCGGGAGAGCTCGCTACAAATGATCAGATCACCTTTTCTCACCTTCTTCAGGAGCGCACCGAGGCGGCGCTTGCTATAGCTCTTCGTCCCACTGATCGTCTCCTCGATCCAGCCGTCCACCTTCATGTTTTGCCGACGGCAGAAGTTCTGGATCTCGAAGCGCTGGTTCTCGACCGTCTGCTTGTCGCTGCTTACGCGGATATAACCGTAGGTCTTTCCCTTTTTGGGTTGCTCGTTTACCGCCCGAGCGAGGCCTTCGTTCATGTTCATATCTGTTCCTGTTTCTTGTTGTTTTCAATTTCAAAGCCGCCTATTCTCACGAACCCCAGCGGCTCCTTCTGTCATTTCTGAAAAAACCTATGAATTCAAATAAGATCACGTATGCTTGTTTGTCTGCTTTGCGACAATGTGCCCAACGTCATCATGCCGCACCCTCCTTTCCGACGCCTTTCGTGGCAGCCTTGTAAGCCGCCTCTTGCCGGCGGATCCAGAGGGCAATGTCCTTCCAAGGCAGCATGCCCCCGGCGTTCTTGTCGTCCACATAGCAATGCGCATACACTTTGCGCGCGTCGCTGCCGTAGGCCGCCACCTGATCCGGCCGGTGATCGTTCACCCGGTCGAAGTGGATGTCCTGCTCCAGGAGCCAGTTCACCATCTCCGTTTGCTGGCGCCCTTCGCGGCATGTCCAGATGATGATGTAGTGCCCCGCGGCGACCCTCATTTTGGGCCAAAAACAGGATTTTGGTCTGCGGCGAGGGTCATTTCGCGTCAAAAACCGATTTGAAGCCCGCGGCGACCCTCGTTTTGGGCCAAAAACAAGATTTTGGTCTGCGGCGAGGGTCATTTCACGTCAAAAACCGATTTGAAGCCTGCGGCGACCCTCGTTTTGGGCCAAAAACAGGATTTTGGTCTGCGGCGAGGGTCATTTCGCGCCAAAAACCGATTTGAAGCCCGCGGCGACCCTTGTTTTGCGGCACCTGTGTAGGGGTGCACCCTGCATGTACCCGGCAAAACTTCCCCGCCCCGGAAGAGGCCACCCCTATACGGGTATCCGGCAAACTTGGCTGGCGTCCCTGACGCCCCCCGGCCATTCGGTAATGATGTGCAGCCGCACCTCCTGATTCGTTTTATAGGAACCGTTGTCCACATGCGTCCAGTCCGTCGGACTGAACTCGATAAACACCGCCGGAAGCCGAAAGGGCTTCTCTTGCTCCAAGAAGCCCATCTGCTGGTTCCACAGATCGATGTGTGCGATGGGCTGCGGCCGGTCGATGCGTCCTAAGGCATCCCGGATCACTTGATACAGTTCTTTTCTCATTGTCTCGTTTGTTGTTTACTTATGAAGGGTTGATTCGCCGTCTGCGTTGCGGCCGATCTTCCCCGACGCCTTCAGCATCTTGTAGAACGCCCGCTCGCAGATCCCCAGTTGCGGATGGATGTAGCGCCGCCAGATCTCCCGGTTCGACAGCCCGCTCTTCACGTACTCGTCGTAGATCCGGTTGACCGCCGTTACGCGCTTTTCGTAGCTCCGCCCACGCGGATTGAATCGACCCATTCCTATCTGTTTATCTGTTGAGGCCTAAAGGCCTGTTGAGTTGTTGAATTGTTTGGTTGTTGAGTTGTTGATTCGTTCAACATCTAAACAAATCAACATCTAAACGCCTCAACACCTCAACAGGCCTTCACACCTCCGTCATGCTAAGTGGTACCGACTCCCATACGCCTGACTTGCTGCGGACGGCAGCGCGGATATAGTCCTTCGAGGGACTGGGCTGATAGCTCTCCTCGATGATGCGCACGCCCTCGATGAAGCGTTCGTCCTTCGTCTCTTCGGCCAGCCGTCTGAGTTGCAACACACGCTGCGCCTTAAGTGCACCCGAACTATCGCGCGAGAGCAGGCGGAGGATGGTCTTGACCAAGGTGCGACTTTCGTCGTCTTTGGCCAGCGATTCGATGTAGCCCTTGACCATTGCAATGCCCTCGTCCACCGTGTCGCGGTAGTTATCTAAGAGGTAGTGTCCGACGACGATGCGCTTCGTACCCTCGGAGTTGGTGAAGGTGTGCGACCGCTGGTCGTCCTTCACCCCGAAGAGCTCTGCCTTCATCTCTAACGCCCCACGGAAGGCCTCTGCGGCCTCCGTCTTGCGCCGGGCTATCTCGTCACTGATATTCATAAGTCGTGGCATGACGGTCTCGATCGTCTCGTCTACCAATGCAGTGTAAGCCTCGCGGTCGGCCTTGCGTTTGGCCTCCGCCTCTTTCTTCTGTTTAGCCTCTTTGAAGGCCGCAAACTCTTGGCGCTCCTCGGCCGTCATTTCTACTGTTTCCATTTCTTGTTTATGCGTTTATCTGTTTGTGGTTGTCGCTTGTCTCGGGGGTGTACATGAAGTACATCATCACCCCGGGTTGATTCCCGAGCTCGGCCACCGTCATGCGGTCGACCGTTTGAAGGTCTTTTGTACGCTGCTTGAACGCGTTGTAAAGGCTACGCAGCCGATCCACCGGGATGCGGTTGAAGCTCTTCGTCCCAGCCGCGCGGCAGGCGATGGCCTTCACCTCGTTCACCGTGACCTCGCGTTTCATCTCACGGCAGTAGCTGAAGATGGCGGCCATCACCCGCTTGCGCCAGCGATCAGCTTCAGCCAAGCCCGGCGTGGTGAGGGTCGTCAGTCGATCGCAGACCTCCATCAGGCCGCGGCAGTCCAAGTCTAAAGAGCTCTCCACGCCGTAGGCCGAGAGGATCGTGCGTTTGCCGTCATCGTCGATGCCAGCCTTACCCAGCAGGGTGTGAAAGCGCTTCACCAAGCGCTTCTTCTCTCTTTCCATGAATGTTGTTTCCATACTTCGTTTTTGATTGGTTGTGATTGATCATTCTACATAAAACTTCGCGGCCATCTCTTCCGAGATCACGAACTCTCCATTGCCTCCGAAGCGGCTTGTGACGAAGGCCTTAAAACCTCGCACGGAGAAGATCACGTCCGAGTCTCGCATGATCTTCGTGGCTACACTGCCGTCAGGACTGGTGCCCCGGTTGTTCTTCACGTGGCTGATAAAGACGAAAAGCGTGCGGGGGAAATCGAGTCTGAGCCGACGGTATTCCGAGTACTTCAGATCCATGAACTGCACCGAGTCGATGAAGACCACCCGCACCGTGCGGCTATGCTTGAGGCGATACACCAGATCCTCAAAGAACTCCCGATTGAGTAGGACGAAGTTGTGACCTGCCTCTACCAGTCCGTGGCGCTCTACAGCCATGCGGAGCGACTTGTTGATACCCTCCTCCACGCTGTCGTAAGCCACTTTGCGATGCTTAGCCAGCGCCTTGGCCAGAATCATAGCCATCGAGGTCTTGCCGTTCTTCGAGGGGCCGTAGATGAACCACGCTCCGCCGGCGATCTCTGCCTTTCCAATGGCTTCATCCAGTTCCGCACCGAGGCTCACTCCTTCCGGATCTGCCATGCGTGCCAGCTCACGCGCGCCGTATGACCGCTTCAGCTTCATTCGGCCGTCTCCTCCTTCCGTTCTTCGGCCTGCCGGCGCATGCGGTTAAAGGCATGGCACTTGCGCTTGACGCGCCTCAGATCGCCTTCGCAGTCCTTCTTCACGGTCTCAATCTCGCGCAACCCTTCTACGCCATTGGCCCGGCAGACGTCCGAGATGTCCGTCTCGCTCAGCCCCGGCATGGCCACGAAGCGCCGGCCGATGCGGGAGTAGATCTCCTTGTAGCCCTTCTTGTTCAGGCGCAGACCGCGGCGCACCTTCTTCTCCAAGTAGTCCGTGGCCATCAGCACGATGCCGCAATAGTCCTCTAACTTGTTGTAGAAGGTGATGAAGAAGAACATCACCTGGTCGCTCAGCTTGTCGGCCTCGTCGAGGATGATCAGCGGGTTCTCGCGCCGCTTGAGCGCCATGACCACGTCGTCCACCATGTCGCCCACCGTATCGCCCGCAGGGTTCTTACCCATCACCCGAAGCAGCTCCCGGAGGAAGGTCTTGCGGTTCCAGTATTCCGAGCAGGCCAGCACGTAGACGTTCGGGTTTTCCGCCCCGTAATGCGCAGCCGTCAGCGATTTGCCTGTCCCCGCCTCGCCGCATACGGCCAGCACGAGGGCGTTCTCCTGCGCGTCAGCGAAGATCTCCGACAGCGCCTTGTAGTTCCTTGTTTCCACTATGTTCCATCTGGTTTGTTTCACTCCGATTTGTGCCGCTATGCTGCGCCACATCTTCTCATTGATCAGCTCCCACTTGCCGGTCACGATCTGCGTCACCGTGGCGGGGCTGACCCCTACTAACGAGGTGGCCGCCCGCTTTTGGCTGCCCTTCATCTCGCAATACTCCCCGAGTCGCACCCGGATCATCTCTTTCTCTTCGTTCGTTATCATCTTATAGTTCGTTCAAGTAGTTGTAATCGTCCTCCAAGGCGGGTACCAGCATGGTTTCCTTCTTCAGTACGGCACCAATATCCTCGGGTTGTTCTTTCTGCTTTGCCTTTGCCCTCGCCGGCTTCTTCTTTTCTGGCTGCTCTTGTCGCTGCCTGTAGGCCGCCTCCTTCGCCGCACGCTCCACGCCGCGCAGCTGGGGCATCCGAAGACCATACATGCCGGGGTGCATACCCTGCCGCTCGAGGAGCTCTTCGGTGGCCTCCTGCATGTTCGCCCGCGCCACCTTGTTGGCCAAGTTCATCTGGCTGATGAAGCTGCGCTCCTCGGCTGTCTGCTCCTGACGGGCGCGGCTGACCTCGATGTACTTCCGGGCGAAGGTGACGAACCGCAGCTGCCCTTGCGAGTCTCGTGTGTAGAGCGCCACCGTCGTCATGTCCTCCGGGTCGTAGCCGACGAAGAAGTCGCGGCCTACGTTGCCCCGGAGGAACTCCCCGTCGGGCAGGCCTTCCGGGGTGAGCACCTCCCACGTGTAGCGCTGTCCGTCGATCGTCTTCTTCAGCCCCGAAGCGGTGTATTTTGAGGAGTGCTCCTCGTCCCGCTGGCCGAAGATCAGGAGCATGTCGAGCGCCGTGACGGCCGTCGATTCGGGGTTCTGGGATTCGCGGTACATGTCGATCCGCCGGCGGCCCGTGGCCGGGTGCGGCGCCTCGTTCCACTCTTGGCGACGCCGGGCGTAGAGCTGCCGGATCTCCTCGAGCGAGGGCAGGTCGCGCCGATTAGCGAGGATGAACTCACGATTGGCGTGGCTCTCGTCCTTCCGGGCCGTCACGTTCTGACCGGTGAAGAACCAGTCGCGGTGCAGATAGTCGGCTTGGAAGCGGCCGAAGACGCTCTCGATCGTTTTCGACTTACCGTTGTAGGGCTGCGTGGGGATGGCCATGCGGGCCATGCAGCGGAAGAAGTCGCTGTGCTTCAGTTTGCCGTGTCCGCCTTGGTTGTCGAAGCGGATCTCGTACGGCTTGCGGCCTGCCGTCTGGAGGGCCATCTTGTAGGCAAAGAATTGCGCCTCCACGTCCTCCCGCGGGCTGATGTGGTAACCCAGCAAGACCTCGCTGTAGGCGTCCATCACCTCATACACGCAGCAAGTGGCCACTCGTCCCTCCGAGTCGCGGTAGTAATAGTTCAGGCGCGTACCGTCGCCGTACCAGATGGCGTCGCGCACCTCCGGCAGGGCCGTCTTGTGGTGGCGGGTGAAGAGCTCCTTGGCCTTCAGCTCGCCGTGGCGGAGGCCGTACCACAGGGGGCGCACCTCGGGCCGATCCAAAAGGCGCCGGATGGTGTTCTCCGAGCGGACGGGCTTCCACCCGCGCTCCCGGGCCACGCGGTTATACGCCTCGAAGAGCTGCTTCACCGTCAGGCGGTCGACGGGTGTGGCGTAGCGGGCGATGAGCCATTCTCTGGCCTCCTCCTCGAGGCGCAGGGCGGTGTCGTTGCCGTAGTTCTTCGATACGAAGGCGGCGTAGCCCTCCTCCTTGAAGCGCATGACGAGCCGGCGGAAGCCGCGTTCGCTCATCGGCAGTGAGTTCGGCAGACCCTTCGTCTGCTGCTCGGCGGCGTAGGCCACGGAGTCTCGCCAAAACTCACCCATTGGGATGTTGCGGTGCGCGCGGATCACCTCGAGTCGGCCGAGCAGGTGGCGCACGATGGTGGCGTTGTTCGTGTATCGCGTGATGGTGTCTTCGGGCAGATGCGCCTGGGCCTCTCCGTAGGTGTAGTCGCGGAAGAAGGCGGCGGCCTCGGCGTCGATGGCCGGCCCCGTGGCGCGCGGCGCCTTGCCCTGCTCCTCCCGCCGCCCGAACGCCCGCTCGATGGCGGCGATGCGCTCCGGCCGACGGATCGACCAGGCGTCGATCAGCGTGCAGTCGTGCCGGCTCCGGCGGTAGATCGTAAGATCGCCGCGCTTGGAGTCGTTGTAAAATTGGCTGCGGGTGAGGCCGGCTTTGATCCAGTCGGCGACACTCAGGCAAAGGTGTCCATCGATGGTTTGGTACATCGTTTATCAGAGGGGGAAAGGGTGATTATGGTTTTACTGTTTGGTTGTTTAGACGCCCGAACAATTCGGGTAACCCCAAATGAGGGTCGCCGCAGGGCTAAATTCCGTTTTTGACCTCAAATGACCCTCGCCGCGGACTTCCAATCAGTTTTTGGTGCAATCCGAGGCTCGTTTTGGGCTCCAAAACGGTTTTTGGTGTACGGCGACCCTCATTTTGGGCTTCCTATTAGTTTTTAGTGCAATCCGAGGCTCATTTTGGGCTTCCAATCGATTTTTGGTCAAATCTGAGGCTCATTTCGGGCTTCAAATCGGTTCTTGGTCAAATCCGAGGCTCATTTCGGGAGGTTGTTTGGTTGTTTAGACATTGAACAAATCAACAATCAATCCTCGCCCAGGTGGTCAGCTATTCGCCGCATTCGTTCCCGGTCACGCCAACAGATCCAGCCCACGGTCGCGGCCAGAGCCAGGTAAAAGGCAATGTCTGTGACCGATTCCGCCCCCTCCGTCGGGCTGCACGAAATCAGCACCCCGAGGCACCCGAACCGTAGCCACATCCCCGCGCTGGTCATGCGCAGCGCACCCAAAAACATGTTCAGTATTTCCATCGTCTAAGTCGCTCTTTGTTTTTAGCAGGCGCCTCTACGCTCCTTGGAGGTATCGTTCCACCCGGTCGGCCGTCAGGCGGACCGACTGCCCCTCGTCCGAGTCGAAGAGATACCTGTCCAACTCCTTATAGCGGTAGCGCACCATCTCTCGGCGCCCTCGGCCTGTGTACCAGTAGCACGCCCCGGGTCTTAGCAGTCTTGTGTTCATATATAATTCCGATCGATCGTTGTATGTCCGTCATTCGCATTCCGACACCCTG
>ERZ772960.2313-NODE-2313-length-14006-cov-9.703605_pt1 | contig 14006 bp, 10 predicted proteins | sample MGYA00580678_ERZ772960 | MGnify/ENA primary metagenome ERZ772960 (study PRJEB29015, sample SAMEA2737930) | human oral metagenome | biome: human oral; feature: human-associated habitat; material: dental | place: China | collected 2059 ... | reverse complement strand
GCTCAAGCTGCCAGTGCTGATAGCCGTCATCGAGAATCGCCACCTGTGCGCCGAAGTGCTCAATGGCATAGCGTCCCGTCACGGCGCGGTGTGGCCCGATGAGAACGGGCACATCCGGCAAATGCTTGGCGAGCATAAACGCCTCGTCCCCCGCCGTCTCCGCATCCATCTTCAGTGCACGCCCGTCCGAGACGATGCCGACTGCTCCGCGCCACTTGGCTCGATAGCCGCGGTTGAGAATCGCAGCGCGATACCCCATCGCATGAATGGCACGCGCGAGATGCTGCGCTGTTGGCGTCTTTCCCGTTCCGCCGACCGTCACATTGCCGAGGCTGATGACAAAACAGGGCAGCTGCTCTTTTTTGAACCAGCCCCAACGATACATGGCAAGCTTCAGATTGACCAGCTGTTCATAGATGAGGGAGAACACGTAGAACACGCCCATGATGAGGCGACGCGTGACGCCGTGTACCTCTTTGTCGTGAACGAGGTCGATGAAATAGGTCTGGAAGTTTGCGACCTTCTGTGTCGCGCGCACGCGATGTGCACTGATGCGCTCCTGCGCGCGCTGAGCACGGCGCGTCTCATAGGCAGCAAGCATATCCACGAGGATCTTGGCCGACTTTTTCGATGCGCCCTTGTTCTCGTTGATGATCGCGAGCGTCTCGCGCTCAAGGCGTGCGCGCTCCGCGTCATCAGCGAAGAGGCGCAGCGTCTCCGCGGTCAGCTCCGCGCCGTTCGTAACCGTCACGACGGCGCTGCGATTGCGGAAAAGCGCGTGGATGTCCTTGAAATTGAACATCTGATTTCCGACGATGATTGCCTTGCCATGCGCCGCCGGCTCAAGGATATTATGTCCGCCGTGCGGGACAAGGCTGCCGCCGATGTAGATCACGTCGCCGAGCCCATAGACGCGGCCGAGCTCACCGACCGTATCGAGGATCACAATGTCCTCGCCGCCCTCTGCTCCTTTCTGGAGGTTCTTGCGCGTGTTGACCGTAAACCCGGCTTTGCGGCAGAGATGCTCCACCTCCATCGTGCGCAGCACCTCGCGCGGCGCGATGATGAGGCGCAGTCCCGGCTCGACGGCTCGCGCGGCGGCAAATGCCGCAAGCACAAGCTCCTCCTCACCGCGATGGGTCGATCCCGCGATCATGATGTGGCTCGCACCCGCAAGTCCAAGTTCCCGAATCAGCGCCGCCCGTTCCTCCGGGCTGACGCTCGTATACGCCTGATCGAATTTCGTATTGCCCGTGACCGTGACGAGTTCGCGCGGTGCACCGAGACGCATGATGTAGTCTGCATCGATGCTCGACTGCATGGCAAAGCATTTCACCGTCCCGATCATCTCGCGCAGCATGCCGAGCAGATACTTGTACTGCTTGACGCTGCGGTCACTGATGCGCCCGTTCACCATCATGACGGGCACATCGAGCTGCTTCGCCTTCTTGAGGAAGTTCGGCCAGAGTTCCGTCTCCACGGGCAGGAAGACGCGCGGGCGAATGCGTCCCACGACACGCGCGGCGAGAAACGGCAGATCGAGCGGGAAGTAGATGATCGCGTCTGCGTCCTTGATGATGCGGTGCGCCATCTCATAGCCGCCCGTCGTAACAACCGAGACGAGGATGGGGCTGTCCGGAAACGCCTTGCGGAACTCACGGACGAGCGGGCTGGTCGCCACGATCTCACCGACGGATGCCGCATGCACCCAGATCGCATTCTTGCCTGCCACCTTGTCGATGGTCTCCTGCGGATAGAAGCCAAAGCTCTGCTTGATGCGCTCAACAAAGCCGCGCTCACGCGTCGCGCGCAGCATAAAGATCGGTATGATGATGGTGACGATGAGGATTGCCGCTAAGTTATAGAGAAATCTCATAATCACTCTCCCCGAAACTGAATGTCATAGAGATGCTGATAGAGCCCGCCCTTTGCCAGCAGCTCCTCATGGGTTCCCTGCTCCACGATGTGACCGCCGTCAATGACGTAGATGCGGTCAGCGTTAAAGACCGTCGAGAGACGATGCGCAATGACAAAGCTCGTGCGGCCGATCATGAGGTTGTCGAGCGCCGCCTGCACGATCTTCTCGCTCTCCGTATCAAGCGCGGAAGTCGCCTCATCGAGGATAAGAATGCGCGGATCCTTGAGGATCGCGCGCGCAATCGCAATGCGCTGCCGCTGTCCGCCCGAGATGCTGACACCGCGCTCGCCGATCTCGGTATCGTAGCCGCGCTCAAGCTCCATGATAAAGTTATGGGCGTTTGCCGCGCGCGCCGCCGCCTCGATCTCCGCATCCGTCGCATCGAGGCGTCCATAGCGGATGTTCTCGCGGATCGTCGTAGAGAACAGCATCGTCTCCTGCGGCACAAGCCCGATCTGCCCGCGCAGTGAGGCGAGCGTCACGTCGCGGATATCGTGTCCGTCCACGGTAATCGCGCCGCTGTCCACCTCATAAAAGCGCGGGATGAGGTTTGCAATCGTCGACTTGCCCGCACCCGAGGGTCCAACGAAGGCGATCATCTCGCCCGGCTCCGCCTCAAGGGTGATACCGTCGAGCGCAGGACGCCCCTCCTTATAGGAGAATGTCACATTGTCGAAGCGCACATGTCCCGCGACGGGGGGGAGCGGCGTTGCCGTTGGCTTGTCCGTAATGCTCTCCTGAAGATCGACAATAGAGAACACGCGGTCGACCGCCGCCATCGCCTTTTGGAGGTTCCCGTAGATGCGCGAAAGACGCTTGACGGGATTCGCCAGATTGACAGCATACGTGAGGAACGCGACGAACGCGCCCGCCGTGATATCGCCGTTGACGACCTCATAGCCACCGAACCAGACGATGAAGGTGACGGCAATCGCCGCGAGGAACTCGACCGTCGGCGTGAGCATGCTCGTCTGCTGCACATTCTTCATCACCGCCTCGAAATTGCGGTGATTGCTGCGCACAAAGCGCTCGATTTCGTAGTCCTCGCGCACAAAGGACTTCACAACGCGCGTCGCAGAGAAGCTCTCCTGCAGGAGCGCCGTGATCTCCGCGAGACGCTCCTGAATGACGTTGCTCGATTTCTTTATTTTCCGCCCGAAGATCTTCATCGCCTGCCCGACCATCGGTATGACGATGAGGGTCAGGAGTGAGAGCTTCCAGTCGAGGTAGAACATGAGGACGAGCGAGCCGACGAGGATGCAGCCCTCCGTCACGAGGTCGATGAGATTATCCACGAGCGCGGACTGGATCGCGGCGACATCGTTTGTGACGTAGCTCATGATCTCGCCCGTCTGGTGCCGGTCATAATACGCGAGCGGCATCCGCTGGAACTTGCGGAACATGACCTCGCGCACGTCGATGATAACCTTCTGTCCGATGTAGGAGACGAGATAGGACTGCCCAAAGTAAAAAATCCCGCGCAGGAAAAAGATGACGACGATGCCGATGCAGATGGCGTTGAGAAGTGCCATATTCTTGTCCGCAAGCACGTCGTCAATCATGTCCTTGATGATCCACGGGACGTAGAGATTCGCCGCTGAGGCGAGGATGATGCACACGATCGCGAGCGCGAATTTTTTCACGTACGGCCGCATGTAGGCAAGCAGTCTTGTGTAATTCTTCATAGTTCTCCTACTGGAAGGATAAATGAAAGGAAGTTGTCAACAGACGCTCAAAGCGCCCCTTCCACCGCTTACGCGGTCCCCCTCCCCCGTGTCGCACGGGGGAGGCTTTGCGTTACGGCATATTAGCTTCCCCCGTCGCAACGGGGGAAGTGGCGAACGAAGTGAGCCGATAGGGGCACTCAGAGCGCAGCTCCTTTCCGCACACTAATCAAATTCACGTTTCAGAAGTTCTCGCAAGCGCAAGAATCTTCTCCGCCACGCGGCGCGCAGCATGGGGCGCGCCGAGTTTGGCGACGGCTCGCGCAAGGCAATCCGTCACGTATGCGCGATCCGCACCGTCCACGATGATCCGCTCCATTGCCTCCGCGATGCGGTCAGGCTGCACCGCGTCCTGCAGCAGCTCCGTCTCGAATGTCTCCCCGAGCAGAATGTTCGGCAGGGAAAAGCGCGGTACATCGACGAGCAGACGTCCGATCAAATAGGAAAGCGCAGACATACGGTAGAGAACGACGGCGGGCAGCCCCATAATCGCTGCCTCCATGATGACCGTCCCCGACGCTGCAATCGCCGCCCGCGCAGCGCCCATAAGGGCGTAGCGTGCGTCATGGGTGAGCGTGACCGTGACGGAGGAGGCAGCAAGGTGTTTCTCAATCTGCGCGACATCCACACCGCCCGCCACGGGCAGGAAGAAACGCCGCGCAGCATCTTGTGCTGCGAGGATCTCCGCCGCTCCGAGCATGGGCGGGAGCAGCCGCTCGATCTCCTCGCGTCGGCTGCCCGGCATGAGAAGGATCGGCACATCATCCGCGCCGATGCCAAAGTGGCTGCGCGCCTCCTCCGCGCTCATCTCCGCGTGCACCGTGTCAATGAGCGGGTTGCCGACAAAGGAGATGTTCGCACCCGCCGCCTCGTAGGGCGGCAGCTCATGCGGGAAAATCGCAACGATCTCATCTGCAAGCGCGGCACAGGACTTCGCACGCCCCTTGCGCCACGCCCACGCAGAGGGGGGAATATAAGAAAAAACGGGGATCCCCCGCTCTTTCGCCCGCGCCGCGAGCCGCCAATTAAAATCCGGATAGTCGATGATGACGAGCACATCCGGGCGCTCCTCCTCCATGAGCCGCGTAAGGTCATCGAGGAGAGCAAAGATACGGCGCAAATTGAACAGCACCGCAGAGATCCCCATAACGTTGTAATCTATGTAATTCTGGCGCAGGACGACCCCCGCCGCCGCCATCTCAGCCCCGCCAAAACCAATGAGGGAAACGGATGGATCCAGTGCACGCAGTTCACGTGCGAGTGCAGCCCCGTGGAGATCACCCGAGGTCTCCCCCGCCGAAAGCATGATTTTCAAGTGGGCAAGACCTCCTCAAACATGACAAATAACGAGCATACTACGAATGAATGCAGCCGGTATTCGTTAGAAGTCCCCCATCGGCACTACGCACCTAAAATGCCATTGCTTCAAAGCCTCCCCCGTCGAAACGGGGGAGGGGGACCGCGAAGCGGTGGAAGGGGCGCCCCAAAACCTCTTACATCGCAGCAATCGTAATGCCGTTCGCCTCGGCGAGTGCAACCGCACGCTCCTTGTCGATAAAAAGGGTTCTCTCCGCCTCAATGACAAGTGCCGATGCCTTTGCGGCGACCAGTGACTCGATCGTATCAAGTCCCACCGCTGGCACATCAAATCGGCTGTCCTGCTGCGGCTTCGCCGCCTTTGCGACAACCGCGCCGCCGCCCGCGAGCTGACCGCCGCGCCGGATGCACGCGTCCGTCCCCTCAATCGCCTCAAGCGCCATCACCGCACGGTTCTTCACGACGGCGGTCTGACCGACATCGAGCCGACCAATCTCACGCGCCATCTGGAGCCCATACTCCATATCCGCACGCTCCGCCTCGGTCGGCTGACGGCTCGTCAGTACACCCGCCGCAGGCATCAGCGGCTTGATGAGCACCGTCTGGTCGAGCGGCGTCACGCCCATCTTCATCAGTGCGCCGACGAACATCATCATGATCGTATCGTCGTTCTGATTCGGCAGCTGCATGAGCAGCCCGCGCAGCATCTCGTCGGGCTGGATTTTCCCCGTAAAGAGCAGCTCCTTCGTCACCTTGCCGATCATCGTGACCTTCGTAATACCCTCCTGCTGCAAATACGCCAGAATGGAGGCAATCGAACCGATGCTGATCTCACGATAGACCGACGCCGCCTCCTTCAGGTCCGGATCACATTCCGGCAGAAGTGCAATTGCGTGTACCTCAAAGCCCTGCGCACGCGCCGCACGCGCACACGCGGCGGGCAGATGTCCGACACCTGCAAGCAGCCCCAATTTTTCCATAGTATCCCTCACTCATCCTCATGACGTTCGCGGCAGATCCCACGCTCCGCGTTGCGGAGGAAGCGCAGGAGATGATCGATCTCCTCGCAGGAGTCCACCTCCTGCTCAATCACGGCAATCGCCTGCGTGAGGTTCAGCCCCGAACGATAGAGAATCTTATATGCCTGTTTGATGCGGCGGCGCACGGCAATCGGAATGCCCGCACGCGAAATGCCGACACTGTTGAGCCCCACGGCGCGCGCGGGGTGCCCATCCACCATTGTGAACGGCACAACATCCTGCACGAGCTTCGACGTGCCGCCGATCATCGCGTTGCGCCCAATCTTTACAAACTGGTGCACACCCGCCATGCCGCCGATCACGACACCATCCTCGACGATTGCGTGTCCTGCAAGCATCGCCGCGTTGCTCATGATAATGCGGTTGCCGAGTACGCAGTTGTGCGCGATGTGTGTATACGCCATCAGCAGGCAGTCGTCGCCGATACGCGTCTCCTCGCCCTCGCCCGTCGCACGGTGTACCGTCGCACACTCGCGGATCGTCGTGCGGTCGCCGATGAACGTATAGCTCTTTTCGCCCTTGAACTTCAGATCCTGCGGCACCTCACCAATCGACGCGCCTTGGAAGATATGGCAGTCGCGCCCGATCTGCGTCCATTCCTTGATGACGACGTGTGGACCGATCTTCGTTCCCTCGCCGATTTGGACATGATCCGAGATGACCGCGTATGGCCCGATCTCCACGCCCTTTGCGATGCGCGCCGTCGGGGCAATCACCGCCGTTTCGTGGATGTAGGCAAGTACCTTGCTGCTGCCTGTCATCTATTTCAACTCCTTCAGCCCCAAGCGAATGCGGGGCAGACACATTCCACGTGATAGGGCAGCACTGATACAGCGCTCCCTACTATATGATCTGGCAGAACAGCGCATCTTTCACATCGAAAGATCAGCCGTTATCACCAAACAATTCTTTTTATTCGTGGATTATGTCCGGTTTTCTTGTATTTATCACTCTATTGTCAGAGTTCATCCCCATTTTTCAGTGCAAACTTGAAATCCGCCGAGGCGACGAGTTCGCCCTCGACATACGCATCCGCATGGAGCACGCCGAAGACACCTCGCACGCGCACGAGCTCCGCCTTCGTCACAACGACATCACCAGGGACAACAGGGCGCTTGAATTTCACATTCTCCATCCCGCCGAAGAGCGCGATCTTGCCGCGATGTTCCTCCGGATAGAGCATCGTCACGCCGCCCACCTGCGCCATCCCCTCAAGGAGGAGGACGCCGGGCATGATCGGATGTCCCGGGAAGTGCCCAAGAAAGAACGGCTCATTCATCGTCACGCACTTGACACCCGTCGCCGATTTGAACGGCACAAGTTCCGTAATCCGATCCACGAGCAGCATCGGCGGGCGATGCGGCAGAATCTGCTGAATCTCATTGATGTCCAAAGTCATGCTGTTTCCTCTCCTCTGCAATCTGCTTCGCCAGTGCCGTGTTGAGCGCGTGCCCCGACGCAACTGCGATGATATGACCGCGAATAACCCCCGCGAGACGGATATCCCCGAGTACATCGAGGATCTTGTGCCGCACGAGTTCATTTGGGAAGTTGAGCGGATTCATCCATCCCTCGTCGTTGTAGACAATCACTGTTTCGAGCGAGCCGCCAAGACCGAGTCCGTTCGCCTGCAGTGCCGCGACCTCCTTCTCGTAGGCAATCGTCCGTGCGGGCGCAATCTCTTTGCCATACGATTCGGGCGTAACCTCGATGTCATAGTACTGCACGCCGATCAGCGGGTGCTCGTTCAGCGACGTGAACGAAACACGTAGGCCATCGTATGGCACCACCATGACAAAGTGACTGCCATCGTCCACACGATAGACGCGGTCAATCATCGTCACACGGCGCTCTGCATCCTGCTCCACCGTCCCCGCCTCTGCAATCAGACGGAAGAACGTGCGCGCACTGCCGTCCACCACGGGCGGCTCCTCCGCGTTGAGCAGAACAAGACAGTTATCCACGCCGCTGACGTGAAGGGCACTCATCAGATGCTCGATCGTAAAAAATTTCAACGTCCCCGCGGCAATCGTCGTCGCGCGAAGCGTCGCCGTCACGTTTGCTGCCGTCGCGGCAACCGGCAGAGCCTCGGGCAGGTCTATCCGTGCGAACTGTATTCCCGTCCTCGGCGGAGCCGGGGCAATTTCTATATGTACCGGCTTCCCCGAGTGCAGCCCGATGCCATCGTAGACCACACGCGATGCCAGTGTTCTCTCTCTTTGCAAGCGTTATCCTCCTCGGACACTCACCATTGTTCGTACTCATGATACTAAATTTTTTTAGAAGTTGCAAGAAAAAACACGATTTGACAAGCCTCCTGCCTTCTGCTATGATAGAGACAAGCGCCAATGCTCTCGGAAGCACTGATAAATTCAGCACGGACATCTTGGCACATCTTTTTCCTCCTGTCTTTGTCAACAAATCCTCCACATAGCTCTTGCTATGCGTCCGGTTTGTTTCCTTGACAGGATAAAAAATCTGCACCAATCTGACCGACTTCATTTTATCAGCGATTCCTCCCATTATCGGGGATGTAATGGTCTCGACGGGGATGGGTAGTATGTGGACAGCGAGCCGGGGGGTCATCAACCCGTTAGTAAGGTGAACACTTTTATTAAACATAAAAGCAAACGAAGACTACGCTCTGGCGGCTTAAGCCAGCCCCTTTCCGTCTGCCTCCCGCACGGATGGAGCAAGGGGTCAAACGCGGGATACCTGAGAGCCATCGCACGATAACTCTCACGGGAACACTATCGTGATCGGTGCGTCACAGCCTGTCTGCGGGCGGCGCCGCACCTAAAGCAAAACACAGACTGCGCTCGGAGAAATCCATGTAGTATTATCTTCGGACAGGAGTTCGATTCTCCTCATCTCCACCAATTTGACTTGTTGAGCCGCCCATACGGGCGGTTTTTTGTTATGACCAAGCAAAAAGCCGCCCGCTCTCGCGTACGGCAATTCATTCCTACAGCTTATTCTTCAGTTTTTCCAGATCGGGAAAGAGCTCGCCGATCGAGTCGGAGAGACCTTCACTGGGTTCTAAGATCTCAAGCACGGGGCGCATGGTCTCGCGGAAGCGCGCATCGTCCTGCATGAGTGCGAGGACGGCGCTCGTGTTGCGTGCATCGGCGAGCGCGGAGTGCTGACTGCCCTCGAAGCTGCGCCCCATCGCGCCAAGTGCATGCTTCAGTGCGAGGCTGTTGTGCAGCCCCAGGCGATCATCAAACGCCTGCTGCAGATCGACCCAACGCGCATCGAGCCAGCCCACGTCGAACGTCGGGAGTTTCAGACGGCACTCCTTGCGCAGCTGCTTGATGTCCGACATGCTCCACGAGTAGATCTTCGTCTCCGCCTCGCCAATCCAAGCGACAAACGATTGAAAGCTCTCAGAAAATGCGGGGCGTCCCGCAACTTTTTCCTGCGTGATGCCCGTCAGCTCGGTGATGTGCTTTTTCACCATCCCGTACTCGGGGCAGACGTAGCACTGGAACTCGTCCTCCTGTTCAAAGAGTTCATTCAATCGAACCGCGCCGATCTCGATGATCTCTCCGTTGAGCTTTCTGCGGATATCCCTGTACTCCTTCGCGACAGGGTTCATCTCAAGGTCTACGACAATGTGTTTCATGGGCAATCCTTACTTTCAAAAAACTCTGCCGCAAATGACGCACGGCAGAGGGTGTTGCGGTGTTTTATAACGCTGCCAAACAGGCACGCATTGTCAACGTGAAGTGTTTCGTGTTTGTATCATCATAGCATAAAGTTTTCAGAAAATCAACGTCTAGGTATTTTGTCCCACCCCTATTTTTTTCTGAAAAACGTGGTAGAATACAGATATATGGAAAAAAGGGGGGCTGCGGATGAATTGGAAAGTGATACTCGCGCTGCTGACGTGCAATGTACTCTTTATGTCGGCGAGCTATACGATGATTATTCCGTTCCTGCCGATGTATCTGACGCATGAGCTTGGCGTGGACGATGCCTCGGTCAACCTCTGGGCGGGGCTCACATTCTCCGTGACGTTCCTCGTCTCGGCGGTGATGGCGCCGATCTGGGGTCGCATGGCGGATCGCCGGGGGAAAAGGCTCATGGCGATGCGTGCGAGCCTCCTCATCGCGATCAGTTACCTGCTTGGCGGCATTGTGACCTCGCCCGAGCAGCTTGTCCTCGTCCGCGTCTTTCAGGGATTTGCAGCGGGGCTCTGGCCGATGGATCTCGCGATCATGACACTCTATGCGCCGCAGGAGCGGCTTGGCTTCTCCCTTGGCATACTGCAGGGCACGCTGACGGCGGGCGGGGTCATCGGTCCTCTGCTCGGCGGTGTGCTCGCAGAGGCGTTCGGGATGCGCGCGAGCTTCTACATCGGGGGACTGGCACTCTTTATCAATTTCCTCGCGTTCACCTTCGTCATCAAGGAGCCACCGATGCCGAAGGATGCTGCACCGCTTACGGCGAAGGAAAAGTCTCCGTGGCATCTCTGGAACATCCCCATCCTGCGGACGATGATGATTGTGAGCACGCTCGCACAGATGGTAACGTTCGTTCTGATGCCTGTTCTCACGACCTACATCAGATATCTCGCGGGCGATCTGGAGAACATCGTGCTGATCGCCGGGATCGTGTTCTCCCTCGGCGGGATCGCAGGCGCGATGGCAGCCCCCGTCTGGGGCATCTTCGGAGCACGGCGCGGCTACTTTCGTTCGATGTGCCTTACGATGTCACTTGCCGGCATCATGCTCATACTGCAGGGCATTCCCGATACACTTGTGCCATTTGCCGCAATGCAGTTCGGAGCCGGGTTGTTTCTCGCCGGAATACAGCCGTCACTCAATGCGGTGATTGCACAGCACACACCCGCACAGCTCAAGGGCAGCGTGTTCGGCATGCTCTTCGCCGCACAGCAGGTCGGCGGGTTCACAGGACCGCTGCTCGGCGGCATCGTCGCGACCTATCTCGGCATGCACTACCTCTTTCCCACGGTGGGCAGTCTCCTGCTCGTGCTCGCGCTGTTCGTGTGGTGGAGATATATACAAAGAGATGCAGAAACATAGGAAGCTCTCGTTTGTAGGGTACGCCATACCGGCAAAGAAGCCAGCTTTTTCATGGAGAACAAATGAAAACGCAGTCATACACGCTGCAATTTTCAGAGCGTGCATGACTGCATGATGTAAATATCAAAGCAGCGTCATTTCTTTTGTCTCTACAAATGCCAAAGCACCGCATCCGCCATCTCGCGTGTGCCGACCTGCGTGCAGCCCGTATCAGCAATATAGATGTCTGCCGTGCGCTTGCCGTCCGCGAGTGCCGCATCCACCGCCGCCTCAACGGCATCCGCTGCCGCCTCCTCATGGAGGGCATAGCGCAGGAGCATCGCCGCCGAGAGGATCGTGCCGAGGGGGTTCGCGATCCCCTTGCCTGCGATGTCGGGCGCACTGCCGTGGATCGGCTCAAAGAGGCTCGTGCCCGTGCCGATGGAGGCGGACGGCATCAGCCCGATCGAGCCGCCGATCACCGCCGCCTCATCGGAGAGAATGTCGCCGAAGAGATTGCCCGTCACGATCACATCAAACTGCGTCGGACGCACGGCAAGCTGCATGGCGCAGTTGTCCACATAGAGATGGTCGAGCGCCACATCGCCGTACTCCGGTGCGAGCGCCGTCACCGTGCGCCGCCAGAGGCGCGAGGTTGCGAGCACGTTCGCCTTATCCACGGACGTGACCTTGCCGCGTCTGAGACACGCCGTCTCGAATGCAAGGCGTGCGATGCGCTCCACCTCGGGGACGGAGTAGTTCTCCATATCCCACGCACGCTCTCTTCCGTCCACCTGCTCGGACTCGCATTTCTCTCCGAAGTAGATGCCGCCGATCAGCTCGCGCACGATGACGAGATCGACACCGCGCACGAGTTCCGGCTTCAGCGGCGAGTGCTCGATCAGTGCGTCCGCGACCTTCACGGGGCGCAGATTCGCATAGAGTCCAAGCCCTTTGCGCAGTCCCAAAATCGCACGCTCGGGGCGCAGGGCAGGCTCCACGCTGTCCCACTTCGTCCCGCCGACCGCGCCGAAGAGTACGCCGTCCGAAGCCTTGCAGACTGCGAGCGTGTCCTCGGGCAGCGGCGTACCGTATTTATCATAAGCCGTGCCGCCCGCGTCGCGCGTCTCGTACGTCAGCCCAAGTGAGAATTTCGCATCGACGGCACGCAGGACGCGCACGGCTTCCGTCGTGATCTCCTGCCCGATGCCGTCGCCGGGGACAACTGCGATCTTATACGCCATGACGGAACCCTCCATTCTCGCGGATGTAGCTTAAGAGTCCGCCCGCGCGCGCGATATCCTGCACGAAGCCCGGCAGCGGATGTGCGTGGAACGTATCGCCCGTTGTGAGGTTCTCAATCGCCCCCGTCGCCGTATCCACGCGCAGACGGTCACCCGCGCTGATCTTCTCCACATCGTCACCGATCTCAAGGAGCGGCAGACCGATGTTGATGCCGTTGCGGTAGAAGATGCGCGCAAAGCTCGCCGCGATCACGACGGGCACACCCGATGCCGCAATCGAAATCGGGGCATGCTCACGCGAGGAGCCGCAGCCGAAGTTTTTCCCGCCGACCATGATATCGCCCGCAGTAACTTCCTTTGCAAACGTCGTGTCGATGTCCTCCATGCAGTGCGCCGCAAGAGCCTTTGGCTCGAATGTATTGAGATAGCGCGCGGGGATGATTACGTCCGTATCAATATTGTCGCCGTACCGCCAGACCTTGCCCTCGAACATCACGCCACCTCCTCAGGGGCTGCAATCCGCCCCAGTATTGCACTCGCCGCCGCGACGTGCGGTCCTGCGAGATAGACCTCGCTGTCAACGTGTCCCATACGCCCGCGGAAATTGCGGTTCGTCGTCGAAACGCACCGTTCGCCCGCCGCAAGGATGCCCATATAACCGCCGAGGCACGGTCCGCAGGTTGGCGTTGAGACCGCCGCGCCCGCCTCCATAAAGATCGCAAGGTAGCCGCGCCGCATTGCCTCCTGATAGACCCACGGCGAGCCGGGAATGACAATGCAGCGGACATGGGGATGCACCGTATGCCCCTTGAGGATCTGCGCCGCGATCTCCATATCCTCAAGCCGCCCGTTCGTACACGAGCCGATCACGACCTGGTCGATCTCAATCGGGTTCTCGATGTCCATCACGCGCTTCGTGTTCTCCGGCAGATGCGGAAACGAGACGACGGGACGCAGCTCACTGAGGTTGATCTCCACCGTACGCGCATAGCTCGCGTCGGGGTCGGCGTGCACCGGCTCAAACGCCCCCGTCATACGACCCTCGACGTATTCTTTGCACACGTCATCGTACGGGAAAATGCCGTTCTTCGCGCCCGCCTCAATCGCCATGTTGGCAATAGTCAGACGGTCCGTCATCGTGAGATCCGCCACGCCCTCGCCCGTGAACTCAAGGCTCTGATAGAGCGCACCGTCCACGCCGATCATGCCGATGAGCGTGAGGATCACATCCTTGCCGCTGATATCGGCGGGCTTCTTGCCCGTCAGATGCACATTGATCGCCTCGGGCACCTTGAACCACGCCTCGCCCGTCGCCATGCCAACCGCAAGATCGGTCGTGCCGACGCCCGTGGAGAAGCCGTTCACCGCGCCGTAGGTGCAGGTGTGCGAGTCCGCGCCGATGGTCAGCATACCGGGACCGACGATGCCCTTTTCAGGGAGAATAACGTGCTCAATGCCGACGCGCCCCTGCTCGTAGTAGTGCAGGATGTCATGTTTGCGCGCAAAGTCGCGCATAATCTTCGCCAGCTCCGAGGACTTGATGTCCTTCGCCGGCTGGAAATGATCGGGGATCAGCGCGATCCTCGTGCGGTCAAAGACGGGGCGTCCCGTCTTTTCAAACTCCTTGATGGACGGCGGTCCCGTCACATCGTTTGCAAGTACCATGTCGAGCCTGCAGGTGACGAGCTGCCCCGGCTCGACGTGATCCAGACCCGCATGGCGTGCGAGAATCTTCT
>ERZ772960.2309-NODE-2309-length-14050-cov-4.423794_pt1 | contig 14050 bp, 15 predicted proteins | sample MGYA00580678_ERZ772960 | MGnify/ENA primary metagenome ERZ772960 (study PRJEB29015, sample SAMEA2737930) | human oral metagenome | biome: human oral; feature: human-associated habitat; material: dental | place: China | collected 2059 ... | reverse complement strand
CACACACACACACACACACACACACACACACACACACACACTTCGCAGTACTATAAACACTTTCGTTTACGCGCGCGTAAGACACAGTGTAATCCCCATCAACAAAGGGCCCAAGCGGGTTCCCTTTGTTCGCTTTTCCATGCCCTTTTGCCAAGCCTCGCAAGGGTAATGAATGCTATTTTAATTGATCTAAAACAGATAATAAAGTATATCAAAAACAGATAACGATGAACGAAAAACAAGTAAAAAGATTGTATTATCTACCTCCGAAATGCGAGGTGATTGAAACAGAGTACGAAGGTATCATCTGCAAAGTATCCGTTCGCCCCAACGGCGGTAACCCCTCAAGCACCGATCCGTGGGACGAAAAGAACCACGAGGGCGGCACCGCCTTCTTCGGCGACGAGAGCAACGTGGCACCGGCCAAGGAAAGCATGTGGGAAGATGATGATGAAGATTAAGTAAACGTAATAAAGGAAACAGACACAATGAAGACAAAAATCATTCTAAGCACTACACTGCTGGTCATGCTGGCTGCCTGCAGCAGCAACGATAATGTAAAGCCCGACAACGATAACAAGGGGAAGGTAGACATCGCCCAGGGCATCGAGTTCAAGGTAAACGTTAAGGATTTCAATGCCGAAAAAGAATATGCCGGCACGCGCGCTGCGCAGAAACCCGACATCATTAGTCGCAAGACCGTAGACTTGGGCAACAACCTGCTGGCCGAAGTAACCGTGCAGCGCGACACCACCAAAACCCAGCGCCCCGCTACTGCCACCCGTGCCTTAGACAACGACACCTACACGATGCTTGTGTTCAAAGGCTCCTTCCCCTCCTACACCCTCGAAGCCCAATGCACAGGCACGTTGAAAGACGGCAAGTTCACCCCCGGTACACGCGTATACCTCGATCCGGGCAAATACACTTTCGTGCTGCACAATAATCGTATGACCAAAGTCACCACCCCGTATGGTACACCCGGCCTGAAGCTCACCCGCGAGAATGCCGACAAGGCGCTGATAGGCCAAATTGAATACACCGTAACGGCTACACCCGACCCGCAGTATGTAAATTTCGAGATGAGTCACGTAGGCTGCCGTATGCGCATCAAGCTCACTGGCTGGATGCCTATTCAAGCCTCCACCACTGCCAGCCTGCAAGCCTACAACTCCAATTTGCTGCCTAAGGACTGCGTCTTTGAACTTCCCATTGGCGACATGTCGGATGAAGGCGATCTAAGTGGTCTCAACGAACCCCTCACCTTCCCCGCCAGTGCCACCACCCCCGATGCCAACGACACCTACACCACCCAGAGCAACGAATATCTCTACTTCGTGCCCGGTACCGACATGGAAGGTTTCAAACTCACGTTTACCGGCGGACAAATCTATAAGAAGAATATGGCTGGTGTCAGTGTTAACCTTATCAGTCTCGTCGATCCCGACATCTACACAGCCCACGTCATGAGCATCAACGAGTCGTATTTGGTGAACATCAACCTGAAGTACAACTTTCTCTACCTGATGAGCGACGGCACCACTGACTTCATCAACTCCACCCAATACACCGCCCTGCGCGCAAGCGATGGCAAAACAAAGATTTACCGCGACAAGGCCGGCAACCTGCTCGCCACCCCTAAAGTGCCCATCGCCGTGGTGCTTAGTCAAAGCAAAGGTATGGCCGTAGCACTAAAAGATGCCAATGGAGGAGCTGCATATAAATGGAACTCGACAAGCCAATGGAAAACCCAACTAAATAAAGATACAAAAACTAAATTTGACGATTTGTTAACCTTGGAAAACGGCTATTCAGAGACTTGGGATGCCTCTGCCAGCATGGACAACACGACGGTTAAGGGTACCAGCAGTGATTTCCCCGCTTTCAAAGCAGCAGGCGACTATAATCCAGGAGTAAGTGTTAGCGGAACGATGGTAGGCAAAAAATGGTATCTACCCGCTTTGGGCGAATGGAAATATGTTTTTACAGCCTTATGTTTTGGTGATGCTAATGCAACTATTAAATATGCAACTTATCTAACAACTAATAGTAGTTTAGCTAATATGGCCTTTACGCAAGTAGGTGGTATGCCTATTGCTGAAACAAATTATTCAAGATTGCAATATCATACGAGTTCCGAGTACAGAGATCCGTACGAATCAGACACTAAAATGGCTGGTCGTGTTGATCTCGGGATGGACATTATGTCGTGGGAATTAATCAGTAAGGATGTGAAATTGAGGGTTCGCCCATTTATTCGCTATAAATAAAAAGCAGTACGCTGCACAAGCCCTCCCCTTACGCGGAGAGCTGGCCTCAATGATTATGAGATATTTTGCACGAGCGAAATGCTCAAAAGGGTTTAAAAACGATTTCAGCCTCGGCCGAAATCGTCAAGAGACACTAAAATTAATTTCGGGCCAAGCCGAAAAGCTCAAAAGACACAAAAAAGGTTTCGGCCAAGGCCGAATCAGTAAAAGCAAATCTTTTACACTAAAAACAATTGAATACACGGGGGTGGCAATATCGCCATCCCCGTGCTTTTCAATATCACTTTTAAAGAATTAATCATTGATGAAAACGCTGTAATCCCGCAAATTACAGATGGACGATTGACTCTTTTCACTCAAAATAAAAAGTGAGGACAATCATTTTGCTGTGCGAACGGTCTACGCTGTTTGTATAAACACGCATGGCTTTGTCTTTCAGTTCATCAGCGTGTCGGGTGTCGAGACTGTTGGTAAGCCCGTAAAGGAACTTCAATTCGGGTCGCAACTTAAAGAAAGGGAGGTAGAAATCGCAACCGACACCCGCTTCCAAGAATAAATCGTAGCGTTTTAGTTTGATATAATCCTGACTTTTCCCCGAAAGGTTTACCATTGGATTTACACCCAACATCACATACGGACGCCGATTGTTGAACCGTTGTGCGGCATAGATGATGTCGCAGGCAGTAGAGATATAGGCTGTTTTCAGTTCCTGTTGTTGCTCTACGAGGCGGCCGGTTGCAGTAGTTTGAGTATGGTTACGCAGCGTCAGATGTCTCGTACCGAAATACAAGGCGGGAGCCACGCGGAAAGCAAAGTAATCATTGAGCCGCAGTTCGCCTAACACGCCTACCGTGAAACCAGCATCCCAGCGGTCTTGATCGGTAGAAATGAGCATCTCGGAAGGGGTTCCTCCTCCGTCGACAACTTGCTGCACCCCTATGTTATGAAACTCCAAATCTTGCAAATGCGTGCCTACGAGAATTCCAAAATGAAACGGTCGCAGGTCTGTATAAGGCCTGTTCTGTACTGTTCGCTCCTGTGCCACGACCGAAAAAGCAATCATCATGCACATTGCTGATAAGAAAATATATCGTATCAACTGTTTCTTCATCCTCTTCATAACGGTGTTTCGCACACAATATTGCATTGTCTTTTATTTTGAGGAGATATAAATAACAAAGTTTCTGTTCATCATTTGTAGGTATATGGAAGAATTGTTTTACCTTTGCATCACATAAAAGTAGGTATCAAACCGCATATTATACAAAAACATTATTCATATATTAAAACGAAAACATTATGGCTTACGTAATTGGAAACGACTGTGTAGCTTGTGGAACTTGCATTGACGAGTGTCCGGTAAGTGCTATTTCAGAAGGTGAAATCTACTCGATTAATCCGGATGCCTGCACCGAATGTGGTGCATGCGCTGCGGTTTGTCCGAGTGAGGCAATTAGTCTTCCGTAAGAAGACTTTTGCAATTAAATTTGGGTTTGTAAGGGATGGTTCGCGAGGGCTATCCCTTCTTTTGTTTAGTTCCTCTCTTTTCTTTAGATACCCGTATGTTTTTCTACGGCCGTTTCATCTTATTTCATGAGCTGGGCTGAGAGTTCCCGCATACCTTCCGATGCCCCTTTTCGTATCATAGTAGCCGTGCTGATACTCGATGAAGACACCGGCTTAGGGTCAATCACATAGACCGGTGCTCCTTTGCGCAGGTATCTCACGAGACCGGCAGCAGGATATACGTTGAGTGAAGTGCCGATGATAATCATCATATCGGCTGTTTCAACCTCAAATACAGCCGTCTCTATCATCGGCACTGCTTCTCCGAAAAACACGATAAACGGTCGTTTCAATGCCCCGTCTTTTGTTTTCGAACCGGGCACTATCACGGGATTGTCTTCCGGAATTTCTTCTATATATTCGGGATTGTAGGCATCATCGCCCGAACAGGCTTTCATCAGTTCGCCATGCAGATGAATGACATGGGTGCTGCCGGCACGTTCGTGCAGGTTATCTACATTCTGCGTAACTACCGTTACGTTGTATTTCTCTTCTAATGTGGCCACCAACCGATGTCCTTCATTGGGCTTTGCATGCACCAGTTGTTGACGCAGTCCGTTATAGAAAGTATTGATTAATTCAGGGTCGGCCAACCATCCTTCGTGCGATGCCACTTGCATCACGGGATAATTTTCCCATAATCCATCAGCATCTCGAAAGGTACTGAGACCACTTTCAGCAGACATGCCGGCACCGGTCAGCACAACTATCTTTTTCTTCTCCATGGTTTTTCCTCCTATTAACTTTCCACAAAAATAGCGATTTTTATGCAAATAAGATACTGCAATCAGATAAAAATATTACCTTTGCACAACAAACAAGCGATGACAAGTAATTAACAAAAAGAATTTTATGGATCAAATAAGTTACGCTTTGGGACTGAACATCGGACAACAACTTGCACAAATGGGTGCCGAAGAGTTGAATGCCGATGATTTTGCAGCAGCTGTCAAGGATGTATTGGCCGGCCGTGAACCAAAAATATCGCAGCAAGAAGCCCGTAACCTCATTCAGCAGTTTGTTGAAAAACAGGAAGAAAAGCAACGCAAAGCTGCCGAAGAAAAAGGCAAGACGGCAAAGGCCGACGGCGAAAAGTATTTAGCCGATAATGCCGCGAAAGAGGGAGTAATCACTCTTCCCAGCGGTCTGCAATATCAGGTCATTAAAGAGGGTAATGGGAAAAAGCCCAAAGCCACCGACAAAGTGAAATGCCATTACGAGGGTATGCTGGTAGACGGCACCTTGTTCGACAGTAGTATACAGCGTGGCGAACCTGCCACATTCCCGTTGAACCAAGTGATTGCCGGTTGGACAGAAGGTCTTCAGCTGATGCATGAGGGAGCCAAATATCGCTTCTTTATCCCCTATCAACTCGGCTACGGCGAGCGGGGTGCCGGTGCTTCCATTCCTCCATTCTCTGCATTAGTGTTCGATGTAGAGCTGCTGGAAGTCGTGTAAAGATTAAAAACAAACCATATTATATATAGAAAAAGCAATGAAAAAACTTACATTTGTAGCCGCTTTGGCTATTGCAGCTGCTGTTTTTACCGGTTGTGGTCATTCCACACCGAAAGCAGACCTTAAAACAGACGTCGATTCTATGAGCTATGCCATCGGTATGTCTCAAACTCAAGGTCTCAAGGACTATCTCGTGGAACGTTTAGGCGTAGATACTGCCTACATGGATGAGTTCATAAAAGGACTCAATGATGGAGCTAACGCAGGCGATGATAAAAAGACCGCCGCTTATTACGCTGGTATTCAGATTGGACAACAAATATCCAATCAGATGGTGAAAGGCATCAACCACGAGGTATTTGGCGACGATTCCACCAAGACTATCTCGCTGAAAAACTTCATGGCAGGCTTCATTACGGGTACCACCGGTAAGAAAGGATTGCTCACAATGGAACAGGCTGCTACCGTAGCACAGACCAAGATGGAGCAAATCAAGAAGAAGAGCATGGAAGTTCAGTATGGAGCTAACAAGAAAGCCGGTGAGAAATTCCTCGCAGAAAATGCTAAGAAACCGGGCGTTAAAACGCTGAAGAGCGGCGTGCAATATAAGGTTATCAAAGAAGGAAAGGGCGAGATTCCTACCGATACCTCTATGGTAAAAGTTAACTATGAGGGCAGAACCATCGACGGAAAGGTGTTTGATACCACTTACAAAGGTGGTCAGCCGCTGGAGTTGCGTGCCAATCAGGTTATTAAAGGATGGACAGACGTACTCGTTCACATGCCGGTAGGCTCCGTTTGGGAAGTCTACATCCCGCAGGAACTTGCCTACGGAGAGCGCGAACAAGGTCAAATAAAGCCTTTCTCGGTGCTTGTCTTCAAGATGGAACTTGTAAGCATCAAAAAATAAAGTATTCCAAGCCATACAAAACGAAGAGTTAAGCGCATTTAAAGAGTAAGCGGGAAGAAGGAGAGCGGCCGTTGGTAATGTCACTGCTTATCAACAGGCAAATATCTCAGACTTGTCGAGTATCTTTCATGTGCTTAACTCTTTCTTATTATATTAAGGTGAAATAAAATGAAGAAAATCATACTTCTGGCACTCGTTCTCACAGCAGGAGCATCTCTTTCGGGTGCTTTTGCCGACAAGAAGAAAAACAAGAAAGTCAACCAAACTGCTACAGCAGAACCCATACAGCTCCTTTCCGGCTCCGATTCACTGAGCTATGCTGCCGGCATGGCACAAACCAATGGTCTCATTCCCTATATTACACAACAATTAAGGGTAGATACCGCCTACATGCAAGACTTCATGCACGGCCTGATGATGGGAACAAAAACAGTGGAAGACCCCGCCGCCAGAGCCCGCTTTGTCGGTCTTCAAATCGGGAACATGATAGTAGAAAGGATGATACCGAGTATCTCCGAACAGTTGAAAGACAGCCCCGACTCACTCAATACCGAGCTTTTCAAGAAAGGATTCCTTGCTTCTCTGAAAAAAGACACACTCCTCTACACCCAAGAAGCAGCCGAACACTTTTTCCAAGACCGTATGGCAGCCGATAAGGCAGCAAAAAGTGAAAAACAATATGGTGCCAATCGTCGTGCCGGAGAAGAGTTTCTTGCAGAAAACGGAAAGAAAGAAGGAGTCGTTACCTTACCCAGCGGCCTGCAATACAAGGTGATTGTAAAAGGCGAAGGCGAAATTCCGAGAGATACATCCAAGGTTATCGTGAAATATGAAGGCAAAACGGTAGACGGAAAAATCTTCGATTCGTCTTATACCCGCACTGACCCCACAAACACATTTCAGGCCAATCGTCTCATAAAAGGATGGACAGAAGCCCTCACCCGAATGCCTGTGGGCAGTACTTGGGAATTGTTTATACCTTATCAATTGGCCTACGGAGAAAGTGGAAGCGGCGAAATAAAGCCTTATTCTGCCCTTATCTTCAAGGTAGAGCTTATCGGTATAGAGAAGCCTGCCGAAAAGGAAAAAGTACAGGTACAGCAAAAGACGGCAAAGAAAACAACGAAGAAGAGAAAGTAAACGCTTCGTTCCTCATTTCAAACGATAGCGAACAGCGGTAAAACCACTCTTTCATACAGAAGCTCCTCATCATTCGGGGAGCTTTTTTCGTAGCTTTTTCCTCTTACCCACAATCAGTCATGAGTGCCCGTACTTATTTTGTATATTTCAGAAGCATAGCTTTCATGATGTCAAAGCATAGCCCTCATGACGTCAAAGCATAGTTCTCATGAGATAAAAGCTATGCTTTTTCAACCATCCTTGTATGTCATTGTGTACCAGAGCTTTTGGTAATACCACTTCTAACGATAATTACATCTGAAACATATCTAACATCCTCATTGCAATATTTTGGTGTTAAATGTTTCGATATTTCAAGAAAATAATATATATTTGCAATTATTCATCTTATAATCGAATAAAGAACGACCCATTTCATGCAAATGATTGAAAGGGTATATGACTACTTTTATACCTAAATCGATCATGAGCGTCTGTTCGGATTTCGTTTAATGGTCGGTCAGGTTGCTTGCCGTCTCGCCGAAAGCGTAACATACTATGGCAAGAGCGGGCGACGGACAAGATACCGACAAGCAAATAGAAGATGATAGGCAGCTATGTCGTCCATATAAAAATGGTAGATAAACGGTTTAATAACCGATTGGGATTGCATCATCAACACAGACAAGTTATCCTTATTTTTCACTTTAAATAATCAACAATTATGAAAACAAAGATTTTAAATTCCTTTTATGTACTCATGTGTGTGGCAATGATTGGATGGGTGTCTTCATGCGGTAAAGATGACGACTCCGAACCCAAGAAGAAAACAGAAGAGAAAAAGGAAGAAGACGAACAAGGCAAAGAAGGAGACAAACCCACTAAAACCGTTGAATTCGACAAAGCCTATGCGTTTGGAGAATTACCCTATTTAAAGCATGTTGACACAAAGGGAGCCGACGAATTTGAAAAGAAGTTGGCGCAACGCCAAAAGCAAACATACCCGAAATTGGGTGAGATATATTGGGGAAATACGCCTAAATACTTTAAAGGTGCTAAATATACCACTAATGTAATATACGGAATGATGGAAATACCCATTGTAAAAATTGATGCCGAATTTACAAAATTGATGACTGATGCAGGCTTTTCCGACTACGGCACAAGTGTAATTTCCGACGGTGCCGGCAATGTATCTCCCTGCCATATTTATTGGAATGCGAAATTAAAGATAAAAGCACTTGCTTATGATGCAAAGCACAAAGATATCAAATCGATACGTTCAGTCGTAGAGTTTAAAGTCGATGAGAACGAGCCACAGACAGGACAAGGCGGCGAACCGGAAGAGACAATTATTCTTACTGATGTGACAGACTTTCCCGACGTAAAGGTGTTGAACGGAGAATATGAAAGCCTGCCCAAACAGCAGCTCATCGAAATGGAAGATGCCTTGGGGCTTCGCTTCTACGATGAAGAAGGAAGCGACGAAAGTAAAGCCGAGTTCCGCACAAAACAAGGGTATGAAACCTATTCAAATCTGAATGCCTGTATGTATTTCTATGAAGCCAGCGAAAAGGCCATCTCGTTTATAGCACTCAGTTGTCCGGTAGTGAAGAAGGTAGAAGACTTAGACCGCAAAGAATTAAACCAATGGTTTGCAGCCAACGGATATACCTTTGTAAAGAAACAGAAAAAGTCTAATGCACCCGGTGCTCTCTACAAAAATAGCGTAACAGGCGTAAAAGCACATATCTATCTGAAAGCAAATGGAAATTGCTTTATAGAAATTTACAAGTAAACAACGCTTGTGGTTCAAGAAGATTCGATGCGCTGATTCTGTCAGCGCATCATTTTTTGTGTCACTATCCCTTATCCACGAAATGCTTGACGTGCTCCTCCAACCTGTCATCTCCTCAACAAATGGCTTAAAAATAATTAAGTGTGATTTTTCAGAATTATATGCTTTTATATCGGAAAATATTCGTAACTTTGCGGCCTAATGTGTGGATTAGAAACCTTTAAGATAGATTTGAAGAGTTTGGAAGAGGGCGGTAATACGCTGATTTTCAGACTCGACAATGATTATTTTAAAGCGATAGAGGCCTCCGATATAAGAGGCGGAGACGTGCATGTAAACATGTCGATACACCGCAGTGAAGACGTGTTCACATGTAACTTCCGCTTGGAAGGTACCGTTATTATCCCCTGCACGTTGTGCTTAGAAGATATGGAACAACGCATCGTGTCAGACCGTCAGCTTTTGGTCAAATTCGGAACAGAAGATTTAGAAGACGATGAGTTGATAACGGTAGACAAGCACGAGGGAATACTCGATGTTGCGTGGCTCATCTATGAGTTTGTAGCACTCGAAATACCCATCAAACACGTGCATGATCGTGGGAAATGTAATCCTACTATGGTGGAAATGATGGAACGATTTACTCCCCATAGGGCAAAAGAAAGTCATCAGACAAAGACCATAGATCCACGTTGGAGTGAATTGGAAAAATTAAAAACAATAATTAAAGATTAGACAAAAATGGCACATCCAAAAAGAAGACAGTCGAAAACTCGCACACTGAAAAGAAGAACTCATGATAAAGCCGTAGCTCCTACATTGGCTGTTTGCCCGAATTGTGGCGGATATTATGTGTACCACACTGTGTGTCCGTCGTGCGGACAATACAGAGGTAAAGTGGCAATCGTAAAGGAATTGGCTGACTAATGGGAAAAATTCATGCTGCCATCACCGGCATTGGTGGCTACGTTCCCGACTATGTGCTCAATAATGAGGAACTGTCGAGAATGGTAGATACCAATGACGAGTGGATTATGGCACGCGTCGGGATTAAAGAACGCCGAATACTGACGGAGGAAGGACTTGGAACCAGCTACATGGCGCGTAAGGCAGCACGACAGCTGATAGAGAAGACGGGCGTGGATATCGATACTATCGATGCGCTGATTATGACCACCACGACGCCCGACTATAAGTTTCCTTCTACTGCTTCCATCGTTATCGGAAAGTTAGGGCTGAAAAACGCCATGGGATTCGACTTCTCCGCAGCTTGTTGCGGCTTCCTTTATACACTCGACGTAGCCTCTTCTATGATAGAAAGCGGTCGATATAAGAAAATCATTGTCATTGCAGGCGACAAGATGTCGTCGATGGTTGATTATACAGACCGTCAGACTTGTGTACTTTTCGGCGATGGTGCTGCCGCCGTATTGGTGGAAGGCACCGAGGACGAAAACATCGGATTCAAAGACTCTTTCTTGCGAACCAACGGATTGGGGCTTCCTTATCTCCACATGAAAGCAGGCGGCTCGGTGAGCCCTCCCTCTCATTTCACGGTAGACCACAGGCTTCATTATCTATATCAAGAAGGCCGGACTGTGTTCCGTTACGCTGTGACCGACATGAGTAACGACTGTATGGAGATCATGAAGCGCAACGGATTAAGCACCGACGACGTAGACTGGATAGCACCACATGAGGCCAATCTGCGCATCATTGAGGCCGTAACAAAGCGCTTGGACGTTCCTATCGAGAAGGTACTCATCAATATTGAGCACTACGGAAACACGAGTGCAGCCACTATTCCCCTTGCCCTTTGGGATTACGAGGAGAAGTTGAAGAAAGGCGACAAGGTGATACTGACGGCTTTCGGCGCAGGTTTCGTGCATGGTGCAGCTTACGTACAGTGGGCGTATGATGGTGCTTCTGTAGCGAAGAAATAATAATCATAGTGATAATTAGTAAGGAAACGCATCCTTCTTGATGAGAGAAGACGATGCGTTTTTTTGTCACAAAACAATCGGTTATGCACAAAGCAGGATTCGTAAACATCGTGGGAAATCCCAATGTGGGTAAGAGTACACTGATGAATCAGCTGGTGGGAGAACGTATCTCCATTGCAACGTTTAAAGCACAGACCACCCGCCACCGTATTATGGGTATCGTAAATACTGACGATATGCAAATCGTATTTTCTGATACGCCGGGGGTTCTACAGCCAAACTATAAGTTGCAGGAGTCGATGCGTGCCTTTTCAGAATCGGCTCTGACAGATGCCGACGTGCTACTCTATGTGACGGATGTGGTAGAAAAGCCTGAAAAAAACATGGACTTCTTGCAGAAAGTGCAGAAAATATCCACCCCCGTACTCTTACTCATCAATAAAATTGATCGAAGTGACCAGCAGACACTCGGAAATATTGTAGAACGCTGGCATGAACTGCTACCCAACGCAGAAATCTTGCCTATTTCAGCAAAGAATCAATTTGGAATTGATATCCTTTTAAAGCGCATCAAAGACCTTTTGCCGGATGCTCCTCCCTATTTCGGGAAAGAGCAATGGACGGACAAACCCGCACGTTTTTTCGTGAGCGAGATTATCCGCGAGAAGATACTGCTTTACTACGACAAGGAAATACCCTACTCAGTGGAAGTGCGTGTGGAAAGTTTCAAGGAGGATGCTCAAAAGATTGTAATTCACGTTGTGATATATGTGGAACGCGACTCACAGAAAGGCATCATCATTGGACATCAGGGCATCGCATTAAAAAAGGTAAGCACGGAGGCACGGAAAGCCTTGGAAAGATTCTTCGGGAAAAGCATTTATCTCGAAACTTACGTAAAGGTGGATAAGGATTGGCGCAGCTCGCAACGCGAACTTAACAGCTTCGGCTACAATCCGGAATAAACGTCTTGGACTCCCCCGCTCCTCTTCAATGGGCGGAAATCGTCTCTCATTTCATATAATAACCCGACTTCTGACGACGCAACACCGCAGTGCGACCCGTAAAAAGAAGTCCCAATCATATAGCGCATGGCAAATCTTGTAGCAATCGTAGGACGTCCCAATGTGGGAAAATCCACTCTTTTCAACCGCCTGACCAAATCTCGTCGCGCCATTGTAAGCGATGAAGCAGGCACCACACGCGACCGTCAATACGGAAAATGCGAATGGAACGGACGCGAATTCTCCGTTGTCGATACCGGCGGATGGGTGGTAAACTCTGATGACATCTTTGAAGATGCCATCAGAAAGCAAGTCATCGTGGCCACAGAAGAAGCCAATCTCGTGCTCTTCCTTGTAGACATAACCAATGGACTGACGGACTGGGATGAAGATGTGGCCAAGATTCTGCGTCGCGCAAAGCTACCTGTAATCCTTGTAGCCAATAAAGCCGACAGCAACGAACAAATCTACGATGCCGCCGAGTTCTATCGTTTGGGACTTGGAGACCCCTACTGCATCAGTGCAGCCACAGGTAGCGGGACGGGCGATTTACTTGACTTCGTACTCCAGAAGATGCCTGCGTCCGAAACCAACGACATTGAAGACGGCATTCCGCGCTTTGCCGTTGTGGGTAGACCGAACGTCGGAAAGAGCAGTATCATTAATGCATTCATCGGAGAAGACCGCAACATCGTGACAGAAATTGCAGGCACTACACGCGACAGCATTTACACCCGATATGACAAATTCGGTTTCGACTTCTACTTAGTTGATACTGCCGGTATACGCCGAAAAAACAAAGTGACTGAAGACCTCGAATTTTATTCCGTCATGCGGAGCATCCGCGCCATTGAAAACTCTGATGTCTGCATCCTCATGCTCGACGCTACACGCGGCATAGAAGCACAAGACATGAACATCTTTCAACTCATTCAAAAGAACAGCAAGTCTTTAGTAGTGGTTGTGAATAAATGGGATCTTGTGGAAAATAAGGACACGAAAGTCATCAAAACATTTGAGAATGCCATCCGCGAACGCATGGCGCCTTTTACAGATTTCCCCATTATCTTTGCTTCTGCTCTCACCAAACAGCGCATTTTCAAAGTATTGGAGACAGCCAAGCAGGTTTACCTCAACCGGAAAGCACGCGTGGGCACCTCGAAACTCAATGAGGTGATGCTCCCACTCATAGAGGCATTCCCGCCGCCTTCGATTAAAGGTAAATACATTAAGATAAAATATTGTACCCAACTACCCAATACGCAGATTCCCTCTTTCGTGTTCTACGCCAACCTACCCCAGTATATACGCGAGAACTATCGCCGTTTCCTTGAAAACAAGATACGCGAAAACTGGTCGATGCACGGCTGTCCCATCCATGTGTTTATACGGCAGAAGTAAGCATGCATAAGTTAGTTTCACTCATTATTCTCCTTTGTACTGTAGCAGTTTCAGCCTGCTCTTTGCATACCGACAGTGGCGAAGTAGCTGCACGTACAGCCCAAACCTATTACGAGTACCTGTTGCAAGGGCGATATGCGGCCTATGTGGCAGGTATGTATCTGCCCGACACCATCCCCGATTCCTATCGTAAACAGCTGGAGGACAATGCACAGATGTTTATTCGTCAGCAACAGACTGAGCATGGAGGAATCAAAGAGGTACGATGGGTGAGCCACGTAGCCGATACGGCAGCCCATGCCGCTAACGTATTCATGACGCTTCGTTATGGCGATGGCACGCATGAAGAGGTAGTTGTACCCATGGTAGAATGTCACGGCATTTGGTATATGCGTTGATTGACGGCATTTTATCCCTCATACAAGAATATTTTCTATCCATTTGTTTGTTTATTCAAGAATTTCGTTATACCTTTGCCGGCACTATGCAAAGAAAAGGAAGCCATAACCCAATGAATGCGGTGCAAGAAAAAGTGTGTTTTTCTGCATCTTTTAACGCTTTATATTTGCATACACCGGAAA
>ERZ772960.2308-NODE-2308-length-14052-cov-25.207116_pt1 | contig 14052 bp, 8 predicted proteins | sample MGYA00580678_ERZ772960 | MGnify/ENA primary metagenome ERZ772960 (study PRJEB29015, sample SAMEA2737930) | human oral metagenome | biome: human oral; feature: human-associated habitat; material: dental | place: China | collected 2059 ... | reverse complement strand
GTGCTGCAAAACGTTTCGGTACATGTACGGTTTATGCAGGTGCTAAGAACATCTTTAGCTACATTCAAGACGAAAAGCATACAGATGACGCAGCCTTTATGTATGCTCCTGTATATGGCGCAACATGGTATGTGGGTCTTAGCGTTAAACTTTAACACTCTCTGAATTGTTTTTTTGAATATTTGGTCGTAGCCGCATTGCCTCGAATGGTAATGCGGCTATTTTGCCTTTGACATTAGGCTTATTAGGCCAATAGGCCCAATAAGCCCAATAATGATAACGCCCTGCATTGCCTTGAATATTAAGCTTATTAGCCCAATAGGCTCCATAAGCCAAATAATGATAACGCCCTGCCTTGCCTTGGATATTAGGCTTATTAGCCCAATAGGCCCTATAAGCCCAATAATGATAATGCCCTGCCTTGTCTTGGATATTAGGCTTATTAGGCGAATAGGCCCCATAAGCCCAATATTGATAACGCCCTGCCTGGCCTTGGATATTAGGCTTATCAGGCCTATAGGGCTTATAGGCCCAATAATCCTATAATCTCAATAGCCACAACAATAAAAAAATTGGGCCAAACGGATAGCTCCGTTTGGCCCAATTGTGTACTTTCTTCTCCTGACCTAAGCAATCAGAAAGGAGAAGACTTATTTTGTCAGCTTAATAATCTTGCAACCATGTGCTGGGATGACAGCCTCAATCTTATCACTTACCGTCCCTTCATCAGCATGCTTCCAAAGGTCACGTGCAGACCAAGTACCAGTAATACCAACCTTTGTCAAGTCGATAGAACGCGTTGCAGCTGCCTGATCACGGTTGAAGAGACCGATAACCCAAGAGCCATCCTTCATCTGACCGTACCATATCTCACCATCGGTGTTCCAGAGGTTACGCTCCAATGGCTGACCAACGAAACCATCCTTATGCAAAGCGAGCATCTCGTCGTTCTGGAAGAACTTCAAGTCGTCACCAGTTGGCATATCTGTGATAGAGATTGGTCCACCTGCCATCAAAGGAAGAGAGATTACAGACATCTTCTCGTTATCATCAGCATAGCTTCCGATACGAATGAAGTCGCCATCAAGACGAATCTTCTTACGACCAGAAATCTTTGACCAATTGATGAAGCCATCAAAGGCATTCTCTGAGTTTGGCCATCCACCACGAAGGCTACCACGGTTGTTATCAGAGAAACGATACCAAGAACCCTCAAGAGCATCGGCATCAATACGTACCATATTACCCGCATATCTCTCGATGAGAGCATTGTTACGCAAGTGAGGCATTACAAGTGAAACATATACGCCATACTTCTGCGCATACTTGTTAATCCACTGCATACCCTTTACATAACGCTCACGGCCATAACCCTTATCGATAACGTCAGTATAGTTCATACCATCTTCATACCAAGAGAGGAAGTCCATACGAACGAACTTTACGCCTAAATCAGAATAGTGCTTGAAGAATCCTTCAAAATACTGCTCTGCACCAGGGTGATCTGTTACTACCCAACCAAACTGATCCTTTGAACCAGGATGCTTAATGTCTTTATCTTTTGCTGGATCGTAAGCCAGACTGCTCACCTTAATACCATCAGTTCTTGGGATAACGGCATTAGGATTGGTATAATGATACCAGAATGGGCTATCGTAAACACCAAGTTTCAGACCCTTCGCCTTCAACTTAGCAACAATAGTTGTCAAAGAAACCTCTGGAGAACTCTCATCTTTTGCAGTACGGCTATAACGTGTCATGTAGCCATCGTCACCACTCATTGAAGCGAAACCATCGGTAACAATCTGCACATAAACAAATGTAATGCCCTGTCACTCTTATAACACAAGTATAACTCTCCCCAAAAGTTTGTAAATAAGAAGATAACTTCGTCACACTTATCATTAACCCAATCAAAAGCTGCGTATCAACGAGAATTGATTCTGTCAGATTCATATTCCCCGCTACTACGCTCACCGTATTTAATTGCTGCCAGATATATTTCAAACAGCAACGCTCACCGTATCCCATAGCCATATGATGCATATCCAACAGAAATAGAAAAGACTATCTTGATATCTATATTTCTTTTTCAGAATATATTCTATATTATTTCTATAACTTAACAAAAAAAATAGGTAAAACAAAAAAATAATCCTATCTTTGCAACGAAATTAACACATCTGAAGTAATTTTCAAAGAAGAAAGTCACTGTGATATTATAGAAACGGATGACAACCTCAATGGGTTAATTAAGGAAAAATTTCGTCATCCCTACAAGTAATTTATACGAGAATTATTCACCGACATTATTTAAATCAAGATAACAATGAATAAAATGCAAATTAATAGAGTTTATCAGAGACCAGAAATTAAGGTTATCTATGTCAGTATTGACAGTTCAATATTGGAGGCCTCCTACCCCGGAGACCACCAAAAAGGCGAACATAAAACAGGTCCATCAGAAGAATCAAGCACTGGTGCCAAACGTTCCTTTTTCTTCAGAATCTCTGAAGAAAGTACGCCAACAAAATGGGAAGAGTAAAAAGCAAAATAGAGACAAAAAGAAACATAAAACACTAAAATGAATATCAGATTATATTATCAATGGACTATGGCAGCTCTGCTGCTAACAGCTGCAGGCTGCTCAAACGACGATATACAGACAGCGAACATCACAAATACTGAAAAAGAAACTACAGAAATAGCACAGACAAGTTTCGTCACGGGAGAGGAAAGTACAACACGCACATCGCTTAATTATAATACAAGAGATTTCTACTGGGAGACAGGTGACAAAATCTTTGTAAAAGACGATGCAAATACTTTCAAACAAAGCAGCAATACGGTATCGGGGACGAATGTGCTAACATTCAAATTCAATATGCCTGGTACATACACTAACAATAAGTACAGAGTTTATTATCCTGGAGCAAAAGGCACAGAAAACAATGTGACAATTGCTTCCGAACAGGAGCAAAACGGTCCTAACAACACCCTACATTTCGGAGTCTCGGGCGATTGTGGATCGGATGAAGCTATACAACAGCCTAACGGACAGTACAAGTTCAAGCTAAAGCATGCAGCAGCCTATCTTTGCTTCAATCCTAATTACGATCACGCATTGACCAATGTCTATGTGACGAAGATTGAGGTGACTGCTGACAAGAACATTGCGGGAGCCTACACACTAAACACGAATGGAGAACTCACTGGCTCGGGTAACACTAAAACGATTAAGCTGACTCCCAAGGCTTCGGGCAGTAATGACGGCTTCATCATGCAAAACAATGCTTCAGGAACAAGCTGTGAGACTGGACAAATGTATATGGTTATCATGCCTGGCAGATACAAGCTCACCGTGAAATATTATGTTAAGGACAAAGATACAAATGTATCAGGTGCCATCACAAAGACTTTCGGCGAGTTCACGTATGATCCGAACGGCTACTATGACATGCCTGCCACGCTATCCATCAGAAGCTATGGGGACGATTACTATATGTGGGATGCCAAACAAGAGTACTGGTACGGACACAAGGTCGACCAGCCGAAAAAAGGAAATGTCACAGGCACCAACTTCCCAACCGGTTCTGACGCTGACCGATGGTACAACGCAGCCACATTCCCAACAGCAGCCAGCAATAAGGCGAAGGACTGTCCTAACATCAACGAGCTATTTTGGTACTGCCTGCAAGGTGCCCCACACTGGGACAACACAACGCTTTGGTCAGTATGGGGACATCTATACACTGGCGGTATATGGCTCAAAAAAGCAAGTGTGATTGCTCAAGAGAATAATAAGACCACTGCTAACCTCAAGACTGCTTCTCCTGATGGACAGAACCGTGCCAATAAAAAAGTATGGGAGACTCCGCCATCCAAAACTATAACACAGGGAACTCCAAGCAAGCTCAACGACTATTTCTTCCTACCTGCTATGGGACGCTATTCAGGAGGTAAACTCACAGGCTTCAGAACCTTTGGAGACTACTGGACGAGTACGCCTTACCCTTACACTCCTAAGATTAGCTATAATCTTCACTTTGACAATGGCACGCTGACGGTAAGTAACACCAGCAACTGGGAAAACGGATACAAACTGTGGAAGACTGAATAAACTTCCCCAGACATCTATACCAATAACAGGTGTGCAGAACATGGAGTTATTTCCTGTCTGCACACCTGTTTACTTTCTTGTTTGGCGAATGTTGAATAAAGAGTATAAAAGCCTCCAAAAAACTTCGCGAACAATTTCTATTTTCTTCGCGAACAATTTTAATTTTCTTCGCGAACAATTCTATATATGCTTTTAATATTTGTATAATAACCTTCTTGAGGAGTTTAATAAGCAACTGGAAGCTAAAGGAGTAATTATTAAGCATGGTTCCATTGTTGATCCCAGTATAACCAATACTCCATTTCGTCCTCTTGGAGGTAAAATTTATGAGGTCATTGAGGACAGAAAAGAGAATGAGAACAATGAAGTTTCTAAGAAAGTGATGGTCAAAGAAGCTAACAAGCCTAATGTAGACACAGAAGCTCGTTGGGTAAAGAAGATGAGAAAAATCCATTTCGGTTACAAGCGTCACACGGTAACAGATGAAAATGGAATAGTATCACCCAAGAGGTCTTGCTGTGTACGATTGAAGTAGTTGAAAGAACCGAAGAGGTTACCATTGAACAACGCCCAATCAAGTCCGACGTTCCAGTTCTTACCCTTCTCCCAGTGCAAGTCAGGGTTTGGATTCTTACCAGGACTCCATACTTGATAAGACTTACCATTATACATATAATAACCAAAGCCCGTCATTGTGTCAAGTGACTTGTATGAACCGAAGTCCTGATTACCTGTCACACCGAAGTCAGCACGAAGCTTCAAGTCGGTCAACCAGCTCTTTGTTCCTGCCATAAAGGCCTCGTCAGAGATACGCCAACCTGCAGACACAGCTGGGAAGTTACCCCACTTGTAATGCTCACCGAACTTTGTTGAACCCTCATGACGCAAAGAAGCTGTCAACATGTAGCGCCCTTTCCAGTCATAGCTTACACGTCCGAAGAATGCAATCAGCTTGTAACCATTCTTATAAGAACCCATACCCAGCTCATCCTTCTTCTTCATGAACTTACCTGTTCCTAAGTTGTTGTCCTCAAGAGCATCGTTAGGGAAGTCCTTGTTCTCTGCATTAAAACCTGAGTAGAGAGCCTCTTGATAAGAGTAACCAAACATAGCCTTTAAGTTGTGATTACCGAAAGAGTTGCTATAGTTGTTAATCCACTCCAAACTATGGAGAGACTCCTTGCCATAACTCTGTGAAGCTTCACCATCACGACCTGCATTAATCGTACGGGTGTTGGTTGATGGGCTAAACCACTGGTTATAGTTATCATACTGATGGTCAGCGAATGTCAACTGTGTTGTCAACACCTGCTTTCCAGGATTGGTCAATAATAATGGGAAGAGATTCAACTTAACAGTACCATCCCAGTCTATCAACTTTGTTGTACCAGTATCTTTACGTCTCTTCTCCTGCTCAATAGGGTTCCACTCAGCAGGCTGTCCCTTAAAATTATAGTACAGCGTAGGATTCTGTGGGTCCCAAATAGGAGTCGTTGGGTTAGCCTCTAAGGCATTACGGAACACATCCCAAGTTGCGTTCTTACGATAGGCAACACGTGGAGCAATATTCAAACCGAAGGTTATCAAACCGCTGTTGGTTGTATGGTTCAAGCTGATACGAGCACCATACTCCTGACGACCAGAGTACTTATCAATACCCTTTGCATCACGATAGTCTACCGATGCACGGTAATTAGACTTGATATTACCACCACTAAGTGTCAATGTATGAACAGTGCGAACACCAACACGGCTCACCTCCTTCATCCAGTCTGTTGAACCACCAAGGTCATAACCAGTACCAGAAGCCAATCGGTTGGCACGATACTCATCAGCTGAGAGCATATCAAGGTCCTTCTTAATGACATCTAAAGCGATAGAGCCACTATAAGAGGTATGCAAGTTTCCGTCACGAGCTCCCTTCTTTGTCGTTACGAGAATAACACCGTTAGAACCACGAGTACCGTAGATTGCTGATGCAGCACCATCCTTCAAGACATCATAACTCTCAATGTCATTAGGATTGAGGTTGGTTAAGTTACCACCAGGCACACCATCGATGACAATCAATGGACCAAGTCCTGCAGCACGAGATGAGACACCACGCACCTGGATACTTGCTTGATTGTTAGGGTCACCAGCACCAGTATTGGTAATACTAACACCAGCCACCTTACCTTGAATCATCATAGATGGGTCTACACTTGCTACCTGTGTGAAGTTCTTAGAAGATACGTGAGACACAGCAGAAGTAAGTTCCTTCTTATCCATCGTACCATAACCAACTACAACAACCTCATCAAGATTAGCAGCATCTTCCTGCAACTTAATCTTAAAATCAGTCTGATTGTTTACTGGTAAATCCTGTGTCTTGTAACCGATGTAGGTCACACGGAGTCGAGATTTAGGACTTGCAACAGATAGAGAGAAGTTACCATCAATATCCGTCACCACACCATTCTTGGTACCTTCCTCCATAATGGTTGCGCCAATGACTGGTTCTCCATTCTGATCGGTTACCGATCCCTTAACATTGAGTTTTTGAGCTGCTACGTTCAAGGTGCATATTAGACCCACCAATAGGGCAAGTACCTTACGCCATGAACTGGTCTCAGTTTGCAATGGTTTCATGATTGTTAATTTGATTTATGTTTTTAAAATTATTTCCTGTCGTTATAACGGAAACTCCTTATCTTAAAAGGTGTATGCAAAGATACACGAAAATTAGACTATATGGTAAGGATAAAAGGGTAAATAAATGAAATTACAAATACTCTTCACTGACTATCAGCAACTTACAAACCGTATTATACAAAAAAATACAACATGAATTATAAGCACAGAGAACATGTTTTAACAACTAACAAAAGCGCAATAGATACATATTTAACAGTTAACTCCACTCCTCTATACTCTTCTTTGTAAGCAGAAACCTACTCAAACAAAACCTCAAATATCTTGTTCTATATCTATAATTCAAACCCTCTTGAATACTAAAATTATCGATGAAATGGGAAAAAATTGATGTTTTTGACACCTCACAAGGGTAGATTGGCACCAAGAGAACGCTTCTCTTCAGTTGTCCGAAGCGTCCGGACACTTTGTCCGAAGCCTTCGGACAGATTGTCCGGAGTACTCGGACACTTTGTCCGGGGCCTCCGGACAGTTTGTGCGGAGTAACCGTACCATAAGAGAAGATAGTTAGGAATGATGAAGACTGGCGTTAGTTAACATGTGACAAACCACTAATACCTAATTTACAGGGCAAAAAAACTATTGCACTCCGATTTCTTTCAACACCGAACTAATCTGCGTCCGATGCTTCAAAGCTGTCTCTTCGCCTATTCGAAGGATGTCTTTTATGGCCTTCTTATTGAAGTCGGTGACACCATAACGACCTAACTCAGGATTAATATATAGGTCGGCTTGCGTCCGGTTAACATTATATTTCTTTATATCTGGCCGTTCGGCCAACCACTTCAGAATACCACCCATACCTTTCAGAAAGGCGAAAGGCGAATGATAGTCATCATATTTACGTTGCTGAAGGTCGACAGCTATCACCACGTCTGCCCCCATCTTGCGCACAACATCTACTGGAAGATTGTTACTCATACCGCCATCTACCAGCATCAGCGTGTCCATTCGTATGGCTTTAAACGCCCCAGGAATAGCCATACTGGCACGCATATTCCGCACAACAGACCCTGTATCGAGAATTATCTCTTGTTGGCAACGAATATCATAGGCTACACATGCAAAGGGAATAGCCTTTCGGAGAACACCACGCTGCACAGGCGAACGACTGACAAGGCTGTCAAGAAAGTCGTAGACATGGTCGCCATGTAAGATGCCAAATCCTTTCTGCCCACCAACATCCGCCTTCTTATGGACAGGGAAACCGAAGACATAGACCACACCATCCTCTTCTTTGTACATCTTTCCTACAAGAGCTGTATCTCTATCAGCCAATAACGACAACCAATTCTGCGACCGAAAAAGCTTATCGAGGTCGTCTGCCCGATAACCTTGAGCGTAGAGTCCGCCTATAATTGCCCCTATACTCGTCCCTGCAATATAGTCGATAGGTATCTTGGCCCGCTCTAACTCTCTCAGTACTCCTATGGCTGCAGCACCTTTTGCACCACCGCCACCAAGTACAAGTCCCACCTTTGGGCGGATCTTCCCTCCTTCGTTCTCTTGCTGTGCCATCATAGATAAACCACAGCATATCAGCATCAGGAATACAAGTATGTATTTTTTCATAACGACAAAAGTAATGTTTTTCTAAGAGAAAAGCATGCCTTTTACGTTTATTCTTGCTTTTCTTTTCCTCCACCAAGCCTCAAACCCAATTAAGTACAAGCAACTTGTTCACACGTAAACTTGTCTACTCGTCAACTCCAAAACAAACAACTTGTTCACTCGTCAACTTGTCTACTTGTCAACTCCAGAAGCTTGTCTACTCGTCAACTTTTCCTTACCTTTGCACCATGAAGTTCCATCCTATCCTATCAGAACAGTCCCTACCCGCTCGGTTTAATAATCCTTTCGATTACGAACCGGACGCACTTTGTCACACTGCTGTCAAGCTGTTGCAGGCAAATCTACCCATTGCACCTACCGAGGGGAAGATGTATGGCGTTCTAATTGTTGAACGAGACGGACAGATAGGCTATCTGCAAGCCTACTCAGGACAGATAGCTGATGAGAGAGAAGACTTTGTCCCTGCTGTCTTCGACTATCTTCAGCCTGATGGTTACTTCAAAACTCACGAAGCAGAGATTACCTTGTTAAATCAACAGATAGCCCAACTAAAAGCCTCAACAGCCTATCAACAGGCACAAGAAGACTTAAAGACAATCCGACAGAAGGCTGAAAAGGCTATCGAAGAAGCACGGAAAGTGATGCAAGGTGCCAAGTTCTTACGTGACAAACGACGTAAGGAGGCTTTCATCTCAGAGGCAGAACGCAATGAGATGACACGTCAGAGCCAGTTTCTTAAAGCCGAATTGCAACGTAAGAAAAAGGCATACGCTGAGCAGATTACCGCTGCACAGACAGTTGTAAACAGCCATCAAGAACAGATAACAGCTTGGAAACGAGAGCGAAAAATGAAGTCTGATCGCCTTCAACGTTGGCTCTTCTCTCAGTTCTCACTGCTCAATGCACGCGGAGAGCGTAAGAACTTACTCGATATCTTCCGTGATTACTATCTGAAGAATAGTCCTGCACGTACGAAGGCTGCCCATATAACAAATGTGAATACTGCTGAACGTGCTGCCAAGGAGAGTCTCGCAGCTTCGCTACTTCCACCTTCTGGCGCAGGTGAATGCTGTGAACCAAAGCTCTTACAATATGCCTTTCTTCATGGTTATAAGCCTATTAGCATGGCAATGTTTTGGTGGGGACCATCGCCAAAGACCGAGATAAGACAGCATGGAAACTACTATCCGGCCTGTAATGGAAAGTGTAAACCTATCTTGGAATGGATGTTGGAAGGGATAGACGTTGACTATAAGGAGTGCGATAGGACAAATAATGAAACAGAAACTGTGCCTTCTGAAGGGCTAAAAATACCCTATGAAGACGATTATCTTGCAGTAGTTGTCAAACCGTCAGGCATGCTTTCTGTTCCAGGAAAAGGCTGTCAACCATCCGTTTACAGTATTCTAAGCGAACGATGGAAAGGTAAGAGCGATACATTCATGGTACATCGATTAGACATGGCAACAAGCGGTTTGCTCGTTGTTGCACGTACCGATGAGGTTCATAAGGCTTTGCAAGCACAGTTTATTAGGCGAACTGTCAAGAAGAAGTATGTTGCTTTGCTTCCACTCTCTATCCTTGACAAACATTTACCAACAGAGGGACGAATAGACCTCCCGCTTTCTCCCGACCCAGACGACCGTCCTCGACAGCGTGTTGATAGAACTAATGGGAAGCCAGCAACCACCGAATATCGCTTTATCGGTAAGACCGTGTATGGTAAGGATGGGCAGGAAGCAGTAAAAATAGCACTCTATCCGCTGACAGGTCGTACCCATCAGCTACGCATCCATTGTGCACATTCAGACGGATTGGGCACCCCTATCATAGGAGACAACCTCTACGGACAGCGAGCAGAACGCCTTTGGCTACACGCAGAGCACCTTGAGTTCACTCATCCTATCACTCAGGAACGAATGAGTTTCGATACTCCTTTATAAGTATCGGGCCTCTCTACTCCTCCTCTTCTTCTATTCTTTCAACCCTTGGAATACCGTCTCCACCCTTCTTTGTATGTACCTTTACTGTTAGTGGCACATTCTCTATCAACACATTACTTGTGTTCAGACCTAAAGAGCGATTCATACTCAACTTCAGATGGTCTATCCATTCATAGGCATCCATGATGAGTCGCTCCTTAAAAGAGAAAGAAGTGAAAGCAGAGTAAATCCTATTAATAAGTACGAAGACAAAGTTTCCCATCACATTATGCTTAGCCAGTGAAGGATAAGACGACGCAAGTGAGAAGCCATCCTTAGCCACCATATCCTCTATTATCTGCCTGAAATAACGATTGACAAGTGGGTGGATGCGGAATCCTAACCGTAGGTTGATACGATAAAGAGTATCGGGAACGAGCGTGGTAACGTCATATTCCAGCGTTGAAGGACTGTCTTGATAGTCAATATGCAGCAGGAAATAATGGTCAGCACGCATTGGATGCTTGTTAATGATTGAATAGAGAATCTTCTGTTCGATGTCGTATTTACCCCCAAGTTTGGTTAGATAGACAATGTTTGTCGCATACTTAGGGATAGACTCATCACTCTTGATATCGGAAATGATACTGAATGATTCGCGAACATCAAGTATCTGTATCTGTGAATTACGAATGGTTGTAGCATTATACCATACGTACATAATGGCTATCATCACACTGGCAAGGAACATGGTAACCCAACCTCCATTCATAAACTTTGCCATGTTTGCAACGAAGAAGATACTCTCCAAACCGACAAAGACGATGAGGAACAGGAGTGTGAGCCAACGATTTACCCGACGAATAGTAAGATAAGCACTCAAGAGGAAGGTAGTCATGAGCATGGTTATCGTAATAGAAAGACCGTAAGCAGCCTCCATTCGCTCCGAACTCTTGAAGAAAAGTATCACAATCACACATAAGATGAAGAGTGACATATTGACAAATGGGATATAAAGTTGTCCCTTAACATCGGTCGGATACTTAATCTTCTGACGTGGCCAAAACTTTAAGTTCATTGCTTCACTGAAGATAGTAAACGAGCCACTAATCAATGCTTGACTCGCAATGATGGCTGCTATCGTTGCCATGACAATACCGAAAAAGAGCATGCCGTGGGGCATGATGGCATAAAAAGGGTTCGTTCCTGCAGGAAGACTATTAGCATGCGCAATTATCCAAGCCCCTTGACCAAGATAGTTGAGGATTAACATGACTTTAACAAAGGCCCAACTCATGCGGATGTTATTAATTCCACAATGCCCTAAGTCGGAGTATAAGGCCTCAGCACCAGTCGTACAGAGGAACACTGCGCCCAAGATTAAGAACCACTCAGGGTTGCTCGTCAGCAAGCGAATGGCATGTAAGGGATTAAAAGCCTGTAAGATAGGGACATAATCACCGACATGCATGGCTCCTAACATGCCTAACATCGAGAACCATACAAACATCAATGGACCAAACAACTTACCAATCATGTTTGTTCCGAATTGTTGAATAAAGAACAATACCGTAACGATACACAGGGCAATAGGTACTACTGGGGTCTCTGGCTCATATACTTTTAATCCTTCAATAGCAGAGAGAACAGTGATAGAAGGGGTTATGACTCCATCAGCTATCAGTGTACTGGCTCCGACAATGGCCAAGAGATAAAACCACTTACGACTATGTCGACGTGTCAAAGCATACAGAGCGAGTATTCCACCCTCCCCTTTATTGTCTGCACGAAGGGCTATCAAGACATACTTAACGGTTGTCTGGAGAGTTAAAGTCCATATAATACACGACACAGCACCAATGATATACTCTGCATTTACAGGGTTTCCTGCCCTGACAATAGCCTTCATCACATACAAAGGAGACGTACCAATATCGCCAAACACGATACCTAAGGTCACAAGAACGCCCACCAAGCTAAGCTTATGGTGTGCTGCATTACTGCAATTGTTATCCTGAGTCATTCTTATAAATACTTAAAACGAGTGCAAAGGTAAATAAAATCACGGTAACAAGAGAACTAACTATTGGCTTTTATCTATATTTCTTTTGTCGTTTACCTTATTTACAGTAACTTTGCACGTATAAAACAACAATCAAACAGATATGGAAGAAAAGAAATTCAAGCGTACTACTGTGACGGCCGCATTGCCTTATGCGAATGGTGGTGTGCATATAGGACACCTCGCCGGAGTGTATGTTCCAGCCGACATCTACGTACGCTACCTCCGATTGAAGAACCGTGAAGTAGCTTTCATCTGTGGTAGTGACGAGCATGGAGTGCCTATCACCATCCGTGCAAAGAAGGAAGGTGTCACCCCACAGGACGTATGTGACCGTTATCATAAACTCATTAAAGACTCGTTTGAGGAGTTTGGTATCTCCTTCGACATCTACAGTCGCACTACAAGTGAGACGCACAATAAGTTCGCTTCAGACTTCTTCCGTAAGCTATACGACGATGGCAAGCTCATTGAACAGGAGAGTGAGCAGTACTACGATGAGGAGGCTCACCAGTTCCTTGCCGACCGCTATATCATGGGTGAGTGTCCTCACTGTGGTAATCCAAATGCATACGGCGATCAATGTGAGAAGTGTGGCAGTGACTTAAGCCCTATGGAACTAAAGAATCCACACTCTACTATCTCAGGTTCACAGCCTGTCATCAAGCGTACAAAGAACTGGTACCTCCCTCTGAATGACTATCAAGAGTGGCTGAAGCAGTGGATTTTGACGGATCACAAGGAGTGGCGACCAAACGTTTATGGGCAGTGTAAGAGCTGGTTAGACATGGATTTGCAACCACGTGCTATGACCCGCGACCTCGATTGGGGTATTCCTGTTCCAGTGAAGGGTGCTGAGGGCAAGGTTCTTTACGTATGGTTCGATGCGCCAATTGGCTATATATCAAACACGAAGGAGCTTTGCGAGAAAGATCCAGAGCATTTCGGTACATGGCAGAAATGGTGGCAAGACCCAGAGACACGTCTCGTTCATTTCATTGGAAAGGATAATATCGTCTTCCATTGTATCATCTTCCCAACCATGCTAAAGACTCATGGCGACTATATCTTACCTGATAACGTACCCGCCAACGAGTTCCTTAACCTCGAAGACAATAAGATTTCTACAAGTAAGAACTGGGCTGTATGGCTCCACGAATACCTCCGTGACTTTGAAGGAAAGCAGGATGTACTACGTTATGTACTGACTGCTAACGCACCAGAGACCAAAGATAACAACTTTACATGGAAAGACTTTCAAGAGCGTAACAACTCTGAACTCGTTGCTGTCTACGGTAATTTCGTAAACCGTGCACTACAGTTAACGAAGAAGTATTGGAACGGTGTGGTTCCTGCCTGTGGTGAGTTAGAGGAGATTGACCACCAGACAATACAAGAGTTTAAGGATGTCAAGGAGAAGGTTGAGGCTTATCTTGAAATCTTTAAGTTCCGTGAGGCACAGAAGGAGGCTATGAACCTCGCCCGCATCGGTAATAAATACATCGCTGAGACAGAACCTTGGAAGCTTTGGAAGACCGACCCTAAGCGTGTGGAGACGATTCTCTACATCTCGCTTCAGCTCGTTGCCAACCTCAGTATTGCCTTCGAACCATTCTTGCCATTTAGTAGTAAGAAACTTCGTGAGATGATTAACATGACGGAGTATGACTGGAGTGAACTTG
>ERZ772960.2307-NODE-2307-length-14053-cov-2.814974_pt1 | contig 14053 bp, 9 predicted proteins | sample MGYA00580678_ERZ772960 | MGnify/ENA primary metagenome ERZ772960 (study PRJEB29015, sample SAMEA2737930) | human oral metagenome | biome: human oral; feature: human-associated habitat; material: dental | place: China | collected 2059 ... | reverse complement strand
GCGCGGTTTTCGCTTCGCTGATTTCGTCGTAGGGCATCGTGTAATCTTTATAGATAATGCTGTTTTCGTGCGACTTGCCGAGCAGGAGCACTATGTCGCCTTTATGCGCCGATTTAAACGCTTGTCGAATCGCTTTTTTCCGGTCGGGAATGATGAATAAATCCTCGTCCGCCTTTTTGCCTTCTTTTTTTGCGCCGTCGGCAATCATCTGCAAAAGCGCAACGGAATCCTCTCCGCGCGGGTCTTCGTCGGTCAAAATAATCGTATCGCAGAATTTTGCGGCAATCTGCCCTTGCAGCGGACGTTTTGTCAAGTCGCGCTCGCCGCCGCTTCCGAAAAGCGCAATCATTTTTCCGGCGCAGCGTTTTTTCACCGGCGGAAAAATCGTCTCAAACGACGAGGGCGTATGCGCATAGTCCACGATGACTTCAAACGGCTGCCCCGCGTCAATCGCCGTCATGCGCCCTTTAATTGCGCTCAAAGACGGCACAAGGCGAGAAAGCTCCTCGAACGGTTTTCCCGTCAGTGAGCTGACTGCAATAAGTGCCGCCATGATGTTGTACGCATTAAATGCGCCTGCAAACGGCGCGCGTACGGGAATATGTTTGTACGTGTGCGGAAAAGCAGGATCGTCTTCCGCGCGGAAAACGGCATCTTCTCCGTCCGTTTCAATCTTAAAATCAAGACCGTTACTTGCCGCAGCAATATTTTGCGCGCGCATATAACGGATTCCTTCGGGAATCGGCGGAAGAGGAATTGCATCCGCTCCGGTTTGTGCGGCGGCTTTTCCGGCAAGTCCGTCTGTCGTAAAACCGTAGACGTGTTTTTGCGTCGATTCGATAAAATATTGTGCAGACGGGTCTTCGAGATTTACAACACCGATAGAATTTATGCAGGCCGGTTTTCCGCCGATGAACTTTTCGTGGTCGTGTTTATCCAGTGAGCGGAAAAGGTTAGCTTTGTCGCTTCGGTATTGCTCAAAAGTCTTGTGGAATTCCAAATGTTCAAGCGTAACGTTCATAAATACGCCGCAGTCAAAAAGCACATCGCCGAGCCGGTTCGTTTTTTCCGAAAGTCCGTGAGAGGACGACTCGACAACCGCGTATTCGCAGCCGTTTTTGACCATTTCGGCAAGGTGATGATGAATTATCGTAGCTTCGGGCGTCGTTTGATGTTCCGGATTTGCCTCCGCCTCTCCGCCGAACGAATATTCCACCGTCGAAATAAAACCCGCTTTTTTTCCGGCAAGCCGCAAAAGCTGCCAAATAAAGGACACGGTCGAGCTTTTGCCCTCCGTTCCCGTAACGCCGACGACCGCAAGTTTTTTCGAGGGATTATCGTAGAATGCCGCACTGACCGGAGACATTGCAAACCGCGCGTCTTCGACTTTTATAAATGCCGGAAAACAGAGAAGTCCGTCCTCCGTGTCCTGTCCGCGTAAAAGCGCATCTTCAAGATTCCTCTTTGCGGCTTCCTTTGCCGCTTCAAGACAAACCGTGCGGTTTAAGTCCCCTTGAAAGACGATTGCGGCAGCTCCGTTTTTAACCGCTTCGGGAATAAAGTTTCTGCCGTCGATATGCGTTCCCGGCAGCGCAAAATAAAGCGAGCCGTCGCGCACTGCCCGCGAGTCGAAAACGATGTCCGTAATTTTAATTTTTCCGATGTCATTATCGCCGATTGCCGTAATTCCGTCCGCCGCCGTCGCCTGATGAGCAAAGACCGGCAGCAGCTCCGATAAAAGTTTGTGCATAAAAATCTCTGATTTTGTAAAATTGTCCGCCCACCGCGGATAGGCAGTATTTTAGCGATTATCGTAGATAGGGACAATGCAATTCGCTTTTGTCTTTAAGTTGAATAATAGGGGGAATACGAATATAATTTTTCGAAATTATATTTTGAAGGTTTTTTATGGTTATTCTTACACTCAACTGCGGATCGTCTTCCGCAAAGTATCAGGTTTATGATTGGGACGGTAAAACCGTTCTTGCAAGCGGCATTGTAGAACGTGTAGGACGGGACGGAGCCGGTATTACGCACAAAGCTCATGGAGAAAAGACGGAATTTTTAAGTCCATGCCCGACGCACAAAGAAGCTATTGAGCTTATAATGAAAGAAATCACCGACCCGAAAGTCGGCGTAATAAAGGATATGAGCGTTATCGGTGCTGTCGGACACCGCGTTCTCCACGGCGGCGACAAGTTTACAAAGTCGGTAATAATTACTCCTGAAGTGCTTGAAACATTCCGCAGTGTGCAGGATTTGGGACCTCTGCACAATCCTGCAAATATTATGGGAATTGAAGCTGCGCAAAAAGTTCTTCCGAATGTGCCTCACTGCGCGGTTATGGATACTGCTTGGCATCAGACAATGCCGGAATTTTCGTTTATGTATGCAATTCCGCGCGAATGGTACGAAAAATATCATGCGCGTAAATACGGTTTTCACGGTACTTCGTTTCTTTACACTTCAAAAAGAGCGGCGGTACTGCTTCGGAAAGAACCCAAAGATACGAATTTGATTATTTGCCACATCGGAAACGGAGCTTCTGTCTGTGCGGTCAAAAACGGTCGGTGTTACGACACTTCAATGGGACTTACGCCGCTTGACGGACTTGTTATGGGAACCCGCTCCGGAACTCTTGATCCCGCTCTGCCTTTTTATATTATGCGTAAAACCGGTATGAGTGCCGATGAGATGGATACCGCCTTAAACAAAAGCAGCGGACTTTTAGGTATTACGGGACAATATGCAGACCGGCGCGATATTGAAGTTGCAGCCGCGAAAGGCGATAAACTTGCGGAGCTTTCGATAGAAATGGAAGCCTATCGATTAAAAATATATCGGTTCATATATGGCTGCATTGGGGCATGTAGACGCGATTGTATTTACGGCAGGTGTCGGTGAACGCTCTCCGATTATACGCGGACGCGCGCTTTCAGGACTTGAAGAATTCGGTGTAAAGATTGATTTACAGAAGAATGAATACAGCTTTACCGGCAATGCGGAAACCTGCATAAGCGCGGATGACAGCCGCACAAAGATTTTTGTAATTCCTACCGATGAAGAACTGGTTATGACCGAAGACGCATACGCGCTTATGAAAGGCACCTACGACGTTCACACGAATTTTACTTACAGTTTCCAATCGCCGGATTATGTAAACAAGGCGCGTGAAGAAGGTCTTAAAGAAGACTTGAAAAAACGTCCCCACATAGCGGATGTAATTGTAAGATAAGTGATACAAGGGATGGAAAATCCCAAAAAACTTATTTTGCGCAAGTTTGCAGAAATTCAAACTTTGAGCGGGCGGAAAACCGAGTTTATTCTGTTCGCCGTACCCGAACCGGTGGGACATACCCGCCCGAACGAGCGGCACCTGCACACCCGAGCGAGCGGGGCATACACACCGGAACGGAGAGAAGTATCCGTTTGGTTCTTAGGGGAAAGATTTACCGGAGACATGAAATACTGTCTGTATAATTTGCCGAAATGCAAAACAGCGTTTATTTGGAGAACTTTATGCCGGGAAATACGTTTGGAAGCGTTTTTAGAGTAACAACATTCGGGGAAAGCCACGGAGAAGCACTGGGGGCGGTTGTTGACGGCTGTCCTGCGGGGCTTAAAATCGATGTTCGGAAGATTCAAGATGCACTTGATAAGCGGAAACCCGGCGGAACCGTCAACGGAATAACTTCATCTGCCGTTACAAAACGCCGCGAAGAAGACAAAGTTGAAATCTTGAGCGGTGTTTTTGAAGGAGTTGCACAAGGGACACCGATTGCGCTTTTAATCCGCAATACTAATCAGCATTCAAACGATTATGCAAATCTTGTAAATACTTTCCGTCCGGGACACGCGGATTTTACATACGATGCAAAATACGGAACGCGCGATTATCGCGGCGGCGGGCGTTCTTCCGGCAGGGAGACTGCAGCCCGCGTTGCGGCAGGCGCAGTTGCAGCAATGATTTTGGAAGATGCGGGAATCTCCGTGCGCGCGTACACCGTAAAAGCTGCCGGAATACGCTGTTCAAAAAACGACCTTGCGTGCGTTGAGCAAAATGCGATGCGTGCACCGGATAACGAGGCGGCGGAGCTGATGATTAAAAAAATCGCAGAGATTGCACAGCAAGGCGATTCATGCGGAGGAATTGTAGAATGCCGCGCAGACGGGGTTCCTGCGGGATTGGGAGAGCCGGTGTTCGAAAAATTGGATGCGGAGCTTGCAAAGGCTGTTATGTCAATCGGCGCGGTTAAGGGGATTGAGTTCGGCGCGGGATTTGCTGCGGCGGATATGACAGGAAGCGAAGATAACGACAATCTGCATTCGGAAAATTGGCTTCCGGTATTCGGTACGAATAATTCCGGCGGTATTTTGGGCGGTATTTCAAACGGAAACACGATTGTTTTTCGTGCGGCGGTAAAGCCTGTTCCGAGCATTTATAAAACGCAGCAAACAGTCAATAAAATTGACGGAAATTATGCAGACACCGATATTAAAATTGAAGGGCGGCACGATGTATGTCTTTGCCCGCGCATTGTTCCCGTAATCGAAGCGATGACCGATATCGTACTTGCCGATATGCTGCTTAAAAATCGTTCGGCACGTCTTTAGCTCAAGATTTGTGCGCATTTACGGCATTATTTAATTTTTCAAAGGCACCATATTTTTATGAAATCACAAAATAAATCTGAATCAAAAACGGCGCGCATTATAAAAGTAGGCGCGGCTCTCGTCTTTCTTGCGTATGCTGGGACTGTTGCGGTTCGTGCGTATGGGCTCAGGCGTGCAAAACCTTTGCCCTCTATGACGGATGCTCAGAAGACCGAGCTTGAAAATATTTTGGATTCCGCATATCCCCAAAGAAACGCCGTTATTTCTCCGCTTCCGTATAAAACAAAAAAACTTGACTTGAATATCGGAGCACGGAGCGCGATTCTTATCGAAGAAAAAACAGGTTCGATTCTTTTTGAAAAGAATGCCGATGAAATTATCCCTCCGGCAAGTTTGACTAAAATCTTTGCGATGTACGTTGTGCTGGATGAAGTGCGGCGCGGCTCCATCGCCTTGAATGATATTGTTCCGCTTCCTAAAGAATGCTGGGCGTGCAATATGCCTCCGCATTCGTCTCTGATGTTTTTAGGGAAAAATCAGCGCGTAACGGTGCAGGAACTGCTTACGGGGCTTGCGGTTTGTTCGGGCAACGATGCGGCGTATGCGCTCGCGTTTTACGTTTGCGGTTCGGTAAGCGGTTTTGTTGAGCGCATGAATGCAGCTGCCCGAGAAAACGGTTTGACTCACACTCATTTTGAAGAAGTTTCCGGCTACAGTGAACACAACACAACTACTGCGCGGGAGATGGCGGCATTTTCAAAAATCTATCTTGAGCGTTTTCCGGAATCGCTTTCGATGTTTCATTCAAGGCTTTCGTTTAAGTATCCAGAGGCTCACAATCTTGCGCCGGAAGACGAAAATAAACCGCGTGCACAAGATTGGTCTAAGGGGCTTCCTGAGCATATAACGATGGGAATTTATCAGGAAAATACGAATCCGCTTTTGGGCACGCTTGAAGGCGCGGACGGACTTAAAACAGGCTATATTGACGAGAGCGGTTACAATCTTGTGCTTACGGTAAAGCGCGGAAATATGCGCATTATTTCCGTTATGCTTGGCGGGCAAGGAAATACGCTTTCTGCAGGGCAGGCAGGACGTGTGCGCGACGGGAATGCAGCCGCCTCCTTTGCGTACGGAGCGTTTTCGGTTTATGAAAATCCGCTTTTAATGCGTGCGTACAGTATTCCGACGGCATTTGCAGATACGCAGAGGGTAAATCTTGTGCCGGCTTTCGAGCAGAGCGCGCTGTGCGTTCCGAAATCTCTTGTCTCGGAACTCGGCAGCGGAGAGGCGGATATTAAAATCAACCTGCGTCTGCCGAAACTCCTTAAAGGCGGAATGCAGGCAGGTGCAGAATGCGGCGCGATTGAGTACACAATGAACGGAATTGTTCTTCAAACCGTACCGCTTGTTTGCGAGCGGACGGCAAAACGCGCAAATCCGTGGATATGTGCGGCGGATTTCATCGCCCAAAAAGCGATTTTTTAATAAAAATCAACCTAAAGGCACCTTTAAGGACTTGAGGAAACATCTTAAAATCATTATATTACGTCAGATATTGTGGCTTTTGAGGTAGGTAATAAATATGTCTAGAACTTGCGATATTTGCGGCAAAGGCGTTATGCACGGCAATAAGGTGAGTAAGTCAATGAATCACACTCACCGCACATGGAGACCTAATTTAATGTCGGTCAAAACCGTTATCGACGGAGAAACAAGGACTCTTAAAGTTTGCGCGCGCTGCTTCCGTAACGATTGGATTGAAAAGAAAGTCCGTGTACCAAAAGACGTTAAGACAGAAAAGAATCTGTAGACCGTATATTTTGGATAAAAGGAGCTGCTCCTAAAGTCGAATGGCTTTAAAAGAGCGGCTCTTTTTATTTTAACAAGAATGGAATTATGCCCGTCCGTTGCAATAATCGGAACAGGCAAGATATTTTTAGTGCGGTAGGTTTGCTTGTACAAATCACCCGTTTAAGTTTTCTTGCATTGTTAGACGGTACGGATTAAATCTTGCACATAAGTACTTAGCACCAAAGCCGCCTTCCGAATACGGAACTTATTCAAAATCGGAAAAAATCGTATTCGGGGACAGACAGATTCGATTCGGTCTAATAGGTCGAATGTCAAGTTTTTATCCTTATATAAATACCGCACACAACTTACCTAAAAAATTAAAATGTATGAAAGAATTGGGATCCCAAAGGGCGGCGGACGGTGGAACGTAATATGAAAGATACAATCGGTTTACCGTCCGCAGCAATTTTGCAAAGCAAAATTGCGTAAAAGTATCCGCTGGTTTCCTCACTTGTGAAAAAAAGGTTTAAGGCTTGCCTTAGAAGAATATAAGCTTTGAGTTTGTAAAACTCGAAATTAAGCCTTATAGATACTTCTTCTGATTATTGCTAAGTTTCTCGCTGCATTCCGCTCAATGACTGTACATTCATCATCAGAAAACAGCACGTTTAAACACCAATGTAAGTTATTCTCTATTTGACTTGACCAATGGCTCCGCACTCCATCGGCGAAATATTTGATATCGGTAACACTTGTGCTAAAGTACCGATATACAGCATTGAAATATCAGCGTTTTCTATACCAAGAAATCGTTTGGCTTCGAGGATAACAAAAAATCCTGGATGATTTACAACTAAACCGCCATCGACAAAATCCCCGTAATCGGTATGATAGACAGAAAAATAAACCACATCTGCAGTTACAACGGCATCTTTAATTTTCAGTGCCTTTAGCAGCTTTTTAGCGATCGGTATTTCCTTCCTTAAAATTGAACAACTGAACAAAGTATCAACTTTGGAAATTGTTCAATTAGTGCACGAAAAGCGCACATACTGACGGATAAATACGTCTTGAAAGTGCTTTGGATTTAATATTCCAAGTACTCGCCTGACCGCATCATATGAAGAAAGTCCGTTCAGCAATTTAAGACCAATAACTTCTTTTAGTCATTGTTCTTTAAGTCTTGTAAATTCACGAATCCCATAGATGCTTCGCTCTCCGGCATTTACGCCTCTGCTCATACTTAAATTTTGGCACTGAAGAATTCTTTTGTATTTAAAAATAATTAGGGCTGCCCCTTCTTTTTGGACAGCCCCTTAAAATAAATCTTCCATTCCACCATAACGGTATTTTATCTGCTTTTGTTTTCATGCTGAAGTCTTGGCACTTTCAAGGGAGGCGAACGAAGGCGTAAGTCGGAAAATCAAGCTTTAAAACATCATGTTCCGCGTACGAGGAATCCTCATAAGCTGTTATCTTTAATTTCGAGTTTTAAATATTCTAAAATATGAAGAAATTATCTCAATAGCCGAATTTTTTACAAATTCTTCTTGAGCCGACTAAAATTTTTCATATCTTATAACTATAGAATATTTGCCGGAAGAATACGAATTCTGCATAAACGGAGGACAATATGAACGAAATAGATAAAAAAGCACTTGATTTTCATAAAAAATATCACGGGAAGATTGCGGTACAAAGCAAAGTTCCGCTGAATTCCGCCGAAGATTTGACTTTAGCATATACGCCGGGAGTCGCTGCCCCTTGCCTTGAAATAAAAGCTGATAAGGATAAAATTTATTCGTACACGTCAAAAGGGAACGCCGTAGCAGTAGTTACAAACGGTACTGCGGTTCTAGGGCTTGGGAATATCGGGGCCGGCGCGGGGCTTCCCGTAATGGAGGGCAAAGCGATTTTATTCAAAGAGTTCGGAGGAGTAGATGCTTATCCGATCTGCGTGAATTCCCTCAATCCCGGCGACGTAATTAAAACAGTACAGCTTATAGCAGACGGATTCGGAGGTATAAATCTTGAAGATATAAAAGCACCGGAATGTTTCGACATAGAACGGGAACTGCAGAAAACGCTTCCGGTTCCGGTATTTCATGACGACCAGCACGGAACTGCGATAGTTGTCGTTTCCGCACTGATAAACGCTTTTAAAATAGTCAAAAAGAATTTTGAAAATGTCAAAGTTGTGGTAAACGGAGCGGGGGCGGCAGGTATGGCAATTACACGTCTTTTGCAAAGCATGAATACTAAAAACATAATTCTATGCGACAGAATGGGTGCAATTTACGGCGGACGCACGGAAGACATGAATCCTTACAAAAAGGAAATTGCGGAAATCACAAATTCAAAAAGGGAAAAAGGAATGCTCGTTGATGTCATAAAGGGAGCTGATGTGTTTATAGGAGTTTCAACCGCAGGCTGTCTTACACAAGATATGGTCCGCTCCATGAATAAAGATCCGGTTGTTCTGGCTATGGCAAATCCTTTACCGGAGATTATGCCGGATGATGCAAAGAAGGCAGGCGTACGCGTAATATGCACCGGCCGCTCAGATTTTCCGAATCAAGTGAACAATCTGCTGGCGTTTCCGGGAATATTCCGGGGTGCACTCGACGTCAGGGCATCATGCATAAATCTTGAAATGAAGATTGCTGCGGCTCATGCAATTGCATTTCTGGTTTCCAGCGACAAACTTTGCGAAGATTTTGTTATTCCCGATCCGTTTGACCGCCGCGTTGCTCCTGCAGTTGCCGAAGCTGTTAAAAACGCTGCAAAAACTTCAGGCGTTGCCCGGATATAAAACTCAAGTCATTAAAACGAAATATTCCGTCTGCAAAAGACTAAAACGGACTTAAATTATTGCAGACGGAACATCGAACTTTACCGCAAGAAACTCCGGTTTTGCTCTATTTTGTTCTATATTATAATAAGAGAACGAGTCTATGTGCAAAGCCGATTTTTTTAGCGGCGGTACCGATGGGAAAAATTTGACGGCTCCGGCGGCAGGCAGTTGATTTCGGAATAATTTTGAAATTCCGCATTGAAATAAAGAGAACTATAAAGGAAATCGATGAAAAGTAAAAATATAATCGTATTTTCCGTAGTGGCAGTTATAAACAGCATTTCGGCTTATTTATTGTATGTTTTTAATTACCAGAAATTTCAGCAAAATGATTTTGTAAAACTTGTCGTTTTATATTTATTTTCTCTTTTTACATATCGGTTCTTTTTTGTTTTTTACACGATTAAAGAGAAAATTAAAAAGACTCCGATTAGCAGTCCCGTTGCAGTAATATGTTCCGTTATAGCATTTATAGCTATTATTTTAAATTTAAAAAACGATTCTTTCCTTTTCTTCCCGCTGATGTATATTAGGCTAAATGTCGAGTTTTTGTAAAAACTCGACATTTTTCATCTGTTGCCCGTACCAATGAAACTGAGAGTTTTGAAATAAACACCATTGTGCGTAGGCGAGGTTCCGGCAGCGTGCCGTTTCGAGCATTTATGCCATATAAAAGCTCGACTGCGGCATATAGTGCGAGTTTGCGATGCAAACTCGGTAGTGAGCAGAGCGAACGAAGTTCTCGCTGAAAGCACAACTTGTTTTACCGCTATTATCAAAACTCGACATTCGACCTATTATTTCTCTATTAGGAATTTCGTTATATCGGCAATTTTTTAGGTAATCCGTATACGATGTTTATAAAAATAAAGAAACCGGCGACATTATATTTTACCGGGTGTCCGTGTAACGGCTAATAAAAAAAAGATTGACAGATTTATAAAAAGCGAGTATAAACTTTGCCTTTGATTTTAAATCCGGTTCCATTGACTAAAGATTTCAAACCGTTATAATGAAACCGATCGCTTATGGATGTTCGGTCTGAAAAAAAATTGAAAGAAGTTTTGTCTCTTCTTGAAAACGGAAATCCGGCCGGAGCAAAAGTCATATTGAATGAGATGATTAAATATGACTTTGATACGAAAGAGCTTGACTTTACAATAAGATGCTGCAACTTTTGGATAGATATCATAGCGGACGTCGTTTTGATAAAAAATCCGTTCGAGCGCGGCGAAGAGCTGCTTGCAAGATGGAAAGAGTTTATAGAATTTGTAAACGGATGGGATAATTTTTACGAACCTTCGTATTACGCTGTCTGCCGCGGTATATTTTCACTTGCGCGCCAATGCTATTCATCGATGCTGAATGAAAAGGATACCGTACAGAGGAGCGAAATTAATAGAAAGTTGGGGCTTTGCTATAAAAAATTGGGCGACTACGAGAATGCAAAGCAGTGTCTTGTAACGGCAAACAGTCTTCATCCTGTGCAGGCGGCGGTTATTGCGGATTTGGCTGATTGCTATGCTTTGTGCGGAGAAGACAAAGAAGCGAAAGTGCTTTTTAGGGAGGCGTTTTTCATAGATTTTAAGCGTGTAGATTTGGAGTTTCTCGATTCGAGACTTATATGCAGACTTGCAGATAAAGTAAAAGGACTCGGATACGGGAAAGATGAATTGAAAGCATGGATTCCCGTGTACGGAGTTTTATGGGGAGTTTTTACGATGAAACGAGCCATGAAGTACCAGGAAATCGTCAAGTTAAAACAGGAAATTTACGCCCTTGAAAATGAGCAAAAAGCACCGACAGAAGCTAATAATCTTATAACACCGCGTCTTATAAATTTGTATTTTTGGCTTATAGATTTGTGCAGGGCAAATAATGATGCCAAACTTATATCTCAAACATTGTTGAGAATTAAAATATTGGCACCGGACATTTATAACCTTTATTGTAAATAGACGACACATCGGAAGTGCAGTTAATATAGTAAACAGGAGTTTTTTATGGCAGAAGAGTTGATTAAATCTGTTCAGGAAATGCTTAAAGAAGAAACATGGACCAGAGCGGCAATCAGTAATTATTCAAAAGAAAAACTGGCGGAACTTTCGGCAATTATCGAAAAGGCGCGTAATGCGAACCTTGTAAAAGAATTAAAGGAAATATGCGATGAACAGCTCCTTCACTCAAAAGACAGCATAATCGCGCTTTATATTTCAGGCATGATTGCGCTTCAAAGCGGCACTCTTGATAATTCCGAGCTTATAACCCTTGTCGATATATTCAAAAAGAATCACAAAGAAGCGGTTGTAGAGTATCTTTGTCAAAACATTCTCGAAGATGACGCAAACAATAAATTTGCACTCAGGACGCTTGCCGAATATTACAAAACGGAAAACAATCCTAAACTTTGGGACTTGTATACGCAGATTGTAAAGCTGGATTTTGAAGAAGCCGATATTGCAAAACTTCTTGCGGAACATTACGAGTCTTCCGGCGATATGGAAAACGCAACGGAATATTACAAAAAAGCGATTCTCCGTTATGTCAATGCCGGAAACATGAGTGCAACAAAAGAACTTTGGACAAAACTTGTGCAGCTTATTCCGCAGGAAATAGATTTTTTCCAACTTGTAAAGCGCAAAGCGGCAAAGTCTTTGGGAAGCGATAAAACTGCAATCTTAATACAGGAACTTTACGCATGGTACAAAGACAATAAAAAGTGGGATATAGCAATCGGCTTGTTGAAAGAAATTCTTACTTACGATCCTCAAGATATGTGGGCGCGCAAGGAAATAACCGAATGCTTTAAAGGAAAATACAAAGGACACAGTCATCTTGAGGAGTACATCAAATCTTCCAACCTCACGCAGAGTTTCCGCAACGTATTTGAAGCGATAAACGATTTTGAAAAGCATATTGCTTTTGATGCAAAAAGTTTCGTATTCCACCGTACATGGGGAGCGGGACTTATACGCAAAGTTGAAGGCGAAAACCTTATCATCAATTTCGGGAAAAAATCCGGAATCCGTGAGATGAGTCTCAAAATGGCTGTAAATGCTCTGACGCCGCTTGCAAAAGATCATATATGGGTTCTCAAAGCGACACAAAAAAAGGAAGAGCTTGCAAAAAAGATTACTTCCGATCCCGCATGGGCATTAAGAATCATAATAAAAAGTTTTGACAACTGCTGCGATTTTAAGCGCATAAAAGCGGAACTGGTGCCTACGATTCTTACGCCCGGTCAGTGGACTTCGTGGAATACGAAAGCAAAAGCCATTCTCGAAAAGGATTCGTCTTTCGGTGTCGATCCCAACGACATCAATATGTTCACGGTTCGCGAGCATGAAATAAGTCTTGAAGAAAAATTGGCGAACGAATTTAAGGCACAAAAACAGTTTTTTGCCAGAATCGATACGCTGATGCGGTACGTAGATAAAGACGAAACCGATAAAACAAGTGAAATGTTTGCGGAAATGTTCAATTATTTTACGGCTTATCTAAAGCAGCTTTCCGCCGATGAATACGAGCTTAAAGTAAATGAGCAGACCGTTGCTTCTTATCTTGTTGTTCAGCGTATAACCGCATCTATGAAACAGCTTGTAAATCCGTCAAAAGTAACATTCCAACAGCTCTATGCCAGAATTAGAGATCCGAGAGAAATGTACGAATCTTTGAAAGATACGAAAAATACGTTCTTGCGTAAGGATTTTCTTCAGAATGTGAGAATGCTTCCCGATTGGGCGGACGAGTATATACGTCTTTTCCCGACGGTTTTAAACAGTGCAATGCTTAAAACTCTTGTGGACAACGGATATAAAGATAAAGTAAAGAAACTTGCAGTCGACTGTTTTGAAAATGCAAAAGACTACCGCTATGCCGTTCTTCTTTTATTTAAAGAATCTCAGAATGAGGAATGGTTTAAGGAAGCGGATATCCCGTATGAAAAACAGCTCATTACGCTCATCCAGCTGATTGAACTTACGTTCCGAGAAATCAACAGTCATGTAAACACTACCGAAAATAAAAAGATTAACAAGAATGCAACTGCTCTTTTATTCGAGTCGGACTCGCTTACGGATTATATGTTCAAGGACAACAGCGAAGAAACCGTAAAGCGCATGTATACGCTTGTAAACGATATTGCAGATATAGATCCTTCGTATAAAGCGCTTTTGCGCAATAAGATTCTTGAAAAATTCCCCGACTTCAAATTCCATGTAAGCGAAGAAAAATCTTCCGCACCGCGCGGAATGATTGTAACAATCCGAATGCTTGAAATTAAAAAAGCGGAACTTGATAAGATTCAAAGTGTCGATATTCCGGAAAATGCAAAAGAAATTGCGGAAGCGCGTGCGCAGGGAGACTTAAAAGAGAATGCGGAGTACAAAGCGGCAAAAGAACAGCAGCATTGGCTCAACGAACAGGCGACAAAGCTGCAGTCGGAGCTTAACCGCGCAATAGTGTTCGATCCTACTACGATAACAACGGCACTTGTATCCTTTTCAACGCGCGTAACGCTTACAAACAAAGATACGGGCGAGGATGAAACGTACACGATTTTAGGTCCGTGGGAATCCGACCCAGATAACGGAATTATTTCTTACATGGCTCCGTTCGGAAATGCGATTATGGATAAAAAAGTCGGCGACAATGTTTCGTTTGAGATAAACGAGCATAAATACAACTATGTTGTAAAAGAAATTAAGGCTGCAAAAACCAACTGATTTTTTTGCGGATAAGAGCGGGGCTGCAAGTCAAATCGATTTGCAGCCTTGTTTTTTATCGCCG
>ERZ772960.2306-NODE-2306-length-14053-cov-3.059937_pt1 | contig 14053 bp, 16 predicted proteins | sample MGYA00580678_ERZ772960 | MGnify/ENA primary metagenome ERZ772960 (study PRJEB29015, sample SAMEA2737930) | human oral metagenome | biome: human oral; feature: human-associated habitat; material: dental | place: China | collected 2059 ... | reverse complement strand
ATCCTGTTCATTGCCCTTGGCGTGGCTATACCGAACATCTTTGTAAGGCGGCTGATTGAGCCGAAACGTAAGCGTAAGTTGCTGGATCTGGTGTTGGAACGGCATATCAAGCACGGCGACATGGTCGACCTGAAACAGCTCTAAGACGGCGTTAACCTGCAAGGGGGCTTACGAAACCATTTTTCGTAAGCCCCCTTGTCGTTTACGGAATAGGGAAGCGTGGGAGATTGTCTGAAGTCGGGCGCTGGTGCGTTTTCGGTTGTAAGGCTGTCGTCCGGCGGCCGCCGTATGTACATGACGGCGGTCGGCATACACATCTTACGACGGTTGCCATACGCGTGTACCGTGGCCGCCGCAAGGTGAACTTTATGCCGTAAGGATGGCATTAGTCTTGTTCTGACACGATGCCATACTGCCCTAACCACTTGTCGATAAGCCTGCGGGCGATAGACAGTTTCTGCGGAATGCGCGGCATATTGTCGTATCTGAACCACGCCCCCTTTGACAGTTCCGAACGCTGCAGGCGAATATCGCCCGACTCATATTCGGCCATGTATCCGGCCATCAGCCCGCAGGGGTAGGGCCACGGCTGCGAGTCGATGTAGCGAAGATTCTTGATGGTCAGGCCCGTTTCCTCCATCACCTCACGCCTTACGGCGCCCTCGAGCGTCTCTCCGGTCTCTACAAATCCGGCCACAAGGCCATAGAAGTTGCTTTTAAAGTTGCGCGCGTGGACGAGTAAAACCTCATCTCCCTTATGGATAAGCACGATGACGGCCGTCGAAAGCTGCGGCCAAACCTCCTTGCCGCAGGCCGTACATACCTTTGATATGTCGGTTTGCATGCGCATGGGTGCCCCGCAGACACCGCAAAACTGGGTGTTGTGGTCCCAGTAAAGCAGCTCCTGACACTTGCCTGCTTTCAGATATAGCTCTTCGGTAAGGTGGTAAAACGATTCGCGCAGACCTATAAAGTCGTAGCCTGCTTCTTTCAAGGCTTCGTCAGTAACCTGCAGACAGTCGGAGCTCTCGATGTTGAGGGTTTTCACTTCCGTACCGTCTTCCTCGGGCGTTACGTTCATAACGTGCGTCCACGGGTGCGTTTTTACCGGCACATTGTTGCAGCAGGGTATGGTATGGCGGCCGTCGGGTGTGCGTTGTAACAGCAAGTCGGTGTTGCTGAATATAAAGTAATAAGTTTTCATTGAATGGTAATCAATCGTTTACCGTGGTGTTATTTCAGTGTCTGTTGCCAATAATGCAGGTCGTCGGCTTTCATAGATAATCGCCAGTTAGACGCATTTTTGACGTATAGAAGCACGAGGGCATCTCGCTCGTAGAGGCGATAGAGCAGCAGATTAGCCGCAAAATCGGTTTGCTTGCTGCTCAGCATGCTGAACCATTGCCCTTTGCTGATGTGCCTTATCAGGCTGTCTTCCCGTGCCGAAAGGCTTATTCGCACGCGGTATCCTATGTTGCGGATGGGGACACAAGTGTCGCAGGCCACCTTCATTATTTTGTACTTGAGTGTCCGGTTGTCAATAAACCTCACATCTGCCTGTCGCTGTACCGGTGTGCTGGCAACGGTTTCTCTGTGTTTATTGCACGATAGGGTTACGAGCAACAACAGGCTTAGCAGGCCGTATGCAATGGCTTTCATTGGCGTTACTTCCCTTTTGGTTATGCTTTGTTTGGCGCCAGGGTGGGCGCTGCCGATGTTTATTTGGATGCTTCGCCAAAGAGCAGCTTGTAGTCTCTTTCGGCAGCCGGACGCGTCCACGCCTCGGGAATAACCTTCCAGTTGTTGTTAGGTTGAGGGTCCATGATGCCGGCCTTGCGAATTTCCTGTGCAAGATAGTAACGCTGGTCGCGTTCAGAGCGCCAGATAATGCGGCTTTCGAGGCTGTCTTTGGCTATTCCGGCACCGCGTGTAAGTAGCTCTCCTCCGCCGTTTCCGCGATAACTGTTCACCGCTACCTTGTACCAGGCCTTCTCATTAAAGGGTTGTCCGTTGCTCATCCTTAAAATGGTTACCTTCTTTCCTGCCGGTTTCGTAACGTCTACAGTATAGTCGATGCCCGCCGCTGAATCGAAATTGAATGAGAAATTCTTAAAACCCATGCGCTGTGCATCGCCATATGTGCGGCGGTCGAGCAGCAAAAGGTGGTCGTCGGGCGATGTCATGGTGTTCATCCACAGGTCATAACTCATCTCCAGATGCCTGCGAACCTCCTCGCCCGTAAGGCGCATGACGTAGAGCTGATTCTCATATTTGTAGAGGTTAAACATGTCGCTCATGTATATTGGCCCTGCCTTGATGGTGGCATTAAACTGCAGTGGGGCGTTGAAAGCGATGTCGGCCCCCGTCATTTTCATCTCTAAGTTTAGTATAAGGTCGTTGAAAGCCGAGCTTCCGAAGTAGCAGTCTCTTGAGCTTATGGCGTGTTTGAATTCGCCAATCTTCTCGTTTGCAAAAGCGTCTACCTTATTAATATAGGCTCTGAAGTGGCTCATGTAAGCCTCGTCAACGGGTTCTTGCGTGATGTCCTGCAGGTTTCCGCTGACGCTTGTTACCGTCCACTTGCCCTTCTGCCGCACTAATTGTATGGTGGCGTCGCTTACGGTGATGGCGTTGTTGGCCGGATCGAGGCACAGAACCTTTTGTCCGGCCGTGTTGGTTATGGTGTCGTTGTGACGTGTATGGTCGTGACCGAAGAGCACAATATTGAAGCCGGGCACCTCGCGTGCAACGGTTTCGGAGGCGTCTTCCATATAATCAGGCGTGGTGATTCCGCCATGAGCACCCGAGTGGAACAGGCCAATGACAACGTCGGCACGCTCTTTTTCCTTGATAATACGCATCCAGTGACGGGCCGTTTTCACCATTTCGTCGAAGCGTAAACCGCTCCATATATCTTTCGAAAGCCAGTTGGGGATGGCCGGTGTAAGCATGCCGAGGACGGCAATCTTTACGCCTTGCCGAACGAAAATGGCGTAAGGCTTGAGGTATGGCTGCCCCGTTGTGGCGTCAATAACGTTGGCTCCCAGGACGGGACAAGCCACTTCCTTGCGCCATTTGTCGTAAACCTTGTGGCCAGGCTCCACATCATGGTTGCCGATGGTGACGGCATCATACTTCAGATAGTTCACAACCTGCGCGGCAATATTTGTATCTGTAGTGTCGATAAAGTTGGAGAAGTAGCTCACCGGCTGCCCCTGAAGAATGTCTCCATTGTCTAAAAGCAGCAGGTTGCTGCCATATTTGCCGCGCAGGCGCGACACATAGCTGCTTACCCGAGCCATAGATCCCGGCTTCGGTCTGCGGTTAATGGCGTCGTATGGGAAAAAGGAGCCGTGGACATCACTGGTTTCAAGTATTCTTAATTCAACCTTTTTGTTCTGTGCAGAGGCTGTAGAAACGGCAATCATAGCGAAGAGGCATGATGCGAAAACGCGGATTTTCTTATTCAATATCATGGTTAAATATTTTTAGTTTCGAGTGGATGGGGTGGTGGGCAGGGCAGAAAGTGGGACTATTTCTTGACTCGGCTGCTGTTCTTGCTGACAAAATCTTTCCACGATCCGTAGTGACGGGCATCGGTTGCAGGGGCTGAAAGTTGCAGGAAATGGCAGTAGGCAGCTCCTAAAGCGTCTGTAGCGTCCATGAATTTTGGCATGTCCTGGTCGGCGATGTGAAGCAAGCGCTGGAGCATTCCTGCCACCTGGACCTTTGAAGCAGAGCCTTGTCCGGTGATGGCCATTTTGATTTTCAGGGGCGCATACTCGTGAATGGGGATGTCGTGATGGATGGCTGCTGCAATGGCTACGCCCTGCGCACGTCCCAATTTCAACATCGATTGGATGTTTTTGCCGAAGAAAGGTGCCTCGATGGCCATCTCATCGGGCAGGTATTCGTCAATAATTCCCGTTACACGCTCAAATATTCGTCCGAGCCTTAGATAAGGATCGCGCATTCTTCGCAGGTCAATTACACCCATTGCCAACATGGAAGCCTTGTTGCCCGTGACAACAATCACGCCATATCCCATCACGTTTGTGCCGGGATCTATGCCAAGAATGATCTTCTCTGTTTGGTTTTTCCTGATAGGCATTTGTGGAAAGGCGGGGTGGTTCTTTATATTTTTCTGGTAGTTACCGGTCTAAATAGGGGTTTGTTGCAACCTCATAGCCTATCGTTGTAGGCTCACCGTGCCCGGGATATACCTTTGTTGAATCAGGCAATTGGCAAATATGACGCAGACTTTGTATCATCTGGAACATCGATCCACCAGGTAAATCGGTGCGTCCTATGCTGCCCTTGAAAAGCATATCGCCCGAAAAGCACAGATTTTCTTCCTCACAATAAAAGATGACGCTCCCCTGAGAGTGGCCGGGTGTTTCAATAATGGTGAACACGTGATTGCCAAAACGGATGACGTCATTGCCGTTCAGATATCTGCCTACGGGCACAAAGTCGTCGGCTGTAAGCGATAATTGCAGGAGGTTTTGCGCCTGTTCGGGCAATGTTTGCATCAGGGCCTTGTCGCCTTCGTGCACTTGTGGCTTAAGCCCCCAGGTGTGAAAGACGAACGAATCGCCCAGATGATGGTCGAGATGACCGTGTGTTCCCAACAGCAAAACAGGCTTAAGCTGATGGGATGTAACGTAATCCTTGATGGCTTCGCGCTCTTCGAGGAACCAGGCGCCACAGTCAATGATGGCAGCTTCGCCCGTAGAGTCGCTTACAATATAGGTGTTTTCCTGGATAGGATTGCAGACAAAGCATTTAATTTTAAGCATTGTTGTAATGTGATAATGATAGCTTAATGTTCTATAAACCTCAAAATGATTACATGGGAAGGTAAATAACAGACTTCTCCCTGAACCATTCTTCATCAAAAAACTGTGAGATGGGCGTCACCTCTACTATCTTATGATAGGGCTTTAATTCTTCAGAGAGGTTGCCTCCCTTGAGTGCAAGTATGCCGTTGGCAATGGAATTATGCTGCTTTCGTGAAATATTCTTGCTCACAATCTTTACCAAATCGGGCATAGGCATGACGGCACGTGAGACGATAAAGTCAAATTTTCCTTTCTCTTCCTCGCCCCGTTGGTGTATGGCTTCGACGTTTTCGAGCCCTATTGCCTTAGCAATCTCCGCAGCCACATTTACTTTTTTGCCCGTCCCGTCGATGAGACGGAAGCGGCATTCAGGAAAAAGGATGGCCAGAGGAATGCCTGGAAAGCCACCGCCTGTTCCGAAATCGAGAATAGAAGTGCTTGGTTTGAAGCGCACAATCCGGGCTATTGCCATCGAGTGTAGCACGTGATGTTCATACAAATTATCAATGTCTTTGCGTGAGATTACGTTTATTTTGGCATTCCATTCTCGGTATAAGGCATCAAGATTATTGAATTGTTCCTTTTGCCTTTGAGAAAGATTGGGGAAATATTTGTCGATAATCTGCATATAATGAAGATGTTATTTCTTTGCGTTGCATGCAAAGTTACAATATTTTGTCGTAACTTTGCAGCCAGTATTTAGATTATTCTACATGTTAAGGGCGGCATTATTTGATTTGGATGGCGTTGTATTGGATACAGAAGACCAGTATACAGGCTTCTGGAAAGAGCAGGGATTGTTATATTATCCTGATATAAAAGACTTTGCCCAACGCATAAAAGGCATGACCCTTACGCAGGTTTTTGAGCAGTATTTCGCTACTGACACGCAGGCTCAAAAGCAAATTGTCGATGCCCTTAACGCTTTTGAGGCCGACATGCACTACGAATACATTTCTGGTTTTGAGCGTTTTGTAATAGGTCTTTCAAAGCAAAATGTACTCACGGCTGTTGTTACGAGCAGCAATTTACAGAAGATGTCGAACGTCTATCGCTCGCGGCCGGAACTTAAAAACCATTTTGACGCGATACTTACAAGCGAGGATTTCAGGCGCAGTAAGCCTGATCCCGACTGTTATCTGGAAGCAGCCCGTCGTTTCGGACTGCGTCCCGACGAGTGCATGGGCTTTGAAGACAGCATCAATGGCTTAAGAGCATTGCGGTCTGCACCCATGTTTACCGTTGCCCTTGCTACGACAAATCCGCGCGACGTCGTCAGCAAGTATGCCGATTTAGTTATAGATGATTTCACTCAGACGTCGCCCGAACAGGCCCTTGAGCTCATTTAAATCGATGGTATGGATACGCAGAACTCTCCCATGCACATTAAATTGTGGCATCGAAACTTCTGGCACATTGCCTTATCCAATCTGTTACTCACAACAGCTATTTACTTATTTCTCCCCATTTTGCCCTTGCAAATGGCCTTAAAAGGCTATACAGTTTCGCAAATTGTGCTGTGCTTTGCCGCATATATCGTAGGATTGTATGTGCCCGGCTGCCGTGTAACCTGCCTCGTTGAGAAGTACAGGCGTAACCATGTCTGCATTTATTCGATACTTGCACTGGCTTTTATCTTTGCTTTTTACTACTTTATAGGCTTCCGTCACATCATATTGACGGTTGTTTCCTGCTTGTTTGTAGGATGCTTTTTTAGCCTGGCCGAGATGGTTTTGCGCAGTACACTGATAGTAGATACCTGTGAATCGAGCCACCGTACAGAAGGAAATCATGCCGTTTCCTGGTTTGGGCGTCTGGCGTTAGCCCTTGGACCGTGTGCCGGACTGGTGATATTCCATTTCTTTAGCTTCAGAATGCTGTTTGCTGTAGCTGGTACAACTTCGCTCCTGGCGGTGTTCTTGATTTCTTCTGTCAGCTTTCCCTTCCGTGCTCCGGAGGGTGGAGCTCCGGCTTTCAGTCTTGACAGGTTCTTCCTTGTCAAGGGGTTTTCCTTGTTTTTCAATTTGGTTCTGGTTACTGCCGTGGTGGGATTGTTGCTTTCTACCATCCACGCACCCCACTTCTTTGTCCTGATGTTAGCAGGCTTCGTGGTGGCAGCTGTGGCCGAAAAGTATGTTTTTGCCGATGCAGAACTTAAGAGTGAGGCCATCATGGGATGTATTTGTCTTGCCCTTGCCCTTGTTTTGCAGCTCTTCCGCCTTGAGCAAACTGCCATCATTATTGCTGCACTTCTCACGGCTTTCGGCATAGGACTTATGGGGTCGCGCTTTCTCCTCTTCTTTATCAAGCTTACAAGGCACTGCCAGCGCGGCACATCGCAGAGCACATACTTTCTGGGATGGGAGACGGGACTGATGGCAGGCTTCGCCCTTGGTCTCTTTATCGGCAACCGTTCAGAGGCTCTTGCTGTTGCTCTTGTGCTGGTAATGCTTGCCCTTGTCATTTACAATTACCTCATACACCCCTGGTATCTACATAATAAAAACCGCTGAACGGCGTTATATTATGTGATGATAAAGATGATAAAACCCTGTTTCTGGTTGTTGTTAACGGTGTGGACCTTTGTCTCGTGCACCGATAATGACAGTTATTCGCTTTCGCAAGCCAACCGGCTTACTTTCTCGGTTGATACCCTTAAGCTCGATACCGTTTTCTCCAATGTACCCAGTGCCATGCGCACAATGTGGGTTTACAACAATTCGGGCGATGGACTGCGCTGCACGAGCATACGTCTTGCACACGGCAGTAGGTCGGGTTTCCGCGTCAATGTTGACGGCATCTACCTCAGCGACCGCATGAATTACGCTACAAGCGAGGTGAGTTTGCGTAACCGCGACAGCCTGCGCGTGATGGTTGAACTTACTGCTCCGCTCAACTCGCAGACGGGGCCGCAGATAGATGAAGACGATTTGGTGTTTACTTTAGAGAGTGGAGTAGAGCAAAAGGTGAATTTAAAGGCCTGGTCGTGGGACGCAACGCTGCTTCGGAACGTCCGCATCAGCCACGATTCGCTGATGTCTCCCTCTTCAAAACCGCTGGTTATCTATGGCGGAATAACCGTCGACAGCGCCGCTACACTTACGATTGCCGCCGGAACAACGTTATATTTCCATGCCGATGCGGGGCTGAACGTTCGCGGCAGACTTCTTTCTCAAGGTACGGCTACGCAAAATGTAACGTTGCGTGGCGATCGCATCGACCGCATGTTCGGCTATCTTCCCTACGACCGTGTGCCTGCACAGTGGGCAGGTGTGCATTTCTACGGCTCGTCGTATGGCAGCGAACTCCACTTTACCGACGTGCACAGCACGCGGGATGGCGTTGTGGTAGACTCGTCAGATGTCTCACGCCTGAAACTCACTGTGGCTAACAGCACCATCCATAACTGCCAGGGGTATGGCCTGAAAACCGCCAATGCACAGCTGAAGCTTGAAAACACGCTGATATCCAACACGCTGCACGACTGTCTTCACCTTGATGGAGGCCGCGTGACGGTGAACAATTGCACGCTGGCCCAGTTCTATCCTTTCGACTCAAACCGAGGTGCAGCCATCGCCTTTACCGCGCGCTACCCCTTGCTTAACCTTGATGTGCGCAACTCAATCATTACGGGTTACGCCGACGATCAGCTTATGGGAACTCCCGCTGCCGCTGCTGTACCTTTCAATTATGCCTTTGACCATTGCATCATCCGCACGCCAAAGGTGACTACTGCTGACAGCATCCACTTCACAAATGTACTTTACGAGAACGTGAAAGACACGACAAGCCAGGGCCGGAAGCATTTTATAAAAGTTGATTCAGAACATCAGGATTACGACTTCCGCCTTGGTAGCAAGTCGGCTGCCATCGACAAGGCCGACCCGCTTACGGCTTTGCCCGCCGACCGCAACGGCTCACCACGCGACAGCAAGCCCGACATGGGAGCCTTCGAATATAAACCTTGACCATTAAAAAACCAGAAAACGATATGAAACAAGTTAAGCTTGATATAGAAATCGAGTTCTGCTCAATGGACGAATTGTCTGCAGACGAGCAGACTGTTGTCAAGTGTGCCTGTGCGGCTACGCGCAACTCGTATGCCAACTACAGCCATTTTCATGTAGGTGCAGCACTGATGCTGGGCAACGGTAAGGTTGTAATTGGTGCCAATCAGGAAAACGCCGCATTCCCTTCAGGGCTTTGTGCCGAGCGCACGGCCATCTTTTCGGCTCAGGCCAACTACCCCGACCAGCCCGTCCGACTGTTGGCAATAGCAGCCAGTGACGCGCACGGACTGCGCCGGAAGCCTGTCACCCCGTGCGGAGCTTGTCGGCAGGTTATCCTCGAGGTAGAGGAACGGTACCGCCAGCCCATCGAAATTCTGTTGTATGGCACCGATGGAGTGTACCGTATCAAGAGCATAAAAGACCTTCTACCGCTTTGTTTCGTCGACAATGACATGCGGTAAGCCGTCAGCATGACACCGTGGCGGCAACGCCTATACGCCGTAAGGCCGGCCGCTCTGTGTGCGCGGGTGGGGGTACGGCGGCTGCCGTATAGTCGTATGGCGGCCGCCATACGCGCGTGCCACGGCCGTCGCGCACATGTTACTGCGGCTGCCGTACGCCGACAGAAAGCCCGCAACGTCCGTAACAAAATCCTCAAATATCCGTTACAAAACCCTGAAACGCTTGTGGCGAACCCCTGAAATATCCGTCACAGAACCCTGAAATTTGTCGGGATATTGCCCTGAAAGTAATGTGGATAATAGCGGCTTATTTGAAATAAAGATGGGTATTCACTCTTGTTTTCGAAAAAAAAACTTACTTTTGCCATGGCTTATATGTCTACCGGTGTGTAGTGCTTTGTGCGGTATCACATGGGCATTAAGCAATATTTAGAACATAGTAAAATCCTTTAACAACTATTAGGTATGAAAAAGTTAATCACCCTTCTTTTTGCGCTGCTGCTGACGCTTACGGCCAGTGCACAGTTCGAACAAGGCAAGGTTTATGCAGGCGCTTCGCTATCAGGGCTTGACCTGAGCTACAATGGCAGTAAAAGGCTTACCATTGGCCTGCAGGGAAAGGCCGGTTATTTTCTGGATGACAACCTGATGGTGCTGGGAGAGGTTGGCTATGACCATGCAAGGGGCTCGAAAGACGCCTTTTCTGTGGGCGCGGGAGGCCGCTATTATATCACGCAGAACGGCATCTTTCTGGGCGCAAACTGCAAGCTTGTGCACGCCAACGGAAGCTATAACGACCTCATGCCCGGCATAGAAGTGGGGTATGCTTTCTTTATCAGCCGCACGCTGACGATTGAACCGTCAATCTATTACCAGCAAAGCTTCAAGAGCCACTCCGATTATTCCACGATTGGCCTGCGCGTAGGCTTCGGCATTTATATTGACAAGGATTGATGGAACAATACCCGTCGGTGCTGCTTGAGCGGGCAGTAGGCGAGTTCAGCAAGCTGCCAGGCATTGGCCGTAAGACGGCGTTGCGCCTGGTTCTGCACCTGCTGCGACAGCCTGAAAGCAGTGTAGACGGCTTTGCTGACGCCGTTTTGCATGTCAGAAAGGACATCAAATATTGCCGCGTCTGCCATAATATCAGCGACACAGAGGTGTGCCCTATCTGCTCTGACGCGCGAAGAGACGCTGCAACAGTGTGTGTGGTGGAGAACATTCAAGACGTCATGGCCGTAGAGAACACGCAAACTTACCACGGACTGTACCATGTTCTGGGCGGCATTATATCGCCCATGGACGGCGTGGGGCCAGCCGATTTGGAGATAAACTCGCTGGTTGAGCGCGTGGCCAAGGGCGATATTCGTGAGGTGATACTGGCTTTAAGCAGTACGATGGAGGGCGACACGACCAACTTCTACATTTCGCGTCTGCTCAAACCCTATCATGTAGAGGTGAGCGTTATTGCGCGCGGTATATCAGTTGGCAACGAACTGGAATACACTGATGAGGTTACACTCGGGCGCTCTATTGTAAACCGAACGCCCATTGACAAGGGTTAACGGCCTTGCCGGCGGGCTTCTTATTCATGCTTATGAAGGATGTTCTTAAACTTCTGCCTTTAGTTTATTGGTTGCCGATAGGGGTAAGCCTGCTGATGGTTGCCCTGTATGAGAACGAGATATTGCTGCCCGGTGGGCTTGAATTTGACAAACAGCTCGACTTCCTCGTTGCAACCGCGATGGAATGCCTTACCATCTGCTGCATTCCCGTGGCCTTGAGGCTGTTCAAGTTTGCTGTGCCGAAGCGGGCTCTGAAGCGTGGGGCAGAGGGCTATGTGCGCTGGGCTGTTGTTCGTTTGGTATTGATAGTGGTGCCCATGACGGTGAACACGTGGCTTTATTACCAGTTTATGAACGTGGCATTCGGGTATATGGCCATTATCGGTATGTTGAGCTTGCTGATGGTTTATCCCACACGTACAAGGTATCTGCACGAAACAGGGCAAGATTAACCGTTGTTTTTCCTGAAGCATGAAACTGTCAGTAATCATTGTCAACTATAATGTCAAGTTCTATTTAGAACAGTGTCTGCGCTCGGTTCGGAAGGCGCTGGAGGGCATTGATGCTGAAGTTATTGTCATTGACAATCATTCACGTGACGGCTCGGTTGAATATTTGTCGGCACGTTTCCCCGATTATACCTTCATCAGCAGCAACCATAACCTGGGCTTTGCGCGCGCCAACAATCGTGCCATCGAGCAGAGTCGGGGCGAATATGTACTGTTGCTGAATCCGGATACGGTGGTTTCGGAGACCTCCTTGCACGCGGTTCTCGACTTTATGGACAGTCGTCCCCGTGCCGGTGCGGCGGGTGTGCGCATGATTAAGGTCGACGGGAGCGATGCTTTGGAATCGCGGCGCGGTGTTCCGTCGCCCATGACGTCGTTCTATAAGATGAGCGGACTGTGCCGACACTTTCCGCAGAACCGACGTTTTGGCAAGTATTACATGAGCTTTCTTTCGTGGACGGAGCCCGCACAGATTGAAATTGTGAGCGGTGCCTTCTGTATGCTCCGGCGCAAAGCGCTTGATGAAGTGGGGCTTCTGGATGAAGACTACTTCATGTATGGCGAGGATATCGACCTGAGTTACCGCTTGCTGAAGGGCGGTTGGGAAAACTGGTATGTGCCTGTCAAGATATTACACTACAAGGGTGAGAGCACACAGAAGTCGAGTTTCCGCTATGTGCACGTCTTTTATGAGGCTATGCTCATCTTCTTTCGTAAGCATTTCGGTCACCTTAGCTTTCTTCTCACATGTCCTGTACAGCTGGCTATCTATGCGAAAGCGTTCCTGGCCCTGCTCTCTATGGTGCTTGGCAAGATACGGCGCTCACTGGGCTTTGTTGACAGTCCGTTTAAATCTGACTCACTTTATGTTTTTCATGTGTCGCCAGGGCATCGTGCATTGTGTGAGACGCTGGTCAAGCGCAAGGGGCTTCGTGCTGAAATTTGCGACGTGACAGAGGGTGGACATGATGGTCGCGTGGCGAAACTGATTGAGCATAAGCAATATGAAGTCTTTGATATGTCGGCTTTTTCATACGGCGGTGTGTTCGGTTTCTTCTCGCAAACACATAGCGCAGACGTGGTTATGGCGATGTATTATCCCGAAGAAGGTATCGTAATTACTGATACGGATGTCTTGAACTGAATGACCGGTTCAGCACAAAAAGCAGGTGTATATCATCAAATCGTTTCACCTTAATATATGAGTGAGTATTATTATGGAGGACAATTCTTTTCTGGATCAGGAGAAACTTCCTGTCGTTACCTTAAGGGCTATAGAGCCTGAAGACCTTGATGTTCTCTACACCATTGAGAACGACGATAAGCTTTGGACCGTAGGGAGCACCAATGTGCCTTATTCCCGTTATGCGCTTCATGAGTATGTGGCCAATACTTCGGGTGATATTTATGCCGACCGGCAGGTAAGGCTCATGGTTTGTAACGCGCAGGAGGAGGTCGTGGGCATTGTCGATTTGATGGATTTCAATCCCCGCCACCTCAGGGCTGAGGTGGGAGTTGTCATCCAGAAGCCATACAGGGCGGAGGGATACGGACAGGCTGCCATGCAGAAACTGATTAGCTATGCCCGTAATATATTGCATATCCATCAGCTTTATGCCTTGGTGGGCGTTGACAATACATACTGCATCCGGCTCTTCGAGCACGCGGGCTTCCTGTCCAATGCCAGACTTCGCGACTGGTTAAGCGATGGAAACTGCTATCATGACGCTGTTTTGATGCAACTTTTTATAAGAAAATCCATCAATAATCCCGACTGTAGGCAATGAGCCTTACGGTCGGGATAACTGTTTTGTACGCTTTATTTATAATTCCAAGGCGGGATAACGGTGTTGTAATTCTTTTGCTTTTCCTTTCACGTTGGTCAGAAAAGCCTTATATTCTTTGCTTTCAGGATGGAGCGGCCGGTGCATGAACGCCTCGTGTATAGGCTTCCAGGCTTTTATGAATTCGATAGTTTCCTTAGAGAAATATGTGTCAGCAAACCGTTCGAAAATATAGTCAACGGCTTGCGATGACGGGTGTAACATATCTTCCTGATAAAAGCGATAGTCACGCAATTCGTCGTTCACGATTTCATAAGAGGGGAAATAGGCCACTTTTCCGCATCCTGTTGTATTGGTTTTCTTGACTACTTCCTCAATCGCTAACAGCAGTGTGGCCTTTGAAAGCTGACTGCCATGATAACCGTATTTACGGTAACGTATGGGGCTTACCGTAAGGATTATGTTTACCTTTGGGAAGTGCGAATGTATAATGCCGATAGCTCGGTGTATGTAATTGGCGCATTCGTCTATTGATAATTCATGTTCTTCAAAGAGGTTTTGCGGCTTTTTCTGGCAGTTGTCCACAATTTCGCCTGTCTCCTTCAATATATAAACATGGTTGGTTCCGAGTGTAAAAACGGCCGTTCCTGCCTCATCGGCCCTGAAAGGTTGGGCTTCTTCTCGATCCAAATGCTCAATAGTGTGCAGAATACTCGCCGGATTGTACATTACGCCATAGGGGTTTATCGTCGCCCTGAACTTTTCATCACGGAATCTGTGCCCTATGTTGTCGGCAAAACACGAGCCTACAAACAGCATTCTTTCGCAAGGAGTTATTTTCCATTTTGATGCGGGTATATCAACGATAGTCCTGAATTGCACG
>ERZ772960.2304-NODE-2304-length-14054-cov-19.333738_pt1 | contig 14054 bp, 12 predicted proteins | sample MGYA00580678_ERZ772960 | MGnify/ENA primary metagenome ERZ772960 (study PRJEB29015, sample SAMEA2737930) | human oral metagenome | biome: human oral; feature: human-associated habitat; material: dental | place: China | collected 2059 ... | reverse complement strand
TTTTTCGCATCACAATACTCTTCTATTATCTTATCTACATTAGCTTCATCTAAATCATTCATGCTCAAAAGCTTTGACATAACACAATTATAGATTTGACTGCGTTCCACCTGAGAGTCTAGCTTTGATGGAAGGCTCTTTCTAAGCTCTCCCAAGATATCTAAAACTTTCTCGATATTATCTGGTATCACGTCCTCTATTTGCTCCCTCAAATACCTTGAGTAAGCAGGACTCTTTCCCGAGGTGGATACGCTAACAACAAGATCTCCTCTTTTGATTATTCCAGGAAGGAAGAAATCGCATTCCTCCCTATCATCTGCTGCGTTTACGGGTATTCCCTTAGCCTTGCAAGAAGCCACTACTGCCTCATCCTGCTCTCTACTTCCCGTCGCCGTAATTACAAAATCCACCCCTTCAAGGTCGCTCTCATCAAAGCACTTATTTACAATTTCAATGCCTTTGCCGAGCTCTTCCTCCGTGGGGTCCTTTGTGATAATTTTGATATTACTAGTGAATTCGCTTATCGCCTTAAGCTTTCTTTTTGCAATCCTGCCGTAGCCTACGACCAAAAAGCGTTTGTCCTCGAGATTTATACAAAGAGGAAATCTGTTCATATCACCATTCCTGTCACTATCTTTGAATCTTGCGCATAATAGGCACAAGTCTGTAAGCCAAAACCGCTGCAAGCATACAAATTACGGTATCTGGAATCACTGTGCTCAGGAACCATACACTAAATAGCTGGGCAATACCTATGCCATCTGTATCCGAAAGCACAAAATTAAACATTATGAAGTAGTAAATGAGTCCGCAAGCATAGTAAGCCATCTCACCTACAAGTGCAGCAATTGCAAGCTTTGGAAGGCTTAGCTTTCCCTCTCTACTTGAAAGAATTCCTGTGAATAGTGCGGCAAAAGCAAAACCTATAAGAAAGCCAAATGTTGGTCTAAGCAGATATCCAAGTCCTCCACCATGTGCAAATACAGGAATTCCTATGAGTCCTATAATCAAGTATGATAATACAGCTACAAAGCCGTTTCTAGCACCAAGCAAGAACCCAGCAAGTAATGCGAAGAACACCTGCAATGATATAGTAACCTCAAAAAATCCAATCGGCAGAGTGATTTTTATGAACGCTCCTACTGTCATTAATGCTGCAAAGAGTCCACAATAAATCACATCCTGTGTTCTAAAGCCTCTTCTAAACTTTTTCTCTACATCCCTCATCTATAACCCTTTCAATAAATAAAAAATATTTTTACACAAAATCAAAGCATGCACTTTAAAACCTAAGTTTTTTAACTAAAGTGCTTTATACTTTATTAATAGATAAATAAAGCGCAAGCCACAGCTAAAGAGTGCAAATCCAAGTCCCATATAAAAAGAGCCGAAAAATTCGATAGGCAGTAAACCACTCTTTCTTATAATAACTCCTACTGTCATCATAACAATCATTACTATATAACTTTTCCTATCAAAAAACTGCCACCACGGCATTTTCTCTACACCCTCATCGACAATACGCTTTTCGTGCTTTTTCACAAGCTTTGAAAACACGAATAGGTAAAACAGCAGATATACTGCCAGAGCTATCAAGTTCACCCACCAATTATGAACCTTTATCCAGGCCTTCAGCCCGGTGCTTATTATCATGCTTCCTGCAAAAGTCCACAGTATACCGGCAATTATAAATAAAAATTTCTTTTTCAGTTTCATTTGAAATTCCTTCCGAAAAATATATCTATTAGTATGTGCAAAAACCTCACTTGGTTTGCTCGGTATGTTAAACAACATAAGCTAAATTTAGATATGTTTTCTCTCGGTCAACTTATCTTTCTATACCTTTTCGCGCTTTTACCCCCTCAGAATAATAATGACTTACCTCTTTAGCTTCAGTAACTAGGTCAGCCTTATCAATCATATACTCAGGAGCATATCTTCCCGTCAAAACGAGCTCCGTCCCTTCGGGCTTAGCTTCCATCAAAGCCAAAACTTCAGCCTCAGCCAAAAGCTTAAAATAGCAGCAAATCGTAATTTCATCCAAAATCACAACATCATGGTCACCACTGCGTAGAGCCTCACTCGCCCTTCTTCGCCCATCCTCAGCACTCCTATAATCGTTTTCGGTCGGCACACCGCTCATCATACAACCATCTATGCCATAGACCTCTACTGTAATCTCAGGAAATCGCTCCTTGATAATCTTGATTTCGCTATATTCTATACTCTTAACAAACTGGCCTATGTAAACTTTTAGTCCTGCGCCTACAGCTCTCACTGCAAGCCCGATAGCCGCTGTAGTCTTACCCTTGCCGTTTCCGGTGTATACTTGAATATATCCTTTTTCCACCAGTTTTACTCCTTCTTCGATGTAAAATAAAAAGCCCGGTTGAAATTCAGTAGTACAGGGCTTGATTTGGTGTCCCAGAGGCGATTCGAACACCCGACGCACGGTTTAGGAAACCGACGCTCTATCCACTGAGCTACTGAGACATATTGCTTAAATATAATACCACGATAGAAGGCTTCTTTCAACAACAAACATAGAATTGAAATCCAGACTGAAAATATGAAATTTAAAAGAATAAATTCACCGTAGCCATTAATTTATAACGGCTACAGTGAATTATATAAGCACCCTATGTATCTATATTATATTATCTTACCCCTTGTTTGGTGATTTTCCCCATATCCTGAAACTACTTAATTTTAATTGTGTTCCAGATAACATCCTGATACATTGTTGCTGCCAGCTTTAGATTTCCAAGTCTCTTGTTGTATGTTATCAATCTGTTTGGATAGTAAAGAGGAATTGTAATTGCTTCATCATTCATATACTTGAAAATTGCATCGTACTTTGCCGGTCTCTCATCTTCTTTATATGTAGCGAGTACATCGTTAATCATCTCTGTTAGCTTATCGTCGCTCCAGAAAATACCCTTTGACTGGTCACTATTGCGGAACACGCTCTTTAGGAAGCCGTGTGGGTTCCATGAATCCTCGTATGAGCGGTAGATGATTAGGTCGTAGTTTCTATTCTTCCAAATTGCATCGTAGTATGCGCTGACTTCCTTCTCCTCGAGCTGAATATCAACACCAATCTTCTTGTACTCTGACTTTAGGTACTGGCAAATTGTCTTCCAGTTTGCATACTCTCCTGTCTGGAAAACTAGTTTAAATGACAAAGCCTTGCCGTCCTTTTCTAGTATTCCATCCTTGTTTTCCTTATATCCTGCTTCCTTTAGAAGCTCCTTTGCCTTCTTGATATCATAAGCATATCCAGGGCTGTTCTCCTCGCTTACATAAGGAACCTTGTTTGAGAAAACGCCCTTTGCTGGAACTCCATCGTTATTTATGAGCTCTTTAACCAATGAATCTTTGTTTGTAGCATAGTTTAGAGCCTGTCTTACTTTGACATCCTGAAGAGCAGGGTTATCATAGTTGATTCCTAGGAAGAATGACTGTGTTGACTCCTCCTTGAGAGTTGCTAACTCCTTATCCTCTTCAATTTTCTTCATATCCTCTGAAGGAATGTCAGCAAGGCTCAAATCAGCCTCTCTGCTCTGAAGTGCCATTGTTCTAGCCTGTCCGTCCTTTACCTCTTTGATGACTAGCTTGTCAAAAGAAGGCTTCTCTCCCCAATAATTAGGATTTGGTACTAGCGTTACTTCTGAACCTGACTTATAGTCTTTGACCATCCACTGTCCGGTTCCAATCGGCTCCTTAAACTTTCCATCAGAGTCGATGCTTGCCTTAGCTAGCATTCTAAATGGTCTTGGATATGTGAACTCTATAATGATTGGATATGCTGCCTTTTCAAAAGTAAACTGAACTGTATAATCGTCAAGTTTCTTTACATCTAGAAGCTTTGCTGAGAAATTTGAGCGTATCTTATCATTCCAGCGGTCTGTATTGAATAGAACGCTGTCAGCGTTGAAATCCTCACCATTGCTGAACTTAACACCCTTTCTAAGCTTAAAGGTGTATACTGTACCATCTTCGCTGATGTCATAGGACTCAGCTAGCGCTGGTTCAATTTTTCCATCCTTGCCATATCTTACTAGTGGATCATAGACAAGCTCGTAGAACTTAATTACTGTTGCACTAGTATCAACAGTATCTGCTGCCTCTGGCTTTATATCACCAGACATCATAGCTGTAACAGTCTTACTGTCTGCACTTGTTTTCTTTGTCTCCTTGTTGTCCTTACAACCCATCAAACCAAATGCCATCGCGCAAATAATCGCCATCACTGTAGTAACTTTTAAAAGTCTTTTCTTTCTCATTTTCTCTTTGTCTCCTTTCAACGATTAAACTTATTACAAGCGATAAAATTGTTATCTTCAAATTCCCTTAGAATAGGCCTATTATGTTCGCAAATCGCCTCTCTCTGCGTGCAGCGATTTCTGTATACGCATCCTTCAAAAACCTCTTCAACGTAATCATATTCCTTCGCAGACTCATTGATAAAACTTCTCTTTCTAGGATCCGCACAAGGGATTGATTTAAACAAATCAATAGAATATGGATGCTTAACGATTTTCTCTAAATCTGTTTTGACGAAGTCGAGCTCAACTATATTGCCCCTATACATGATTGCAACCTTTTGACATAGGTCCTTCACATTCGACAGGTCGTGAGTAATCAAAAGATAGGTTATGTCCGTTGTCTTCCTTATCTCCTGTAGCAATTCGAGAATCTGATGGCGAATAGCATAGTCTAGGCTCGCCACAGGCTCATCGCATATCAAAAGCTTTGGCTTTAGTATCAAAGACCTTGCTATATTTGCTCTCTGACACTGTCCACCTGAAAGCTGAGATACATACTTCTTCTGAAAGCTATTTGGAAGCTTGACTACCTCAAATATCTCATCTATACGCTTTTGACACTCTTTGTGACTGAGCTTCTCGTGTGCAAGCAGTACTTCTCTTATGCTATCGCCGATTGTATAGTTCGGATTAAAAACCGACTTGCTGTACTGAAATATCATCTGTACATCTTTTCTCAGTGGTCTTAGCTCGCTCTCCTTCATCTTTGCTATGTTACTACCATTAAAGATAATATCTCCCTTTGTCGGCTTCTCTATGCCCATGATTAGCTTTGCCAGTGTAGTTTTTCCACATCCACTTTCACCAATTAAGGCTAGTGAGCTATTTTTAGTTATTTCTAAAGAAATGTCACAAACTGCTGGAAGTTTATCTTTTTTGCTATAAAACTTTGTTAAATTTCTTATTTCTAATAGTGGTTTCATCTTTTGATACCTAAATATTTCCTGCTATAAGATGTTTTGTGTATTCATTCTTTGGATTATCAAAGACCTCAAATACATCTCCCTCTTCAACAAGTTCTCCATCCTTCATTACATAGACGTAATCTGCAATTTCCGCTACCGTTGCAAGATCATGTGTTATAAAGAGAACGCCTATGTTTTTCTCCCTGCTCAGCCTATGTAGCTGTATCAAAATCTGCTTTTGTATTGTTACATCAAGTGCAGTTGTCGGCTCGTCTGCTATTAGGTATTCGACATTCTGAATCAGCACACTAGCTATCATAACCCTTTGACACATGCCACCACTAAGTTCATGTGGGTATTTATTCAATATCTCTTTCGGAGCTTGAAAGTTCATACTTCTAAGCCCTTCACAAATTATCTCTAAACCTTCCGCCTTGCTGATTTTTCTATGCTTTCTCAAGCCCTCCATCATCTGCTTCTCTATTGTAAACAGTGGATCTAAGGCTTCAACCGGCTCCTGAAATATCATTCCAAAGAGTCTTCCATTACAGTTCTGCCTCTGCTTTGCAGACATTTGATGTATAACCTCTCCATTGCAGAATATTTCTCCACTAATTTTCGCACTTCCCTTAAGCAGGTTCATTACTGCAAGACTAGTTACCGTCTTTCCGCATCCAGACTCACCAACTAGTGCAACTATTTTGCCTTTTGGCAAGGTCAAGTTTAGCCCCTTAACGGCTTGAGTTTCTCTCTTCGCGTAATCACTAAATGCTATGCTTAGGTTCCTAAGCTCAAGGCTATTTTTCTGATAATCCATCTTGAACTCCTTCCCCAAGCATATTTACTCCAAAGACTATGAGCATTATGGTTAGACCTGGATACATCATCAGCTGTGGGAAAGTCTGAATGAACGGCTTGCTCTCACTAAGCATGATTCCCCACTCAGGCGTAGGTGGTTTCACGCCAAGTCCTATAAACGAGTATCCCGCAATCGACAGTATTATACTTCCGATTTCTACTGTAGCTAGTGCAATGATAGAAGGCATAATATTTCTAAGTACATGCTTGAATATAATTCTTACATTGCTAAGTCCTCCGGCTTTGAGAGCCTGAAAATAACTTTCTCCTTTTATTTTCAGCGTCAATGCCCTGCTAACTCTTGCGTAATTTGCCCAGTATGACATCGACATAGCAAGAATTAGATTTCTCCCACTGGTTCCAAAACTTCCCGCAATCGCAAGTACAATTATAAAAGAAGGCATAGCAAGGAATATATCTATGACTCGCATTATCGCTGTATCCCATTTGCCTCCTACATAACCCGCAATCATTCCAACAGGAAGGCCAACTATCAAGGTTATCGCTAGTACTGTGAAGCTGTAAAACAGAGAATATCTGCTTCCACAGACTATCCTCGAAAACACACATCTTCCCAGCTGGTCGGTCCCAAATGGATATTTAAAGCTAGGATTTTGTAATTTTACTGTAACATCTACTAGAGTCGGATTGTTTGGTGCAATCAAAGGTGCAAATATCGCAACTAGAACGAACAGGATTGCGATAGCCAGCCCTATTTGGGTCTTTCTTTGACGCATGATGCGATTTAGCGAGAGATTTCCATTTTGCTCTAGTAGAGTTTCAGCTTTCTTTTTTCTACGAAACATATGCCCCCCTACTGCAATTTTATTCTCTTATCCAAAGCTGAATATGAGATATCTATCGCTAGATTTATAAATATAACTATAAGTGAAGCAACTATTATGTAGCACTGGATTACAGGTAGGTCCTTCAGCGATACAGCATTTAAAGCTAGGTATCCAACTCCCTTTATCGAGAATATTGTCTCGACAACTGCAGAGCCTGTCACTAAATGCAGGATTATCGAAGTCGATCTTGTTATGACCGGAATCAATGCGTTCTTTAGACCATGTACAAATAGTATTCTTGTAGTACCAAGACCCTTAGCACGGCACGCCCTTATGAAATCCTTATTCATTACATCAATAAGATTTGCTCTAATAAGTCTGATCAAGACACCAAAGAATCCAAAATCTAAAACAAATGCTGCAATTATCGTAACTCCTTCTGTATCTGATCCTATTACCGATATTATTCCAAGCTTTACTCCAAAGACATAAAGACATAACAATCCTAGCCAAAAGTTCGGCATGGATACGCTTATATACGAGAAGAGCTTGACTATTTTATCAATAAGCCGGTTCTCATAGACGACGGAAAATACACCCAGCGGAACCGAAACCAAAATTAGTAGTATGAGACCCATTAATCCAAGCTTTAATGTAGGTTTAAAATGTGTCATCAATTCTTCAATTGCTGGTCTTCCTGTATCTATTGATTTTCCAAAATCTCCTTTTACGACCTTTTTGAGCCATCTACCATACTGAATGTGTAGAGGTTGGTCTAGTCCTTCTTCGTGTCTAATTTCCTCTATTTGTTCCATTGTTGGGAAATTATATACTTTTTCTGCTAGTATTCTTGCCGTGTCCCCAGCCGAGAATGAAGTCAAAACAAAGGTGATGACTGTGATTCCCAATATTACTGGAATCACAAGAACTAGTCTCTTACAAATATACTTAATCAACACATACTTCCTTAATTTCTCTATAACTATTTCTCAAATTACTTCTTAGCGACTATCATAAACTGAGGCGTTGGGCCATTTACTTCTTTGTTCATCTCATCCCAAACAAGCTCGGTAATATCGACATCTGCCATAACTTCCTTGAAGCCTAGGTCGATTAAATTTACTAGATCCCAGCCAGGCCTTCTCTTATCGCTCATGAAAAGTTCCTCGCCAAGTCTCTTCTCATCATCTGGATTGGTATGCTGATGAATCCTTCTACCATACTTCTCCTTAACCCTCTTTTCATTTTCTCTATAGATTTTCTCTAGGTCCTTGTCGTAGTTCCATAAATACCAGCAAGCATCAAAGATAATAAGAGATCCGCCCGGCTTAAGAACCCTCATCCACTCCTTATAAGCATCCTTAGGATTCTCAAGCGTCCATGTAACATTTCTATTTACGATTACATCAAAGCTATTATCCTCAAACTCAAGATTGTGAGTATCCATTGTCAAAAGTGTAGCCTTAACATCGCAATTCTCTGCATTGTGCTTAGCCCACTTTATCATGTTTTCTGTAACATCAATTCCAGTTACATCGTGACCTTCCTGAGCAAGAAGAACAGGGAAGAATCCAGGACCAGTTCCAATATCCAAAACCTTAAGTCTATCCACCTTAGGGGAATTATCTAAAATAAGTTTTTTCCACTGCGGAGCAAACTTTCCCTTTAGCTCTTCCTTTATAGCCTCATCATAAATCTGTGCTTCACCTTCCCAAAAATCCTTAATCTTTAACATTTCCATTTCCTTTCTTAAACAACAAAAAAGAAGCCGCATAAATCAATGCAACTTCTTATAAAGTACGAAAAAACAATGAAACAAAATAATCTGCCTACAATGAATCGCTCTCCCAGAAGCTACATTGAAATTCTCAGCAGGTTTCCTGACTTGCAGATTATCATTCCTCTTCTCCTTCTCATGCTAATGCACAATGGATCCCGAAAAGGAACTCCTTGCTTACAGTGACCGGATCGCTCAGGATTCTCACCTGATTCCCTTTTAACTTTAGATATGCGGTAAATATTCTCGCACATTAAAGCACTGAAAACTTTTCTCAAATATATCATCTTGTTATTTCATTGTCAATATTGCTAAAAGATGTGATATTATTCTGTGATAATTTGCTCTATTGGCTAAAAGGCGAATATTCCTTTGTCTGGCGATTCTTTTGCTATACCTTTTCTCTTAGCTATACTAATCATTAAAAATATTTATAATGACATGTTTTCATTAAAATCATTACTATATATTGTTAAAAAGCTTGCATGTATACAAATTATATAGTAAAATTCTATTACGATTGTTAAATAATAATCAATTTCTTCGGTTTACTTTGGCGAGTATATTTTGACCGATATTACAAACAGTACGATTTATTTATGGAGGTAATTTCTATGTGTTCAGTAAGCGATGTTCGTAAGCAATATCAGGACAAACTTATTACTGCCGATCAAGCAGCGGCAAAAATAGAAAACAATTTTAGAGTACATTTCGGTACCGGACTTGGCTCAGTCGTTGATATCGACGAGGCTCTATCTAAGAGAGCAAACGAGCTAAAGGGCGTTACAATAATAACAAACGTAGCTATCAGAAGGGAAGCATTCAAGACTTACCAGGCAACAAGCTCAAACGAGAACGTAAGATTCCACTCTTCACACTTCACAGGTGCAGATAGAGCAATGAGCAAAACAGGACGTCAGTGGTACATCCCAATGCTATTCCGTGAGCTTCCAAGCTACTGGGACCAGAACGATAACCAGTTCGACATGGCATGTTTTCAGGTTACACCAATGGATGAGCACGGAAACTTCAACATCGGACCTCAGGTTGCTGAAATGCTTGGAATCATCAGGGCTTCTAAGCAAATTATTGTAGAAGTCAACGAAAATATGCCTTTTGCAAATGGAGAAACGGCTATTCTTAATATTGCAGATGTTGACTTCATTGTAGAAGGTTCAAACTCAATTCCAGCTGAGATTCCAGCAAAGGCACCAAACGAAGTTGAAACTCAGATTGCTCACCATGTAGTTAATTTGATGACTGATCACTGTACACTTCAGCTAGGAATCGGTGCTCTTCCATGCTGCATCGGAAGCATGCTTGCAGAGTCAGATTTCAAGGACATAAGCTGTCATACAGAAATGCTCGTTGACTCATATGTTGACCTCTTCAATGCTGGCAAGCTATCAGCAGGAAAGGGTCCTGACGACAAGAAGGCTGTTTACGCATTTGCGGGCGGAACAAAGAAACTTTATGACTTTATCCACAATAATCCACTTTGCTATATCGCTCCAGTTGACTACGTTAACGATATTCATGTAATTAGAAATATAGATAACTTCTATTCAGTTAACAGCTGTATCCAGCTAGACCTCTATGGACAGGTTTGCTCAGAAAGTGCCGGCTACCAGCATGTCAGCGGTACAGGAGGACAGCTTGACTTCGTTATGGGTGCTTACCTATCAAAGGGAGGAAAGAGCTTTATCTGCACACCTTCAACAAGACAGCTAAAGTCAGGCGAGCTAGAAACACTGATTAAACCAGGTCTAACACCAGGTTCAATCGTAACGACTCCTAGAATGTCAACTCACTACATCGTAACTGAGTACGGTGCTGCAAACCTCAAGGGAAAGAGCACATGGGAACGTGCTGAGAAACTCGTCAACATTGCTCACCCTCAGTTCAGAGATGAGCTTATCAAAGAAGCTGAGAAAATGGGAATTTGGACTAAGACAAGTAAGATTTCTCTATAGTCTGCTCGGCAACAAATCACCTTTAACAAAAATAAAAAGTGTAGTATAATACACCTAGCATACCGATGTGGCATAGCTGCATCGGTATTTTTGAGGGGGAATGTATGAACAAATTTTTAGATAGCAAAACAGGAAATATCAGCATGGTGCTAGTGGGAATAGCTTGTGACGCATTCAGCTTTGCAGCATTCGTGCTCCCACACAAGTTTATCGCAGGAGGCGTAACTGGCATCGGCCGAGTTTTCTCTCACTACTTTGGATTTGAGGTTTCAATAGTTGTCGCCATCATAAGCATATCGCTTTTGGTACTCGGATTTCTTTTGCTCGGAAAACTCTTTGCACTCAGCATAGTCGCAGGTTCAGTGCTATTTCCACTTTTCCTAAATGTATTTAACAGATTTGATGCTCTTAAACAGCTAACAGATCAGCCAATGCTTGCAGCCATCATCGGTGGCGTACTCATGGGATTTGGACTAGGTCTCATAATCCGCGCAGGTGCATCATCGGGCGGAAGTGATGTAATTCCAATCATCCTAAACCGTAAGCTCGGAATCCCAGTAGCTCCACTTATCTACATTGCGGACTTCACAATAATGATTCTGCAGCTACCTTTTGCAAATACAAACGATGTGCTATTTGGTATTATCGTAGCAATGCTATGCACCATCACGCTCAATAAGGTCGTACTCTTTGGCTCAAGCAATGTTCAGTTCACGATAATAAGTCACAAATACAAAGAAATCAACGATGCCCTTCATAATGACCTCGACGTAGGATCAACCCTTACACATGGTACAACGGGTCACTGCAACAATCCACTTGATGTAATCATATGTGTTGTAAGTCATGAGAGTGTGCACCGTGTAAGGACAACCGTTCTTGACATAGATGAGGAAGCATTTATGACTATGGTAGATGTCAGTGGCGTAAATGGACGTGGCTTTACAATGGCGCGAAAATACTAGTTGACACGTCGGTATAATCTTCGGATTATACCGTTTTTTTGTTATTTATATCATATAGATTTACTTACTTATATTTAATCATAACCACCCTTCAAAAGGGTGGTTTGCTCTAGGGCTATAAGCCCAATAGTTACTAGGCTAGCGTCTCAAGGCGCTAGCTTTCGCTTTGTTCAAGCTACATTGCCTTTGCCACTTTGGCTGCACCTCAAAGGTGCTTTCTATCTTTTGAACGGATCTTCGTACTCTTTCACACTGAGTTTATCTATCGCTTGATCATGCTTCTCTTGCTCTCTGACATATTTTCTAATTGTCTCTTCGTTCAATCCTACCGTACTTACATAGTAACCTTCAGCCCAAAAGTGTCTGTTTCCAAATTTGTACTTAAGATTCGCATGCTTTTCGAACATCATCAGAGCACTTTTGCCTTTGAGATACCCCATGAAACTAGATACACTAGTTTTAGGCGGTATGCTTAGCACAAGATGAACGTGGTCAGGCATCATATGTCCTTCTATTATTTCAACTCCTTTGTATCTGCACAGAGTTCTTATTATGTCTTGCAGGCTTTTGCGATATTGATTATATATAATTTTTCGTATATACTTTGGAGAGAATACTATATGATATTTGCACATCCATTTTGATGTGACAAACTATTGGTTTTATTCGCCATAAAAGTCACCCTCCTTTCGTTACAATGTAGCTTGAACAACCACATTATAACGAGAAGGTGATTTTTTTGTGTAACATTCCTTGCGCACCCGCATAGCGGGTGGATTATACTTCGCACACCTTGTGTGCTCAGCACGGGCTTATATGCCCTAATCATTCAAAACAGCTGTTAAATAATTGACATTCATCCTATTTTTTTGTATGATAATTATTAATTAAATAATAAGTGTTCTTTTATTTTAAAAGCCAAGATGGAAACAGGTTAGAGTCCTGTGCGGTACCGCCACCGTAAGCGTGTAGTTTTTCTGACATATCACTGAGAAATTGGGAAGATGGAAAAATGTAAATGCGCAAGCCGGGAGACATGCACAAAATTATCTTACATTTGAGCGGTTTTCTCAAAAGATAATATTGATATTTGTAATTTCTGAGCACACATTTTTGTGTGCTTTTTCCATTCCGGCTTTTATTAGAAAGAAAAAACGGGAGGAAACATGAAAACCTTATTAACTAAATCCAAGCTCTACGCTCTGATTTTAGCTTTCTTCTTGGTAGTCTCTACCATGCCTTTGACAGCTCAGAACGTATTTGCGGAGACATCTCTAGGTGTAGATAGCGACGGATATTTGCTCATTACAAGCGAAGACGAGCTTGTTGAACATCTGATGAGTGCAAACAAAGCTTACAAGCCTGAGCTATCCAAGAATTTTAGGTTAACCAAGGACCTTGACCTATCAAAGTACACCAAGCTCAAAAACATTGGGAGAAGCGGAAACTACGAAAGTAATCCTCTATTCAAAGGTAACTTTGACGGAAACGGCCACACTATCAAAAATGCAAACCTTAGCGAGGGTGGTATATTTAGCAATATTGACACAAATGCCAGTGTAAAAAATCTTACCATCGAAAATGCAAGCATAAGTGCAAAAAGTACTGAATATCCAGGTATACTCGCAAGTAAGAATCTAGGTACAATAGAAAATTGCAAAGTTATAAATTCTAATATAAACTCAAGTCAGAGCGGTACTGGTGGTTTTGTTGGTCAGAATGTCGGTACTGTATCAAAGAGTGCTGTAATAAACACAAATGTAAACGCTGAAAAATCCATGCAGGTAGGCGGATTTGCAGGATTCAACGGCTATTCAAGTAAATTCGGAACCATCGATCAGTGCTTTGCCGATGCAAATGTGGTTGGTTCTGCTAATGTGGGCGGCTTTGTAGGAAAAGCTGAGAAAGGAAATATTTCCAACGCCTATGCAGTAGGAAGCGTTAAGGCAAATTCTAACGAAAAAATAGGCGGATTTGCAGGAATCCTAGCAAGTCCATCTCAATTAAAAAATGTTTATGCAAGTAACGATGTGAATGCGAGTTCAGGCGGACCTCTAGCCGGATGGAAGGGCTCAAGCTTCAGTAGTCCGGGTGAGGTTATAAACGGCTATTATAACAGTGATAAACAAAAGCCGGCAACTGAAATGCAGGCATACGAAGGAATTACAGCAAAAACTACTGCTGAAATGACTGCTCCTGCCTTCCTAAGTTCCATCGCGGGAGACTCCAGCAGTGTTTGGACTCAGGACGCAAACCACAATAACGGAATGCCTTATCTTTCAGCTGTGCTTCCACCTGAAACAGCACCTTTAGTCCCACCTAAGGCTCCGGTAAAATTCGTAATATGTAACTACAACAAGGATACCAACACATTCAAGAAGCTCAAGGAATTCACGGTTCAGCCGGAGAAGGAAGATAGCGTGGTTTTGGACCTTATGAAGAGAGCAAAAGCTGAAAACA